>Ga0114986_1000562_pt1 | contig 10228 bp, 9 predicted proteins | sample Shrwel1BS1Day17_FD_96988 | JGI IMG/M metagenome (GOLD analysis project Ga0114986, IMG submission 96988) | Subsurface microbial communities from deep shales in Ohio, USA - Utica-3 well 1 S-1-Day17 | ecosystem: Environmental > Aquatic > Deep subsurface > Shale gas/oil reservoir > Produced... | reverse complement strand
TCGATGCTCTGGCGGATCCACCAGGAAGCATAGGTCGAGAAGCGAAAACCTCGCTCGGGCTCGAACTTGCCGATGGCGTGCATCAGGCCGAGGTTGCCTTCCTCGATGAGGTCGGTCATGGGCAGGCCGCGCCCCAGGTAGTTCTTGGCGATGCTGACCACGAGGCGCAGGTTGTGCTCGATCATGGCCTGGCGCGCCTGGAAATCGCCCTCACGCGCCCGCGTGGCCGTGGCGAACTCTTCCTCGGGCGTGAGCAGTGGGGTGCGGCGGATTTCACGCAGGTAAGTCTGCAGCGTGTTGCCGACCTCGGACTCTCCAGGATCCAGTTCCCTGTCCGAGCCAGCCGCCGCTGCGGGCGGCGCCTGGAGGGCGTCCTCCTCGGCTGAGGACGCATCGTCGCCAGGCTCGGCCCCCTCCCCTTGCAGCCCAGGCAGCGCATGTCCGTTGGGTTCGGCGCGCTTCCTGGTCATGGGTCAGGTCCTGGTCGCAGGCGCTCAGCGCGGTGGCAGGTAGCGGGCCGGGTCCACCGGCTTGCCTTCCTTGCGAATCTCGAAGTGCAGCTTCACGCGATCGGCGTCGGTGGAGCCCATCTCGGCAATCTTCTGCCCCCGCCTCACGGACTGATCTTCCTTGACCAGCAGGGCCTGGTTGTGCGCGTAGGCAGTCAGGTAACTGTTGTTGTGCTTGACGATGACCAGGTTGCCATAGCCGCGCAGGCCGGAGCCTGCGTAGACCACCTTGCCGTCGGCGGCGGCGAAGATCGGGTCACCGGGTTTGCCGGAAATGCCGAGCCCCTTGTTCCGGGCATCATCAAAGGCCGCAACGACCGTGCCGGCCGCCGGCCAGGTCCAGTTGATGTCGTCCACCTCCCGAGCCGGCCCGGTCGCCACCGGCGCCGCAGGCGTCGGGGCAGAGGGCGTGGGGGAAGCGACAGGAACCGGGGCCGTTGGCGTGGCAGCGGCAGGTGTGGCTGGAGCCGGCCCGGACGCTGCCGGCGCCGGCGCCTTGGCGTCCAGGGGGCGCGACTCGACCCGCGCGGTACTGATGGGATTGGTGGAGGCAACGGCCGCATTGGCTGCAGGCGGGACCACGCGCAAGACCTGGCCGACCTCGAGAACGTTGGGGTTCTCCATGTTGTTCCAGGCCATGATGTCTCGCCAACTCTGGCCCGTTTCGAGGCCAACGCGGATGAGCGTATCGCCGGGCTTGACCGTGTAATAGCCCGGCTGGCCGGCATTCGGGTTCGTCGCCGGAGCGGTCGCCATGCCATTGGCGGCAGGTGGCGTGCCCAGGGCGTTGAGGTTGCGCTCTTCCACTGGCGCGCGATGACGTGGTGAGGCGCAGGCGGACAGCAGGACCACCATTGCCACGCTCGAAGTGATGAACCACCACGGACGGCCTGCGGAACGGAAACTCATGACTTCCTTTTCAAGAACTCAGGTCGTGCCTGATTTTAAGGGGACAAAGTGCACCGCCTCGTGCTCGCTGCGCACGTAACGGCCCTCGCGGTTCTCGACCAGGACCAGCACCTGGCCCCCACCGGGGGCCACCATGGGAGCGACCAAACGCCCCCCTGGCGCGAGCTGGTCCAGCCAGGCCTGGGGCAGGTGCTGCCCCCCGGCGGCGGCGATGATGCCGTCATAGGGGGCATTCGGGGCATGCCCGAGCATGCCGTCACCATACACCAGGCGCAGGTTGTGACGCCGCAAAGGCGCCAGAAGTTCACGCGCCTTGTCGTGCAGCGGCTTGAGGCGCTCCACCGACACCACCTGGCGCGCGACAAGACTGAGCACCGCGGCCTGGTAGCCACAGCCTGTGCCGATCTCCAGCACCCGGCCCATGCTTGCCGGCCCGCGTCCGGCGCACATCAGCTCGATCATGCGTGCCACCACCGAAGGCTTCGAGATGGTCTGCTGCAAGCCGATGGGCAGGCTGGTGTCCTCATAGGCCTGGGTGGCCAGGGCCGTATCGACGAACGCATGCCGAGGGACCTGCAGCATCGCCGCCAGGACACCTTCGTCGCGCACACCCTGGGCCCGCAGGCGATCGACCATGCGGCGCCTCACGTAGTCGGAGTCGAGACCCAGGCCGACCGGAGCGCTCTGTCGGCGCTGATCCCTGGCGGCCGCCTCCACGGGACGCTGGGGGCGCAGGAGCTCATCGCTGCGCCGCGGCGGCGCGGCGGCGGGCGTCGCCTTGGGCGCCACCTTGTCCAGGCTGAGGGGAAACGTGCGCGGGCGATGGCGGGAATCGGCCATGTCAGCGGCTCCGGCGCGGCCGTGCACTCACGACTGGCCCAGCCAATCGCGCCATGCAGGCACGCCCGCGTGGTCGGTCAGGTCGAACTGCAGCGGTGTGATGGCCACACGCCCATGAGCGACGGCATGGAAATCCGTCCCTTCTCCAGCCTCGCGCGCGTCGCCGGCCGGGCCGATCCAGTAGATCGGTTCGCCGCGCGGGTTGGCCTGGCGGATGACACCCGCGCTGGCATGCCGGCGACCGAGTCGGCAGACCTGCCGACCCGTGAGCTCCTCATAGGGGCGGTTGGGGATGTTCACGCTCAAGAGGTAGGGGCCGGAAGTGGCTGGCCGGGCAAGCGCCTGCTGGACCAGCTCGCGCGCCACGCGCGCGGCCGTGTCGAGATGCTGCCAGCCCTTGTCCACCAGCGAGAAGGCGATGGCGGGAATGCCGAAGAGGTAGCCCTCCATGGCCGCAGCCACCGTGCCTGAATAGAGTGTGTCCTCGCCCATGTTGGCACCGTTGTTGATGCCTGAGACGACAAGGTCCGGACGGTGCCCCAGAATGCCGGTGAGCGCCACGTGCACGCAATCCGACGGCGTGCCGTTGACCACGTGATACCCCTGAGCCGAGGTGAACACGCTCAGCGGGCGGTTGATCGTGAGGGCGTTGGACGTGGCACTCGCGTTCTGCTCCGGGGCGACCACATCGATGTCCGCGAGGCCCTGGCAGGCCTCGACGAGGGCCTGCAGGCCGGGTGCGAGGTAACCGTCGTCGTTGGCTATGAGGATGCGCATGGGGGGGATTGTAGGGATTCGTCACCTCGGCGACTCGCCAGCCCGACCCGGCTGCTTATCATCGATCAACACCATGACCAAGGAGACAAGCGCATGCATGCCTGGATCTGTGACAACCCCATCGGCCCGCAGGCCTTGACCTGGAAGGAAGTTCCCACGCCCGAGCCCAAGGCGGGTGAGGTGCGCGTGGCCATCCGCGCGGCCAGCCTGAACTTCCCAGACCTGCTCATTGTCCAGAACAAGTACCAGATGAAACCGCCCCTGCCCTTCGTTCCGGGCTCGGAGTTCTCGGGCGTGGTCGAGGCCGTGGGTGAGGGGGTGCGCCACGTGAAACCCGGCGATGCCGTGGCGGCCTTTGGCGGACTGGGCGGCTTCGGTACACATGCCGTCGTGCCCGGGGCCCTGGTGGTGCCACTGCCGGCGGGCTTCAGCTTCCCTGACGCCGCAGCCTTCCTGTGCACCTATGGCACCAGTCACCACGCACTGATGGACCGCGCCGCGCTGAAGCCCGGCGAGACGGTGCTGGTGCTGGGTGCCGCGGGCGGCGTGGGCACGGCGGCCATCCAGATCGCCAAGGCTGCTGGCGCCCGCGTGATCGCGGCAGCTTCGTCGGATGACAAATGCACCCTGTGTCGGGAGATCGGGGCCGATGCCACGATCAACTACAGCACGGGCAACCTGCGCGACGAGATCAAGGCGCTGACCGACGGCAAGGGGCCCGATGTGGTCTACGACCCGGTGGGCGGTGATCTCGCCGAGCCGGTGTTCCGCTCCATCGGCTGGCGCGGACGCTACCTGGTGATCGGGTTCGCCCAAGGCAGCATTCCTTCCCTGCCCCTGAATCTGGCCTTGCTCAAGGGCGCCTCCATCGTTGGCGTGTTCTGGGGCGAGTTCGCCCGTCGCGAACCCCAGCGCAATGCGCAAGCCCTGGCCGAACTGGCCACTTGGTATGCGCAAGGCAAGATCCGCCCCGTGATCGAGCACCAGTTGGCCATGACCGACCTGCCCAAGGCCTTCGACCTGATGGCAGCCCGGCAGGTGCGAGGCAAGCTGGTACTGACCAATACCGCCTGAGTCCCCTGAGGGCCACCACCCTCCATTCCGAGGGTGGGTGGGGACCCTGGCCTGGGCTACCATGGCGCCCTCCCTTCGCACAGTTTGCGAGCGCCATGGCCGTTCATGTCCTGATCGTCGACGACAACCCCATGACCCGGGGCTTCCTGGCCCGTGTGGTGCGCGACAGCTTCAGCGACGCACTGGAGCTGTCGGAGGCGGGCGACCTGCACACGGCCGGGCAGATGCTCGACATCGCGACCCCGAAGGGATCCACCGCGCCCTTCGGGCTCGTGGTCGTCAACCTCGAATTGCCCGATGGCAGCGGGCTGGAGTTGCTGAGCCAGATGGCGAACTATCCGGCCCTCAAGGTGGTGACCACGCTCTACGCCGACGACGAGCACCTCTTTCCGGCCCTGCAGCAAGGTGCCGACGGCTACCTGCTCAAGGAGGACCGCTACGAAGTCCTCGTGGAGGAATTACAGCGCATCGTGCGGGGGCAGCCTCCCCTGTCGCCGGCCATCGCACGCCGCCTGCTCACCCACTTCCGTGAAACGGGCTTCAGCAGTTCGCAGTTCGGAGACTCGGGCCACACGCCGCTGGATGCCAGCCCGGCCTTGTTGGAGCATGATCGTCTCACCCCGCGCGAGAACGAGGTGCTCACCTATCTCAGCAAGGGATTCACGGTGAAGGAGATCGCCGGCCTGATGGGCATCAAGTGGCTCTCGGTGAACGACTACATCAAGGCGATCTACCGCAAGCTCAAGCTCAGCACTCAACCTCGGGTCGCAACGACCTGACGCTTCGGGCGCGCTCTAGAATCGCGGCCCGATGAATGCCCCCAGCCCTCCCTCGCCTCCCAAGGCCCCCGACGAGGCCGCGCCGATCTTCCGCCGAGGCGTGCGCAGCTATGTGAAACGAGGCGGCCGCACCACCGACGGCCAGGCCCGCGCCTTTGAGGCCTGGGCTCCGCGCTTCCTCGTGCCCTACCAGACCGATCCGCTGGATTGGCCGCGTGCGTTCGGGCGCGATGCACCCGTCGTGCTGGAGATCGGCTTCGGCATGGGCGAAGCCACCGCGCAGATTGCACACGCCCTGCCGGACACGAATTTCATCGGATGCGAGGTGCATGAACCCGGTGTGGGTGCCCTGCTGAAGCGCCTCGGCGAGCAAGCGCTGGACAACGTGCGCATCGTGCAACACGACGCGGTGCAGGTGCTGCAGCACATGATCGCCCCGGCCAGCCTCGCGGGCATTCACGTGTTCTTCCCGGACCCGTGGCACAAGAAACGTCACCACAAGCGCCGTTTGATCCAGCCGCCGCTGGTGGCGCTGCTGGCCTCGCGGCTGAAGCCGGGGGGTTACGTGCACTGCGCCACCGACTGGCAACCCTATGCCGAGCAGATGCTGGAGGTGCTGTCGGCCGAGCCGGCGCTGCGCAACACGGCGATCGACTACGCCCCACGTCCGAGCTACCGCCCGCTGACCAAGTTCGAGAACCGGGGTCTGCGGCTGGGCCATGGGGTGTGGGACCTGGTGTTCACACGCCTGTGAGAGGTCCCTCGGCCGAATGCGGCCTCAGAGGCGCCAGTCCACCCACCCGGCCCAGGCCGTGCCCAGGACGATCAGTCCAAAGGCAATGCGATACCAGCCAAACACCACGAAGCTGTGCCGGGCCACGAAGTGCAGAAGCCAGCGCACGCAGACCCAGGCCGACAGCCAGGACACGATCAGACCGACGGCAAACCAGGGCAGATCCGTCATCTGCAGCAACGCCCGGTGCCGCGCCAGATCGTAGACGGCAGCCCCCACGATCATCGGGATCGCCAGGAAGAAGCTGAACTCGGTGGCAGCCTTGCGGGACAGGCCCAGCAACATGCCACCGATGATGGTGGCCCCGGAGCGGCTGGTGCCCGGGATCAGGGCCAGGCATTGCACCAGGCCCACCTTCAACGCATCGCGCCAGCCCACATCATCGGCCTCGTGGATACGCACATGGCGGCCGTCGCGCTGCCAGTGTTCAGCCCACAGGATGATCAGCCCCCCCACGATGAACCCCGTGGCCACCACCAAGGGGTTGAAGAGGACGTCCTTGATCAGGTCGGCCAGGAGCACTCCCATCACGGCCGCGGGCGCAAAGCCGAGCAGCATGTTCGCCGTGAAGCGACGGGCGCGCTCTTCGCCCCGCGGCAGACCGACAATGACCTCGCGCAGTTTGGCCGCATAGATCGACAGCACAGCCAGGATGGCGCCCACCTGAATCACCACCTCGAAGACCTTGGCCTTGTCGCCTTGCAAGTCGAGCAGGGCGCCCACCAGGATCAGGTGCCCGGTCGACGAGATGGGCAGGAACTCGGTGAGCCCCTCCACCACGCCCATCAGGGCAGCTTTCCACAGCAACGCAAGATCCAAACCACCTCCCGAGGGGCATCCAGGCGAACCCGGCATCTTAGCCAATGCCACTCGAGAGCCTCCCCCGCGATGCGGGGCTGGACACGCACAAGGCCCTCGGCTTGACCCCCGGTGCCCAGAGGGATACATTACTGACTCGTCAGTCAGTATTTCAGATGCCCACTTCCACACCTGTCGCCACGCCGGACACCGAACCCGCCCGCAAGCGTCGCAAAGAGGCCCGACCGCAGGAGTTGCTGGACGCTGCGCTGCAGGTTTTTGTCGAAAAGGGCTTCGCTGCAACGAAGATGGAGGACGTGGCCAACCTGGCCAGCGTGTCCAAGGGCACCGTCTACCTCTATTTCCCCAGCAAGGAAGAACTCCTCAAGGCGGTGATCCGGCACAACCTGTCGCTCACGATCGCTCAAGGCGGCGATCTGGTTGCGCAGTTCCCTGGCTCCACGCGCGAACTGCTGCACCTGCTGGCCATGACCTGGTGGGAGCGCGTGGGGGAGACCCAGGCGTCAGGCATCTTCAAGCTCATCATCACCGAGGTGCGCAACTTTCCGGAGTTCGCGGAGTTCTATGCCGCCGAAGTGATCGAGCCCGGACGGCAGTTGCTCAGGGCCCTGCTGCAGCGCGGCATTGCACGCGGGGAGTTTCGCGCGGTCCCGCTGGACGACACCGCTCATGCACTCATCTTTCCGATGCTGATGCTGTGCCTGCACAAGCACTCGGTGGGGGCCTGCTCGGGCGACGTTGCCACGCAGAACCCTCGCGCCTTCATCCAGAACCACATCGACCTGATGCTCCACGGGCTGTGCTGCGAGCCCAGCCAGCATTGAGCCCCTCCATCCCATGAACCGCACCGCAAAGCGCGCCGCGCTCTGGCTGACCGTGATCCTGCTTGTGGCTGTCGTGGCCGCCAGCGTGTTGCGCGGGGTCCAGCATCGCCGAGCGGCCGCCGCTCTGGCGACACCCTCCACCAGCGCCCCGGCACAGATCGAGCTGGCGCCCACCGACCTGGTAGCGGTGCGGGAAGCCGAGCTGAGCCAGTCGGTCGCGGTGTCCGGAGGGCTGCGCGCCGTGCACAGCGCCCAGGTGAAGGCGAAGGTGGCCGGGGAATTGCGCGAACTGGCGGTGCGCGAAGGGGAGTCGGTGCGAGCCGGACAGGTGCTGGGACGCATCGATCCGACCGAGTATGAGGCACGTCTGCGCCAGTCGCAGGAACAAGCAGCTGCGGCCCAGGCCCAGCTCGACATCGCCGAACGTGGCCTTCAGAACAACCGGGCCCTGGTGGACCAGGGGTTCATCTCGCGCAACGCCCTGGACACCTCCGTCTCGAACGCGGCCGCGGCCCGCGCGACCCTCCAGCAGGCCCGCGCCGGCGTGGACCTGGCGCGCAAGGCGCTCAACGACACCGTGCTGCGCGCGCCCATCGATGGCATCGTTGCAGTGCGCAACGCCCAGCCAGGTGAACGGGTGGCCGTGGAAGCCCGCATCGTGGACATCGTGGACCTGACCCACCTGGAGCTGGAGGCCCCCGTGTCGGCCGAGCAGGTGGTTCAGCTGGCCGTGGGTGCCCGCGCCCTTCTGCGTGTGGATGGCCTGGCCGAGCCTGTGCAGGCCACGCTCGCACGCATCAACCCCAGCACCCAGGCGGGAACCCGGGCCGTGCTGGTGTACCTGGCGCTCGACCCCCATCCGGCCCTGCGCCAGGGCCTGTTTGCCACGGGGGAGATCGTGCTCGATCGCACTCGCGCGCTGGCACTTCCGGCGTCGGCCTTGCGCCAGGACGCCGGCCGCACGATCGCGCTGGTGGTGCATGAAGATCGCGTCGAGCAACGCGAGGTCAAGACCGGCCGGATGGCACGCGATACCGATGGCGGCGAAGCCCTGGTCGAGATTGTCCAGGGGCTGGCCGCAGGAGACCGTGTGCTGGCCGGATCGGTCGGCCTGGTGCGCGATGGCGTGCGTGTGCGCCTGACCGAGGTGGCGCCTCAGCCGACACGCTGAGCATCGGCACCGGCGCACACCATGTGGTTCACCCGAGTCTCCATCCAGAACCCGGTCATGGCCACGATGGTCATGCTGGCCTTCGTCGTGCTGGGCCTGTTCTCGTACCAGCGGCTCAAGGTCGACCAGTTTCCCGACATCGAATTCCCCATTGTGGTGGTCCAGGTCGACTACCCCGGCGCCTCACCCGAGATCGTCGAGACCGAGGTGACGCGAAAGGTCGAGGAAGCCGTCAATTCCATCGCCGGCATCAAGAAGCTGTATTCGCGCAGCTACGAGAGCCGCTCGGTGGTGATCATCGAGTTCAACCTCAACGTGGACGACCGCCGCGCCGCGGACGATGTGCGGGAGAAGATGTCCATCCTGCGGCCTGCCCTGCGCGATGAGGTGGAGGAGCCCCGTGTCCTGCGCTTTGACCCGGCCGGCCGGCCGATCTACATCCTTGCACTGACCTCGCCGGACGGCTCGCGCAGCGCCGTGGATCTGAGCACCTACGCCGACCAGATCCTGAAGAAGCGCCTCGAGAACGTGCCCGGTGTGGGCTCGGTCTCGCTGGTGGGTGAGGTCAAGCGCGAGATCAACATCTACCTCGACCCCCAGGCCATGGAGGCCCTGGGCGTGACGGTGGACCAGGTGGTGCAGGCCGTGCGCACGGAAAATCGGGACCTCCCGGCCGGCGCGCTGCGCACGGGGCAGTCCGAGCGGGTGGTGCAGGTCAACGCCCGGATGCAGCGACCCGAGGACTTCGCCCAGATCATCGTCGCCCGGCGTGGGGCCGGCAGCGCCGTGCCGGTGCGGCTGGGCCAGGTGGCGCGCGTGGTGGACGGTCCGCAGGAGATCGAGTCGCTGGCCCTCTACAACGGGCAGCGCACGCTGGCTCTCACGGTGCTGAAGGCCCAGGGGCAGAACACCATCGAGGTGGTGGATGGCCTGAACGGCGTCCTCTCCGAGATCCGCCCCGAACTGCCCGAAGGCATGGCCCTGGACGTGGTCAGCGACAACTCACGGCCCATCCGCGTGGCGGTGAAGAATGTCCGTCAGACGCTGGTCGAAGGCGCCGTGCTCACGGTGGCCATCGTCTTCCTCTTCCTGAACTCCTGGCGCTCCACCGTGATCACCGGCCTGACGCTGCCCATTGCGCTGATCGGCACCTTCGGCGTGATGCATGCGTTCGGTTTCTCCATCAACATGGTCACGCTGATGGCCCTGAGCCTGTGCGTGGGCCTGCTGATCGACGACGCCATCGTCGTGCGAGAGAACATCGTGCGCCACATGCAGATGGGCAAGGGGCCGCACCAGGCCGCCCTCGACGGCACCAACGAGATCGGCCTGGCGGTGCTGGCCACCACACTGTCCATCGTGGCCGTGTTCCTGCCCATCGGCTTCATGGGCGGCATCATCGGCAAGTTCTTCCACGAGTTCGGCATCACCATGGTCGCGGCGGTGATGATCTCGATGTTCGTGAGCTTCACGCTCGACCCCATGCTCTCCAGCGTATGGCACGACCCGGCGGTAATGCCGCACGCCAGCACACGCAAGAGCCTGTACGACCGCACGCTGGGACGCATCACCGGCGCGATGGACCGCTTCTCACACTGGCTGGGCGAGGCCTATCAGGACATCCTGGCCTGGTCGCTGCGACACAAGGCGGCCACGATGGGCATTGCGGTGGCCAGCCTCGTCGCCAGCTTCGCCCTCGTGCCGCTGCTGGGCACCGAGTTCGTGCCCAAGGC
>Ga0114986_1000561_pt1 | contig 10239 bp, 10 predicted proteins | sample Shrwel1BS1Day17_FD_96988 | JGI IMG/M metagenome (GOLD analysis project Ga0114986, IMG submission 96988) | Subsurface microbial communities from deep shales in Ohio, USA - Utica-3 well 1 S-1-Day17 | ecosystem: Environmental > Aquatic > Deep subsurface > Shale gas/oil reservoir > Produced... | reverse complement strand
TGCTGCAGGCCTCCAAAGTCATCCCTCAGGGGCAGGGTCTCGCGCCGGTGCTCGTGCGGCGCGCAGCCACCCTTACCCTGGACTGGGACATCCGCCAGAAGAGCCGGTTCGACGCTATTGCCTCAGACGGCCGCCAGGTAGGCGTATTTCTGCCGCGCGGCAGCGTGGTCCGCGGCGGGGATGTCCTGCTCACCCAGGACGGGTCGCTGCTTCGGGTGCTTGCAGCGCCCCAGGCGGTGCTGCGCATCACGCCCTGCACCGATCACGGGCATCAGCACACTCACGACCACGGCAGCTTCGCCCTGATGCGGGCCGCCTATCACCTGGGTAACCGGCACGTGCCGATCGAGCTTCGGCCCGATCACCTCAAGATCGAACCCGACCACGTGCTGGCCGACATGCTGCGCGCCATGCACCTGAACGTCACCGAAGTTCGGGAGCCTTTCGAACCCGAAGGCGGCGCCTATGGGTCGCACGGCGGTGGCGCCCATCACCATGGGCACGGTCACGACCACGACCATCACCATGGCTGATGGCGGCATGGCGGACGCCGGTCTGCTGCAAGTCTTGTGGATCGCTTCTCCGGCCCTGCCGGTGGGCGGTTTTTCGTACTCCGAGGGACTGGAGGCCGCCGTTGATGCGGGCGTCGTCTCCTGCGAGGACTCGGCGGCTCGCTGGCTGGTCGACCAGTTGCACCTGGGCCTGTCCCGCAGCGACCTGGCGGTGGTGGCGCAAGCCATCCCGGCCTGGCGCAAGGACGATGTCGAACGCATCCGTGCCCTGAATCGCTGGGTCCTCACCACCCGGGAAACGCACGAGTTTCGGCTGCAGACCGAACAGATGGGCCGCTCCCTGGCCGAGTGGGCGCGCGCTCTCGGTGAACTGGGACAAGGGCTGACGCAGCGCCTGAACCGGGCGCAGCTTGCGCCACCCACCTACCCCGTGGCCTGCGCATGTGCCCTCGCCAGCAGCCCGGCTGGCCTGCGCAGTTCATTGCTGGGGTTTGTCTTTGGCTGGGCCGAAAACCTGGTGCAGGCCGCCATCAAATCCATTCCCCTGGGGCAGAGCGCCGGCCAGCGCATCCTGGCCCGCCTGGCACGGGAGATCCCGGCCGCGGTGGACCATGCCCTGTCGCTCGATGACGACCGGCGACAGGCCTTCACCCCCATGCTGGCCATCCTCTCGGCCCGTCACGAGACCCAGTACTCCCGCCTGTTCCGATCCTGAAGGCCTCCCTATGACCGCCCTGCACCACATCCCGAACCGCACCAAGCCACTGCCCCCCTTGCGCGTGGGCATCGGTGGACCCGTCGGCTCCGGCAAAACCACCCTGCTGGAAATGCTCTGCAAGGCCATGCGCGAGCGCTACGACCTGATCGCCATTACCAACGACATCTACACCAAGGAAGACCAGCGCCTGCTCACCGTCAGCGGCGCGCTGCCGGCCGAGCGCATCATGGGGGTGGAGACGGGTGGCTGCCCGCACACCGCCATCCGCGAAGACGCCTCGATCAATCTCGAGGCCATCGACCGGATGCTGGAGCAATTTCCCGATGCCGATGTGGTCTTCGTCGAAAGCGGCGGCGACAACCTGGCCGCCACCTTCAGTCCGGAGCTGTCGGATCTGACCATCTATGTGATCGACGTGGCCGCCGGCGAAAAAATCCCCCGCAAGGGAGGCCCCGGCATCACCAAGAGCGACCTGTTCGTCATCAACAAGACCGACCTGGCGCCCCACGTCGGCGCTGATCTGGAAGTGATGAAGCAGGACACCGCCCGCATGCGGCCGGACGCCCAGCGCCGCCCCTGGGTCATGACCAACCTCAAGACACTGGACGGCCTGCAGGAGGTCATCGGCTTCATTGAACAGCGCGGCATGCTGACAGCTGCCGCGACAGGCTAGAATTCAGGCCTCCCGGAGACGTGGGAGAGTGGTTTAATCCAGCGGTCTTGAAAACCGCCGAAGGGCAACCTTCCGTGAGTTCGAATCTCACCGTCTCCGCCAGGACACCCACACCACGCGGCCACCAGGCCGCTTTTTTGTGTCTGCCTGTTTTCAGGCTGCCCACTGAGCGGTCGCCCGGTGCGCGCCTGGCATTTAATGACCGTTCGTCGGAAACCCGGGGCTCAGTACCCCGTTTGAATTCCTTGTAACTAAACCCGGGAGTCACACGAATACCTCTGCTCTCTGTGCAGGAGCAGGGCTCTTGCCGATATGTCTGTCAATACAACAGACAAAGGTCAAGGGGTTCGAGATGAGTGGCTTCTCCCTGCGCACATCCTCGCTGGTGATCGTCGGCGCCAGCCTGTTGTCGGCTTGCGGTGGCGGCGGTGGGGAAGAGGACGGACCGCAGGCTTTCGGTCCCACCCCCCAGGTGCCTGCGAGTGTTCCCGCCGCCCAGGCCTGCGACATCCCCGACTTTGCCGCGCAGATGCTGGCCGCCATCAATGAGGCGAGGGCCACCGCCCGCACTTGCGGTGGTACCTCGTTCGCTCCCGCCCGTGCACTGGCCTGGAACGACCAGTTGGCGCAGGCTGCGGCGAAGCACTCCAGCGACATGGCCAGCCGCAACTTTGTCTCGCACACGGGCTCCGACGGCAGCAGCGCCGCTGACCGTGCCAAAGCGGCCGGCTACCGAGGTGCCGTTGGTGAGAATCTGGCTGGTGGACAGACCAGCGTCGGCCAGATGATGAACGAATTGCTGCGCAGTCCCGCACACTGCGCCAACCTCATGGATCCGGCCTACCGCACGGCGGGTGCGGCCTGTGTCAGCAACCGCAGCACCACCTACAAAACCCACTGGACGCAGATGCTGGGTCGTTGACCCGCCATCGACGACCAGTAGGCAGCCGCCGCTGCCCGCTCACTTGGCGGCAGGCGCTTCTCCCACCGCGTCGCGCACGCACTTCTTGGTGAAGCTGTTGCGGGCGGCACCGGCGAGCTTCTTGTCCGTCGCCGCCAGATCGCAGCTGGCTGCAGCGTCCTTCTCGCACTTCTTCAGGAAGGAGTTCTTGGCGGCGCCCGCCAGCTTCTTCTCTGCCGCCGCCGCATGGCAACTGAGCCCCTCCGCCTGCGCAGAAAGTGCAGACACCGACAGCAGCACCACGGCAATCGCCCGGAAAAACGGCATGGACATGACTCACTCCTCAAACAGCTTCTGGAGCGGTAAGTCTGCCACAGACCCGGGCACCCGCCACCTGGCTCAAGGTCCGGCACAAATGACCGATATATTGTCAAATATGTCAAAACTGTATCAAACATCAAGATTGATCAGATCATGTCTACCGCCGCCCAACCCAACCCGCTGCTGACTCTGCTGGACCTGGTGCCCAGTCCGCTGCTGCTTTTCAGCCCGGACGGGCGAGTCGCCTTCACCAACCGGACGGCCAAGGCCATGGGCGCCCGTCCGGCTCTGTCGCTCCCTGGTGACCCTGTCGTGCGGGCGCTGGTGCGCGACATCGGACAGGGTCAGATGGCGGTCGATCGCGTGATTGAGGTGGAGGTCAACTCCGACGACGGTGTGGCCCGGCTGCGCTGTGAGTGTGCGCCCAAGCCGATCGCTGGCCTGGTGGCCATGGCGGTCAGTCTGGTGGAGAAGCCGACGGCAGCTGCGTCAGGACCCGCAGGTGAGCCGCCCGCGCCCAAGACGGAGCGCCTGACCCTGCAACAGATCATGGAACTGCTGCGCGAGGAGCTGATGGGTGCCATGGACGGTGTCATCGCCGCGCTGCCGCAAGCCCCGGAGCCGGTGCTGACACTCAGGGAACGCGTCGAGCGGCTGACCGACATGGTCAACGTTTTCGGCGAGGACGTGCTCATTGGTGACGAACGCATGCTGATGCCCGAGATGGTGCGGGGCACCTGCGCGGAACTCGCCAACCTGGCTCGTGACCGCGCCGTCGATTTCATCTTCGAAGGTGAAAAGGAAGACCTCCCGCCGGTGTATGGCAGCCGAAAGCTGATCCGGCGCGCCCTCTATGAGTGCCTGCGCAATGCGGTCGACCACACCCGCCCTGCCAATGCCACCGCCCCCCGCTCGGCGGTGCGGATCTCGTTCCTGCCCACCGGCAGCCACCTGATGCTGAGCATCCGGAACATGGGTGTCCTCACCGCGCCGGTGCTCAACCGGTATGCGGGCGCCATCTTCCGCGCGGATCAGCATACCGAAGCCAAGGGCACGCCAACTTCCTCGACCCTGCGCATCGGCTTGCCCTTGACCCAGCGGATCATGCAGTTGCACGGTGGCCGGCTAAAGATCGAGGACGTGGATGACGAAATTGATGTCACGCTGGAGCTGCCCACGGGCGCCCCACTGAAGAACACCCAGCATCTGGACATGCTGCAGGCACAAATCTACGCAGAAGACCTGTCGAAACTGCTGGCCCGCAGCCGCGGCCGAAAGAACCCATCATGACTGTCCGAATTCTCATCGTCGACGACCAGCCCGATATCCGCAAGCTCATCAGCCTGACACTGCAGCATCTGGACGATGCGGAATTGCATGAGGCCGATAACGGCGGTGATGCGTGGCGACTGGCCCAGGACCTCAAGCCCGACCTGATGCTGCTGGATGTGATGATGCCGGGCGAACTCGACGGCTACCAGGTCTGCAGCAAAGTCAAGAAAGACCCCCTTCTCGGGCCTCGCACCAAGGTCATCCTGCTGACGGCCCGCGCCCAGAAAGAAGACCTCGAAGCCGGACAGCGCGCGGGCGCCGACGCCTACCTGACCAAGGCATTCAGTCCGCTCAAGCTGCTGGACAAGGTCGACGAGATGCTGGAGGCGCGGTCATGAGGGCGTGGCGGCGGCTTTCATCCGCCTGCCTGCTGCTGGCGGTTTCGCACTCAGCCCTGGCCCAGCCGGCTGTCCAACCCAGCTTGACCCTGGGTGTGGTGCCCCAGTTTCCTGCCGTGGAAACGCAGCGGCGATGGCTACCCGTAACCGAGTCGATCGGTCGCGCATGCTCGGTGCAGATCCGACTGGAGATCTCAACCGACATTCCGGAGTTCGAGGGCAAGTTTCTCGACGGCAAATTCGAACTCACCTACGTCAATCCCTACCATGCCGTCATGGCCCACAAGGCACAGGGCTACGTGCCCTTGGTGCGCGATGGCGAGAAGCCACTCAAGGGCGTCCTTGTCGTCCACAAGGACAGCCCGATCAAGCGTCTGAGCGAGCTCTCGGGATCGACGATTGCCTTCCCTGCACCCAACGCCTTCGGGGCCTCCCTGTACATGCGGGCACTTCTTGAACGGGAGCATCAAGTCCGTTTCATACCGGACTATGTCAAGACCCATGGAAATGCCTATCGACACGTCGTCAAGGGCGAGGCGGCGGCGGCCGGCGGCGTGATGGCCACATTCAATGCCGAGCGTCCGGAGATCAGGGAGCAGTTGCGGGTGCTCTATGAGACACCGGGCGCGGCCCCGCATCCCCTGATGGCACACCCGCGGCTCGACACGCCAATCCGACGCTGCATCACCGAGCACCTGACCCAAGCATCGCCGACGATGTCGACGCTGATGGCCGCCATCCAGATGTCACAGCCGGTCAGGGCCGACTATGCGCGTGACTACCAGCCGTTGGAGAAACTGGCGCTGGAGAAGTACGTGGTCCACGGAGCTCCTTGAGGCACACCGATGATCAACCCACTGCTGGCTGGGGGTCGCTGGTTTGCGCACCGACCCTTGCGCACCCAGATCCTGGCGCTGATACTGGTGTCCGCCGTCGTCATCATCGGCATGGTGGGTTCGATATCACTGAGAAGCCGTCTGCAGCAGGCCGAGGACGAAGCCGTGGATTGGGCCGTGGCGCTGTCGGTCATGGCCGCCCGAACAGCGGCGGCACCGATACTGGAAAAGGACTACACCACGCTGGAACTCCTGATCCATGACCTGATCGCCCTGCCGGGCGTCAAATCGGTCACTCTCGTGCAACCTGGCGCAGAGATCGCCATGGAAGCTCGGTACCACGCGGAAGGCAGCACCACCACCTACCCGATCAACAAGCGCGCACCGGTCCCCACGGCCGCCTTCCAGAGAGATGAAACCCACGTCCACGCCGTCAGCGCCCTGATGTACGAAACCGGTACGGGCAAGACTGCCGTATTCCAGCCGGAGTTGGCGTCTCGCTATGGGTGGATCGAGATCGAGATGAGCTACTCGGATCGGTTGGCATCGGCCCAGCGCGATTGGATCACCGCGAGCCTGATCTCGGGGATGCTGATCATGATCCTGGTCTGGCTGATGTCGGTCTTCCTGCGCCGGGTGTTCGGGCCCATCTCTCAGTTGGCCCGATTCGCCGCCAACCTGACAGGACGCCCCGGCGAAGTCATCCGCATGCGATGGGGCAGTCTTGAGGTCCGGGAACTGGGTAGAAGCCTCAATGAGGCATCCCGGCAACTGGCAGAGCGCATCCAGGCGGAACAAATCCGACTGAGCCGGCTCCAGGGCATTCTGGACACCGCAGCAGACGCGATCCTGGGCATCACTGCGGATGGTGTGATCAGGAGCGCCAACCCGGCGGCGGAGCGCATTTTTGGCGTACCCATGCAGGAACTGCTGGGCTACCAAGTAGAAAAGCTGCTCAAGGACACCCATGCCGCAGAGATCGCGTCGTCACTCGAGTACGGCATGCTCGTGAGCAACTCCACCACCAGAATCGCCAAACTGGAGATCAACGCCTACCGGCACGATGGCACGGAGTTTCCGGTGGAGGTCATGGTGGGCGAAGTCCTGAATGACCAGGAGCTGCGATACACCTGCATTGTCCGTGACCTCAGCGATACCAAGCTTGCAGAGGAGTACCTGGCCCTCTACAGCCGCGCGGTCGACTGTGCCATCAACGGCATCGCCATCAGCGACGCCAAGCGACATCCGCAGCCATTTGTGTACGTCAATCCGTCCTTCACCCGCATCACCGGCTACGCGCCTCACGAGATCCTGGGCCGGGACGGCAGCATCCTGGAAGGACCCGACACCAATCGAAGCGAAATCGACCTGCTCTACCGCGCACAGCAAAATGGCAGCGACTTCACGGTGGTGCTCAAGAACTACCGCAAAGGCGGCGCCCTGTTTCACAACAAGCTGTCGGTATCTCCGGTACGCAACGCCGACGGCGAGATCACTCACTACATCAACATCATCGAGGATGTCTCGGGACAGATCGAGGTCAAACAGCGCCTGATCGAGCGCACCGCCAGGCTGAACGCCACCTTTGATCTGAGCCCTGACGGCTTTGCGGTCTTTGACAAGGAAGGTGATCTCGTCACCAGCAACCCGGCATTCCGTGCCATGGTGGGAGACATTCCCGGCTGGTGCTCCCTCAAGCGCTTTGACAGCTGGTTTCACACCCTGTGCGAAGATCCCGACAGCTGCCGTCCAATTGAGGAAGCCATCAAGGACCGGCGCAAGGACATCATCGCCATTGCCCGACCGGCTCCCAAGATACTGGAGCGGGAGATCCGCAAGAACGTGGGTGGCAGCGGCGAGACCATCCTCTACTTCCGCGATGTCACCCACCAGGTCGAGGTGGACCGGATCAAGAGCGAGTTTCTGGCCACGGCAGCGCACGAGCTGCGCACACCATTGGCGAGCATCCTGGGTTTCACCGAGTTGCTGCTGCACCGCAAGTACAACGAGGACCGCCAGAAGGACATGCTGGCCACCGTCCACCGTCAGGGCACCCTGCTGCAGAACCTGATCCAGGAACTGCTGGACCTCTCCCGTATCGAGGCCCGGCAGGGCAAGGACTTCCACATCGTGGCCCATCCGCTGGCCGACATCGTCCGCAATGCTGTCGAAGGCATCACCAACGCCGACGCGGGTCGTGTCGTGCAGGTCCAGGAGCCAATGGGAGACCTGCTGGTCATGGCCGATGCGACCAAGATTGAACAGGCGCTGACCAACCTGCTGAGCAACGCCTTCAAGTATTCACCCAACGGCGGCACCGTATCCCTGCGGGTCGAGTCGGCCGAACACGAGGGTGAACCCGTGGCCCTGGTGCACATCAGCGACCAGGGCATCGGCATGACGCCCGAGCAACTCTCCCGCGTCTTTGAACGCTTCTACCGCGCAGACGCCTCCGGCAACATCCCGGGTACCGGGCTGGGGCTCAACCTGGTGCGGGAGATCGCCCAGATCCATGACGGGGATGTCACCCTGTCCAGCCAGTACGGCGTGGGCACCGTGGCCACCTTGCGTCTCAAACTGGCCTCCCTGACCACGGAAGAACCCGTCACGGCCAACGCCTGACCCCTCAGCGGGATCGTGCGTGCTGCCAATCATTCCGGCAGGAACATGGCCTGCAGATCGCTCAGGAAATCAAAACCCTGGGTCGTGGGCTTGAACCATCCGCCGTCCCTGGTCAGCCAGCCCTTGGCCAGTCCCTGATCGAGCCCCGGCTGAAACGCCGACAGGGGCAGACCCGTGCGGCCCAGCGCGTCCTGCAGGTCAAAGCCGTCCCGCAGGCGCAGCGCATTGAGCATGTACTCGAAGGGCAAGTCACGCCGCGCCACCTCATCCACCGAAACGACGGCATCACCACGCAGCGCCCGCTCCATGTAGAGCCTCGGTTCACGCGCACGCACCTGCCGAACCACCCGGTGCGCAAAGCTCAGTTTGCTGTGGGCACCGGCGCCGATGCCCAGGTAGTCGCCAAACTGCCAGTAGTTCAGGTTGTGGCGGCACCGATGCCCCGCCTTGGCGTAGGCGGACACCTCGTACCGGTCCATGCCGGCCGCTGCCGTCAGTTCCGTGATCCGGTCGAGCATCTCATAGGCATCATCTTCCTCCGGCACCGACGGCGGAAACTTGGCGAACACCGTGTTCGGCTCGATGGTCAGGTGGTAGATGGAAATGTGCGGCGGCGCAAACGACAGCGCCGTGCGGATGTCCGTCTCGCACTGCGCCAGGGTCTGCCCCGGCAGCGCATACATGATGTCGAGGTTGAAGGTATCAAAAGCCTGCGCAGCCTCTTCCACGGCCGCCAGCGCGTGTGAGCGGTCGTGCACGCGCCCCAAGGCCTTCAGGTGCGCGTCATGAAAACTCTGCACACCAATCGACAGCCGGGTCACCCCAGCTTGCCGGAAGGCCCGGAACCGGTCCTTCTCGAACGTCCCCGGGTTGGCCTCCAGGGTGATCTCGGCACCGGCCTCCAGTTTGACCCGCGACCGCACCGCCGCCAGCAAGCGGTCAATGGCCTCGGGCGAAAAAAGGCTGGGCGTGCCGCCGCCCAGAAACACGGTGTGCACCGTGCGGCCCCAGATCAGGGGCAACGCTGCCTCCAGATCCGCCACCAGGGCATCGACATACGCCTGCTCGGGCATCGTCTGTCCTGCCGCCGCCGTGGCCGACCACTCGTGCGAATTGAAATCGCAGTAGGGGCACTTCTTCAGGCACCACGGCAGGTGGATGTAAAGCGACAGCGGCGGCAGTCCCTGCAATTGCAGGGTCCCCGGGCGCATCCAGTGACCGATGTCACTCCAGTGCGGTGCAGCACTCATGGTTTGGTCAACCAGCGCTCCCGCATCAGCTCCAGCATCTGCTGTGCGGCTCGGCCCCGATGGCTGTGGGCGTTCTTGACCTCGGTGGGCAACTGCGCAAAGGTCTGGCCGAACTGCGGCAGGAACATGACCGGATCAAAGCCGAAGCCGTGGTCACCGATCGGCTCCTGTGTGATCAGACCGGGTGCCCGCCCCGTGGCCACCAGCGGCTCAGGATCGTCGGCACTGCGCAAGGCCACCAATGTGCTCACCAGCGCCGCGCGGCGATCGGTCACATCGCGCATCTGCTCCAGGAGCGCACGCACGTTGTTGTCGTCGCCCTTATCGTAACCGAACTGCGTGGCGTAGTAGGCGGTGTCCACCCCGGGCAGGCCGCCAAAGGCCTCGACACACAAGCCGGCATCATCCGCCAGCGCAGGCAGGCCACTGACCCGGGCAGCATGGCGTGCCTTGGCCAGGGCGTTCTCAATGAAAGTGCGGTGCGGCTCCGGTGCTTCAGGGATGCCCAGATCGGCCTGACGCACCAGTTCCACACCCAGCGGTGCAAACAGCGCCTGCAACTCCGACAGCTTGCCCCGGTTGTTCGACGCGAGGACCAGCTTCATGCGCCCAGCGCCGCCTTCTGCGCGACGATCAGCTCGCTGATGCCTTTCTCGGCCAGTGCCAGCAGGACGTCCATTTCCTTGCGGGTGAAGGCCACGCCCTCGGCCGTGCCCTGCACCTCCACGTAGTGACC
>Ga0114986_1000560_pt1 | contig 10242 bp, 8 predicted proteins | sample Shrwel1BS1Day17_FD_96988 | JGI IMG/M metagenome (GOLD analysis project Ga0114986, IMG submission 96988) | Subsurface microbial communities from deep shales in Ohio, USA - Utica-3 well 1 S-1-Day17 | ecosystem: Environmental > Aquatic > Deep subsurface > Shale gas/oil reservoir > Produced... | reverse complement strand
GTGTACGCCGAGGGCGAGGTGGTCGAGGGGGTGCTGCGTGGCAACCTGTACCTGCAGGGCCGCGGCGATCCCAAGCTGGTGATGGAGCGGCTGTGGATGCTGTTGCGCCGGGTGCAGCAGTTGGGCATCCGTGAGGTCCAGGGCGACATCGTGCTCGACCGCAGCGCCTTCGAGGTGCCGGCGACCGACCCCGGTGCTTTCGACGATGAGCCCTTGCGGCCTTACAACGTCCTGCCCGATGCCCTGCTGATCAACTACAAGTCGGTGGTGCTGGGGTTTGTGCCCGAACCGGCGAGAGGGCGCGCCCGTGTCACGGTCGATCCGCCCCTGCACGGGTTCCTCGTGGACGAGACGGTGCCCCTGGACCAGACGGCAGCCTGCGGCGACTGGCGCGGCGCCCTCAAGGCGGAACTCGGCGATCCGGCGCGGCTGCGCTTTCGGGGGGCCTACCCTGCGCGGTGCGGAGAAGGCCAATGGCCCATGGCCTATGCCGACCCGCGGGGCTACAACGCCCAGGCCGTGCTGGGCATGTGGCGGGCTCTCGGGGGGCAACTCGCAGGCACGGTGCGCGAAGGGGCCGTGCCGGCCGGCCTGACGCCGCTGGTGCAAGGTGTGTCTCCCACGCTGGCCGAAGTGGTGCGTGACGTCAACAAGTTCAGCAACAACGTGATGGCCCGCCAGCTCTTTCTCACGCTGGGGCGGGAACGTCGTGGCCTGGGCAGCCCGGTGCAGTCGCGCGCGGCCGTGGAAGACTGGCTGCGCGAGCGCTTCGGCACGGTGGACGCAAGCCTGGTCCTGGACAACGGGGCGGGGCTGTCACGGGAGGCCCGTGCCAGCGCCGCCTTCTTCACACGGCTGCTGCAGCGTGCCTGGGCCGACCCGGTGATGCCTGAGTTGATGGCCTCCCTGCCGGTGTCAGGCCGCGACGGCACGCTGCGCCGCTCGCGCGCCATGGCAGGACAGGCACACCTGAAGACCGGCTCGCTGCGGGATGTGGCGGGCCTGGCCGGATACGTCCTGGGCGAGAGCGGCCGGCGCTACACCTTCGTGGCCATCGTCAACCATTCGAACGCTTCGGCCGCCCGACCGGCCCTGGACGCGCTCATCGACTGGACGGTGCGCGACCGCAACCCGGCTCAGTAGGGGTGGCGTTCGGCGCGGTTCCAGGCAAGGTTGCCGATCAGGCGGTGCATCTGTGGCGAGAAGTAAAGGCTGTCGGCATAGACGAAGCGGTTGTCGTTGACGTTCTCGCGGTACTCCGCGTTCACGGTGGACAGGTTGCAGTCCAGCGAGGAGGCCACCGTGCAGGCCGGATCGGTCTCGTTGCGGAAGCGGGTGCCGGTGTTGCTGTCGTTGTCGGTCGCCAGTCGCACGAAGTTGTTGATCTGGGCGTAGGCGGCCTTGCGGCTATTGTTGCCGAAGCTGTTGTAGAAGCCCGAGTTGTAGGCGTCGGTCAGGGCCTTCAGGAGGCGCTGGCCCTGGGCCGACTCGGCCAGGCCACGAGGGGTCTTGCCCTGGTTGACCAGATCGACCGCCAGCACGCGGGCATCGCGGTCCGTGATCTGCTGGATCAGGCGGCCCAGGTCGGCGCCACGCTCGCAGGCGACATCCAGCGTGGCCGGCAAGTCGGCAGCGTCGCATCCGGGGAAGTTCGCCTGCGCGTCGATGCCGGGATCCTGCTGGTACAGCGCCCAGACATCCTGGGTTCCGGCCTGGATCAGCACCATGTCGCCTGTCCCCAGCGTGGGCAGTTGCGCTTCGACCTGGGCGCGCACGTCCGAGAGCGTCCAGGTCTCGTCGGCATACAGCTGGGCCACGCGGTTGCCAGTGAGGTTGCTGGGGTTGCAGGCTGCGAAGGCGAACCCGTAGTTCTCGACAACGATCTGGTTCCAGCTGCGGGCCGAGCGGCAGTTGGTGAGGTTGTTGACGGTGTACTTGCGGCCGTCGCCAGCCATCGCGCTGTGGCCGTCACCGAAGGAGATCACCCGGGTGGGTTCGAAGGCGTTGAAGACATCGCCGCCGCAGGCCGCCAGGGCCAGGGTCGCGATCGCGCCCGCGAGGGACTTCAGGCAGCGATGGCCGCCGAAGGAACGGAAGGACATGCAGACTCCGTGATTCAAGGGAAGGCTCCGTCAGGCGGCCGCGCGTGTCAGTCGATCACGCACGCCGTCCCATTCGGGGCCGGGGGGAGGGCTTTCGACCCAGATGAGCCGGACGCCTCTCGCATCGAGATCGCGCAGCACGGCGAAGAGTTCCTGAGCCGCGCGGGCAGCGTCTTCAGGCATGGCCCGATGCAGCATGCCACGCGGCGGACGGACAGTGCGGGAATAGAGCGCCACGCCCTCGGGGCCGGTGCCCAGCACCTCCAGCGCGGTCTGCAGCACGTCGGCGCTCATCAGGCGCACGCTGGCGCGTGGCGCGTAGTGGCTCACAAGCGTGCCGGAGGCCCGCGGCGCCTGCGCGTCGCGGTCGTGCACCGGTTCGCCCAGGGCCGCCTCGATCTGTCCGCGCGTGAGCGTGCCGGGGCGCAGCAGCACTGCCCGTCCGCGCGAGCAATCGATGATGGTCGATTCGATGCCCACGGGGCAGGCGCCGCCGTCGAGCACCAGCACGTCGTCACCGAATTCGCCGGCCACGTGGGCAGCCGTGGTGGGGCTCACGCGTCCGAACTGGTTGGCGCTCGGTGCCGCCAGGCCGATCAGGCCTCGCTCGGCGCAGGCCTGCAGCAGGGCCTGCGCCACAGGATGGGCGGGGCAGCGCAGGCCCAAGGTGTCCTGCCCGCCGGCCGCTGCTGTGGCCACGCCGTCTCGCCGAGGGACGATGACCGTCAGGGGCCCGGGCCAGAAGGCGTCCATCAGCCGCTGGGCAGCGGGCGGGATGGCGCGTGCCAGCGGCAGGGCTGACGCCGCATTGGGCACATGCACGATGAGTGGATGGTTGGCAGGGCGGCCCTTGGCCGCAAAGATGCCGGCCACGGCCGCATCCTGGCCGGCGTCTGCGCCCAGGCCGTAGACGGTTTCGGTGGGGAAGGCCACCAGGCGCCCAGCCGCGAGGGCATCGGCCGCCTGGGCGATGTGGCTGGGGTTGCCGCCGTCGAGGATGCGTGCCACGGTGTGCCGATGCTCCCTCACCAGGCCGCCAGGCCCAGCAACTCGGCGCAGCGTTGCGCCACGTCTTGCACCTGGGCGGGCGTGCTGCCGGTGACCGTGAGGTGCCCCATCTTGCGTCCGGCGCGGGCGTTGAGCTTGCCGTACAGATGCAGGTGCACGCCCGGCAGGGCCAGCACCTCGGCCCAGGCGGGCTCGCGCGTGCGGCCGGCTTCGTCGAACCAGAGGTCGCCCAGCAGGTTGAGCATCACCGCCGGCGAATGCAGCCGCGGCGAGACCAGCGGCAGGCCGGTCATGGCCCGCACCTGCAGCTCGAACTGCGACACGTCGCAGGCGTCCAGCGTGTAGTGGCCGGAGTTGTGCGGACGCGGCGCCATCTCGTTGGCCACCAGGCGGCCATCCCGCAGCACGAAGAATTCCACGCACAGCACGCCCACGTAGTGCATCGAGGCGGCCAGGCTCTCGGCCGCGCCGACGGCCTGTGCCTGCAGTTCGGGGCCCACCTCCGGCGTGGGCACGGTGGTGACCGCAAGGATGCCGTCGCGGTGCAGGTTGCGCTGCACGGGGAAATGCACGACTTCGCCCTGGGCGTTGCGCGCCACGATCACACTCACCTCGAAGGCCAGGTCCAGCCGCTGCTCCAGCACGCAAGGCACGCGGCCGAGCTGTGCCCAGGCGGCGGCCAGGTCCTCGGGGGTCTTTACCGTGACCTGGCCCTTGCCGTCGTAGCCCAGGCGCGCCGTCTTGAGGATGCCCGGCAGCAGGGCGGCATCGACCGCCGCGAGCTGTTCGGCGGTTTCGATCACGGCATGGGGCGCACAGGGCACGCCGCAGCGCCGGAAGTGGGCCTTTTCCAGGGCGCGGTCCTGGCAGATCGCCACGGCTTGCGCGCCCGGGGCCACCGGGCGATGGGCTTCCAGCGTGACCAGCGCGGCGGCCGGGACGTTCTCGAATTCTGTGGTGATCGCGGCGCTGCGCTGCATCAGCTGCGCCAGGCCTTGTTCGTCCACATAGTCGGACTGGATGTGGTAGTGCGCCACCAGGCCGGCCGGGCTTGCCGTGTCAGGGTCGAGCACGGCGGTGAAATAGCCCATCTGCTGGGCGGCGTGTACGAACATGCGGCCGAGCTGGCCGCCACCCATCACGCCCAGGGTGGCCCCGGGCAGCACCATGGCACTCATCCCGCCACCCCCGGCAGGGTCATGGCGCGCGCCGCCTCCGTCTGGCGGGTGCGGAAGGCCAGCAGCTTCTCGCGCAGCGCGGGGTCTTCATTGGCCAGCAGGGCCACGGCGAAGAGAGCGGCATTGGCTGCGCCCGCCGCTCCGATGGCAAACGTGGCCACCGGGATGCCCTTGGGCATCTGCACGATGGAGTGCAGGGAATCGACGCCCTGCAGGTGCTTGCTCGGCACCGGCACGCCCAGCACGGGCACCACCGTCTTGGCTGCCAGCATGCCTGGCAGGTGGGCTGCGCCGCCGGCGCCGGCGATGATGGCCTTGAGGCCGCGCGGCGCGGCCTGCTCGGCGTAGCGGAACATGTCGTCGGGCATGCGGTGGGCCGAAACCACCTGGGCTTCATGGGGCACGCCGAACTCGGCGAGAATCTGGGCGGCGTGTTGCATGACGTCCCAATCGCTGTTGGAACCCATGACCACACCGATGAGGGGCGAAGCGCTCGACAAGGACGGCTCCAGGCTGGGCAGAAAGCGCGATTTTAGGCGGGGCTGGAAAACCGGCCGGCAACCCCCAGCTTGACCAGGACACTCGACCCCCACAGGGCTGCATTCCCATGATCGATATCACCCTCCAGAACTTTGAAGCCGAGGTGCTGCAAGCCTCGGTGTCCCGTCCCGTGCTGCTCGACATCTGGGCCCCCTGGTGCGGCCCCTGCCGCACCCTGGGCCCGATGCTGGAGAAGCTGGAGACCCAGTACGCCGGCCGCTTCACCTTGGCCAAGCTCAACTCCGACGACCAGCCCGAGATCGCCGGCCAGCTCTCGCAGATGTTCGGCGTGCGCTCCATCCCGTTCTGCGTGATGTTCCGCGACGGACAGCCCGTGGATGGTTTCGTGGGCGCGCTGCCCCAGGCGCAGATCCAGCAGTTCCTGGACAAGCACGTGCCCAGCGCGGCCGAGATGGAGGCCGAGGAAGAGGCCGAGGCCGCCGAGGAATTGGCCGCCGAGGGCGACACCGATGCCGCCCTGGAGAAGCTGCAACAGGCCGTGGCCATCGACCCGGCCAACGACACCGCGCGCTTCGACTACGTGAAGCTGCTGCTCGAGCGAGGCCAGGTTGCGGAGGCGCGCACCGCCTACGAGCCGGTGGCCTCCAAGGCCCTGGCCGATGCGCGCATCGCAGCCCTGGGGCTCTATCTGGACGCCTGCGAGCGTGCCACGTCGGCGCGCCCGCCTGAAGCCCTGGCGGCGGCCATCGCGGCGAACAAGCGTGATTTCGAGGCCCGCCACGAATTGGCCCAGCAGCATTTCGCCGCCGGCCGGTTCACCGAAGCGATGGACGAATTGCTCGAGATCCTGATGCGCGACAAGGCCTGGAACGAGGGCCTGGCGCGCAAGACCTATGTGGCCATCCTCGAGATGATGAGCAAGCCCGCGCCGAAGGCGGCCGCCACGGAAGCCAAGGGCACGCTGGAAGTCACCGGCAAGGCGGCGGTGGCGCCGGCCGATCCGGTCGTGGACCAGTATCGCCGCAAGCTCAGCATGACGCTGTTCTGAGCGGGAGGCCCGGCCTCACGCCCCCAGCAGCCGGTCGCGCGCCTCGCGGTACTTGGCGGCCGTCTTCTCGATCACCTCGGCCGGCAGCGCCGGTGCCGGCGCCTGCTTGTTCCAGGGCTGGCCGCCCACGGTGGCCTGCTCCAGCCAGTCGCGCACGAACTGCTTGTCGTAGCTGGGCGGGTTGGCACCTTCCACATAGCCCTCCACCGGCCAGAAGCGCGAGGAATCGGGCGTGAGCACCTCGTCCATCAGCGTGAGCGTGCCGTGTTCGTCCAGGCCGAACTCGAACTTGGTGTCGGCGATGATGATGCCGCGCGTGAGCGCATAGTCGGCCGCGGTGCGGTAGAGCTCGATCGACACGGCGCGCACGCGCTCGGCCAGATCCCGCCCGATGATCTCGCACATGCGATCGAAGGAGATGTTCTCGTCGTGCTCACCCATCTCGGCCTTGGTGGCCGGGGTGAAGATGGGTTCGGGCAGCTTGCTGGCGTTCTTCAGGCCCGCCGGCAGCTTCACGCCGCAGACCTCGCCGCTTTGCTGGTATTCCTTCCAGCCGCTGCCCGCCAGGTAGCCGCGCACCACGGCCTCCACGGGCAGGGGCTTGAGGCGCTTGACCAGCATCGCACGGCCGCGCACCTGCGCGCGTTCGGCTTCGGTCACCACGCTTTCCGGGTTGTCGCCGGTCAGGTGGTGGGGGACCACGTGCTGGAGCTTGTCGAACCAGAACAGCGCCACTTCAGTGAGCAGGGCCCCCTTGCCGGGGATGGGCTCGCCCATCACGACGTCAAAGGCCGAGAGACGGTCGCTGGCGATCATCAGGATGCGGTCGGTGCCCACCGCATAGTTGTCACGCACCTTGCCGCGCGCCAGCAGGGGCAGGGAGGTGATCGAGGAGTTGAGCAGGGCGGCGGTCACGAAGGTCTCCGGAAAAGAAAAGAGCCCGCTGGTCCAGCGGGCTCGGCAGGTGCGGTGCGGGCCGGGGCTTTACTGAACCACCTGGGCCAGCTCACCGGCCGCGTAGCGGCGCGCCATCTCGGACAGGGCAATCGGCTTGATTTTACCGGCCTGGCCTTCGCAGCCGAATTCCAGGTAGCGCGCCTTGCAGATCTGCTTGGCTGCTTCGCGCGCAGGCTTCATCCACTCGCGCATGTCGAACTTGTCGGGGTTCTCGGCCTGGAACTTGCGCACGGCGCCCGTCATGGCCATGCGGATGTCGGTGTCGATGTTGATCTTGCGCACGCCATGCTTGATGGCTTCCTGGATCTCGGGCACCGGCACACCGTAGGTCTGCTTCATCTTGCCGCCGTACTGGTTGATGAGGTCCAGCAGGTCCTGCGGCACGGACGACGAGCCGTGCATCACCAGGTGGGTGTTGGGGATGCGCTTGTGGATTTCCTTCACGCGGCTGATGGCCAGGATGTCGCCGGTGGGCTTGCGGCTGAACTTGTAGGCGCCGTGGCTGGTGCCGATGGCGATGGCCAGGGCGTCGAGTTGCGTGGCCTTCACGAAGACGGCGGCTTCTTCGGGGTCGGTCAGCAGCTGGCTGTGGTCGAGCTTGCCTTCGGCGCCGATGCCGTCTTCCTCGCCGGCTTCACCGGTTTCCAGGTTGCCCAGGCAGCCGAGTTCACCTTCCACGGTGACACCCACCTTGTGGGCCATCTCGACGACGGTGCGGGTGACGGTGACGTTGTAGTCGAAGTCGGCCGGTGTCTTGCCGTCCTCCTTGAGCGAGCCGTCCATCATCACCGAGCCAAAGCCCAGGTCGATGGCGCCGGCGCACACCTTCGGCGAGGTGCCGTGGTCCTGGTGCATCACCAGCGGGATGTGCGGGTAGGCCTCGACGGCGGCCTGGATGAGATGCTTGATGAAGCTCTCGCCGGCGTACTTGCGGGCGCCGGCGCTGGCCTGCAGGATCACCGGCGCGCCGACTTCGTCGGCGGCGGCCATCACGGCCTGCACCTGCTCGAGGTTGTTGACGTTGAAGGCCGGGATGCCGTAGTTGTTTTCGGCGGCATGGTCCAGCAGCTGGCGCATCGAGACGAGTGGCATGGTCGGGCCTCTTGGGAGTCGGGAAAGCGGGGCGGTGGTCGCGCGGCCGCATCATGAAACCGCGCTGTAATCATCCACGGGATTCTACCGAGCCCGCTCGCGCTGGCGGCCCACACCCCCTGGGACCGGGGAGGGATGCCGCACTGCAGCATGGGGTTACCTCGCCCGGTCTGGCCATCGCCATGGGGGCCGCCTACAGTGGCGGGTTTCCCACAGCAACACCCGACCGCCCGATGACACGACGCCTGCTCCGCTGTCCCGCCATCACGTCCTGGTGCTCCTGGCTGCTGGCCTGCGCCTTGGGGGCTGCGGCCGGAGCGGCCCACAGCCAGGTGGTGCAGCGCCCTGACGGCCAATGGCGCCACCTCATCGGTCTGGGAGCCAGCGTGGCTTCGGGCAACACCCGCACGACCAGCCTGAACCTGTCGCTGGACAGCGTGCGTGCCACGTACGAGGACAAGTGGTCGCTGGTGGGCAATGCGCTGCAATCGCGCACCGAAGGCGACACGGCGGCCCAGCGTGCCGAACTCAAGACCCAGTACGACCGCGACTTCTCCGACCTGTGGTTCGGGTTCGGCAGCCTGTCTGCCCTGCACGACGAAGCCGCCAACATCGACACCCGATGGTCGCTGGCCACCGGCCTGGGCTACCACCTGCTGCGCACCGAGGACAGCTACTGGGATGTCTCCGCGGGCCTGGGCTACACGCGGGATCGCTACGACAGCCCGACCTTCATCGACGGCCTCAATCGTCGCAGCCGCGACCGCCTCGAACTGGTGCTGGCACAGGAATCCACCACCCACCTGTCGGACACGGCGCGTTTCAAGCAACAGGCGCGACTGCTGCCCAGCCTGCGGGAGTCGGGCGAGTACCGCGCCGAGGTGATCGGCAGCCTGGCGGTGGCGATCAACGCGCGGCTGAGCCTGACGGCCAGCCTCACCTATCGCTATGACACACAGCCGGGCGAGGGCTTCAGCCGCGGCGACATGCTGTTCGTCACCGGGGTGTCGCTCGGGCTGGATTGACCGGCACGGATCAGCCGCCCACGCGGCACACCTTCAGCATGTTGGTGCCGCCCGGATAGCCCATGGGCTCGCCGCAGGTGATGGCGTAGGTGTCGCCCGGCTTGAGCACGCCGCGCTCGACGAGCAGTGCCTCGGCCTTGTGCAGCGCCTCGTCGCGGTCCTGGTAAGAGGGCATCAGGATCGGACGCACGTTGCGGTACAGCGTCATCTTGCGCTGCGACACCAGTTGCGAGGTGAGGCCGAAGATGGGCACATGGATCTTGTGCCGGCTCATCCACAGGGCCGTGGAGCCCGATTCCGTGAGCGCGATGATGGCCTTGCAGCCCAGGTGGTGCGCGGTGAAGAGCGCACCCATCGCGATGGACTGGTCGATGCGGCCGAACTGCTTGTTGACGAAGTCGGAATCCAGCTCGACGTCTTCGGCCCCCTCGGCGGCCAGGGCGATGTGCGCCATCTGCTCGATGGTCTCGACCGGGTACTTGCCGGCCGCGGTCTCGGCGCTGAGCATCACCGCATCGGTGCCATCCAGCACGGCATTGGCCACGTCGCTCACCTCGGCGCGCGTGGGCACCGGGTTGACGATCATCGACTCCATCATCTGGGTGGCGGTGATCACCACCTTGTCCATCTCGCGAGCCATGCGGATCATGCGCTTTTGCAGCGCCGGCACGGCGGCATTGCCCACCTCGACGGCGAGGTCGCCGCGCGCCACCATGATGCCGTCGCTGGCCTTGAGAATGGCCTCCAGATGGGGAATGGCCTCGCTGCGCTCGATCTTGGCAATCAGCGAAGGCTTGTGGCGCCAGGGCTCGCCGGCCACGTTGGCCAGCTGGCGGGCCATCTCCATGTCGGTGGCGTTCTTGGGAAAGCTCACGGCCAGGTACTCGCACTGGAAGCTCATCGCGGTCTTGATGTCTTCCATGTCCTTGGCGGTGAGCGCCGGCGCCGTGAGGCCACCGCCCTGCTTGTTGATGCCCTTGTTGTTGGACAGTTCGCCGCCGATCTTCACGTGGGTGAAGACGGCTTCACCGCCCACGCGATCGACAGTGAGCACGATCAGGCCGTCGTTGAGCAGCAGGGTGTCGCCCGGCTTCACGTCGCGCGGCAGCTCCTTGTAGTCCAGGCCCACGCGCTCGTTGTTCCCCAACTGCGTCCAGCCGGCGTCCAGAATGAAGGACTGGCCCTGTTCGAGCTGGGTCTTGCCACCCTCGAACTTGCCGACGCGGATCTTCGGGCCCTGCAGGTCGGCCATGATGGCCACTTCCTTGCCGGCGCGCTGGGCGGCCTCGCGCACCAGCGTGGCCCGGTCGATGTGGTCCTGGGCCGTGCCG
>Ga0114986_1000559_pt1 | contig 10244 bp, 10 predicted proteins | sample Shrwel1BS1Day17_FD_96988 | JGI IMG/M metagenome (GOLD analysis project Ga0114986, IMG submission 96988) | Subsurface microbial communities from deep shales in Ohio, USA - Utica-3 well 1 S-1-Day17 | ecosystem: Environmental > Aquatic > Deep subsurface > Shale gas/oil reservoir > Produced... | reverse complement strand
CCACGCTCAGGCGATGAGCCAGTACGAACGTCGCCTCATCGAGCAGGCACTGTCGGAATGCCGCAGCGTGGCGGCAGCGGCCAGGCGCCTGGGCATGGGCCGGGCCACGCTCTATCGCAAGATGGCCGCCTACCACCTGGTACGCCATGCCAAGCCCGAGCCCGGGCCGGCCCACTGACCTCGCCCATGATCCGCTCCCTGCCATTCGCCACGCGCCTGATCGCTTTCATCATCCTGCCCTCGGTGCTGTTCGCCGCCGCATTGGCGGCCTCGCTCTGGGGACTGTGGCGCACCCAGTCCGAGTACGAAAGCTACCTTTCACGAGAGCAGGCCATCGGCGCCCAGCTGCACGAGGTGCTGGCCCTGGGCCTGTCGGCCGGGCAAGGGGTGCGCGACCTGGCGCTGGATCCATCCAACCGCGCCGCGCGCGAAGGCATTCCCGCCAGCCACCAGCAGGCCCAGGAGCGTCTGGCCCAGGCCATCGAGCGCGCCGCGGGCACCGACTTCCACGCCCCGTTGCAGCGCATCGCCGAGCATCAGCAGTCCCATGCCAGCCTGCAGCGCGATGTCGTTCAGATGATCCGGGATCGGCCCGGAGAGGTCATCGACGCCATCGTCGAGCGCGAAACACCGTCGTGGCAGGCCCTGCAGGCGCAACTGCAAGACCTGCTGGAGCGGGCAACCGACCAGGCCCAGGGGGCTCGCACACGCGCCGCCGCCACAAGCCGCCAGGCGGTGGGCGTGTCCGCGGCCCTCGTGCTGGCCGCCGCGCTCGTGGCCGGCGGCCTGTGCCTCGTGCTGCAACGTTCGCTGCGCAGGGAGCTGGGCGGCGACCCTGCCCAGGCCCGCCAGCGTCTGATGCGTGTGGCCGAGGGCGACCTGCGCGAAGGCGACGACGCCGAAGCGCCGCCCACGAGCCTGCTGGGAGGGGTCCAGCACATGCGCGACGGGCTGCGCCGCATGGTGGGCCGCATCCAGGCCATCACCGACGGCGTGACCACCGCGGCGAACGAGATCGCTCAAGGCAACCTCACCCTCAGTGAACGCACGGAGCAGGCCGCCAGCGGCCTGGAAGCGGCCACCCAGTCGATGCACCAGCTCACCGCACGCACAGGCGATTCCAGCCGCGTGGCGCAGGAAGCTCTGGGCCTGGCCGACCAGGCCCGCGAAGTGGCCCGTCGTGGTGGCGCGGCAGTCGGTCAGGTGGTTGAGCGCATGCAGGCCATCTCGGCGTCTTCCCACCAGGTCGCCGAGATCGTTGGCGTGATCGATGCGATCGCCTTCCAGACCAACCTGCTCGCTCTCAACGCCTCGGTGGAAGCCGCGCGCGCCGGCGAGCAAGGTCGCGGCTTCGCCGTGGTGGCCGATGAAGTGCGCACCCTGGCCGCACGAAGTGCAGAGGCGGCGCGACAGATCAAGGACCTGATCGCACGCTCGGTCTCAGAGGTCGAGACAGGCGCTGTGCAGGTCCAGGATGCAGGCACCACCATGGCCGAGATCGTGCAAGCGACCCAGCAGGTGGCCGAGCGCATCGCAACACTCAGCCGGGCGGCCGCCGAACAGGCCGGCGACATCGGTCAGGTGCATCGCACCGTGACCGAGCTCGAAGACATGACCCAGCGCAACGCCGCGCTGGTCGAGGAATCGGCCGCCGTGTCGGCGCAGCTCAAGGAGCAGGCCGAGCAGCTTGTCCGCATCGTGGGAACCTTCCAGCTCGAAGGCCCCGCGGCCCCGTCACCGGGCGAGGCAGGTCAGGGCCTCAGCCCCGCAGTCGCCTGAGCAGCCCCGCGGTGGAAGCATCCAGTCCCGCCGCATCACCTGAAGCCAGTCGCGGCAGCAGGTCGTTGCACAGCGCCTTGCCCAGTTCCACGCCCCACTGGTCGTAGGAGTTGAGGCCCCACAGCGCACCGCTCGTGAAGACGCGGTGCTCGTACATCGCGACCAGGGCGCCCAGGGCGCGGGGCGTGAGCTGCTCCAGCAGCAGCGTGGTGCTGGGGCGGTTGCCGGGGAAGGTGCGATGGCGCGCGACCGTCGTCGCGTCCAGGGACTTCGACGCGGTCGGCGCCTTCTCGCCCAGGGCCTGTTCCGTGGACTTGCCCAGCATCAGCGCCTGCGCCTGTGCGAGGCCGTTGGCCAGCAGCTTGGTGTGCAGGTCGGCATGACCATGCGTGGGGGTCTTCACCAGGATGAATTCCACGGGGATCACGTCGGTGCCCTGGTGCAGCATCTGGAAGTAGGCGTGCTGGCCGTTCGTGCCAGGCTCGCCCCAGACCACCGGTGACGTGCCATGAGGCAGCGGCTGACCCTCCAGGTCCACGCGCTTGCCGTTGGATTCCATCTCCAGCTGCTGCAGGTAGGCCGGCAGGCGCTTCAGGCCCTGGTGGTAGGGCGCCACGCTGCGGCTGGTGAAGCCATGGAAGTTGCGGTACCAGACGTCGAGCAGGCCCAGCTGCATGGGCAGGTTCTTCTCGAGCGCAGCGGTGGCGAAATGGCGGTCCATCGCATGCGCGCCCTCGAGCAGGGCGCGGAAGTGCTCGCGGCCCAGCGCGATCGCAATGGGCAGGCCGATGGCCGACCACAGCGAATAGCGCCCCCCCACCCAGTCCCAGAAGCCGAAGGTCGTGTTGATGCCGAACTCGGCGGCCGCCTGCACGTTGGTCGTGGTGGCCACGAAGTGCTTCGCCGTGTCGGTGCCGCCTTGCTGGACGAACCACTCGCGCGCCACGCGCGCGTTGGCCATGGTCTCCTGCGTGGTGAAGGTCTTCGAGGCGATGATGAACAGTGTGGTGTCCGGCTTCAGGCCACGCAGCACCGGCGCGATGTCGTGCCCGTCCACGTTCGAGACAAAGTGGAAGCGCAGGCCCCGGTGCACAAAGGCATCGAGGGCCGGCACCGCCATCTGCGGGCCCAGGTCGGAGCCGCCGATGCCGATGTTCACCACGTCGGTGAAGCCGCTGCTCGCCGTGTCGCGCACGCCTTCGGCGTAGGCCAGCAATCGGTCGAGCACGTCATGCACCTCGTCGCTGAACGGGCCGTGTCCGCGCGGCGCGCGCAAGGCCGTGTGCAGCACGGCGCGGCCTTCGGTGAGGTTCACCGCCTCTCCCGCCAGCATCGCGTCGCGCCGTGCTTCCAGGCGGCATTCGCGGGCCAGTTCGGCCAGGAGCCGGTGCGTGGCCTCGTCCCACAGGTTCTTCGAGAGGTCGGCGAAAACCTCGGGCGCCTCCACGGCAAAGCGCTCGAAGCGGGCCGGATCGCGGCCGAAGGCCTCGCGCAGGTCGAGGTCGCGGCCATGCGCCTCGTAGTGGCCTTTCAGTGCCGCCCAGGCGGTCGTGCGGTCGCAGCGGATCATGCGGCCAGCTCCTGGATCAGGGCGTCCAGCTTGGCCGCGTCGGCCGCAAAGGCGCGGATGCCTTCGGCGAGTTTTTCGGTGGCCATCGCATCCTCGTTGAGCGCGTAACGGAAGCTGGCTTCGTTGTAGCTCACGGCCTTGAGCGTCGCGCGCTGCGCGGCCTCGGGGTCGAGGTGGCGCGTGACGGGTGCGTCGCTCGCCTGCAGCTGGGCCAGCAATTCGGGGCTGATGGTCAGCAGGTCGCAGCCGGCGAGCGCGAGGATCTGGCCCACGTTGCGGAAGCTTGCACCCATCACCTCGGTGGGGATGCCATAGTGCTTGTAGTAGGTGTAGATCTGCGTCACCGACTTCACGCCCGGGTCGTTCAGGCCCGCGTTCGCCGCCTCGTCCCACTGGGAGCCGGCTGACTTCTTGTACCAGTCGTAGATGCGGCCCACGAAGGGCGAGATCAGGCGCACACCCGCCTCGCCGCAGGCCACGGCCTGGCAGAAGGCGAAGAGCAGCGTGAGGTTGCAGCGGATGCCTTCGTGCTCCAGCGCGCGCGCGGCCTGGATGCCCTCCCAGGTGGCTGCCACCTTGATCAGCACACGCTCGCGTGCGATGCCGGCCGCCTCGTACATCGCGATGAGACGCTGGGCGCGGGCAATGGTGGCGGCGGTGTCGAAGCTCAGCCGGGCATCGACCTCGGTGGACACCCGCCCGGGCACCACCTTCAGGATCTCCTGCCCGAAAGCCACCAGCACCCGATCGACCACCTCGTCCAGGGCACGGCCCGGATGGGCCCGCACCGTGGCTTCCAGCAGCGGGCGGTACTCGGGTTGCTGCACCGCCTTGAGGATCAGCGAGGGATTGGTGGTGGCATCGCGCGGGGCGAACTGAGCCAACTGCTTGAAGTTGCCGGTGTCGGCCACCACGGTGGTGTATTGCTTGAGCGCGTCGAGTGAGTTCATGGAAAGGTCCAGGACGGGGCACGGGTCAGCCTGCATTGTCGCCCTGCCCATCGATCAACGAGGAGTAACAAGATTACTCCGTAACCGGGCTGAAACGCCAGCCCCACCGTCCCTCTTCCATCGGAAGGTGGCACGTACGGTTGACGAAATGGCGGCTTCGACGCATCATCTCGATGTAATCAAATTACATTCTGGATGGCCTGCCCGCGACACGGCGTCGTGACAGCCGCTTACACATTCCCCCTTCATCATGTCCTTCGATCTCGTCTTCTTCGGCGGCACCGGCGACCTCACCTGGCGCAAGCTCATGCCGGCCCTGTTCCAGGCCTTCCGCCACGGCAAGCTGCCACCGGGCGGGCGCATCCTCGCGGTGGCCCGCGACGAACGCAGCGATGACGACTACCGTGCCTGGCTGAAGGCCCACTTCCAGAACGTCGAGAGCCCCAAACGCCCCACCGACGAGGAATTCGCGCGCTTTGCCGAACGGATCTTCTACCGGCGCATGGACCTCTCCCAGCCCGAGCACTACGCCCACCTGAAGGCCTGGCTCGACGAACGCGCGGCCGACACCGTGGTGCTGTATCTCGCCACCAGCCCGCACCTCTTCCCGGTGATCTGCGAGCAACTCGGCGCGGCCGGCCTGAATGCACCCCACATCCGGGTCGTGCTGGAGAAGCCGCTCGGCCACGACCTGAAGAGCGCCCAGGAGATCAACCGTGTCGTGCGTTCGGTCTTCGACGAGAACCAGGCCTTCCGCATCGACCACTACCTGGGCAAGCCTTCGGTGCAGAACCTCTCGGCGCTGCGCTTCGGCAATGCCCTGTTCGAGCCGCTGTGGCGGCGCGAGAGCATCGCCAACATCCAGATCACGCTGGCCGAGAGCATCGGCGTGGGCACGCGCGGCGACTTCTACGACCGCACCGGCGCCTTGCGCGACATGATCCAGAACCATGCGCTGCAGCTGCTCACGATGATCGCGATGGAGCCGCCGGCCACCAACGATGCCGACGCGATCCGCGACGAGAAGCTCAAGGTGCTGCGCTCGCTCAAGCCCTTCACGCCCGAGTCGGTGGCACGCGACGTGGTGCGCGGCCAGTACCGCGCCGGCACGGTGGACGGCCAGGGCGTGCCCGGCTACCTCGACGAGGTGAAGGTGCCCGCGGGCAGCCACTGCGAGACCTTCGTTGCGCTGCGCACCGAGGTGCAGAACTGGCGCTGGGCGGGTGTGCCCTTCTACCTGCGTACGGGCAAGCGCCTGGCAGCGCGCGATGCGCAGATCGTCGTGAACTTCCGCCCGGTGCCCCACCCCATCTTCCCCGGCGTGAGCCAGCCCAACAAGCTGGTGATCAAGTTGCAGCCCGAGGACGGCCTGGAACTGCACCTGCTCGCGGCCAAGGGCACGGGCCAGCAGGAGGCGCTCGCCCCGGTCTTCCTCGACCTCGACTTCGACAAGGCCTTCCCCACCGAACGCGTGGGCGCCTACGAGCGCCTGCTGCTGGATGCGATCGCCGGCCGGCTCAACCTCTTCGTGCGCAGCGACGAACAGGAACAGGCCTGGCGCTGGGTCGAGCCCGTCCTGGACGCCTGGGCGCGCGACGGCACCGGCCCGCGGCCCTATGCGGCCGGCAGCTGGGGGCCGGCAGCCGCCAGCGCCCTGGTGGCCCGCGATGGGGTGGCCTGGGTCGAGGAACAGTAGGAGACAACATGCTCGACCGCATCAAGGCCTCGATCCCCGCCCTGCCCCCGGCCGAACAGCGTGTGGCCAAGCTGGTGCTGGCCGACCCGCGCAGCTTTGCCAGCCTGCCGGTGGCCGAACTGGCCGAGCGGGCCCACGTGAGCAAGCCCACCGTGGTGCGCTTCTGCCGCAGCGTGGGCTATGACGGCCTCGCCGACTTCAAGCTCAAGCTGGCCGGCACGGTCAACGAAGGCGTGCCCTTCGTGCACCGCTCGGTGGACGAGGACGACAAGCCCGGCGACCTCATCGTCAAGGTGATCGACAACGCGGTATCGGCCCTGCTGAAGTTCCGCAACGACGCGGCCAGCCACGCCTTCGATCGCGCGATCGAGGCCCTGACGGCGGCCGGCAAGAGCGGGCGGCGCATCGAGTTCTACGGCGTGGGCAACTCGGGCATCGTGGCACAGGACGCGCAGCACAAGTTCTTTCGCCTGGGCGTGAACGCGGTGGCCTACAGCGACGGCCACGTGCAGGTGATGAGCGCGACCATGCTGCAGCCGGGCGACTGCGCGGTGATCATCTCCAACTCGGGCCGCAGCCGCGACCTGCTGGATGCCGCCGAGATCGCGCGCCGCAAGGGCGCCACCACCATCATCATCACGGCCAGTGGCTCGCCGCTCACGCACCATGCGCAAGTCCTGCTGGCCGTGGACCATCCCGAGGACTACGACCGCTACAGCCCCATGGTGTCGCGGCTGCTGCACCTGACGGTGATCGACATCCTCACCACCGGTGTGGCCCTGCGCCTGGGCGAGCAGTTGCGCCCGATGCTGCAGGAGATCAAGCGCAACCTGCGCGCCAAGCGCTACGCGCAACCGGAGTGAGCGCGGAGCCGGCCGGGCTCAGGCCGCGGCCACCCCGTCGGGCAGCAGGCCCGCCACGCCATACAGGCCGGCCAGGTCGGCCAGCTTGGGTGGCAGGTGCCTCACCTCGAAGCGCTTGCCCCAGGCGACGGCCAGACGATGGCACTCGATCAGCACGGCCAGGGCGGCCGAATCGAAGCGCTTGAGCCCGCTCGCATCGACCACCAGGGTGTCTCTAGCCTGGTCGCGCAGGCCCTGGTTGAGCATGCGCAGCGTGTCCGGCGCCTCGGCCATCGTCAGGGTGTCGGGCAGCAGCAGCACGGCCGAACCTCAGCTGCGGGCCGCAGCGGCCACCTTGTTGCGCTCGGCCAGGCTGTTGATCAGGCCGTCGATGCCGCCCTTGCTGATCTCCTGGGCGAAGGTGGAGCGGTAGTTCTCCACCAGCCAGATGCCCAGCACATTGACGTCGTAGATCTTCCACGTGTCGCCGGCCTTCTCCAGGCGGTAGTCCATCTGGACCGGCTCACCGGCACCGCGCACCTGGGTGCGCACGACCACGTCCTTGTCCTCGGGCTTGGCACGCAGGGGCAGCATGTGCACCGACATGTCCTTGACCTGGCTGAGCGCGCCGGCATAGGTGCGCACCAGCAGCAGCTTGAACTCGTCCTGCAGGCGCTGCTGCTGCTCGGGCGTGGCCTGGCGCCAGTAGCGACCCACGGCCGAGGCGGTCATGCGACGGAAGTTGGTGTGCGGGATGATCTTGCCGTCCACCAGCGCAATCACCTTGTTCAGGTCGGCATTCTGGAGCGCCGCGTCCTTCTTGGCGGTCTCCAGGATGTCGTTCGAGAGGTCACGGATGAATTCATCGGGCGCCTGGGGCGTAGCCTGGGCGACCGGCAAGGCCACCAGGGTGGACAGGGCCAGGCCCAGCGCGGCGAAAAGTCGACGGTTCATGCAGTAGGTTCCTTCCTTGTGCAGCCTGTCGGCGACACGGGTGTGACCCCGTCAGGCACTGAATGGTTCGGCTCGGTGCCCTCATTGTGAGCAAAGCTTTCCAGCGGGGCGGGCCAGACGCAAATCTTTACCAGCGGGAGACTCCAGCTTCAAGGCGCCGAGGCGGCCGGGGCCGCCGGTGCGGCCGATGCAGGGGGCGTGGCCGGCTCGTCGCTGTCCCAGTCCTCCTCATCCTCGTCGGACGGCGGTGCGCCGTCGTAGACCAGATTGCGACGTCGCTGCAGCCAGGCGTCCCGGGTGAAGAGGTACTTGTCGAGTGCCGCGTCGTCGAGCATGCGCGTGGCGTCCAGGAGGCGGGTGCGTGTGTCCACCACGCGCAGGCCGGTGATACCGTAGCCCGTCGCGGCGTCGTTCGTCAGCAGATTGCTCGGGCTGGCCTGCATGTCCACCGGCAGCGCGGCCGTGTCGCGCAAGGTCGACGGACCGAGCAAGGGCAGCACCACGTAGGGCCCGGGGCCCAGGCCCCAGTGGCCCAGCGTCTGCCCGAAGTCCTCGGGCACGGCATACAGGCCGGCCTCGCTCGCGATGTCGAGCAGACCGCCGAAGCCGAAGAAGGTGTTCATTCCCACACGCATCGTGCTGTGCAGGCCATCAGCCACCTTGAACTGCAGGAAGCTATTCACGGCCGACCAGAGGTCACCGATGTTGCCGAAGAAATTGCTCACCCCCGTGCGCACGGGGCTGGGCACCACGGCCCGGTAGGCCTTGGCGGTCGGCTCCAGCACCGTGCGGTCGACGGCATCATTGAAGGCAAAGACCTTGCGGTTCAAGGGTTCGAGCGGATCGCCCGGGTGGGTGGTGGCGCAGGCGCCCAGACCGCCCAGCGAGGCCAGCAGCACCAGTCGGACCATCAGGTGTCGCATGTGGAGACTCCCGGCGAACGTCAGGGGCGCGAAGCGCCGTCACCCGCTTCCGCCGCCCGGTTGAAGAGGAACTGGCTGATCAGGTTCTCCAGCACCACGGCCGACTGGGTCTGGGTGATGACGTCACCGGCCACGAGTGTTTGCTCCTCGGCCCCCGGCTCCAGGCCGATGTACTGCTCACCCAGCAGCCCGGCCGTCAGGATCTTGGCCGAGCTGTCCTTCGGGAAGGCAAAGCGCCGCTCCAGGCTGAGCGTCACGCTGGCCTGGTAGGTCTGGTCGTCGAAGGTGATCGACTCGACGCGACCCACCACCACCCCGGCGCTGCGCACTGCCGAGCGGGGCTTGAGGCCACCGATATTGTCGAAGCGGGCCTGCACGCGGTAGGTGTCCTCGAAGGACAGCGACAGCAGGTTGCCGGCCTGCAGGGCCAGGAAGAGCAGGGCCGCGCCGCCCAGCAGCACGAACAGGCCCACCCACACATCATGTCGAGACTGAGGCATCACACCACTCCTGCCGACGAACCCGAGTCCGCGGCTCAACAAGCATCACATCAGATCGAGAACATCCAGGCGGTGAGCATGAAGTCCAGGCCCAGCACCGCCAGCGACGCCACCACCACGGTGCGGGTGGTCGCCCGCGACACGCCCTCGGGCGTGGGCTTGGCCTCGAAACCCTGCCACAGGGCGATGAAGCTCACCGTCACGCCAAACACGAAACTCTTGATCACGCCGTTGCCGACGTCGGACCACACGTCCACCCCGGCCTGCATCTGCGACCAGAAGGCGCCGCCATCGACGCCGATCATCACCACGCCGACGATCCAGCCGCCGATGATGCCCACGCTGCTGAACACCGCGGCCAGCAGGGGCATCGCGATGATGCCGGCCCAGAAGCGCGGCGCCAGCACGCGCTGCACCGGATCGACGGCCATCATCTCCATCGCGGTGAGCTGCTCGCCCGCCTTCATCAGGCCGATCTCGGCCGTGAGCGAGGTGCCGGCGCGGCCTGCAAAAAGCAAGGCGGTCACCACGGGGCCGAGCTCGCGCACCAGCGACAGCGCCACCATCAGCCCCAGCGCCTCGGACGAGCCGTAGCGCTGCAGGATGTAGTAGCCCTGCAGGCCCAGCACGAAACCCACGAACAGGCCGGACACCGCGATGATGGCCAGCGAGTAGTTGCCCAGGAAGTGCAACTGGTCGGCCACCAGGCGCGGGCGGGCGAAGGCCTTGCCACCCAGCGCGAACAGGTAGCCCAGCATGCGTGCGGCGCGGCCCAGGTCGGACAGGAAGCCCCGCACGGCACGGCCCACGCGCTCGGGTTGCAGCCAGCCGATCATGGACGGCCTCCGGGCAGGCGGAAGTCCTCGGCCACGTCGGTGGCTGGGTAGTGGAAGCGCACCGGACCATCGCCCTGGGCATCAACGAACTGGCGCACCAGAGGGTCGTCGGTGGCCCGCATCTCGGCCGGCGTGCCCTGGGCCGCAATGCGGCCGTTGGCCAGGAACACCACGTGGTCGGCGATCAGGAAGGT
>Ga0114986_1000558_pt1 | contig 10246 bp, 8 predicted proteins | sample Shrwel1BS1Day17_FD_96988 | JGI IMG/M metagenome (GOLD analysis project Ga0114986, IMG submission 96988) | Subsurface microbial communities from deep shales in Ohio, USA - Utica-3 well 1 S-1-Day17 | ecosystem: Environmental > Aquatic > Deep subsurface > Shale gas/oil reservoir > Produced... | reverse complement strand
ATTCAGGCGCGCCACGATGTCCATGGGCGTGGCCGCAGGGGCCAGCACGCCGAACCAGGTGCCGATGTTGAAGCCCTTGAGGCCGGCCTCTTCGAGCGTGGGCACGTCGGGCAGCGCGGCCGAGCGCTTGGCGGTGGTCACGGCCAGCGGACGCAGCTTGCCGGCCTTGATGTGCGGCAGCACCGGCGTGATGGTGTCAAAGCTCATCAGGATCTGACCGCCCAGCAGGTCGGTCGAGAGTGGGCCGCTGCCTTTGTAGGGGATGTGGATCACATCGGTGCCAGTGAGGTTCTGGAACTGCGTGCCGATGAGGTGCTGCGCCGTGCCGTTGCCATTGGAGCCGAAGGCGTATTTGCCCGGGGCGGGCTTGATCATGGCTAGCAGTTCGGCCACGCTTTTGGCGGGTGTGCTGGCGTTCACCACCAGCACGTTGGGCACCAGGGCCACGGTGGTGACGGGGGCGAGGTCTTTCGAGAAGTCGTAGGGCAGCTTCTTATAGACGGCGGGGGCGATGGTGTGGTGCACCGCGCCCATAAGCAAGGTGTGGCCGTCGGGCTTGGCCTTAACCACGTAGTCGGCGCCGATGGTGGCGCCCGCGCCCGGCTTGCTTTCCACAATGACCGGCTGGCCCAGCGCCTGCGAGAGCTTGTCGGCCAGCGCGCGGGCCAGTACGTCAGTGGTGCCGCCGGCCGCAAAGGGCACGACCAGGCTGATCGGCTTGCTCGGGAAGGCTTGCGCCATGGCGCTACCGCCAGACACGGCGAGCGTCAGGGCCATCGCTTGCACGACGCGGCGACGGGAAAAGGTTTGAATGGCTTTCATACTTGTCTCCAAAAATGGCGCGGTATGCGCTCTGGTGGACCGAACTGTAGGAGTCCGGCGACATGCCGAATCACCAAAAAAGTGAATCCAGCGTGAACTTCAAATCAACAATCAACGGAATTCAATCCATCTGCGCGATGCGCAGCAGGTTGGTGCTGCCCGGTGTGCCGAACGGCACGCCCGCGGCGATTACGATGGTCTTGCCCGACTCGGCAAAACTTAGGCGCTTGGCGGTGTCCACGGCCAGGCGGGTCATACCGTCCACGTCGGGCACGTCCGGGCTGAGAACCGGCATCACGCCCCACACCAGGCTGAGGCGGCGCGCCGTGCTGGCGCGTGGTGTGATGCCCAGGATGCTGGCGCGCGGACGCTCGCGCGCCATGCGCAAGGCCGAGGAACCCGAGCTGGTGTAGGCCACCAGGGCGGCCACATCGAGCAGGCCGGCCACTGAGCGCGCGGCCCAGCCGATGGCGTCGGCCGTGTTGGCCGCGGGCGGTGTGTGCGAGGCGTCGATGGCCTCGCGGTACTGCGGGTCGGCTTCGGTCTGGGCAATGATGCGGTCCATCATCGCCACCGATTCCACCGGGTATTTGCCCGAAGCCGATTCGGCGGACAGCATCACCGCGTCGGCACCGTCGTAGATGGCGGTGGCCACGTCAGAGGCTTCGGCCCGCGTGGGCACCGGCGCGCTGACCATGGATTCGAGCATCTGCGTGGCCACGATCACCGGCAGGCCGCGCTGGCGGCAGGCGCGCACGATGCGCTTCTGGATCGCGGGCACCTGCTCGGCCGGCATCTCCACCCCCAAGTCGCCGCGCGCCACCATCACCGCGTCGGTCACGTCGAGGATCGCGACCAGGCTGTGGATGGCGGCGGGTTTTTCCAGTTTGGCCACGATGCCGGCGCGGCCCTGGACGATGGCCTTCACCTCTTCGATGTCGGCCGCGCGCTGCACGAACGAGAGCGCGATCCAATCCACCCCCAGGGTGAGGCCGAAGTCCAGGTCGGCGCGGTCCTTGGCCGTCATGGCCGATAGCGGCAGCACGACGCCGGGCACGTTCACACCCTTGCGGTCCGACAGCAGGCCGCCGTTGACCACGCGGGTGTCCGCAAAATCCGGCCCGCAGCGCTCCACCAACAGACGCAGGCGGCCGTCGTCCAGCAACAGCTCGGCGCCAGGCTGCAACGCGGCAAAGATCTCGGGGTGTGGCAGCGGCGCGCGGGTCGCGTCGCCCGGCGTGGCGCGGTCCAGGTCGAGCCGGAATGGCGCACCTTCGACCAGCGTGACCGGGCCGTTGGCAAACGTGCCCACGCGCAGCTTGGGGCCTTGCAGATCGAGCAGCACGCCGATGGGGCGGTCCAGGTCGGCTTCGATGCTGCGGATGAGTTCGAGGCGCGCCTGGTGGTCAGCGTGCGTACCGTGGCTGAAGTTGAGGCGGAACACATCGGCTCCGGCGTGCACCAGGGCTTCGATGGTGGTGCGGTCGGCGCTGGCGGGGCCAAGCGTGGCGACGATCTTGGCGTTGCAGGGGCGGTTCATTTAGTTGTTCTCGGCAGCTGGGCCGTCGATGACGATGGCCCGAAAGTCGTTCACGTTGGTCAGCGTCGGGCCGGTGATGACCGAGTCGCCCAGCGCTTCAAAGAAGCCGTGGCCATCGTTGGCATCCAGCCGCTCGCGCGGGTTCATGCCCAGCGCCCAGGCGCGGGCCAGGGTGTCGGGCGTGAGCAGGGCGCCGGCGATCTCCTCCTGGCCGTCGATGCCGTCGGTGTCGCCCGCCAGCGCGTGGATGCCGGGCTCGCCGTTCAGCGCCACGGCCAGGGCCAGCAGGAACTCCACGTTGCGGCCGCCGCGTCCTCTTGGCTCGTGCTCGCACATCGTGACCGTGGTCTCGCCGCCCGACAGCAGCACGCATGGCCCCTGAAAGGGTTGGCCCCGTCGGGTGGTTTGCAGCGCGATGCCGGCCAGCGCCTTGGCCACGTCGCGCGCTTCGCCTTCGATGGCGTCACCCAGGATGTGGGCATGCAAGCCCGCTTGACGAGCGACTGCGGCTGCGGCCTCCAGCGCTCTCTGCGGCGTGGCGACAAAACGGGTTTCGATGGGCGGCAGGCGCGGATCGCCGGGCTTGAGCGATTCGCCGTCGCCACTCTCCAGACAGGCCAGTGCGGTCGGCGGCACGCCAATGCGGTAGCGCCGCAGAATGGCGAGTGCATCGGCGCAGGTGGTCGGGTCGGGCACGGTGGGGCCGGAGGCGATGTCGATCGGGTTGTCGCCCGGCACATCGGAGAGCAACAGGTTGAGCACCCGCGCCGGGTGGCAGGCGGCTGCCAGGCGACCGCCCTGGATGGCCGAAAGGTGGCGCCGCACACAGTTCATCTCGGTGATGCTGGCGCCGCTGGCAAGCAGGGCCTGGTTCAGCGCCTGCAGGTTCGCCAGCGTGAGCCCTGGCAGCGGCAACGGCAACAGCGCCGATCCACCGCCGGAGATGAGGCACAACACCAGGTCGTCCGCACCAAGACCTTGAACCGTCTGCAGCAGCCGAGCGGCCGCTTTTTCACCTGCCACATCGGGCACCGGGTGCGCCGCCTCAACGATCTCGATGCGCTCGCAGGGCACGGTGTAGCCGTATCGAGTGACCACCAGACCGGACAACGGACCAGGCCAGTGCTGCTCCACCGCGCGCGCCATGGCGGCCGACGCCTTGCCCGCGCCGATCACCACCAGCCGGCCTTTGGGCGCCGGGGGCAGCAACGGCGGCAGACACCGCGCAGGATGTGCCGCGGCGATGGCAGCTTCAAACATCTGGCGCAGCAAGGCGCTGTGGGTAGGTTGGGAGGACATGCTGGTGATCTGCACGTATCAACCCGGAAAGAACGGGAAGAAAAGGAGCAGCAGCGGAATGCTGACCGCGCCGGACACAAAGATCAGCGGCAGGCCCACACGGACGAAGTCCATGAAGCGGTAGCCACCGACGGCCAGCACCATCGTGTTGGCGGGCATTCCGATCGGTGTTGCGTAGGCACAGGAGCCGGCAATCACAATCGCCATGAGCACTGCACGCGAGTCGGCTCCAATGCTTGCGGAGATGGACAACCCGATCGGCACCAGCAGCGCCGTGGTCGCCGTGTTGGACATGAAGTTTGTCAACAGGCAGGCGATAACGAAGATCACGAGCAGCAGCAGCATTGGCGATGGGTTGTCGCCCGCGAGGTGCATGATGTTGGTCGCGACCGCAGCACCCGCGCCGGTCGACTCCAGCGCCGTGGCCAGTGACAGCGTGCCGCCGAAGATGAAGATCGTCTGTGAGTCGATCGCCCGGTAGGCCTGCTTCTCGGTCAGAACACCTGTAAGCACAATCAGCACTGCGCCGATAGAGCCAGTGATGTGCAGCGGGATGCCAATGCTGCGCTCGAACACCATGCCAGCAATCGTGCCGAGCAGAATGGCCAGCGAGGTGTATTGCTTCCAAGCCGGCACAGACGCCTGCTCAGCCACGGCCTCACCTGTAGATCCTTCCGAGACGCAAGCCTGCGCACCGCTGGGCAGCAGCCGATGACCGAACAGGGCGAAGTAGGCGATACCGCACAACAGCATGGGCAAGCCGATCTTGGCGTACTCGAAAAAGCCAAAGCTCTGTCCGAGCGGTTGCAGCGCGCTTTGCGCAATCAGGTTGCCAGGCGCACCGATCAGCGTCAGGTTGCCCCCCATGGCCGCAGCAAAGACCAGCGGCATCAGAAGGCGGGACTGGGCGAACCCTGATTTGGCGGCAATGCCGATCACCACAGGGATCAGCACTGCCGCCGTCCCGGTGTTTGAAAGCACTCCGGACAGCAAACCCACGATGGACATGATGGCGATGATGAGTTGCCGCTCTGTTTTTGCGAAGCGCGTGACCAGCCCGCCGATCTTGCTGGCCATGCCTGTCTCGAACAGTGCCCCGCCGACGATGAACATGGCCACGAACAGGATGACGTTGGTGTTGACGAAGCCACTGAACGCACTTTTTGCATCCAGGACGCCAGTGACCACCAGGGCTAAGCAGACGATCACCGAGGTGAGCGCCAGCGGGATCTTTTCCCAGACAAACATGACCGCGGCAAAAAGCAACAGCCACAGGGTGATTTCCATGGGGTTCATTCGAGTCTCCTGCGGTCGTGCACGCCGATGCCTGAACGCTGCAGACGCGTCCGGGTGTGTGTGCACCGCAGCGCTGCCGGTGGGCTGCGCCGCTTTCTTTGTGGGAAAAGGCGTCGTCCACCTGGCGCGTAATGCGCCAGGTGGAGGGAGATCAGGTGACCAGACGCTTACCGCTAGCGCCCAGAAGGTCACACACCGCCTGCGTTACCTGAGCCGTGGTGGCCTTGCCACCCAGGTCACCGGTGTGCAGCGCTGGGTTGGCGGTGACCTGTTCGATCGCGCTCATCAGGCGCTTGGCGGCGTCGAATTCGCCCAGGTGTTCGAGCAGCATCACGCAGCTCCAGAAGGTGCCGACCGGGTTGGCCAGGCCCTTGCCCATGATGTCGAAGGCCGAGCCGTGGATGGGCTCGAACATGCTGGGGTAGCGACGCTCGGGGTCGATGTTGGCCGTGGGCGCGATGCCCAGGCTGCCGGCCAGGGCGGCGGCCAGGTCGGAGAGGATGTCGGCGTGAAGGTTGGTGGCAACGATGGTGTCCAGCGTGGCCGGGCGGTTGACCATACGGGCGGTGGCCGCGTCCACGATTTCCTTGTCCCATTTCACGTCCGGGAACTCCTTGGAAATCTGCACCGCGATCTCGTCCCACATCACCATCGCATGGCGCTGGGCGTTGCTCTTGGTGATGACGGTCAGCTGCTTGCGGGGCCGCGATTGCGCCAGCTTGAAGGCAAAGCGCATCACACGCTCCACCCCGGCCCGGGTCATCATGGTCACGTCGGTCGCGGCTTCGATCGGGTGACCCTGGTGCACGCGACCGCCCACGCCGGAATACTCGCCTTCGGAGTTCTCGCGCACGATCACCCAGTTCAGGTCTTCCGGTTTGCAGCGCTTGAGCGGCGCGTCAATGCCGGGCAGGATGCGCGTGGGGCGGACGTTGGCGTACTGGTCGAAGCCCTGGCAGATCTTCAGGCGCAGGCCCCAGAGCGTGATGTGGTCCGGGATGTCCGGATCGCCGGCCGAGCCGAACAGGATCGCGTCCTTGTTGCGCAGCGGCTCCAGGCCGTCCGCTGGCATCATCACACCGTGCTGGCGGAAGTAGTCACCACCCCAGTCGAAGTTTTCGAACTCGAAACGGATGCCGCTGTTGGAGGCAGCAATGGCCTCAAGCACCTGCTGGCCAGCGGGCACGACTTCTTTGCCGATGCCGTCTCCGGGGATGGTTGCGATAGCGTAGGTCTTCATGTCTTGTCTCCTTGTTTGGACGGGAACGACGGCGGAACTGTAGGTGCGTTCCGGCGTGCTGATTCAGGGCTATAGTGAATGCATTGTTCACCTTGATTCAACAGTGGAGCACCCATGAGCAACCCTGTTCAGCCCACCGATCTCGGCTTTTTCTCGGTCCTGGCCAGTGCTGGCAGCCTCAGCGCCGCCGCACGCGAACTGGGCATCACCACCCCGGCGGTCAGCAAGCACCTGGCACAAATGGAAGCACGTGTGGGGGTCGCCCTGGTCAACCGCACCACTCGGCGCATGGGCCTCACGCCCGAGGGCGAGCTGTACCTGGAGCACGCGCGCCGCATCCTGGGCGAAATCCAGGACCTGGGTGAGCTGCTGGGCGCCGCCCAGTCCAGCCCACAGGGGCTGTTGCGCGTCAATGCCACGCTGGGCTTTGGCCGCACCCACATTGCGCCGCTGATCTCGCGCTTTGTGCGCCAGCACCCGGGGGTGGACGTGCAGTTGCAACTTTCGGTCAACCCGCCGCCGCTGACCGAGGACGCGTTCGACGTCTGCATCCGCTTCGGCGCGCCACCCGATGCGCGGGTGATTGCCCGCCACGTCGCGCCCAACCGGCGTCTGCTGTGTGCGTCACCGGCCTACCTGAAGAAACACGGCACACCGCGCACACCGCACGAGCTGACGCGGCACAACTGCATCGGCATCCGCCAGGGTGAGGAGGCGTATGGGACGTGGCGGCTCACGCACGGCCGCGGCAAGCAGGCAGTGACCGAGGCGGTCAAGACACGCGGCAGCCTGACCACCAACGACGGCGAGATCGCGGTCAACTGGGCACTGGATGGGCACGGCATTCTGATGCGTGCCGAGTGGGACATCGAGCGCTACCTGAAGAGCGGGCGCTTGGTGCAGGTGCTGCCCCAGTGCTTCACGCCCGATGCCGACATCTACGCCGTGTACCCGCAGCGCCATCAGATGGCGGCGCGTGTCCGGACCTTTGTGGATTTCGTGGTTCTGGCGTTCTCGCAACCGGCCGACCAGGTCTCCAACTGAGCGGATCGCCCTTCGTTTGTTCAACAAACTCGGGGCTTTGCTCTGCGAGACCGGTCATTGAACGATAAGTTCAATGACCGGTTGTAGAGATCGCGAACGTTCGCAATGCTGATCTGTACGTCCGGACTCAGCCTTGAACCGCCGTAGCCCTGGTCAACCACGACCCCGCCCAGGCTCTCCGTTGGCTATCAGTCGTTCAGCCGGGTACTGCCGCATGAAGTCCATGGACTTTCCCGCTGGCGCCTTCAGCCAGTCGTCAAACTGATCCTCGGCCAGGATCACCACCATCCGCTTCTCGTCCTGTGGCTTGTGGAACTGGTTGAACAGGCTGTGCTCGTCGGCATTGATGGTCAGCATGGTGAAACTCAGCACCTCGCTGCCGGTGGCCTTGCGGTTGCTGGTCCACAGACCGGCAATGCCCATCGGTTTGCCATCGGCCCGTCCGATCCGGGTGGGCACTGCCTTGCCTGAGCGCCAGTCCGGTTCATAGATGGCCTCCACCGGCACGATGCAGTGCTGCCCATGGCGCCATGCATCCCGGAAGCTCGGTTTCTCGGCCACGGTCTCTGAGCGGGCGTTGTAGGTCCGTCGGCCAAAGCTCATTTCACCGGCCCAGTGCGGGATCATGCCGAACACCCCGGCCAAGGCCTCCCGTGGCGGGACTGCATCGTCACCCACATCGGCATGGGGGTGGCGCCGGATGAAGGGCGCCAGGTAGGTGGGCCAGACCTGAGGACGGATACCCGCTGGCGCGTCCACACCAAAGTACATCCGAAGGCGATCGGGGTGGGTCACCGGGTCGTAGTTCGAGCACATGGCTCGATTGTGGCAAGGAATGCAAGGCGCTCAGGCTGGTGCTTTGCTCGGTCATTCAGGTAGCTTGATGTTTGGCATTTATACTGGATGCATGAACAGTATTTGCACCAGCACAGAGCCTGAGCCAGCGGTGGCCACGCCGCTGGTGCTTCCCATGCCTCAGGCCCACCTCAAGGCCGGGTTTCCTTCTCCAGCCGAAGACTTCACGGTCAACCGCCTCGATCTCACCCAGATCCTGGTGTCTCACCCCCAGGCCACCTTCCTGATGCGAGTCTCAGGCACGTCGATGCAGGACGCTGGCATCGACGACGGTGACATGCTGGTGATCGACCGGGCGATCAAGCCACGCCACGGCCATGTGGTGGTGGCCGTCGTGGATGGCGAGTACACCGTCAAGTACCTGCACCAGAGGTCCGGGAGGGTTCGCCTCAAGGCCGCCAACCCGACCTTCCCGGACATCATCCCCAAGGATGGTCAGACCATCGAGGTCTGGGGCGTGGTCTCCTCCTGCATCAAGCGCTTCATCACCTGAAGGCCAGGCAACCCCGGAATGAAGGTGCGGCCATGTATGCGCTGGTCGATGGCAACAATTTTTATGTCTCGTGCGAACGGGTCTTCCGCCCCAGCCTGAACGGCCGGCCGGTGATCGTGTTGTCCAACAACGACGGCTGCGCGATTGCCCGCTCGAACGAAGCGAAGGACCTGGGCATCCGTATGGGAGCACCCTGGTTCCAGATACGCCACCTGGAGCAGCAAGCCGGTCTGGTGGCCTTGTCGGCCAACTTCACCCTGTACGGGGACATGAGCGACCGGATGATGAGCCTGGCCGCCGGTCTGGGACCGACCCAGGAGATCTACAGCATCGATGAGAGCTTCGTTGGGCTGCACGGCGTACGGGGAGATCTGGTTGCCCGGGGGCACAAGGTCAGGGACCGAATCCTGCAATGGATCGGTATCCCGACCTGCATCGGCATTGCTCCGACCAAGACAATGGCCAAGCTGGCGAACCACATCGCCAAGACAGCCGAGCGCAAGCCGGGCAGCTATCCGGCTGAACTGGCCCAGGTGTGCAACCTGGCTGCGTTGCCGGCACAGGACTTGGATGACGTCCTGCAGGCCACGGATGTGGGCGACGTGTGGGGCGTGGGCAGGCGAATCAGCAAGCAACTCAAGGAGCAAGGCATCCAGACCGTGCTGGACCTGGTGCGCATGGACCCGGCCACTATTCGCCGTGGCTGGAACGTCACGCTGGAGAAGACAGTGCGGGAGTTGCAGGGACAGCCCTGCGTGGACTTGGACGATGCGCCAGAACCAAAGCTGCAGATCGCCTGCACCCGGTCCTTCGGCCAGCCTGTCACCGAGCTGGAGCCGCTGATCGAAGCGGTCAGCGAGTTCGCCAGCCGGGCAGGCGAGAAGCTGAGAAAGCAGAACAGCCTCGCCAGGGAGTTGCTGGTGTTCATGCACACCTCACCGCATCGGCAAGGGCCGCAACTCTCCCGGAGTGTGGTCGTACCGCTGCGCCGACCTACGGATGACAGCAGGCTGCTCGCAGGTGCCGCCGCTGATGCCATGCGCCGGATGTACCTGCCGGGCTACCGCTTCATCAAGGCCGGTGTCATCCTCGTGGATCTGCAGCCGGCCAGCGTCCAGCAACAGGAGCTGGACCTAGAGCCAGTGCAGGAACTGGAGACCCCAAGAGACCGGTCACGGCTGATGGTGGCCATGGATGTCATCAACCAGCGCTACGGCAAGGGAACCGTCCATGTCGGCTCCACCGGGCAGACCGGGCCCGAAAGGACATGGGGCATGAAGCAGGAGAGGCGGACACCGCAGTACACGACGCGGCTGGAGGATGTGCCGGTGGTCAGGGCGTGACGAATGGCTTGCGCCATATACGGCCTCTTCGTGTACTATTTTTTGCAACCTCCTGGAAGTAGCGTCGGTGGTCCTATGCAGCAAGCCCAACATACTCCCGGCCAGCAGATAGAAGCAGCCATGCTCGACAGGGCTCGAGCGACTGTTCTTCAGGATAACTGCTGGCTGACCTTGCCCCTGTCCCGTGTAGTTCTTAATGTGGAAGACACCCGCCACCGGACGTGCCGACACCTGACCTGAGGCTGGCCAAGGCCGAATGGTCAGCGGGCAAGCGCGTCTCAGGCGGCAGCGGGCGTGGCGATGAAGCCGTGCTT
>Ga0114986_1000557_pt1 | contig 10260 bp, 5 predicted proteins | sample Shrwel1BS1Day17_FD_96988 | JGI IMG/M metagenome (GOLD analysis project Ga0114986, IMG submission 96988) | Subsurface microbial communities from deep shales in Ohio, USA - Utica-3 well 1 S-1-Day17 | ecosystem: Environmental > Aquatic > Deep subsurface > Shale gas/oil reservoir > Produced... | reverse complement strand
CTTCAAACACGTAAAACATCCCCTTGGATGACGCTTTGCGCGACCGCGACACACCCAATCGACCGAAACTGCCTCATTGCACTGATGGGGGTGGCTTCAGCGTGGGGTATTTCAGCAGCCTGCCTAGAGCGCGTCCAGGAGGCCCATGAGCAGCGCCTGCAGGTCTTGGTCGATGCGTACAGTCCAAGCTCGACTACCACCAGCTTCTTCGAGAAGACGGCCGCTGTGGTCGCCTGCGCCCCCACCATCGAGAACGTTGCCCATCTCGTGCGCGAGTGGCTGGCTGTGCGACGGCATCTGGACCCCCAGGGATTGCGCCGGGTCGGCGTGCGACTCGGTCGGGCTCAGTTCATCGATCCAGCGCTGCTGGAGCTTCAACTGGAGGAGTCCGATCCCGAGATGAAGGGCTTCCCGCGCGTGCGCAAGTGGTTGTACGCAGGGATGCCGGCGGGCGCCACCCGAGCGAGCAAGGCGTTTCTGCAGCTGCAGCCAGGCCTGGCGGGGTTGATGATCGATCTGGCAGAGCTTGCCAGGCAAGACAGCGCCGCGGGCAACCTGGAGCTTGATGTGGCAGCGTGCGCGCTCACCAGCGAGGTCGCCGATGCCGACGAGTCGGCAGAGCACTACACACTGCACAAGGGCAATGCCGGCAGTGGACTGGACCTGATCTTCACCACGCTGGCTGCGGTCGCGATGGACAACATGATGCTGGGCTTTGAAAAGTCGGACGGACTGCTGCCACCCAACATCGGCGCACTGATCATTGACGAGGCGCACGAGCTCGAACCGACGCAAGCAAACCTGGCAGCCCACACACTGTCGCTGAGCAACCTGCGTGCGGCCCTCAGGCGCCTGGAGGGTCACCGTTCACACAAGCAGCTCGAACACGCGTCAGCACGCCTGCAGGTCCTGCGCACGGCCCTGGAGCAGATGCCGGACCAGCAGATCCTCCCCCCGAGGGAAGGCGTGCCGGCTGCTGCCCAGTGGCAAGTGGCTCTTGGCGAGATGGTCACGCTGGTCGAAGCGCTCGAGCCAATCTGCAAGAAGCCGCGAAGGACAAGGCGCCAGCCCTCAGCCGTGGAGCTTGGTCCTGCCCAGCGAAAGGCTATGGATCTCGTTGAGCGATACCTGGCGGTCCTCAAGGAAGTCACGTCGGTCAATGACTGGGCATCGCGCGGGGGCCTCTCGGTCAGCCCCATTCGCCACTACGTCAACCTCACGTTCGGTCCTTCAACCGTGGCCCGTCATCTGGCCGCTCGATGGCATGTGACACCCTGCGCCATGCACCTGTCGGGCAGCCTGTACCACATCAGCAGCACTGGGCCCAACGCGCGCTTTGCCGCAGCCTCGGTCTCGGCCCTGGATCGCATGGCACAGACCGGCAGCTTCATGCCAAGCTGGCTGACCAGCTCCGCTACCCTGTACCTGCCCGGCGCCGAGCGGCTGCACACGCTGATGCCACCGCCTCGGGACAGTGCCACGCCCACCGCCATGCGCTACTGGCTGGAGAACGTGGGCGCGGCCATCGCGCTGGCTGCCAAGGATGCCGCCGGCGGGACTCTGGTGCTAATGACGGGATACGAGCGCCTGAATCTGCTGGCACAGGTCATTCGAGATCTCCATCCGGAGCTGGCGGGCGATCGCCTGGTGGTCCAAAGTCCTGGCACCGGGGTCAGTTCATGCGCCGACGAGTTCACGCGCAAGTCCAGTGAAGGACTGAGGCCCATCTGGCTGGCCACGGGAGGCGCCTGGACAGGACTTGACCTGACCGATGCAGACAAGCCAGCCGACAAGGACTTGTTGCTGACCGACCTGGTGATCCCCGGCACGCCGTTTGGCCTGGACCAGAACACCACACAGATGGACCGGTTGCGCCGCATGGGGTTTGTTGCCGAGATCATGGTTGCCCAGCGAAAACTGCGCCAGGGCTTGGGTCGACTGATCCGCCGCGAAGGTGTGCAAAATCGGCGCATCTGGATGCTCGATGCCCGAATCCTCAATCCCACAACAGCTCATCGATTTAGCGATTTGCGCCTGGTTTTGCAGCAGTACCTCAAGACTGAGCGGTTTTGATCAAACCGCGAATGGTTTCCTCATGACTCTCAACAACAAAACACTAGCCATCCTGGTCATTTCCCTTGCTTCATCATCTGCCTTCGCGCAGAAGGTCTACAAGTGCGGCAACACGTACAGCCAGCAGCCATGCGGCGCAAACACACAAGAGATTGAAATCAAGGCACCGCCACCAGACCCCAACACCATTGAAGGCATGCTGGAGGGCTACAAGCGCCTAGAGGAAAAATTAGACGCCGCAAGCAAGAAGGCAGAGGCAGAAAGAAAAAAGAACGAAGAGATCACCAAGAAGCGTGAGGCTGCTCGCGCCCTACAGGAGCAAGAGCGCGCCAAGCAGGCCAAAGAGGAGGAAGACAACCTTAAGGCTGAACTCGAAACATTGCGTGGACGCCCGATGCCTTCAGCCGCAACGATCAGGAATAACTTTGACCGCTGCAAATCGTTTATCAAGCGACGTCTGAAGGATCCAATGTCGGCAGTCTTCGATCAACAATATCGACATCAGGAGCCCATGATCATCACCAAACCGAATTCTGATAAAAAGGTGTTGGCTCACCCCTATCGCATTTCTGTGAATGCGAAGAATAGCTTCGGGGGATATGTTGGATTCAAGAGTTACAGCTGCTTCTTCGATGTCAACGAGGATGACTTCCTCTTTATTTTAGATTGATGCAATACACCAGTCGGCCATACCGGTTGATAGTGGGGGGGCATCGATCTAAGGTTGGCCTTGGTCAACAGGAGATTTAGACAACCGTTGTTATCATCCGTAGTGCCGCTCTAAAAATAAACTGTTGAAGAAAGAGATTCATGCCAACGTTGAACTGGATAGGCAAAGACGCTGTTGTTAAACACCACAAAGAAGTGCCGTTTCGCCTGCTTGAGCCAGTTTCTGAACTGTCCTGTGGCCCAGTTGACACTGGCAATCTCATCGTTCAGGGCGACAACCTGCACGCGCTCAAGGCCCTGCTCCCCCGCTATGCTGGCCAAGTGAAGTGCATCTACATCGACCCGCCCTACAACACCGGCAACGAGGGATGGGTATACAACGACAACGTCAACAGTCCGGAGATTCGCAAGTGGCTGGGCGAGGTGGTCGGCAAGGAAGGCGAAACGCTGGACAGGCACGACCGCTGGCTGTCGATGATGTACCCACGTCTCGTGCTGCTCAAGCAATTCCTACGCGAAGACGGAGCAATTTTCGTCTCCATCGACGACAACGAGGTAGGCAATCTGCGACCCTTGATGGACGAGATCTTTGGTGCCCGCAACTTCATCACCGGCTTCATCTGGCGCAAGGTCGACAGCCCGAACGACAACAAGGTCTCGCTTACACCCGACCACGAGTACGTGTTGGCCTATGCCCGCAGCAAGGACCGTCTGAAGCTCGCACAAATGTCGGCGCCGGGCATTGTCGAGGCCTATGGGCGTGTCGATGATCTAGGACGCCGCTTCCGGGACCGATTGCTCAAGAAGAACGGCCGAAACAGCCTGCGTCGTGATCGCCCGACAATGTACTTCCCGCTAACCGCGCCGGATGGCAGCGAGGTCTATCCCATTCATGACAATGGAGAAGAGGCGCGATGGGCCATGGGTCAGGATGGCGTTGCGCGACATAAGGCGGCGGGCACGTTGATCTGGAAACAGCGCCAACGCCAGGGGGTGACGGTGTGGGAGCCCTACACCCGCGAGTTCGCTCCTGAGGATCCCAGGCGACCATACCCCAGCATCTGGGCTGACCTACCGACGATGCGGCAGGCCAAGGCGTTCCTGCGCGATGTGTTCAACACGGCGGACCTGTTCGATACGCCCAAGCCGGTAGAACTGATTGAGCGCATCCTGCAGATGATGAACGACCCCGCGGCCCTAGTGCTGGACAGCTACGCGGGTTCTGGCACCACCGGGCACGCAGTGCTCAAGCAAAACGCCGAAGACGGCGGAAATCGCCGATTCCTGCTAGTCGAAATGGACGACCGCATCGCCACTCGAGTTGCAACGGAACGCGTGAAAAAGGTGGCGGAGGGCTACACACCCGATGGTGGCGAGCAGGTAGATGGCCTCGGCGGCGGCTTCCAGTTCTGCCGCCTGTCCGCCGAACCCTTGTTCACCGCCGACGGCCAAATCCGCGCCGATGTGAAATTCGCGCAACTGGCCGAGTTCGTCTGGTTTGCAGAAACAGGTACCGGCTTCACCGGTACGGCCGACTCTCCCCTGCTGGGTGTACACGAAGGCCGGGCCATCTACCTGCTCTACAACGGCATCCTCAAGGACAAGTCTGTAGCTGGTGGCAATGTGCTCACCGGACCGGTCTTCGACGTGCTGCCCAAGTTTTCGGGGCCAAAAGTCATTTACGCCGCCGCCAATCGCTTGGGTTCACGTGCCGCACGCGAGAGCATCACCTTCAAGCAAACCCCTTACGCGCTGGAGGTGTAAGCCATGTCCACATTCGCCCCAAAAAAGTACCAGCAGGAAGTCCTGGACAGCGTGGAGGCCTACTTCAAAGCCTGTCACGAGCTACCTTCGCCGTCGATCGCATTCACCGCCATCACTGAGCGCCTGTGGGGCCGTGGGAGCCCTTACAACGGGCTGTCGGGGTTCCCTGCTGACATGCCCTACTTCTGCCTTCGAGTTCCCACCGGGGGAGGCAAAACATGGTTGGCGGCAAAGAGCGTTCACCTGGTCAATACGCATCTACTGCGATGCGAACACAGTGTGATCCTCTGGCTGGTTCCGAGCAAGCCAATCCGTGAGCAAACCATCAAGGCTCTGAAGGATCGAAGCCACCCGTATCACACTGCGCTGCGCGAAGTGGGACCGATCACTGTTCTTGACCTGGACGAGGCCAAGAGCGTGACCCGTGCCACACTGGATACCTCGACCACCGTGATAGTGGCCACGCGACAGGCGTTCCAAGTCGAGGAAGAAGAATGCCGCAAGGTGTACCAGTCCAGCGGCGCACTGATGCATCACTTCGACAACCTGTCGCCGACGCAGCGCGAGGATTTGCTCACCGATGGCCAGGACAGCGAGCGAACCACTCCTTACTCACTGGCCAACGTACTGCGTCTACGCCGCCCATTTGTGGTGGTAGATGAAGCACACAACAGTCGCACCGAGCTGGCATTCGACATGCTGGCACGCTTCCGGCCCAGCGGGGTAATGGAGTTGACCGCCACGCCAGACCTGGAACGGACGCCCACTAACGTGCTTCACAGCGTGTCCGCCGCCGAGTTGAAGGCCGAGGAAATGATCAAGCTGCCGGTGGTACTGGAGACAGAACCGAACTGGCAACAGTGCCTGGCGGATGCCATTGGCCGCCGCGATGCCCTGCACAGACTGGCCGATGAAGAGCGCCGTGCCGGCTCAGCATATCTTCGCCCACTGGTGTTGATCCAGTCCGAGCCGCGGCGCAGTGGCATCGAGACACTGGACTTCGAGAAGGTCAAGAACGAGCTGATCACCAACCACGGCATCCCCGCCAATGAGATCGTGGTCGCCACGGGCGAAGAAAGAGGCCTGGAACAGATCGATGCCGACTACAAACTGGGCATTGCAGACCCCACCTGTCCAGTGAAGTTCGTCATCACCCAAAAAGCGCTTGCAGAGGGATGGGACTGCCCGTTCGCCTATATCCTGGTGAGCATGGCCTCTCTTTCATCGGCCACTGCGGTAGAGCAGCTGCTGGGACGCGTGCTTCGACAGCCTGGGGCCAGCCATCGCAATGCCAAGGCACTGAATCAATCCTATGCCTTCGTGGTCTCGCAAAACTTTGCAGAGACAGCTGGCGCTTTGCGGGATCGCCTGGTAGCTGGCGCTGGATTCGAGCGGCGAGAAGTCACTGACTTCGTCAGAGCCTCCACCGCCGAGCAGGCTCGATTGGATCTCGATGGATTTGCTGGACGTGTGATCGTCAGGCCCGTGGCCATCACCCTGACAGAAAAGCCTGATCTCAAAGCCGTTCCGAAGGTGGTGCGCGACAAGGTGACCTGGGACAGCAAGCTCAACACTCTGACCATCAGCACGCCACTGACTGAAGAGGATGCCAACGCTCTCAAGGCCTCTGTCACCTCTGAAACAGCCGCTGCTGCAATCATTGAGGCAGCTCAAGTCAGCCGCACCACGACCGTGGAGTTCTTCCTCACACCGGCTGAAGCTGGCGATCGTCTGCTCGTTCCCCAACTGGCCTTGCGCACGCAAGGTACTTTGGCACTATTCGATGACCCAGAGATACTGGAATACCCATGGGACCTCTCGCCTGTCGATGCAACTCCCTCAGCTGATGACCTGAATACTCTGAACGCAGCGCTGAAAGTAACCCAGGGCGGCGAGGTGGATATCGATGAGCGCGGACACATGGTCTCGCGCTTCCTGCCGGAGCTGCAGCGTGACTTGGGTCTTGTCTATCAGCCCGAGAACTGGGATGAGGTTCGCATCGCCACTTGGCTTTGCCGCAACCTACCTGAGCCATCGCTGACCCACGCCAGCAAGCAGGCCTTTGTCGCTGCCTGGCTCACAAACCTCCTGCGCCAGGATGACTTCACATTGGCCCGCGCCAATCTGCAGAAATTCCTGATCCGCAACCTGCTGGAAGCAAGTATCCGTGAGCTTCGCAAGAAAGCCGTAGCCGCCGCTTTCCAACGCACTCTGTTCGGTGACGATGCAGCGTCTCGGGTCGCTGTCACTGATCAGTACGCGTTCGAGTTCCATGCCCAGGCCTACGCCCCAAGCCGTGACTATGACGGACGTTTTGGCCACTTCGACTTCAGGAAGCACTACTACGGCCGGATAGGCGACTTTGACAGCAAGGAAGAGTTCGAGTGCGCTTGTCAGCTGGACACCTGGGCACAACAGGGCCGCATTCAGTTCTGGGTACGCAACCTCGTGCGCCGTGAAGGCAGTTCGTTCTTCCTTCAAAAGGCAGACGGGCGGTTCTATCCGGATTTCATCTGCCAGCTACCCTCTTCTAACGAACAGCCAGGGCCTGTTCTGGCTGTCGAGTACAAGGGTGGAGATCGCTGGATTTCCGCAGAGGATGACCGTCTGATCGGCAATCTTTGGGCAAGCCTGTCTGGAGATCGCTGCCGCTTTGTCATGGTCAAAGACAAGCAGTGGGCTTGGATTGATTCGCAGCTTGGATGACCAAGGAACACCGGATCGACTGGTCAAGAATGGTCGGATCGGTCATCCGGAATCCGAGCCAGATATTTCTCAGTTGCTCCGACTGGGTGAACTGCGCTGGTATGACGGCTGCCCGGACAAGCGGCCTGGCGAGGTCATCATCCATCGGGAAGCACCCCTTCTGTATGACTTCGCTCAGGCCGTCAAAGTCGCACGCTCGCTGCGTCGCTGGCGGGCATCCTCGTGGACAGCATCGGATGGCTCTGTCGGCGCATGGGCAGCCTCTGTCGTGCACATGGAGATCGACCTGCTACGCACATGGTCGGCCTCAAAACAATCTACTTTTTCCTGATTTGAATAGGAGCTTCGTTTGTCCAACCGCCAGCCTGATCTTGTTGCACTGGGCCGCCTGTTGCTCATCCTGAACGAGTTCAGAAAAGCTTATCCGGAGATGCCCGTTCAGATGGCAGCAACCCTTGTGACCGTGGCTCACTACCCAGGCCTCAGTGTCACCGAACTGGCAAACCTTTCTGGGAACACACTTGCCTCGTGCTCAAGACACCTGGAGACCTTGGGTCCCTACAACGAGGTGAAAAAAGTCGGTCTCGGCCTGATCGAGAAGGGCTACTCCCCCTCAGATCGTCGCAAGCAGATTCACAACCTCTCGCCCGCAGGAGCTAGCCTGGTTCGCTCAGTGGTCGACGTGATCAACCGCTAGACCTGAGGGTTCAGGGCCCGGTTGACGCTCCATATGCGCCACACCTGTGCTCCATAGCCGTGATCCCAGAAGGAGCGTGGCGTGCTGATAACAGACCGGATCGCGGTATCTGAAAGCCCTCGACCGCAAGAATAGAACAAACACAAAGGGGATTGAAAGTGACACTGGAAGTTGACGGAGCGCCCAGTCCAAGGCACGCCCGAGTGCTGCCGAGTTTTGCGGTCGCCTTTGTGGTGAGGCCACTTGACTGCAGTTTGGGATCGATCGAAGGTAGAGAGCTGCTTGCGTGGCGGAGGCCGGGCTTGCCGAACAGCAAAACAGCAAGCCACTTGCGAGCCCAGTTTGTCAGACGCAAGCGGGAGACCTTTGATGCGATATGGGACTCAAGTGTCAACGTAAGCATCGTAGAAGAGTGGCGCAGAGCCCTCACTGACGAGGAGCGCCTACGACTGCTGCCCTTGGTCAGAGACGAAGCAGGGGTGCAGGCCTTCCCACAACTGACGCTACGGACCGTCAAGACGCACTTGCGCATGCCCGTTGCGGACGTACTCGGGGTGCTGGCCAAACTGGAAGCGCTGTACTGGGTCCCTGCGCCTCAACGAGGCTCGTCCTCCAGCGGCGCCCAGATGCACACCCTGATTCCGGTAGACCCAGCCCTCCAGGAGCGAATGCAGGCCTGTCTTGCCTCTGCCTGGGTCAACGAGCTGCATCCCCACGATCTTAGGTTCCCCAGACTGGATGACCAGACGCTGTCCGATTGGCTTGGTGCCCATCTTGAACGCAATGAGATGCCTGCAGCAGCACATGATGTGTGTCAGCGGCTTCTGGCCGCCGACAGAGCGTCGTGGGCCCAAGAGCTGGCCGACATCACAAGTTGGGCCATGGAGCACGCCTCTCCTCGACCAGGGAAAGAGGAGACAAAGAAGCGCTGGACGGAGATCTTCTTGGCCCGACATGGCGGCTTGAGTGGGCTCGAACTTCAAAAGGTGGGTGAACAATTCGGCCTAACTCGCGAGAGAGTTCGCCAGATCTGCGACGGCGTTCTCGTCGGGCTACGGTCTCATCCAGTCCAGATGCCAGCCCTGGAGCGTCTCTTGAATGCGGCCTCGCGTGTCATGCCGCTTTCCATGGAGGATGCCAATGTGCAGCTTGCCCCGTTCCTGGGAGAGGGATACGGTCTTCGCGCGGCAATGAATTTTGCCGACCTCATGGATCTGAAGAGCCCGGTTCGGGAGACGGCGCTACGAGCGCGAACTCACGATGGATACAAACCGGTCACCCTGGTCGAAGCGTACGATGCGCCGGCCTCATGGGCCAAAGACGCGTTGGCTCACGCCCGACGCGACTGCACGTTCGTTGGATGCACCAACTACCTGCGCATCGCTGGGCTACTTGCCCTGGAGCAAGGCATCGCCCCTGACTTGGAGACCCTTCAGACAGTCTTTGGAAATGCACCTGGCTTTCGTGTGCTGGATACTGATTCCGGGTGGTTCACCCTGGCAGACAGCGAGAGCAGCGCGACCGCCAGTCGTATGCGAAAGATCATGGCAGTTGCCGACGGAAGCGTCGACTTGGACACCGTCGCCTCAGCACTCATGACAGACGACAGATGGCTTCATCGCGAAGACGGGCGCACATTGGCTTTGCCACCTCTGCACGTGTTGGCCGAGCTTTTCTCGGGGTGGGACTGGCTCAAAGCCAACGGCCATAACAAGTACACAGCCAGAACGACGATCGATCCCAACGAGGTGCTTTCGAGGACCGAGGTGGGAGCAGTCGAGGTGATCGAAAAGCATGGGGGTGCTGCCACTCGTGCTGAGCTTGCAGAGCACCTGATCGGCAACCTGGGTGTCACCAACGTTGCGGTCAGCCAAATAGCTGCAATGTCAGCGGCGGTGTGCAAGCTCGACCACTCCATCTATGGCGTTCGAGGTCGACCATTGCCAGCAGAAGCGCTTGTGGAGGCGCGGAAACGCCGCACAGCTGAGCAGTATGCCCGGTCACCATACGCCGAGATGGTGATGCAAGAGATCGACTTGTCTGCCCCGATTCGCACAACCGTGACGCAGTCGGCATCCACCGTGTCACCCAACCTGCGTGTCGTGTATCTGCCGAGCTACCTCTCAGGGAAGATAACGGGCGTGTTCGAGCACAAAGATGGTGTGTTGCCCCAGATCACTATCGGCTCCGCGAACCAGATCCGGCAGCTTGCAAAGGCTGCTCTGTCATTAGCAGGCCGTTGAAAAAATGCTCATCGAACGCGCCAGGGTCGAGGATTTCGAAGAAGCAAGTCGCCCAGACGCGCCTACGAAACGAATGCGAGGGCCATTTCGGCCTGTTTGCAGGCCGTT
>Ga0114986_1000556_pt1 | contig 10260 bp, 10 predicted proteins | sample Shrwel1BS1Day17_FD_96988 | JGI IMG/M metagenome (GOLD analysis project Ga0114986, IMG submission 96988) | Subsurface microbial communities from deep shales in Ohio, USA - Utica-3 well 1 S-1-Day17 | ecosystem: Environmental > Aquatic > Deep subsurface > Shale gas/oil reservoir > Produced... | reverse complement strand
CTGGCCCTGCCCACCCTCCTGCTGGGGCTGGACCTGACCCTGCTGCACCTGGCGCTGCCTGCGCTGGCCGTCGACCTGCGCCCCACCAGCGCGCAGGCCCTGTGGATCGTCGATGCCTACGGCTTCATGATTGCCGGCTTCCTCATCACGATGGGCACCCTGGGCGACCGCATCGGGCGGCGCAGGCTGCTCCTGATCGGCGCCGCCGCCTTTGCCGCTGCCTCCGTGCTGGCGGCGTGCTCGACCAGTGCCGCCCAACTGATCGCCGCGCGCGCGGTGCTCGGTGTGGCGGGCGCCACGCTCATGCCCTCCACGCTGGCGCTCATCAGCAACATGTTCGTGCATCCCCACCAACGCGCGCTGGCCATCGGCGTGTGGGCCACCATGTTTGCGCTGGGCATGGCGGCCGGCCCCGTGGTGGGGGGCCTCCTGCTCGAGCATCATAGGTGGCAGGCGGCCTTCCTCGTGGCGCTGCCCGTGGTGGGGCTGCTGCTGGTGGCCGCACCCCTGCTGCTGCCCGAGTACCGGGCCCCGCAACAAGGGCACTTCGACCTGCCCAGCGTCTTGCTGTCGCTGCTGGCCTTGTTGCCGATCATCTACGGCATCAAGCAGCTGGCCAAGGACGGGCCCGGCCTCGCCGCTGTGGTGGCGCTCGCGAGTGGCATGGCTTTCCTGCACATCTTCATCCGGCGCCAGCGCCGCCTGGCCAGCCCGCTGCTCGACCTCGGCCTCTTCTCCAGCCGGGCTTTCACCGTGGCCCTGATGGTGCTACTGATCGGCCTGGTTGGCGTGGGCGGCACCATGCTGCTGGTGACGCAGTACCTGCAGCTGGTGGCCGGCCTGTCGCCCTGGGTGGCCGGGCTGTGGATGGGCCCACCCGCCCTGGCGATGCTGGTGGCTGGCATCACCGCCCCCTTGCTGGCCCGGCGCGTCCGCCCTGGCCACGTGATCGCGGCAGCACTGGGACTGTCCGTCGTGGGCTACGCGACGCTGGCCCACCTCGGCCCGTCGCCCCATGGGCTTGCGCACGTCACTGCCGCGTTTTCGCTGGTGTACCTGGGCCTGGGCACCATTGCCGCCCTGGGCACCGACCTCGTGGTGGGCGCCGCCCCCGCTGAAAAAGCCGGCGCCGCGTCGGCCCTGTCAGAGACCGTGCAGGAACTGGGCCTGGCCGTGGGCATTGCCACCTTGGGCAGCCTCACCACCGCCATCTACCGCATCAGGATGAGCGACGCCCTCGGCAACTCGCTGCCTCCCGACGTGCACGGAGCCGCCGCCGACAGCCTCGCCGGCGCGCATTCGGTGTCTTCAGCCCTGCCGGCCGGCGTGCTGGAGCAGGCGCAAGCAGCGTTCGTGACGGGGCTCAACCTGGCGGCAGCCGTCAGCGCCATCAGCATCGCCCTCCTGGCCGTGCTGGCGGCCATCACCTTGCGGCACATCAGGGTGGGTGGAGGGGTGGACGACGGATCGCCATGAATGCGGCTTGTCGCACCGCTTCACAGTGAGCGAAAGGCTCGACCCGACCCTGAAGAGACATTGGCTTTCCCGATCTTGGCGCCGCTGTGCTGTCGGTCGCGGACACCCGCACATTCACCGGTCGGAGGCATCGCGGCGGAGTGCACACGTCGGCAGGTGGCACTCATCGCGATGGAGCCCCTTGGCAAGGCTTGAGACCGTGCGTGTCACACCCTCGGGAGCCCATCGTGCAGGCCGCTGGCCGGCAGCGCCAGCGGGCCCCGGACAGAGCCCCGCTCCACGACGATTGCCACCTCCCCAAGCGGAACACTCTCTACCACTTGGTGCAGCATCACGCAGCCAGCATCGTCGCCCACACGGAGGCCAGCACCGGACCCGAGCTGCCGCGCTTCATCAAAGAAGCGTTCGACGCCCTCCGCTCGTCAAGAAAGGGAGACGGCGCGAACCCCAGAGGCCGTTCGAAAGCCCCACGCGCCGCATGGTGCGCGCCTGCTTGCTCAAAACCGGTAGCTGACGCCCAAGTTGAGCGATGCGGGTTGGTACTTCGGCTTGCCGCTTAGCGAGGTGCCTGCCGTATTGGCCTTGAAGGTGCCGCTGCTCATCCGGCTCCAGCGCACATCGGCGCTCAGGCTCCAGCGGGATGACAGGCTGTACTCGCCACCCGCGATGGCTTGTACAGCCACGCCGCCTCGGCGCGAATACTCTTGCTCCGTCCCGTCTCGGTCGATGTCGATGTCCTGTACGACAACGTAGCCCAGCCCCGCGCCGATGAACGGGCGCACCGTGCCCCGAGTTGGGAATCGGTAGTACCCGTTCAAGAAGACCACCGTCGAGAAGACGTTGCCATCAACCGCGACACCACCGACACGCTTGAGAAAGTTGCCGCGCTCGTCCCAGGCTACCTCGGCGGCCCACCCGTTGCCGTAGCGGTGCCCCACGGCAGCACCGAAGCCGATACCCCTGCCAAAAGCGACCTTGCCGCCCACGTCGGGACCCGTTGCGCGGGACTCCGAAAAACGTGTCGACGCCATCTCGCTGGGGCCCCCGTAGACGCTGGCGTAGTAACCGGGCTCGTCATGGGCGGCGACGGACAACGGGGCCAGCAGCACGACGGCAGTCATGCAAGTAGCGTAGCGCTGATTGAAAGGCTGGTTCATGGGGATCCTTGCGCAACGGCAGTCACAACACCACGACTATATACCAATCAGTCTCTTTTTGCACTGTGTAGTAATCTTTCGCCGCACGAATGCCATCGAGCTGAGCGCGTCGAAGAGCACGGTTTCGCCCCTGGCTACTCGAACTTCACCCTGATCTCGTCGGCGCCGATGGTGATGCCCTGGACTTTGAACCCGAAGCGAAACGCCTCCGGGCGGAAGGTGAGCAAGGGATAGCCTTGCAGCGCTTCCTGCACGACGGACGCGCTGATGCGCTCCAGGATCTGTGCGTCGTTGCCGGTGACGCCGTCGATGCGCAGATGCTCCGCGCGCGGGTCCTGGAGCCGAACCGACAGGCCCTGGGCGTCCCAGCGCAACCCACTGCTCACCGCCACCTGCCCGCCCACGGACGAAGCTTGCAGCAAGGGGCTGAGGATCACCAATCGAGACGCCAGCGTGGCGCGGTTGGCGCCACCGTCCAGCGCCAGTTGGGGGTCGTGCAGTGACACCGAGGCCAGCTCGCCATAGCGGCGCGTGACCGGAAAGCGCTTGGCCAGCTCCGCTTGCACTTCATCGCGCGTGGCAGTGAACTCGTTGGACAACAGGTTGAGACCGGCACGCGCCGGCCGCGCCGTCAGGCATAGCGCGGGCAGCAAGACCGCCGACATGGCGGCGCGCATCAGTGGCCGCCTGCCCATCAGAGAAGTGTCGGATCCGCCGCGCCGGACCGGGAACAGGTCTTGGAACATGGTGACGAGCTTGCCACATGCCGCACCGTGCACAGGGCACCAAGACATTCCGCGGCGCTCGGAAATCTCGCGCCATCCGTCAATGCACCTGATTCCTGGACGGCAAAACCGCCGCCCGTGGCTGGGTGACTCGTGCTGGCGACACAGCATGAAGGGGTGACCCCGGACCATGGGGCACAATGCCCCGGCGCCCTCCCAGACACCGCCCCATGAGAACCATCTCCGTCACCCGCTATGTCACGCCCCTGCGTGAAGGCGGCTCACTGCCGGCGGTGGTGGAGGCCGACGACGACGGGCTGTACGTGCTCAAGTTCCGCGGCGCAGGCCAGGGCCGCCGCGCCCTGGTGGCCGAACTGCTGGCGGGCGAAATCGCCCGGGCCCTGGGCCTGCCCATGCCCGAGCTCGTGCGGGCCGAACTCGACCCCGAACTCGCCCGCACCGAGCCTGACCCCGAGATCCAAGACCTCATCCGTGCCAGCGGCGGGCTCAACCTGGCGATGGACTACCTGCCCGGCGCCGTCACCTTCGACCCGCTCACCCATCCGGTGAACGCCGCGCTGGCCTCGGACATCGTCTGGTTCGACGCCTACGTCAGCAACATGGACCGCACGGCGCGCAATGCCAACCTGCTGGTGTGGCACCGCAAGCTGTGGCTGATCGACCATGGCGCCGCGCTCTACTTCCACCACGACTGGGACGCGCTGGACGAGGCCGCCGTGCGCGAGCGCGCCCGCAAGAGCTTCCCGATGGTGAAGGACCATGTGCTGCTGTCCCGGGCCACGGCCCTGGAGGCCGCCGACGCACGCCTGGCCACCCGGCTCACCGACGAGGTGATCAGCGCCATCGTGGCCCTGGTCCCCGACGCATGGCTGGAGCCCACGCCCGCCCTGCCCGACCCGCGCCAGGCCTATCGCTTGTACCTGTCGCAGCGCCTGCAGGCGCCGCGCACCTTTGTGGAGGAGGCCCTCCGTGCCCGCAGCGTGCCTCTATGACTACGCCATCGTGCGGGTCGTGCCGCGCGTGGACCGGGGCGAGTTCGTCAATGTGGGCGTGATCATCGCCTGCATGGCCCGGCGGCACCTGAAGGCCCGCATCGAGCTCGACGAGGCCCGTGTGCTGGCGCTCGACCCGGGCGCCGACCTGGCGTCGATCCGGGAGGCGCTGGACGCCATCCCTACCATCTGCGAGGGTGGCCCTGAGGCCGGTGCCCTGGGGCGGCTGTCGATGCGCGAGCGTTTCGACTGGCTGATCGCACCGCGCAGCGCCAGTGTGCAGACCTCACCCGTCCACGTCGGACGTTGCACCGACCTGGACGTGGCCATGGAAAAGCTCCTGCAGAAAATGGTCCGGCCGCCCGCTGCCTGACGGAATGGGCTCTACATCGGGCACAATCGCGCGGCCCGAACTGGTCGGGCGTCCTTTTTGAACTCTGACATCCAACGCATGAACAAGACCGAACTGGTTGAACACCTGGCTTCCAAGCACGATCTGTCCAAGGCCGAAGCCGGCCGCATCCTGGAGACCCTGCTCGACGCGATCGTCACGACCGTCAAGAAGGGTGGCGCCGTGACCCTGCCGGGCTTCGGCTCCTTCAAGCAACACGCCCGTGCCGCCCGCAACGGCGTGAACCCCAGCACCGGCGCCAAGATCAAGATCGCCGCTGCCAAGCTGCCCAAGTTCGCTCCGGGTGCCGGCTTCAAGGCCGCCGTCGACCCCAAGGCCGCTGCCCGCAAGGCCGCCAAGGCCCCGGCTCCGAAGGCTGCGCCCAAGAAGGCCGCCAAGAAGAAGTAAGCCTTCCCGGCCCAACGCTTCGACCCCGCCGTGTGCAAACACCGGCGGGGTTTCTTTTTTCTCTGATCGATCAGGACGTGCCGCGCAGGCGCATCCGGTTGGGCAGCGGCGTGGAGCGCCGCAGGATGCCCTCGGCCAGCCACACGGCCGAGCGCCTCGCGCGCTGCGCCACGGTGGGCAGGGGCAAGCCCTGGTAGTCATCGTTGAACACCTCGAAGCTGTAGTCGCCCCGGTAGCCCATCCGGTCCAGTCGCATCACGATCTCGGCCACCCCATCGGTGTGCACGCCTTCGCCGGGGAAGACGCGGAAGTGCCGTGCCGTGTTCATGCGCTCCTCAAAGCTCGGAACCTCGTTCCAAAGGAAGTCGGAGAGCTGCACGAGAAAGATCTTCTGCGGATCGATCGTGTCGATGACATCAAGCGGCGTCTTCGCCGCCAGCACGTGATAGGAGTCGATGCACAGGCCCAGGTTGGCCCGGTCGGCGCGGCACACCACGTCCCAGGCGGTCGTGACTTCGTTGATGTGGCGCCCCCAGGACAAGCCCTCGTAGGCCACCTGGATGCCCAGCGGCACGGCCAGGGTGGCGAGCTTGCGCAGGTCGCGTGCCAGGTCGTCAGGATCGCTGCCGGCATGCTGGGACGTGGACGAGCAGGCCAGCAGCACCGTCGATCCCAGGGCGTGACACATTTCGAGCATGCCCTTGGCGATGTCGACCTTGTACTCGTGCAGATGGCCCGACAGCCCCTCGAAGTCGCGCAGCACCTGGAAGCCGGTGACGCGCAGGCCGCTGGCCTTCACCTCGCTCACCGCGGCGCGCCAGCCATCGGGATGCCCCACCAGGTCGCGCGCCGACAGCATGATCTGCCCGAAGCCGGCCTCGCGCACGGCGCGCAGCTTGGCGCGCAGGTCGCCGGCCAGGGTGATGGTGTCCATGCCGAAGTCATCGATGTGCATGGCGGGCCTCACGCTGCAGGCGACGGGTGGTACACCAGCTCGAAGGCGACGCCGCCCAGGCTCGCCTGGGTGAGCGCGCCGCGGTCTTCCGTGTGCACGCCGCTGGATTCGACAAAGGCCACGCCCCGGCGGGTGAGTTCACGCACGGCCGCACGCACGTCGGGCGTGCCGAACGCGATGCGATGCAAGGTTTCGTCAGGGTCGGCGTCCACGGCATCGAGTTCGGGCTCGATGAGCTGGAGGTAGAACTGCCCGCAGGGGCTGGCCAGCACGCGCCCGCGTGGCAGGATGCCGAAGCGGGTGTCTTCGGGCAGGGCGGCAAAGCCGAAGAGCTCACCGTAGAACTCGGTCCAGTCGTCCAGCCGGTCCAGGCCCACGTACTGCACCACACCGAACCAGTGCAGTCCGGTCACCGCCGGCGGGTGGGGGTCGACGGTGGGGATGGGCACGAAGTCGACGTCGTAGATCGAGAACTCGCGGTAGCGGTCGACGAGGTAGAGGCGGCTGCGGCCCACGCCATGCAGGGCGGGGATGTGCAGCTCCATGGGCTCGGGCTGGGCAGGCACGGCCCAGCCGCCGAGTGCGATGGCGCGACGCCAGGCAGCACCCGCATCCCGCACGCGCAGGGCGATGGCGGCGATCTCGGGCGCCTCACCAGGTTGCACGGCTTCGGGCAGGCCTTCGGCGTGGGCGTTGATGACGATGTTCATGCTGCCCTGGCGGTACAGCAGCACCTCGCGCGAGCGGTGGCGCGCGATGGGCCGGAAACCCATCGCCTCCAGCACCTGCCCCAACGCCTGTGGGCGGCGCGTGCTGAATTCGATGAACTCGATCCCGTCCAACCCCAGCGGGTTGGGCGGGTCGTCGATGGCTTCGCGGTTGGACGGCTGTTGGCTCATCAGGCACTCCTTTCAGGCATCGGTGCGAGCGGCCACCAGGCGGCGGAAGTGCGCCTCCATCCGGGTCGCATCGGGCGTGAAGCCGGTGAACAGTTCGAAGGCGCCCACGGCCTGGCCCACCGCCATGCCGCCGCCATCGACGGTGGCGCAACCCCGCAGGCGTGCGGTCTTCAGCAACTCGGTGTCGAGGGGGAAGTACACGACCTCGGCGACCCACAGCGACGGCCGCAGCAGCTCGGCCGCCACAGGCAGACCCGGCAGCTTGTCCATCCCGGTGGGGGTGGCATGCACCAGGCCGGTGGCCTCACGCAAGGCCACCGCGATGTCCGCCTCGACCCGGGCGCGGCCGGCGCCGTGGAGCAGATTGAGCGACGCGGCCAGCACCTCGGACCGTGCCGGCTCGCGGTCCACCAGCACCAGGTGCGCAGCACCCAGGCACAGCACGGCATGCGCGATGGCGGCGCCCGCGCCTCCAGCGCCCAGGAGCACCACCTCGCGCAGATCGGCCTGCGGCAGTGCACGCCGGAAGCCCCAGGTCCAGCCGGAGCCGTCGGTGTTGTGGCCGATGAGCCGCCCGTCGCGGAACACGACGGTGTTCACCGCTCCCATCGATCGCGCCTCGTCGGAGAGTTCGTCGAGCAGCGGGATCACCGCCTGCTTGCAGGGGTAGGTGATGTTCAGGCCCGCAAAGCCCATCGTGCGGGCCGCCTGGATGAGCCCCGGCAAGGCCTCGATGCCCGAGCCGGTGCGCTCCAGGTCGATGATCTGGTAGTGCAGGCGCAGGCCGTGGTGGCGCGCCTCTTCCTCGTGCAGGGCCGGCGACAGCGAGCGCTGGATGCCGGCCCCGATGAGGCCGACCAGCAGCTGGGTGCCTCGGGGCAGGCGATGGGCCGACGCTTCGCCGGGTTCAGGTTGGGGCATCACGGTGAACAAGTTTTTTGCGGGTGACTCGGGTTTTCCTCCATGCCCAAGCCTTGATGGCAGGAGGCTTCCCGCCAATAATGGATCAACAATGTACGAACTGGTTAGTAATTTTCTAGGCGTTTACCCGCACCCGCTGCAAGGCCGCACAGGATGAGCCCTCGCCTACTTTCTGACGTAGCGCACGATCAGGTCGACGATGCTCGCGCGCCGGGCCGCCAGGGCCTGGGGCGAGTCCATGTCGCGCTTGAAGATCAGCGAGAAGGTGTGCCGGTTCGACACGTTGAAGAAGCACAGCGCGCTGATGGACAGGTGCAGGTCCACCGGGTCGAGGTCGGCACGGAACACGCCCGCCTTGCGTCCGCGCTCGTAGACGGCGCGCACGGCATTGATGGCCGGCACGTTGAGCTGCTGGATCGTCTCGGACTGCGCCAGGAATTCCCCGCGGTGGATGTTCTCGTTCATCACCAGGCGGATGAAGTCGGGGTTGGCGTTCTGGTAGTCGAAGGTGAACCCCACCAGCGTGCGCAGGGCCTCCTCGGGCGGCAGGTCTTCCAGGTGCAGTTCGTTCTCGATGCTGCGGATGCGGCGGTAGGCCTCTTCCAGCACCGCGATGTACAGCCCTTCCTTGCTGCCGAAGTAGTAGTAGATCATGCGCTTGCTGGTGCGCGTGAGCTCGGCGATCTCGTCGATGCGCGCGCCGGTCAGGCCCTTGGCTGCGAACTCCTGGGTGGCCACCTCCAGGATGTTCTGCATAGTGGCTTCAGGGTCGTTCGTCCGGGCGGGCGACGCCGACTTGCGCGCCGCACGCGTCGAGGCGCGAGGGGCTGGACGGACAGGTTCGTTCAAGGGAGCGCGCTTGGGCATCGGGCACAGGGGCTGGGTGGGGTTCGGCGGATTATCCCTGGGCAGACGCGGCCGGAGGCAGCGTGTTCAGCCCTTGCCCAGGGGTGGCCGGCCGAAGAGGCTGGACGTGCTGCTGATGGGCCCCAGCTCCGCCGCGGCGGCCAGCAGGTCCGGGGCCAACGCATGCATGCGCTCGGGTGTGAGGCGGATACGCGGCCCCGCAATGCTGATGACGCCCACGGCTTCCTTGCGGCGCAGCACCGGCGCGGCCATCGCGCTCATGCCCGGGGCGAACACCTCGTCGATCATCGCGTAACCGCGCACTCGCGCGGCGTGCAGGTGGCCCAGCAAGGCCTTCACGGTGGTGGGCGCCTTGGGGCCGTAGTCGGCCGGTGCGCCGAAGCCTTGTTGCGTGACCAGCGCCAGCGCGCGCTCGTCGCTCAGCGTGAGCAACCAGGCATGACCCGAGGCCGTGCACGACAGACGGGCGTCCATGCCCATGTCGGGGTCGTAGCGCAGGCCCTGGCGCATGCCCTGGGCCTTGGCGATCCAGGTGAGGCGGTCGCCATCGACGATGGACAGGCGCACCAGTTCGCCCGACTTCTGCGCCAGCCGCTCCAGCAGCGGCTCGGCGATGTCGACGATGCCGGCGTTGCTGAGATAGCCCAGGCCGAGCGACACCACCTTGGTGGTGAGCACGTAGTCGCCCTGCTTGCGGGCCTGGCGCACGTAGCCGCGACGCTGCAGCTCGGCCAGCAGCCGGTGGCAGGCGCTCAGCGGGATGTCGAGTTCGGCCGCCATCGACGCCAGCGGCAGGCCGCCGGGGTGGGCGGCCAAGTGTTCGAGCAGCGCCAGGCCGCGATCCAGGGCAAGGGTCATGGACGAGGATTATTCCGCATGACAAAACCATTTTCCAACCAGGAAAGACTTTCCTGGCAGGGGCGAAAAATCGGGGTCATTCCAAGCCCGCGGGTGGACAGCCTCCCCCGCCCATTGCACGCCACCCCGACATGAACGACACCGTCTACGTCCTCAACGGACCCAACCTGAACCTGCTGGGCGTGCGCGAGCCGCATCTGTACGGCCACACCACCCTGCCGCAGGTGCAGGCCCTGTGCCAACGCGTGGCCACCGAACTGGGCTGGGCCTGCGAGTTCCGCCAGTCCAACCACGAGGGCGTGCTGGTGGACTGGGTGCATGAGGCGCGCGAGAAGGCAGCCGCCATCGTCATCAATCCGGCCGGGCTGTCCTTCCGCTCCATCCCCCTGCTCGATGCGCTGAAGACCTTCGACGGCCCCATCGCCGAGGTGCACATCACCAACATCCACCGGCGCGACCCGATCTACCAGCATTCGCTCATTTCACTCGCCGCCACCGGTGTGATCTGCGGCTTCGGCCCGCAAGGCTACGAGATGGCGATCCGTGCCGTGGCCCGGCAGGCCGCCGAGGCCGGCTCCCCTTCCCAGGCT
>Ga0114986_1000555_pt1 | contig 10270 bp, 8 predicted proteins | sample Shrwel1BS1Day17_FD_96988 | JGI IMG/M metagenome (GOLD analysis project Ga0114986, IMG submission 96988) | Subsurface microbial communities from deep shales in Ohio, USA - Utica-3 well 1 S-1-Day17 | ecosystem: Environmental > Aquatic > Deep subsurface > Shale gas/oil reservoir > Produced... | reverse complement strand
GCCCTGGACCCGCTGGGGTATTGGCATACCCCAGACCCCGCACTTAATGACAGCCGGCTTCGCCCAGGAGCGGCTGCGCGTCACTACCTCCGGCGGCTACTTGCGGCCACGGGATGCCAGAGCGGGTAGCCCCGGCGGTTTTTCGTTGCTCGACTGGCGAGGCCTACGGGCCGGCAGGCCCAACCCGCCCAGGCCGAGGCTAGGAACCCCTCCCCTGCCAAACCGGCCTTTTCCCACCGTTCCGCCCCTTCGGCCGTAGCGGCCCCAGCCGTGGGAGCGTGTCAGCTGCGGGGGGAACAATCCACAGACAGCCCGCGAGGGCGAGGGCCAACGGCCCGAGTAAGGCCCCGGGCGCCCCCCGTGTGAGGGGCCGTTCTGTCTGTGGAGTGTTCCCCATGATCGTCCCGGCCTCAATGGCCGGGACGATCAACACAGCGCCCGATCTGGCAGAAGCCGGCGACCCCACCCCGATTCGGCATCCCCCCGTGATGGGGGAAGCCGCCAGGGCCAGCCCTGGACCTGCTGGGGTATTGGCATACCCCAGACCCCGCACCTTAACTGCGCCGGCCAGGGCCGGGCTGTGTCGGATTTTTTCGGCGTCGGAGTCCTCACCGGGGCGACTTCCCCACTTACCCACAGCGCGGCCACTTAGGGGCCGCGATGTGGATAAGTGGCGCCCCTGCCTCTTTGCCGATCAACCGGGGAAAGGTTGAAACGCGCAACGTCCTGGCTCAATGGTTACATCTTCGTGGGCGCAATCTTGGGCACGGAATACCTATTGCACAATCAATTATTGGTTCTTGATTGCGCAATCAATTGGCTGATTTTGATTGCGCAATAGAACGGATTTTCCGGAGGGCCAGGGTGCCCCCATCGTTACAGCGCCATCCGCCGAAATTACGGGCCTTCTCCCAGGTGTCTACGGGCCGGGGCGGTGCTTGCTACTGGGGCCGCTTTGAGGTGCTACGCCATATTTTGGCGCTGCTACAGTTTTCGGTTTTACCCACGCGCACTCGGATCATTGCGGCCGTAGAATCCGGCAAATGCCGGATTTAATTAGTTTTTTTTAGTGTGGCCAGCTGCGGCTTCGCCTTCGCAGGCCAGGGGGTGGAGGGGTGGTGCCCAACTGCGGGCACCTACCCCGAACGCTTTTACCGCTTCTGCTCCGTGCGTCCCGCACTCCGTAGGCGGTAAAAGCTACTGGCGGGATACGCTAATTGTATTACAATTAGAGTCCGCCCTCCGGGAATAGCCAGATATGACCAACGAAGCACCGAAGCGCCCCGACTTAACGTCGGTCACGCTTGGCGACATGTACAAGCCGGCCATGGCCGCCTTGAAGGCGGGCAGAGCCCGCAACATGTCCGCCCTGGTGCGCGATGCGCTTCGGGTTTTTCTCGCTGGAAGTGACACCCGCCCTCAGCTCGACCCCCGGCCTATCGTTGACGCCCTTGTGAAACTTCGCGTCGGCCTGGCGCCAGTCGGCAGCAACCTTAACCAGCTGGCCCACGGCTTCAACAGCCAGGGGCAGATTGCGTTTAACCGTGACGCCCTGGCCGAGTCTCATGCAGATCTGCGGATGCAATTCGCCCAGGTCATGAAGACCCTGATGGAGTTGGAACGTGAGCTACGTAGCCGACCCCGCTAACAGATCCTCCCAAGGCATCCAAAAAGCGGATGCGGATCTGCGCGGCCGGCGTGGCAAGGCCGATGGCGTTCAATTCAAAAAGCCAGGCTATGCCAAGGCGGCCTCGGCGCCGAAATCTCCCCAGGCTGTAGTGAAAGTCATCAGCCAGGCCCGAGGGCACCGGGTCGGGATATTGCTGGAATACGTCGCCAGGGCGGACAAGGAAAAACCTCTCGCCCTGGAAAATGAAGCGGGCCTAGAGTTCGAGGGACTGGAAGGGGTACGGGAGATTTACGAGGACTGGCGCCAGGACTTTGAACGGGCCAAGCCGAACAGCAAGCGGCCTCCGCGTCATGTAACCCATATGATCTTTTCCGGCGACTGTGAGCAGACCCCAGAGAATGCCCGGATAGTGCAGTCGGCCGTTTCTGAGGTGCTGCAGGAGCAGCTAGCCGCGAAAGGCTATCGCTATGTGACCGTTCTACACACGGACACACATCACCCCCATATTCATGTCGTCATCAACAATTACAACCTGGACAAGGATGGGGCGAAGTTGCGCCTTAACCCGCCCGAGCTGTTGGTGATGCGGCAGCAGTTCGCCCAGAAGATGCGGGACCGCGGTCTGGAGCAACACGCCACACAGCGGCGGGACCGCCTGCAGATCCTGGAGCGGATTGCTTTGGGGATGGAGGATCTGAAAGAGGTCGGCAAGTGGTACGACGCGGCCATGTTGAAGGCGGCCGGGCGCGAGGCGGCCGCCTCGCAGGCAGAAGCAACCGACAAAATGCTTGAGCTGGCCGGGAAAATTGCGGTGGAAAAGGGCCTGGACTTCCAGGAAACCAACTTTGAAGCCGTCCGCCGCTTCCTGGATCAGCACTCGGACAAGTCCGGCCAGGTCCTGGGGCTCAACGCCAACCAAGACGACAAAGCGGAAAAGCTGCGGGCCTTTGATGCCTTTGCAAAACGCAAGGCAATGGCCCGCATCGTTGCGGAAACCCGGGCTGAGGTGAAATCAGCCCCAATTACCAAAGCGGAGCGGGCGCAGCTACTCAAGGACTTGCGGGGGATGGAGCGGGATCTACTGGCCGCCACCGCTCCCGATTATGGACGAATCGTAGAGCAGCTATCCCTTAAATTCGGCAAGGATCTTGAGAAAGTACAGGGTCACATGCGGGATCTGGCGGCAGCCGTTGCCCGCGGCATGTCAGGAACGGAGCGGCAACGCCGTATAGAGGCCGTCAACAAGATAATTGATGGCCGCATTGCAGCGGTGCGCTATGCCCGTCAGGAGTTGCTTACAGAATCTGGGCTATCTGTCATCGAGGGCTACCGTCTTGGGCACCAGCTGAGGCAGTACGAGCGTGAATTACGCCAGCTGCAACGAGCAAACTCCATGGGCCAAACAGCTGGCCTGGTGGTTGCTGATGCCGACCAGGTGGAGCAGGCCAGGAAAGCAATGTTTGACCTGGCCCGCATCACCAAAGCTGCCGAGAAGCTAGAAGCAATGGGAGCTTGGTACGAGCCCACCCCAGGGAGAGACAACCCGCGAATGTTTGACGCTTTCGCCAAGCGTGAGTCGATGGCGCGGATAGCAACCCACCTGGCCGATTCTCTTGAGGCGCTTTCACCAGATCGGCGGGAGCCTTCCCCAATTTCCCAACGACTTGAAAAGCTGCAGGCCGAAATTGAAGCACCAGCTCCAAATTACGCGGAGCTGGTAAAGCCTCTGCAGGTCAAAGTGCGCGACTTTGCCCAGCGTCTGGACTTTGATGCCCGCAAGGCGGCCCACAGCAGCACTCCGGCAACAGAGCGAGTCGAGTTGATGGGAAAGATGCAGGCCCAGCTACAAGGCCGTATAGACGCCCTGCAGCGAGGCCGGAAAGAATTGATGCAGGCGCCAATGGCCGATGATTTACGCCAATCCCTGGCCGGAAATCTGCGGTCGACTGAGCGCCTACTGAAAACTGCGCAAAGCCACCTAGAGCGTCCTGCGGAGCTGCGGCAGGTACTTGGTCGGATTATCTCCCCTCCCCTTCCTGCAAGCCGGGCAAGCGGCCCGGCTGCCGATCCATTCCGCTACAACACCACCAGAGCGCCGGCCGAACTCCAACCGCCGGCCGAGCTTGTGCAATCCCTTAACCACAGGAGCCAGATTCATGAACGAAACGCCGATCTATCCAGACGATCCCAATACGCGATTTCCGCAAGTATCGACTTCGACGCCCCCCGCTTCGCTAGAGATTTTCAGCCCTCTGCTGAAGGAGCTGGAAGTCTCGGCACGACCCAATCCCTTGCCAGTGTGCGCCTATTGTCCGGCCGCAGTTTGGTACCAGACAGCGGCAGAGATGGGGGGGCTGCAGGCGCTATGCCGGTTGATGCATCTGCACTCGTACACGCCGCGGGAGAAGCCGGTGATGGCTTGCGACGGCTTGTCACAGGCCTGGGCTCGGCACAACGAGGAACTGCAACAGAGGAACGCACAACTCTAAGCCGTATAGATCCGACCACCATGACTCAATCTCAACTCTCTGAGTTGTTGCAGTACGCCCATAGGCGGCTTGTTGAGGCTGGCGCATGGGATGATCCGGCTCCGTTCTATTCGGCCCACCGAGAGGCTGTAGATGGTCGGCCCGGGCGTAATGTCGCCTATGAGCTTGATGCGTTCGCCAAGCGTCGGGCGATGATAGAGGAAGCGGACAAAATCAAGGCTGTAATCGATGGCGCCAGTCGTCTGGACTTTACCCCGGATATGCGCCGGGATCTGGCGGCGATTCGAGACTTGCGAGACGACTTGCGGCAGGCCCCGGCCCGGGACCCGGGCGAAGTCGTCTCGCGGTTGATGGAGAAGGTCACACAAGACCAGTTGCGAATTGAGCAACTGAGGGATGGGGCGCGTGAATCCCCGGTTGAAATGCTCAAGCAGCGCCGGCAAACCGAGCGCATGGCAGAACGCAATCTACGCTCCCTGGATGAAGCCAAGCGACTTATCCAGGAGAGCCGGAATCTTGCGCCCATGCAACGGATTAAGCTTTTGGGCCAGGTGAAGGAAGCCGGCCGGGCTATGGAGCGATATAGCGGTAGGGGCTTGGGGCGCTAGTGACCGAGCCGGCAACCAGGTCGTGGCGCTGAGTCATTAAAATTTCGCTGCGAAATTTTAATGACAGATCCACGGCGCCGGCGGCGCGGATCTGTCACTACGAGGACGACAGGCCTGCAATCATCCCGAAGAGGCAGGCGAAGCCCTGCCCCAGGAATAGAGCGGATAGGGCAAGGGCGTCGAGAGCGAGGCCGACCAGGCTACCCAGGGCGCCGGCAATGGCAGCCAGCCCGAGGGACATTGCGTGGCTATGTAGAAACCTGCGGATTGTTTGCAGTCGGTGCATTACGCTTCCGTCCCTACAAGGGCGCCCAGGAGTGATAGGGCGCCAGCGCCGGCTAGCTCTAGGCCAATGCTAGGGTAGCCGGCATTGAATGCAACGAAGGCGCACAGGAACAGAACTAGGGCAATCCACCCGAAAACGTCCTGTGTAACGTAGAAAAAGCGCCGGATCGTTGCGCGGATCAGTTTCCAGTTAGTGACACGGCCACCACCTGCAGGCGCCTGGCCAGGGCCAAACTTGTCACTATTTCGCATAGGCCAGTTCCTTCTGGATCATGGCGATGTTGCGGCCATGATGGGCCACCAGCTCGACTCTTCCCGTGCGTTGCGCGTCGGCCTGCAGGCGGCTTTCTTCTGCCAATTCGGCTTCAAGGATGCGGCGCCTATCGTTGTCGCGGCTGCGTTGAGTGGCAGCATCGACGCGGGGGAAGTCGGCCGGACTGGATGCTGCCACCCGCTCCCCTCCCCTTCTTCCAACTTTGTCATAGCAGGGGCCGGCTGGTGTGGTCAGTGAATAGGACACAACGCCAGCGGCATCACGGCAGGCGAAAATTTCAGCTGAAGCCGGAAACGAGAGCCCGGCCACAGCGGCACTAAGTAGGAAGCGGGTAATCATGGATTTCCAGTAACAAGTCATACTCACGTCGGTTTGCATCGGACACCTGTAGCTCTATTTCTACATCTAGCCAGGCTTCCATAAACTCAAGCAGCTTTGCTACATCCCGCCTAGCATCCACGGGATCGCGCAGCGCATTGGAAATGATGGCCTCACGTAACCAGGTGCTGGTGCCGGGGTCCGCCAGAACCTGAACCAAGATGGTGGGAATGTCCCGGGGAAGTGGAGGAACGAGCAATGAATTCACGGCTGCCTCACATAACGAGGGGTTTCAATGCCCTATCGAGATACCAACGGGCATCCTGAGCAACGACAGGGGTGGCAAAGTTGTTTTGTTTCAAAACAACGATGGAACGCGGCGGCAGATTCATAAGATCCTGGGCAGAAAGCAACGGAACCGCCTCGGAGGTTTCCGAGGTGTTCCGAGTGAGCCGAGTTTCTGCGCTGCTGAAACTCCGCTTGTCGCGGGTGCGAGGCCCAATAGCGGTAGAAATGGACTGGGCAACCTTTTCGTCATTCGACGAGAAATACACGCGATAACCACAAGTCTGTTTCAGCGTGGCAAGGCCTGCCTCGCTGTAAAGCTCCACCACTTGGCTTTCCCCCTGGACGACAAAAACGACATTGACGCCATAGCCCCGGGAAAGCGCAGGCATGTTGAGCAATGTGGGCATGGGCGGCAGCCGGGGAAATTCATCTACAAAGAACGTCACCAGGAACTCGCCCGGCTGACGTTCCCGAGTCTGCAGGGTCAGGGCTGCAAATTCGATAAACAGGCCAAGGCAGCGAGATAGCCGGAGCATGTCTACAGGCGCCACCTTTAGGTAGAGGGAAATGCGCTCTTTGCGCATCGACTCAATTTGAAAATCCGAAGTGCGGAAATTCCGATCTACTCGCGGATCTGAGAACACATCCAGCCGATCATTGAATGCACCCCACACACCGCCCCATTGCCGATCAGGCATGTTAACGAAGCGATACCCCAGTTCCTTGATTCTCAGAGGAAGGCCGGCCTCTTCGCAGATGACGGCAATGGCTAGCTGGGGATCTGGCTGGGAAAGCGCAAAAGCACGGACCCCGGGGATGGACGTTTCGCCATCCTTGTGGACTAGATACAGGGCATAGAACCGAAAAACGGCCTTACCGTTATCTAACCAGGTCGGGTCTTTGTTTTCTGCCGCCGATGCTGTGTAGAGGATCTGGGCAATACGATCCACGCGCAGCATTACGTCGTCCAAATCCACCGGAAGTTCTGCCTTGGAGAGTGGATTCCAGGACACTGATTCTTTCTCTCCTGGTGCGAAAAGCAAGACCCTTGAGAATTTGGCCCGGTGCTTGGCGGTCTTCTCGTATAGCTCCCCTTTGACGTCGACGTTGAGCGTAGAGTTACCGCAGCTCAACAGATTCGGGATGATGATGCCGGCGGTTTTACCGGAATCCGGCGGTGCAACAACCAGGACCGACAAGGGGTTTTCAAAGCGCAGATAGCGGCCTTTGAAGACGCCTAGGATCACGCCGGCAGTGGCAAACAGCCCCCACTTCTTCACGTCGTCGAAAGTGGCAAAACGGGCGCTGCCGTATTCACCACCACCTCGGAATGGATTGGATACCGCAGCAACAGCGGCGGCTATAGCACAACCGCCGAAGCTGCCAATCCACCACACCGGCCAATCGGCTTTGAAGGCCTTGAGTGCCCAGAATGGAGCGCCCGGCCCCTTGAAGCCGCCGAAGGCGAAGCACAAACCAACCAGAACGGCGTACGGTAGCGCGACGCTTCCGATATCCCACAATGTACTCAGTGCCTTCTTGTGGTCTTCCATCATGGCGCTGGTGTTCATTAGCGCATGTCCTCCAAAAATTCGACCGTTGCCGAGTATTTCCGGCCCTGGCCGGGGATTTCTTCTTTCTTGACGAACACAACCGCGTCCAGCTCCTGGGTTGCATATTCACGCACTAGCTCCGGTCCACCTGAGAGGCCGCCGAGTTGGGCGTTCAGCACCATCCGCTTGATGGCCTGGTTTGCCCCCTCGTTGGCGTGAATCGTCGCAAAGCAGTACTTGTGTCCCGTGTTCATCAGCAGCAGAAATACAACGGTGTTTCTAATGTCGATTTCCGAGAACAGAATTCCATCAGGGCGCAAGCGCATGAGGGCATCCACGATCTGCTCCCAGGTCACTTTCGCAATGTCCGTTCCTGATTTCGACTTGAGCAAACGGAAGTGGTTAGGGTGGTCGACAACTAGTTCCTTCGCGTCTTCCACCAGGGCAAGGCGAAGCTGCAGAGGGATGTACTGCAGGAGTGAATTAAGGAAAGTGGTTTTGCCTGAACCCGTGGGGCCGGCAACCAGGATGTTGCCGCCGCGCTTCACCAGCTCAATTAGCCGGCGGGCGGCGCCCTGGTCGCTGAAGTACGGTTCAATGGGGAACCGTTGGGCACGTCCGCAGCGGATGGCGATACAGACGCCCTCCGCTGCCACGGCCCCCCCTACTCCCTGGATACGAAAATCGTACCCCGGGATAGTGGTCGCCAAGAACGGGACAGAATCGGAAAACGCCTGTTGTTGTTCCGTGGCTAGGGTGGATAGGAAGTCATGGAAGGCCTGGGCAGTTAGGCCCTTGATAACCTTTCGCTCCCATCCCTTGGCTGTTTCAATCCACACCTCTCCCGGCCGGTTGATGCAGACCTCAATCGCATCTCGCCGACTGATGTGTTCCTCAAGCAGTTGCTGCAAGTGCTGCCGCAGCAGCGGCGGCACTTGCACTGATTTCAGTCCACCCATGACATTGAACCACCAGCGGGGCGACAACCAACCTGCGCCTTATAGTGAGCCCCATCCTCAATCTCTAGATAAGTGGAATCGCCTCGCATGTAGCGGGTGATATATGGGGTCTTCGTGATGCGGTCGATGTATGTGTTGTTGTAGCCGTCCAGGGCGGACGAGTCATATCCGAACGGGTACGTCGGGCCGCCCATACTGTCCTTGTGGAAGCCCTTGAAGGCGTCATTGATGCCACCGGGTTTTGCCCCGCTTGGACTGGCGCCAGACCATGCGTCAGACATCAACATCCAGGCCTCTGAACACTGGCCCCCAAAGGAATAGGTGTTCTTCCCACTAAGCCAATCGGAGACTTCTGGAATACGAGAGGCCAGACTCTGATAGCTGGAAAAGGTGTTTGACTTGATTACCTTGGTGGCGCCGAATGTTTTACCGACATAGGCATAAGGAGTTGGTGAAGCGGTTTCCTGGCACGGAGCTACTTCAACGATCCCCTCCGGGGTTTCAATCTGAGTAACCTTAGACCAGTAGGTCATTTTCTTGTCGTCGTCATTGCGTACCCCGCAACTGGCGGACTCGAAAATATGCGGGAAGCTGTTAGACGCCGATCTGCCGCAAGTCGTCACGAAAATGTTATTTCCGCTTTGGTCGACGTAATAGGAGCGGGTCCGGTAATAGGAGGCATGGTTCACAAAGTCATGCTCATATTTCGGGTCGCAGAATGCTTCGAGAATCGGTAGGGATGGCTTGCCGTCTGGTTTGCAATCGGACGCATACTGTTCAGCGCCATTGGCATCGGTGAATGCGACGCGCTGGTTGATGAAAACCTGCTTGTTTACCGTGTCGACGGTAGGCGGGCAGGTGTTCGTGGTGGTGTGGTGTGCAAATGCCTGGTTGCTGTCACCACAGCTGCGGACTTCCACCACTTTGCCGGCCAGGTCGTTGTAGAAGAGGCGTTCTTGCAGAATTGACCGGCCAGCGATGAAGTCATGCCTATAGCCGCAGTTTTCGTTCGTTGCCTTCACGGCATCGAACTTATTAAAGTCGGCTGTGCAAGTGGCAACATCTACTAGCTTGCCATCGAGCTTGGCATTCTCAATGAACTGGTGATAAACCTTCCGATTATCAATGTCGATAACCGGCGCACAATCGCCATCGTATGTGCGCACAATCGGGGCGGTGCTGCCGTGGTCTTCACAATTGCCGGTACTCATAAGCCGGCCGGATTCGGTGACTTCCAGTTTCCGCGCCTGGGCGTAGACTTTCCCCCCGGTACGGTCAATGCGCGGTTGGCAATCCTGCCATTGCGTCGTCACCATGTCCGTTTTCATTTTGTCATTGCTGTTATTCAGCGAATACGGCGAGTTACTGATAGCCCCCGAGCCAGAACCCCCCGAGCTGGGAGATAACTCGTTTGCATTACGCCCGGCCTCTGTCGTGTTGTTATTATTGGTTTGCCGCTGAATGTCCCGGGGGCTGTCTTTTCCCAGCCGAGCCTTGAGCTTTAGGAAGTCCTCGGCAAGCAGGTCTAAGTCACCTCGGATGTTGATGGTTGTTCCAGGCGCAACCTGTTTGTCAGAGGTACGAAATTGAGAGGACAGCGGGGATTGCAACGGCTGGGTAACGGCCATGTTCGACCCGATAGCTATAGAGTGCCAGCGGGCCGTTACCCGCTGGGAGCCATCGGGTTGTGCCTGGTAGTCCGTCGAAGAAATCAAAACCGCCTCGCCTAGGCCCATCTGCAGAGCCTCCGGCCGGAGGCCGGCGAATTGGGCGCGGGCATCCCTGGATGTGGGCACGGAAAGCTGGGTAATGAGCTTGCCTTGCGTAATCGAATCGGCGGCCTGGGTAATTCCCGAGGCCGCGATT
>Ga0114986_1000553_pt1 | contig 10283 bp, 8 predicted proteins | sample Shrwel1BS1Day17_FD_96988 | JGI IMG/M metagenome (GOLD analysis project Ga0114986, IMG submission 96988) | Subsurface microbial communities from deep shales in Ohio, USA - Utica-3 well 1 S-1-Day17 | ecosystem: Environmental > Aquatic > Deep subsurface > Shale gas/oil reservoir > Produced... | reverse complement strand
TCCATGGTGATCACTCCTCGAACCCCGCTGCATCAAAAAGCAGCAGGGTAGGTTGAACACCTGGCTCAGTTTTAGATCGGCACACCCCTCATACGTGGCTCAGTTTTCGGTCGGCGCCAACACACCCAGGAGGACGATGTTGCGCGCTGACGTCCCCATCGCCACCAAGTTGGCCACCGCAACTTGCCCTGCCTCATCGACAAAGATGTAATCAAGCTGTTGGTCCAGATGTTGGTCGGCGAAGAGCCACGCGGTTCCGGCCACCAACTGGTAGCCAGCCGGACCCTCGAGGTTTCCCCACACATCCTCATTGACGAACACATCCTCAACGAACTGCCCGTCGAAGTGGCTGTCTGACTTATTGGCTGTGGACTTCTTGGCGCCAAAGAATTTGAAGCCCTGCTTGTCAGCCACCTTCTCAATGCCTGCCAGAAGGTTGTTGATGGCCTTGTGGCTGTTGGACGAAATGCCGACCTTGAAGCCACGCTTCATCAACTCCACAATGACATGGGAGCCTGTATAAGTTTTGCCAGCGCCAGGAGGCCCTTGGACGAACAGATAGCTTTCACGCAAATTGGCAATTGCTTCAATGATGGCAGGCAGCGCATCCCCCCGCTCCGGCACGATGGGCGCGCCAGCCTCATGTCCATCAATTCTGGGCAGGCTCTGGGTCAGGAATGCTTCAAGCGCACCGTATTTATGGTCCCCCGCCACCATGCTGCTGCCAAACCGGAATACGGCTTCGACCAACGCTTTGCTGTTGACTGGCATCCCAGGCCCCAAGCCGATTGCACCCGGCAAGGGGTCGCGATTCGCCGCGCGCGTAAACGTGACCCGCTGACGCTCGTCATCAACCACCAACTTGTTGACAGGCTCTGCAGTCTGCGTGATGGAGGCTGAAACGCCTGTACGCAATTTGGTGTTTTGCTCTGGAAAGAGATAGGTGTACTGAATCGAACGGCCAACCTTGACAGGCGGATTCGCAGGGTCCGCTACCAGCGCACCCAGACATTCGCCATCGTCGAGCAACTCTTCGTCGGTGAGCTCCATACGCGAGAACATCGCCCACCACTCGGGTTTGGCCGCACGGCGATGGAAGTCGAGCAATTGATAGGTCAGCTCCTTAAGATGCTCAGTGCCCCCCCAGCTGGCCCGGTCTTCTGGCAAGGCGTCGATAAGTTGCTCCCTGTACGGAACGAGGCGAAGCTCTTCCTCCGTCAGCGCCCCAACTTCAGGAACGGATTCGTCACCTTCTTCTTGAAGTGAAAACCATTTCGCTTCAGCAGGGCGAATGGTCAGCAGCCATTGACGCAGCTCGTACGTAGAGCGGACATCGTCAAAGTTGTAGTCCTCAATGTCTTTCAAGAGTTGCGGGTCGCGCGTTTCCTTCCAGCGCTCGTAGTACACGATGCTGGCGCCAGCACTCTTGACATCACCCGTGCGGCTCTCCAAATAGAAATGCTCGATGTTCTTGATGGAATAGCGCGGCTCGGAAACCCGAATCCCCTCTCGCACGACCTTGTAAAGGTCCACCAGCTTGTGGGTGCGGAGCAAATTGTCGACCTCGGCCTCGCGTGTTCCGTGTAGCGACATCAACTTCTTCAGTGCTGTCTGCTCGTAGGCCGCGTAGTGGTAAACATGGGCTTTTGGATGACGATGAAGCCACTGCGTCACGAAGTCCATGAACGACTCGAAGGCCAGCTTTTCTTCCGAGCGGCTATGCGCCCAAAAGGCTTTGAACTGAGGCTCTCCGTGCTCGAAGAAATACAGCCCAAACAAATACTCGAGCCCACCCTCCTCCAGTGGGTCACCTTCCATGTCGAAGAACAGGTCCCCCTGTGCTGGCTGTGGCAGCCGAGCAAATCCTCGCAGCTCGCCGTCTTCCAGCGGGAGGACCTCCAAATGACGCTCACCGGTTTCGCGCGCAAGTTGTTGCAGGTGCGCCTGATGGCGCAGCTTCGCCAGCGTGTCAGGTGCCATCTTCGGGATGGTTGCAGCCTGAGGCAAAGCCGCCAGCGCTGCCATGGTGCCCACGCCGGCCGTTTCCAACTTTTTGATTTGCAAGCGCGTGATGTTGGCCACTTGACTCAAGTGGTCGTCTGCCAGACGACGCTCCTCGCATAGCTCCGCCCACTTGCACTGGCTGCACTTGTCGCACGGAACCGGATAAGTCTCCGATGCGGTGCCACCGACCCGCGCCATAAAACGCTGAATCACGGTGTCGAGATAGCGGGCGTACTCAGCGCAGCGATAAGTGGCCAGCGTCTTGTCACCCAAGACGACATGCATAGAGAGCGGCTCGACCCCCTGGACCTTGGCCAACATGCCGGAGTAGTAAGCAAGCTGAACAATGAACTTGGCCTTGGCGCTTCGAGCGAGCTTGGTGTCCAGAACCTCGTAGCTCCAATCGCCCAATCGGGACGGCCGCGTAACCTTGCGCAAGAAATCAGCGTGACCGATGAAGCAGCCGTCTTGAAACGTGGCCTGGAAAATGATGTCGTAGCCATCCTCCATGGCCTGCCGAGTTGCCTGGACCTTTCCGGCCAGGGACTCGTTGCCCTTGGCAATGTCAATGACTCGTTCATGCTGCATCCGGAGCTCAGCCAGAAACTCAGCTTCGTGTGCGAAGCCTTTGGCCTGAATCAGCTTGGCCTCATCGCTGTCCGTTGTTCTTGGCAGTGGGGTGACCAAGTCGATGAGGTCCAAGGTGGTCAGGTGTTCGCACTCGAGGTAGTTGACCAGGTCAGAGGCTGAATACAAGACTGTGCCGTCACGTGTTTGCATGCGCAGTCCTTTCAGGTTGAAGCTTCGTCTTCAAGAGCCAACAGGTCGTTGACATCCAGACCTGAACTTTCAGATGTGGACGCCTCTTCCACATCCCGCAACTTGCGCTCGATAGCTCGTGTACGCCGCCCGACTTCGCCGAACTTCTTGGCAGCGCTCTCGATGGACTTGTGGGTAGCGTCCACAATCTCGCCGAACTTCTGGAACTCAGTCTTGACCCCTGAAAGAATGTTCCACACCTCCGACGAGCGCTTTTCGATGGCAAGGGTGCGGAAGCCCAAACGGAGGCTATTGAGCATGGCTGCCAGCGTGGTGGGGCCAGCGACCACCACGCGGAAGTCGTTTTGCAGAGCCTCCACCATGCCGGGGATGCGGCAGACCTCCGCAAACAAACCTTCCGTCGGTACGAACAAAATCGCAAAGTCCGTCGTGTTGGGCGGGCTGACGTATTTATCGCGAATCTTCTTCGCTTCGAGTCGCACAGAAGACTCGAACGCGGTCATGGCCTTTTGAATCAGGTCTTTCTCCGCGGTCTCATGAGCCTCAATCAAGCGCTGGTAGTGCTCGACCGGGTACTTCGAGTCGATGGGCAGCCACACAGTGTCGTCCTGGGTCTTGCCCGGCATCTTGATGGCGTATTCGACCATCTCGTTGCTACCGGGCGCCGTTTTCACGTTCTGGGCGTACTGCTCTGCCGTGAGGAGGCTCTCGATGATGGCGCCCAACTGGACCTCACCCCAAGTGCCCCGAGTTCGCACGTTGGTCATGACGCGTTTGAGGTCTCCCACACTGCCGGCCAAACTCTTCATTTCGCCCAACCCAGCGTGAACCTGCTCAAGGCGTTCGCTCACCAGCTTGAAGGAGTCACCCAGGCGTTGCTCCAAAGTGGCATGCAGCTTCTCATCAACGGTTCGGCGCATCTCCTCGAGCTTGGCCGTGTTGTCAGCCTGGATTGAGGCCAGCCGCTCGTTGAGCGAGGTGCGCAGCTGTTCGGAGCTCTGCTGTGAGCCCTGAGACATGACCTGCAGTTGCTGTGCAACTGCCTCCTGCAAGGTTGTGAATTGATTACGAATTTGGCTGCCATTGCCTTCGAGTTGGTCCTTGAGCGCCGTAGACATGACAGCCAACTGGGAAGCGATGTCCTTTTTGAGCGATTCGAGCGTGGTCGAAGTCGTCTGCGCCAAGGCTTCAAAGCGGCCCTGGATGTGCTTTTCGAAAGCCTGCGAGCTCTCGGCAATAGCTTGACGAGAAGCCAAGGTTTCGTCCGAGAGGGTCTTGAGGGTGGAGGTCAAGTCGTTGCGAAACACCACCAAGGTGTCGCTCATTTCTTTGCGTGCCAATGCGGCATCCGCTTGGGCCTGGGTGAACTGGGCCAGTTGCGCCTTCGCCGCTTCATCCAAACGGCCCATGAGGCCCTGCTGAAGGGTCTCGAAGCGAGTGGTCATCGAAGTGTCGAACCCACTGATTCGCTGCTCGAGCTTGGTTTCCAGCGCTGCGAAGGCCGTCGTCAGTTCGACTCGACCTGCACGTGCGTCCTCTTGCACCAAGGCGAGCTTGACGTCCAGTGTCTGCCGACTGGCTTCCATCCCGTCGACGGTGCTCTTTTGCAAGGATGACAAACGTGCATCCATGTCAGCCGCCATGGCACTCAGGCGCTGCTCCAGCTTGTGCTCGAAGGCCTGAAATGCCGAGAGCAGCTCCGAGCGACCAAGGCGCGACTCTTCCACGGTCTTGTCCAGCTTGGCATCCAAGGTCACACGGGAAGCTTCCAGCGACTGGTTGGTACTGGCCGTGAAGTCCCGCAGCTGGTTTTCGACGCGCTCGCTGGCAGCCTCAGCTCGTGCGCCAGCTTGCGCCAAGGATTGAAGCTGCTGCTCCATGAGGCCCAAACGTGCAGACAGGTCTGCAGGCGTTTCAAAAGTGGCTTTGCGCAGAACCAGCACCGCCAGCAGCACCACGGTGATGATGCACAGCACCAGAACGACCAAAGTGAGCGTTTCCATCATTTGTGTCCTCTCCCTACCAAGATGTGAAATGTAACTTTCCGTTTGAAGCTCAATCGCAGGGTACGAGCTCGCCTCGGTCAGTTGAACTGGTACCAGACGGGCCGCTTCCTGCGGATGCCCGGGCGACGACTGCGACCCGGTCTCACGGTCGACAAGCTGATGTCGCGCAACACACGACGGAAGCGATGCCCTGTAGTGACGACATAACCATCGGAGTTCACGACCGCGTAAAGGTCTCTGGCATCAGCCATCTTCAACCACAGGCGGTGGGACTCGTGCTTGGCAATGGCGTCCAAGGTGGTGTCGTCGACCAGGAGAATCTCGCAGCCCCCTTGGCAGAACTGGGGCCGCCCGTACTGCAAAAGGCAGCTGAGCATTTCTTTGTCTACGCCCCTTTGCTGCATTCGAATTTCGGCATGCGGAGTCACCTTGGTCATCCACACATCTGCACGAGGGGCTTGGATTTCACAACCGGGCATCACGTTCATACGTCCTCCTGAGGTCTGAGGCAGCAGTATGTTTTCGGCAGTCGCTCATAGAATGAGCGACTGAAATCTTTTTCGCCCGTGTATGGACCGAACCGAGCGCTTTTACAAAATTGACGCCTTACTGCAAGCCAATCGGGTGGTGCCGGTTGGCCGGATGCTGGACGAGCTCGAGGTATCCATTGCAACGTTCAAGCGCGATATCGAGTACATGCGTGAGCGACTGAACGCCCCCATCGTTTGGGACAGGTCTGCCCGCGGCTACCGGTATGAGCAAGCCAATGACAACGATTCCCATGCATTGCCTGGCATGTGGTTCAACGCGCAAGAGGCATATGCGCTTTTGATGATGCAGGCGATGCTGTCGGACTTGCAGCCCACCTTGCTCAAATCCCAGATTGAGCCGCTGAAGGCGAGATTGCGGGCGCTCATCGAGTCAGGCCAGCATCCTGCAGATGATGTCGAGAAGCGCTTTCGCCTGTTGACCACCGGGCACCGCGCAGTCGAATCTGGACATTTCGAGGTTGTGGCAACCGGCTTGCTGACCCGAAGGCAGCTGGCTCTTCACTACTATGTCAAGTCACGTGGCGAACAAAGTGAGCGGCTGGTGTCACCCCAAATCGTGGTGCACTACCGAGGCAACTGGTATCTGATTGCCTGGTGCCACCTGAGGGGTGACTTGCGCTCTTTTGCTTTGGATTCGATTGAGGGCGCACGCTTGTCAGATGGCGCAGCTCAAGAGGTGGATTTACAAACCCTGAATGACTTTGTCGGCCAGGGGTATGGAATTTTTTCTGGTGGACAAGTGCAATGGGCACGGCTGCGCTTCTCCGCTGCAAGAGCGCGCTGGGTCGCACGTGAGTCGTGCCACCCAAGTCAAGAGCTGCACTGGCTAGAGGACGGACAGCTTGAGATGCGGCTGCCATTTACCCACTTGCATGAGCTCACGATGGACGTCTTGCGTCATGGCGCACATGTCGAGGTCGTTGAACCTGAGGCCTTGAGAATGAGCGTTGCGCGTGAATTACATGCAGCAGCCAGCCAATACACCCTGGCCCCCACCGCGGCTTGAAGTGCACATAGGCAGGAAGCTGCTTGACGCCCTGCGAGAGAGTCGACTCCCATGGCGAACAACCCCACAGACTCTCGCCTCCCCAAAGACAGTACTGCCCTTCTTTCATTTGTGGTGAGTCAGGACCGGTTGGCGAGGGCAAAGCTCCCCCCAACCCAGCCATCTGCCAGGTCCCGAGCTTTGCCCGCCTGATGACCTCCTACGGCAACTTCAGATGTTGTCGTGAGGTCTCATGCGAGGGCGCTGCAGTCGCGCACAGACGCTGCAACACGGTCAGACTTTCAGCGCCTGCGTGCGCGCTGCCGCCTCCCCTCTAACCGACTCCCAGGGTGCACCCACGACGTCCCGCTTGATGCATTGCGCTGGTCGCGGGGTGTTGAGCCCTCTCCCCCAGCACTGAGTGAAGGCGCGACTTTTATCCACGCCGAACCCACTTTCGATGAAAGAGTCTCTATCGTGCACGCTATTGCGGGGGGTGTGACGATTGCGAACGGCACGAGCAATACGTTCGAGCCGTTCCTGCGGCAAGACGTCCGCTTTGGAGACTAAAAGGCTGATGCCCAAGACAAGCAGGTCGCGCATGAGACATGCGCACCCGCCTATTTGCGACTAACTAGTGCCATGCAATGCAATTAATTAGTGCGATACTTTGCATCAAAGTAGTTTTATTGATTGCATCTCCCTAGTGAGATGAAAAGCTGAAGGCCTGGCAATGCCCCCTCCCAACACCCTGCTGGCGAAATCGCTCACCTTGCTCGCTGACCTGCAAAAGGCTGGCAAACACGTCATCCGCGGCAGCGACCTGCCACGGATGGACCGGCAGCGGCTGGTCAAGGCGGGATTCCTGGAGGAAGTGTTTCGCGGCTGGTATCTGCCCTCTCGCCCCGACACACATGCCGGCAGCTCGGCAACCTGGTTCGCCAGCATGCGGGAGTTCATTGCCGGCTACTGCGATGAGCGCTTTGGGCTCGAGTGGCACGTCTCGCCCGACCAATCACTGATGCTCAGAACGGGCGAGCGAACGCTGCCCAAACAGGTGCAGATTTGGGCACCTGAAGCCAACAACCAGGTCGTTGCGCTTCCCCATGCATGCTCACTCTTTCTCTACCGCGCGCCGCGGCTGTGGCAGTGCGAAGCCTCGGCCGATGCGGGGGACCTGCGACTGGCCACCATGGCACAAGCACTCTTGGCCGTGGGCCCAGCTTTCTTTTCGCAGCAGCCCCTGGCAGCACGCATTGCCCTGGCCAGTGTCAACGACGTCTCTGAGTTGCTGCGCCCCTTGCTGGACGGCGGCCATGGTCACATTGCAGGGCGCTTGGCCGGAGGCATGCGGGCCATAGGTCGAGGCGACGTGGCAGATGAGTTGCTCTCCGCGATGAGTTCGGCCGGCATCGAGGTCAAGGAGTCTCAGCCCTTCGAGGCGGCCCCCACACCCCTGTCCGCAGCTCGCCCCGAGTCACCGTACGTGCAGCGTCTGCGACTGATGTGGCAGCAGATGCGTCAGGGCGTCATCGATGAGTTCCCAGCACCAGGTGAGACGCCCCAGGATGTGGACGCCACACTCAAGAACCTGGAAGAGCGATACATCACGGACGCCTACCATTCGCTGTCCATCGAAGGCTACCGGGTCACGCCAGAGCTCATCGAGAAGGTGCGCAGCGGCCTGTGGCAACCCGATGGCGAGGATGCGAAGACGAGAGATGCCATGGCCGCCAAGGGGTACTACGAGGCTCACGTCAAGGTCAAGGATTACATCGCGCAGGCTCTGACCGCACGCCCCGAGCGCTGGCTGCTCCATGAAGCCCTTGCCAGCTGGTACCGCGCGCTGTTCAGCCCCAGCGTCGTCGCCGGCATTCTCAAGGCCTCGGACCTGGCCGGTTGGCGAAACGAGCAAGTCTTCATCCAAGGCGCACTGCACGTGCCGCTGTCCAAGGAGGCCGTACGCGAATGCATGCCGGTGTTCTTTGAGTTGCTGGCTGACGAGCCCCACGCGGCGGTACGGGCGGTGTTGGGCCACTTCTTTTTCGTCTACATCCACCCTTATATGGATGGCAACGGGCGCTTGGCTCGTTTCATCTTCAACGCGATGCTGACAACGGGTGGTTACGAGTGGACCATCGTCCCGCTGGAGCAACGCCAGGCCTACATGGAGGCCCTCGAGCGCGCGAGCTCCTACGGGGAGATACAACCCCTGGCGAGGTTCTTTGCCGACCTGCTTCGCCAACAGCGCACTGCTCCCCTGCCGAGGCCCATGGGAGCCGCAACTCAATGACACTCAACGGTAGAGAGCTGGGGGGCTCACCTCGCTGCGAAACGCCTCAGAAAAAGTACCTTACGCGGGGTGGCGTGCTACGATTTGGGAGCGTTTGGGGATTGGCAATATTTTGGCAATAGCCAAGCGCACCGAGTGCGTTCGACTGCGTTTGACAGCGTGAGGCTGCTGACAAGTGCGTCGTAAGTACTTGATTTTGTTAATAAGTGCGTGTTGGCTCGCACCCTTCCGACGCTCGGAACCCCATTGAAAATCCGCGTGTCGGTGGTTCGATTCCGCCCCAGGCCACCAGAATCATCAAAAAAGCCCATCCAATGCGATGGGCTTTTTTGTTTCCGGTCGCCAACTCGGGCTCACGCTTCACGCTGCCCCGATGTCGCCCTGCTGCAATTGTTGCGATTTCACAACTGACTGCACACACCCACACGACCAAGCCATGAAGTCTTCGATCCACCTCGTCGACGTCGACCGCCCGGACACGTGGTCACGCTACCGCAACGGCCTGTGCGACACCTGCGTGGCCAACTGCTGCACGATGCCGGTGGAGGTGAAGTTGCCCGACCTGGTCCGACTGGGCCTGGTGGACCCGTTTGAGGCCGAACACGAAGAGCCCAAGCAGATTGCCAAGCGCCTGAGCAAAGCGGGTGCGATCGAGCACTTCAATTTCAAGCACAGCATCTTCACGCTGTCACGCCGGGCCAGCGGCGATTGCCAGTACCTGGATGCCATCACAAGGCGCTGCACGGTGTACGAGCAACGCCCCAACACCTGCCGCAAGCATCCACAAGTGGGTCCACGCCCCAACTACTGCCCTTACGGGACGCGGGCGCAACGCCGCTGAGAAGGGCATGAGGCCCCTGCGCTGCGCGGGCGGAATCGATCGTCAGGGCTTTTCGTTGAGGTACTGCTGTAGCAGGCTGAAAAAGCCGTCGTAGAAGGACTCCTCCGAGATCGTTTCGACCCCGACCTTGACCATGGAATCGCTGCTCGACATCAAGGGAATGGAGAGCGAGCCGATGGCGCTGAGGCCCAGGCTGGCGGAGGTGTTGGCCTTCTTGAGGCTGTAGCTTTCCTGCACGCCAGTGACAAAGGCGAGGCTGACCTGCCCTTGAGCGTCTTCCGGCACACAGACCACACGGATCAGCATCTTCAGGTGCGACTCCACGTCAGGCTGGAAGTGCTTGGTGCCTTCCACCAGGTCGGGGCTGCTGCTGTTGACGATGTAGCCCTGGCTGAGCAGTGCCCGGCGACCCGCCTCGCAGGTTTGCGCAGGCGTGGCATCGATCAGGCGTGAATAGGTTTCGGCCGCACCAAAGGCCTCATGGCGAGTCGAAGCGGGTTTGGGCGTCCCCGCACAGCCTGAAAGCCACACGGCGCATGCCACGATGCCCCACCCTGCACGAACACGCGCCCTGCGCCAAGTCTGCGGGAAAAGAGAAAAGCGTGTCATGAGCATGATTGTCAGGGTGCTGGCGCATCTTCGCACCGTCAGGGGCATGACCGTGTGTCAGGTTCATGCTCAGCGGGTCGGTGCGGTACGCCAGCGGGAGCAGGCTTAGGTAACATGTCGCCTCCGCGCAACCGGCGCCCGACGCATGCGGCTACCCCAGCGCTTGGACCCCGCGCCCCAGACACCTGTTTCTTCGCCATCATGAGTTCCAACC
>Ga0114986_1000550_pt1 | contig 10299 bp, 11 predicted proteins | sample Shrwel1BS1Day17_FD_96988 | JGI IMG/M metagenome (GOLD analysis project Ga0114986, IMG submission 96988) | Subsurface microbial communities from deep shales in Ohio, USA - Utica-3 well 1 S-1-Day17 | ecosystem: Environmental > Aquatic > Deep subsurface > Shale gas/oil reservoir > Produced... | reverse complement strand
GCTTTGACCGTTACTGGATCGGGGCCTTTCTGCGCTACGACAACCTGCGGGGGGCCAGCTTTGCCGACAGCCCGCTGGTACGCACGCGTGACTACTGGGCGGGCGGCATCGCCGTGTCCTGGATCCTGGGTGAATCGTCCACACGCGTGAGTGTCGATGACTGAGTCGCCTCCCATCCATCGCTCCGTGTGGCGCCTGTATGAGCATCTGGCGATGGTGATCGGGCTGGGCACACTGGCGATCCTGTGTCTGACCTGGCTGCCGTTTGCGGCGGTGCTGCACCCCCTGCTGCCGCGGCCACTGGGACAGCGCCTGGGGCGCCGCATGATCATGGTCGGCTTTCGTCACTACCTGCGCGTCCTGAGCCTGCTGTGCGCCTGCCGGTTCGACCTCTCGGAACTCGACAGCCTGCGTCACGAACGGGGCCTGATCATTGCCGCCAACCACCCGTCCCTGCTCGATGCGGTGCTGCTGGTGTCCTGCCTGCCCAATGCGGTTTGCGTGATGAAGGCCAGCCTCATGGACAACCTGCTGTTCGGCGCTGCCGCCCGACTGGCCCGCTATGTCCGCAACGATGGCGCTCACCGTCTGGTCAAACGAGGTTGCCTGAGCCTGGCCGAGGGCAGCCAGGTGGTGCTGTTTCCCGAGGGCTCACGCACCAGAGACTTTCCGATGGACCCCCTGGGCCCGACCCTGGGTCTGATGGCCAAGCGCTCACGCGCGCCTGTCCAGACGGTGTTGCTCGAATTCTCGACACCCTACCTCGGCAAAGCCTGGCCACTCTGGCGTGCGCCCTGCCTGCCCTTGCGCTGCAAGGCACGCCTGGGCCAGCGCTTCAATCCCCCCGATGACCACCTGGCCTTCACCCGCCTGCTGGACGACCACCTGCGGACCGAACTGGCCGCCTCTCGCGCATGACCGAACCCGTCCGCTCCGGCACCCATCTGGTGCTGATCCCCAGCTACAACCCCGGTCGCGCCGTGATCGACACGGTCCGGGCCGCCCGAGGTCAATGGAACCCGGTCTGGGTCGTGGTGGACGGCAGCACCGACGGCAGCGATGTCTGGCTGCAAGAGATGGCCGGGCAGGACCCGGGCCTGACAGTGGTCGTGTTGCCCATCAACCAGGGCAAAGGTGCCGCCGTGCTCGAAGGCATCCGTCAGGCGCGAGCGCAAGGCTTCACCCACGCCCTGACCATGGACTCCGACGGTCAGCACCCGGCGGATCGAATTCCGGCATTCATGGCTGCGTCGCAGGCCGAACCCGGGTCCATGGTGCTGGGCAAACCGGTCTTCGGCCCGGAAGCACCGGCCCTGCGGGTCAACGGCCGAAAGGTGTCCAATGGCTGGGCCAACCTGGAGACCCTGTGGGCGGGCATTGGCGACTCGCTGTATGGCTTTCGGGTGTACCCGATCGAGCCCCTGATGCGCGTGATGCAATCGCAACGTTTCATGCGCCGCTTCGACTTTGATCCCGAAGCCGTCGTCCGGCTGTGCTGGGCGGGCGTCAAACCCGTCAACCTCGACGCCCCAGTGCGCTACCTCAGCGCCGATGAAGGCGGCGTGTCGCACTTCCGGTATCTGCGGGACAACACCCTGCTGACCTGGATGCACACGCGGCTGTTCCTCGGTTTCCTGCTGCGTCTTCCTGTCCTGCTGTGGCGCCGCCTGCGGGGCTGAGCACCTGAAACATCCCGACATGACCGATCAAACAAAACCAGCACAAGCCGCCATGAATGCCAGTGAGCGGCTGGAGGACTATTTTCATGGTGAGGCCGAGCGGCAGTCCGTCACGCGCGCCATGTTCAACGAGGCCGCCTCCGGCTATGACCGGGCCGAGGCGCTCACCGCCCTGGGCAGCGGGCGTTGGTACCGTCGTGAGGTGCTGCGACGCGAGGGTCTGCAACCCGGCATGAAGGTGCTGGACGTGGCAGCGGGCACGGGTCTGGTGACTGAAGCCGCGCTGGCGCTGGCCGGCCCTGAGGGCCAGGTCACGGCACTGGACCCCTCACCCGGCATGCTGGCAGAGCTGCGCCGCAAGTTGCGTTGCGAGACGATCGAGGCCTATGCCGAATCCATTCCCCTGCCCGACGCACAGGTGGACTTCCTGTCGATGGGCTATGCCCTGCGCCATGTGGGCGACATCCACCGGGCCTTCGGCGAATACCTGCGTGTGCTCAAGCCCGGCGGTCGTGCCTGCATCATGGAAATCAGCCGGCCCGGCAACCGGCTCGGCCGCATGGCCCTGAAGTTCCACATCGGGGTGATGGTACCGCTGCTGGCCCGGCTGAGCGGCCGGCATGCGGATGTGAAGCGCCTTTGGGCCTACTACGGAGACACCATCGAGGCTGCCATTGACCCGGCGCAGGTGATGGACGCCCTTCGGCGGGCGGGGTTCGACAACGTCCGTTGCCGGGTGACCCTCGGCATTTTCCGTGAGTACACGGGAACGCGGCCGTGAGCACGGTTGAGCGATTCCTGATTGCCCTGCTCATCGTCTTCACCATCCCATGGCTGGTCTGGCGATGGGGTCGCACCGAGCGTTGGGCGCCCCTGGTGGTGGTGCAGATTCTGGCGGGTATTGTGCTGGGACCCGGCGTGCTGGGGCAGTGGTTCCCCGCGTACCACGCCTTTGTGTTCACACCGGAAGTCACCCATGCGCTCAACGGGGTCGCATGGTGGGCGGTGATGCTGTTTGTGATGATTGCCGGCGTCGAGCTCGATATGCGCCAGGCCTGGACGCATCGGCGCGAAAGTGGCATCACCGCGGGACTGGCCCTGGGCATGCCCATGCTGCTGGGTTGCGGGGCCGCCATGGTCATGCTGGCCTGGCCCGGCTGGCTCGGGCCGCAGGCACAGCGTTGGCAGTTCGTCCTCGGTGTGGGCATGGCCTGCGCGGTCACGGCCTTGCCCATCCTGATCCTGTTCATGGAGAAGCTCGAACTGCTGCGCCACCCGCTGGGGCAGCGCATCCTGCGGTACGCCAGCCTGGATGATCTGGCGATCTGGGGCGTGCTGGCCCTGATCGTGATGGACTGGGCGCGCGTGGGCCGGCAGATGGCGTTCCTGCTGGCCTTTGTGCTGGCGGCCTTGGCCTTCCGGCGACTGATGGTCCGCGTGACAGAACAAGACCGCTGGTACCTGGCCCTGATCTGGCTGGCCGCGTGTGCCCTCGGCGCCGACTGGGCTGGTCTGCACTTCATGGTGGGCGCCTTTCTGGCCGGGGCCGTGCTCGACGCCCACTGGTTTGACCAGGACCGCATGGACCTGCTTCGTCACCACGTGCTGCTGACGCTGATGCCGGTGTTCTTCCTGTCCACCGGCCTGAGGACCAGCTGGACCATGGGCGGCCTGGATGTGGTGCTGGCCGCGGCCCTTCTGCTGGCGGCCGCGGTGACCGGCAAGCTCATCGGTGTTCACCTGGCCGGTCGCATTCTGAGGTGGGGCCCTGGCGAAGCGAGCCTGATCGGCTGGCTGCTGCAGACAAAGGCCCTCATCATGATAATCTTTGCGAATGTGCTGCTGGATCGGGCCATCATCAGCAGCGGCACCTTCACCGCCCTGCTGCTGATGGCGGTGGCCAGCACCATGATCACGATCCCCATGGTGGAGCCGCGACTGGCCAGCATTCGGCGCGCCACCTGATCGGCGGGTTCAGATCATCCCGCCGTTGACCGAGATCACCTGCCCGGTGATGTAGCCTGCCCGATCCGAGGCCAGAAAATCCACCAGATCGGCCACTTCCTGCGGCTGGCCGGCCCGCTGCATTGGCACCATCTGCCGGATGACCTCAGCGCTGAACTGACCTTCGGCCATGCCACTGTCGATGATGCCGGGGGCCACCACGTTGACGGTGATGCCCCGGCTGGCCAACTCCAGCGACAGGGCCTTGCTGGCCGAATGCAGGGCCCCCTTGGCCGCCGCGTAGTTGACCTGCCCGCGATTGCCGGCCACGGCAGCCACCGACGAGATGCTGATGATGCGACCCCAGCGGGTGCGAATCATGGGCAGCGTCAGCGGCTGGGTGACATTGAAAAAGCCGTTCAGGGACACATCGACCACGCGATCCCACTGATCACCGGTCATCCCTGGAAACACGGCGTCGTCGTGAATCCCGGCGTTGTTGACCAGGACCTGGATGGGGCCGTCGGCCATCAGTCGCTCCAGGGCCTGGGCAGTGGCCTCGCGGTCGGTGATGTCAAAAGCCACGGACTGGGCGCGCGCACCTGCCTGCCCCAGACGTTCGGCCAGGACCTGCGCCCGTTCAAGCCCACGGTTGGCGTGGACGATGACCTCGAACCCGGAAGCAGCCAGGCGCTCGCAGATGGCGGCACCGATACCGCCACTGCCGCCGGTGACGAGGGCTCGGCGAACAGCAGGCGAAGCGGAACGTGGACTCATGATCGATGGGCGTCTAGCACCACCGATGCGCGGCCCTCGATCAGGCAGCGGTCACCGGCAGTGAGGTCAAACTGGTAAAGGATGAGGGCATCATCGCCCGACAGTCGCGTGGCCCGGACCGTCAATTCCCCAGGCACATCGTCCAGGCGGTCGGCGTGCAGGCAAACGTTGCGCACACTGGTCAGGTAACCCACACCCAGGGGGTGTCCGCCGCCAGCCAGCAGTACGCCATGCACGGCCATCGCCTGGGCTGCGTACTCGATGCCGGCAGCGATGCCCAGTCGGCCTTCGGCCCGCAGCGGGTGGTCCGCGGCCTGGTGCCCCTGGGCCACACAACACACCTGCTGCTCATCCCAGGACAGGACACGGTCCAGCAGGCACATGCGACCCTGGTGCGGGATGTGCGCCGCGATCCAGGCGTGGTCTAGCATGGCTGCAGGTCCAGGGCCAGCGGAAATCCCGGCAGGTAATCGGTCAGCACGGTCCCCGATCGCCCGCAGGCCAGCGCCTGGATCAACGGCAGCGCGCGCATGGAAGGCAGTTGGCTGTGCAGGCTCTCCAGTCCGGATTCGGACCATGGGGCAAGCTCGAGTCCGTTCGCCGACCGCAGGGACATATTCGCCAGCGAATGGCCAGAGGGCTGTGGCGACAGCACCAGTGCCACGCCGGCCGCATCGGGAATCGGCCGCTTGGCATGCAGAGGCTCGGGATACTCGCTGTCGTAAACCACCAGCAGCACTGCTCGTCGGTCGACCACCACCTGGGAGACGGCATCCAGCAGGCCGGCGCCAAAGCTGCCATCGCCGGCGCAGATGACCTGACAAGGTGCCATGCTGTGCGTGGCGATGCCCCAGTAGCCGGCAGCGGCGTTGTGCACCGAGTTGTGAAACCGCGTCGGGGATATCTGGCGATCGTCGCTGGCCAGCTGTTCGCACAGCGCATGGCAGTTGTGGCCATCCGCGCCCGAAGCGGCAAACACCGTGGCCAGGTCGGCAGCGTTGGCGCCTGCATGGGTGACGGCTTCCTGACCGAGCGCCAGAGCCACACGAATGACCCGACTGGCCCGACGCCGCTCGGCCGGTGGCAACAGCAGCGGTGGCGGCAGAACGGATGGCGCGGAGACCCAGGACTGCCGGCCGGCCAGGACCTCGCGGGCCGAAGGCCAATCGGGCATGCCGGGCGCGATGAACCCGACGCCATCGATCCAGACCTGCATATCGGGCGTGGTGGTCATTGGGGCACTCCCAGGATCAGGGCGCAGTTGCTGCCTCCGAATCCGAAGGAGTTGCTCAGCACCGTCCGGATCCTGGCAGCCCCCCCTTGCCGGCGGTAGTCAATCCCCATCACCGGATCGAAGTCGACGGTACCGGGACTTCCCGGCAGCCATCCATCGGCCAGGGAGAGCAGGCCAACCACCGCTTCCACGGCACCGGCTGCGCCCAGGGTATGACCGGTGGCGCCCTTGGTGGAACTGCATGGCACACGGTCGCCAAACAGACCCGAGACGGCCAGGCTTTCGGCCGCATCATTGGCGGGCGTGGCGGTGCCATGAAGGTTGATGTAATCCATATCGGACGGCTGCAATCCTGCCGTACGGAGGGCGGCCTCCATCGCCAGGCGGGCGCCCAGACCCTGGGGGTGCGGGGCAGACATGTGATGCGCATCACTGGATTCGCCGACACCCAGCAGCCAGCCTGACGCATCGTTGCTCCGTGGACCGGTTCCCGGGCGCTCGAGCAAGGCGAAGGCCGCCGCCTCGCCGATGGAAATGCCGTCCCTGGCCGGGTCAAACGGACGACAGGGTTGGGTCGAGGTCAGTTGCAGGGACGCAAAGCCGTAGAGCGTGGTCAGGCAGAGGCTATCCACGCCACCGACCACCGCGGCATCGATCACGCCCAAAGCCATTTGCCGGGCAGCGGCCGCGAAGACCTTGGCACTGGACGAGCAGGCGGTCGAGATGGTCAGCGCCATGCCTTCCAAGCCCAGATACCGCCGTGTGAAATCGGTCACCGAAAACGGGTTGTGCGATCCGTGATAGCTCAGCGCTGGCGGCAAGGCACCAGAGACGGGGTCGCGATGGCGGTAGGCGATCTCGGTCTCCAGAATGCCCGACGTGCTGGTGCCCAGGAAGACGCCCACCCTGGCGGGTCCGTAGCGATCCACCGCCTCGCGCACGCGGCCGGCGAATCCGTCTGCATGCAGCCCCAGCAGGGCCAGCCGGTTGTTGCGGCAGTCAAATTCGGACAGCGCGGACGGCACGGTCACCGAGTCAATGCCGTCGACCTCGCCGATCCAGGTATCCAGTCGCACCGTCTCGAAGTCGCAGGGCTTGAGTCCGCTGCGCCCTTCCCGCAGGGCAAGCCGGTGGGCATCCAGGCCATGCCCGAGGCAGGTACTGAGGGTAGAGGCCGAAATCTGCAGGGGAGACACGTTGTCCAGCAAAGTCAAAACCCTGATCTTAGGTGATGGCGGGATCCTGCCCCGGTACCCGACAGACGAGCATGACATTCGCGAAAGGCAAGGCGCCACTCATCGGCACACTCTGGACGTCGAAGCCGACATCGCGCAGCAGGGCCCGCCAGTCTGCCAGGCTGCGGCAATACAGGCGGGGCAACCGGTGGCCGCGCGAGAAGGTCACCAGGTGATCCACCCAATTGGACAGCTTGAATGGCAGGCCCGCCGAAGCATCTCCGACCCGCGTGATGAACAGGCCGCCCGGCCCCACGGCGTCGCGGATGCGTTCCAGCACACGCCGCTGCAGGGCGTGGTCGAAGTAATGCAGCGCATCCAGAATGGTGACCACATCCACCTCGCCGAAGTCGACCTGGTTCATGTCGCCCTGCTCCACGCGCACCACCGGATGTTGGTCGCCGAACGCACGGGCGGCACGCCAGACATCGCGGGGCATCAGCTCGACCCCGCGCAACTGCGCGGGAGAAGGAGGTGCGGGCCAATCGGCGGGCCATTGTCCCTGCGCATGCAGGTCCTGGGCCGCGAGCAGCCAGGAAAACAGGCTGCCCTGACCACAGCCCAGGTCCAGCAGCCTGGGCGACGCTGGCAGAAGGCCGCGCCGCAGCAGTTCGGCAAAAATCACATCACCCCCGAGCTTGCCGCGGGCATAGTGGTACGCAAACCGGTCGGCACGCCGAAAGCGCTCGGCAGCCAGATCCAGCAGACCTGGTGGCAGGGAATGGGATGGGTTCAAGCAATGGCCTCGTGCAGGGTAACCGTGCGCAGGTTGGGCGTCAGCCGCTGCGCCAGCATGGGGATCACGGACAGAATCACCGGCTGGCCCTCAGCCGTGCGTGCCGCATGGCCATCGTGCAACAGCAGGATGTCGCCGTCAGCCAACCCTCGGCAAAGGCGCACCAGCACCCGCTCAGGGTGAGGGTCACGGGTGTCGTAGGGACGCCGTGTCCAGGCCGCCAGCCGCAAATCGAGTTGCGCCAGCACCGGATCGAGAAACGGGTTGCGCAGACCGGCAGTCGGACGGAAGAACCTCGGCGCCTGGCCGGTCAGGTCCGACAGCACGCCCTGTGCACGCGCAATGTCCTGCCGCATGCGCGATGGACCGAACAGGGAGAACGCATGGGAGTGGCTGTGACCGTGGTTCTCGACCCGATGGCCGCGGGCCACGATCTCCTGGCACAGCGCCGGATACCGCTGCGCACGGTGGCCGATCAGAAAAAAGCTGGCGACCATCCCGCATTCGTCAAGCAGATCGAGCACTTGCGGTGTGACCTGCGGATCAGGACCGTCATCAATGGTCAGCGCCACCCGCCCGCCCCCCTCAGGAACCGAGGCATCGGGCAGCCGGGTGATGTTCGGCCCGAGCCAGTCCGTTCGTGGCAACAGACCCACGGCGGTGATCAGTGCATGGTTGGCCGCGACCGCACCCAGCGCCCATGGCCACGCACCAGGTACGGCGGCCGCACCGACCGCTGCCACCGCATGCAGGGCAGCCGATCCGGTGAGGAAGGCAGAAGGTTTCCAGGTCCTGCTCATCGTTTGCCCACTCCATGCTCGGACAGCCAGGCCAGACAGGTCAGCCACAGCGGGTCCCAGGCGGACCAGTCATGTCCACCCGGTACTTCATGTACGGTGGATCGGGACAGGCGCTGAGCCAACGGGCGCATGGTACCGGCAAACCGGTCATCCCGACCGAACCCCAGAAAGGTGGGCAGCGAGGGCCGACCCTCACGCAGGTTCAGCCACAGCTGGAATTCCACATCGTCGCGCTGCGCATCATCGGGGACCCACGCCTCCAGCCCGCCGGCGCGCTCGATGGCGTTGGTGGTCAGGCGACTGCCCGGATAGGGGGCAAACAGGCACAGGCCCTGAAGACCGGCAGGATCACGCTGAGCCTGCAGCAGTGCCAGCAAGCCGCCCAGAGAGATGCCGCCGAGCCAGAGCCGTGCATAACGCTGCCGCAAGCTCGCGAGGTGCTCGTTCGCCAGATGCGCCAGGGCATCCACCTGTCCGGCAGGATCGAGGTGAAGATCCGGCACATGCAGGTCGAGGTCCAGACCCGCCTCCCGCAGGATGTCATGCCATCCGGCGCGGATGACGTTGTCCGGATGCATCTGCGCGCCCGGCAGCAGCACCAGGACAGCGGACGCCTGACCCGCCCGGACACCCTGACTCATCGGTCCGACACCCGCCGTGGCGTGATGAAGGCGGCGGCCAGCACGAGCACGATGACCACTCCCGGCGCCACCACCCCGCCAATGGACCGCAGCACCGGCACATGGGAGACGGCCAGCGCCCCAAAGCCGATCAGTGTCGTGACCACCGCCACCGTCATGGACGACCACACATCCGGTGCCAGTCCACCATCTTCATCCATGGTGTCGAAGAACAGGGTGTAGTTGGAACCGACGGCCACCACCATCAGCAGCCCCACCAGATGGAGCATGTTGATGGACGATCCGCCCAGATGCAGGCCCGCCATGAGCAAGACCACGGTCATGAAAAGGGGAAGCATCATGCGGACCAGTCGCCGCAGCGATCGGAGCGTGAACGCCAGCATCAGCGTGATGAGCGCCACCCCGGCCAGGGACAGGGCGATGGCCTGGCCCAGGTAATCGGCGTACAGGGATTCAAACTCAGCCTTGAGATCGATGAACACCGCCGAGGTGCCATCCAGAGCCTGACGGACACGGGCACCATCGATGTCGGACGGCTGCCCGTCGTCCAGGACGGTGGGACGCAGGGGCAGCACGATGCTCCACTGATCGCCCGACTGCGACATCAGCGAATCGACCGCCAGCGCCATGGCGGTGCCGTCAAGATCGGACCGCTGCAGCAGCGGCGAGTGACGCGCCGCCTCCACCGCCTGCAGGAAGGGCTCGAGCCGCGATGCCGACAACGGCGCCCCCTCCAGTGCCCGTTGCAGCTCGGCCCGCATGGCCTGCGCGGGTGGCAGGCTGTCCAGGCGCTGGCGCTGCACCTGTTCACTGGGCAGAAAACGCGTCGGGCTGTCATAGCCCGCCATGTCACCGCTGGCCACCAGGCCATCCAGACGGCGAGAGGCTTCCTCGGCCGCCTCAAGGGCGGCTTCGCGTCCCGGCGCGGACACCAGCACCATGTAGCGCGCATCCGGCGCACCGATGTCGGCACGCAGGCGCGCGTCCACCTGTGCCTCCTCATCGGTCACGGTCGACAGCGCGGACAGGTCCCGACCCCACAGTGTGTCGCGTTGCTGGACCAGGTAAGCCAGGGCCACGAACGCCAGCACCAGCATGGGCCAGCGCAGGCGCCACGCGTGGTCGAGCCAGCGCAGTGTGGTGTGTGCCAGCGGTCCGGTCGGTGCCACCCGCACACCCTCCCCCGCCACGGCGGGCAGCACGAAGCGGGTCACCAGCGCCGCGGTGATGATGCCCGCCGTGGCGGGGGAGGG
>Ga0114986_1000548_pt1 | contig 10315 bp, 9 predicted proteins | sample Shrwel1BS1Day17_FD_96988 | JGI IMG/M metagenome (GOLD analysis project Ga0114986, IMG submission 96988) | Subsurface microbial communities from deep shales in Ohio, USA - Utica-3 well 1 S-1-Day17 | ecosystem: Environmental > Aquatic > Deep subsurface > Shale gas/oil reservoir > Produced... | reverse complement strand
GGGCCTCGACCGGGGCGGGGGCCTTCGGCCGGCGGGCATCGATCACCTGGTCGGCCTGCAGTTCGGCCACCAGGTCCTCGATCGGCCCCTTGGCCAGCACGCATTCCGCCTTGAGTCCCTGGGCCTGCAGCCAGGGCTGCAGCTCGTCGAAGAGCTTGCGGGCCCACTTGGTGCGCCAGTGCTCCCGTGCCCCGTGAGACACCCACTTCGAGACGCGGTGCGTCATGCGCGGCGCGCAGCCGATCAGCACCAGCTCGCCGGGGGCCACGCGCACCGGCGCGGGCTGGGCATCGAGCAGGGCCGTGAGGCGGGCGCGGGTGTGTGCAGCGTCGTCGACCAGGATGACGGTCTTGTGCATGGAAGGCTCCTAGTTGGTCGGGCGGGCGCCGGGGCGCAGGGACGGAGGTGGAAGTCTGGCTTGCATTGAAGCCTATGGGAACAAAGCCCCGCGACTTGCTGGGTTTTGGGGCCTGCCGCGACAATCCCTACTGTCGAAGGGGGAGTAGCACACGGTTCCCCACTGTGGCGACGGCCCGTCAATACGGACGCTTCGAATGAAGCGCCCGGGCCCCGCAGGAAGCCGGCCCGCCAGGGCTGCGTCTTCATCCCGCAAGACCTTTCGGCGCAATCCAACCTTTCTTGGAGTGTTCATGAACACCATTGCGCCGGACTGGCTCTGGGCTTTTTTTGTCGTTTCCGTTCTCGTCGCGCTTTTCATCGACTTCGTGGTCCTGCGCAAGCAGGGAGCCCATGCGGTGTCGGTGAAGGAGGCGTTGAACTGGTCGCTCGTGTGGATCGCCCTGAGCTTTGCCTTCAACGGGCTGTTCTGGTGGGCGGTGGCGCAGGACCACGGCACGGCCGTGGCCAACGTCAAGGCCACCGAGTTCCTGACCGGCTACCTCATCGAGAAGTCGCTCGCGGTCGACAACATCTTCGTCTTCCTGATGATCTTCACCTACTTCGCGGTGCCGCCGGCGTACCAGAAGCGGGTGCTGATGATCGGCATCATCGGCGCCATCGTGCTGCGCACAGTGATGATCCTGCTGGGCAGCTGGCTCGTGGCGCAGTTCCACTGGCTGCTCTATGTCTTCGGCGCCTTCCTGCTCGTCACCGGCATCAAGATGTGGTGGGCCTCGGGCCAGGAGCCCAACCTGGACGACAACCCCGCGCTCAAGCTGCTGCGTCGCATGATGCCGGTGTCGAAGAACTTCGACGGCGAGAAGTTCTTCACGATGGAGAACGGCAAGCGCATCGCCACGCCGCTGCTGCTGGTGGTGGCCCTGGTGGGCGTGATCGACGTGATCTTCGCGGTGGATTCCATCCCCGCGATCTTCGCGATCACGACCGACCCCTTCATCGTGCTGACCTCGAACATCTTCGCCATCCTGGGCCTGCGCGCGATGTACTTCCTGCTCGCGGCCATGGCGGCCAAGTTCCACCTGCTGAGCTACGGCCTGGCGGTGATCCTGGTCTTCATCGGCACGAAGATGCTGCTGATCGACGTGGTGAAGATCCCCGTGTTCGCCTCGCTCGGTGTGGTGGCGGCCATCCTGGCGATCACGATGATCCTGAGCGTGCGCACGGCGCCCAAGCTGCCCGAGCGCAAGACCTCCTGAGGGAGGCCCCGCAGGGGAAGGCGTGCGCATGGCGCATCCTTCTCCCGGGTTGTTGAGCGAAACGCAATAAGAATAATTATCATTACGGAAAGTTTCGTTCCGAACACGGTCCCGCCAGCCCAGGGGTCCGGCTGAGGCCGGCCCGCGCTTCTCGCCAGCCAAGACACCGTTCGGTCAGTGTCTTGTCGCAACCTGGAGAGAAGCCCACCATGGCACGCACCGTCCGCGCCACCGCGCGTCTGCGCCCGTCGTCCCGTTCCCGCATGGCCGCCCCATCGGCCCCGCGTGTCGGCCCTGCCGCCGCCCTCATGGCCAGCCTGGCCGTCGGCAGCGCCTGGGCCCAGGCCCCCGCCGATCCGCCCGCCGCACAGTCCGCCGCCCTGCCCGAGGTCAAGGTGCAGGCCACGGCCGAGCACGACCCGAAGGACAGCCTGCGGGTGAACCGCAGCGGCATCGGCAAAGGCGACCAGGCCCTGCGGGACATTCCCCAATCGGTCACGGTGATCACCGAACGCCTGATGGACGATCGCAACCTCGACGATTTCCGCGAGGTGCTGCGCACGACCGCGGGCGTGACCTTCCAGGCCGGCGAGACCGGTGAGGAAGACATCCGCCTGCGTGGCTTTTCGCTGCTGCAGGCCGGCGACATCTACATCGATGGCCGGCGCGACCCGGGCCTGCAGGAGCGCGATACCTTCAACCTGGAGCGTGTCGAGGTGCTCAAGGGCTCGGCCTCGATGCTCTTTGGCCGCGGCTCCACCGGCGGCGTGGTCAACCAGGTCAGCAAGCGGCCCTTCCTGATGAACCGCCACGAGGTCAACGTCAGCGCCGGCTCCGGTGAGGACTGGCGCGTGACCGGCGACTTCAACCTCCTGACCGGTCCGGATGCGGCCCTGCGCATCAACACCCTGGTGCACCAGGCCGAGCACTGGGGGGCCGAGATCGACAAGAAGGGCATCGCGCCCACCTACAACTGGGGCATCGGGACGGCCAACGAATTCCAGGTGGGCTTCTACCATCTCGAGTACGACAACAAGCCGCTCTACAACCACCCCTGGTTCCTGATCGACGGCAAGATCAAGCCCTCGCTGCCGGCCAGGAACTACTACGGCCTGGCCAGCGACTACAACCAGGGCCGCTCGACCTACGGCAGCCTGATGCACATCCACCGCTTCGGCGGTGGCGCCGAGCTGAAGACCTCGCTGCAGCATGGCCGCTTCGAGCGCGACCTGTGGGCCAGCGTGGTGCGCTTTGCCGGCGCGGCGTCCCAGCCGGGCGGCGTGGCCGTCACGCCGGACACCCTCGGGCCCGACACCGTGCTCACGCGCACCGGCAAGGGCCGCGTGGGGGTGAGCGACATCACCACGCTGCAGAGCGACTTCAGCAACAGCTTCCAGGCCCTGGGCGTTCGCCACAGCCTGATCGCGGGGGTGGAGCTCACCCAGGAAGACGCCCGGCGCAACAACGGCGCGGCCGGCCCGGCCCGTCCGGACACGACCGTCGGCACCCCCAATGACGGGGCGAGCATCGATGACACGCGCGACATCCCGATGAACGAGTTCGACGTGCGCAACATCAGCCTGTATGCCCAGGACACCGTGGAGTTGACGTCCACCCTCAAGCTGGTGGGCGGCCTGCGCTTCGATCGCTTCAAGGCCGAGTTCCGGGACACGGCCGGCAACGCGTTCACGATGAAGGACATGCTGTGGAGCCCGCGTGTGGGTCTGCTCTTCCAGCCCAACGACTGGTCGTCCTTCCATGTGTCATATGGCACCTCCTACAACACCTCGGCCGACACCTACCAGCACACGATCAACGCGGCGCTCACCAACCCGGCGAATGCGCGGGTGCTGAACACGCCGCCCGAGAAGAGCCGCAACATCGAGATCGGGGGCAAGTTCGATCTGCTCGACAACCGCCTGTGGGTGGGCACGGCGCTGTTCTATTCGGAGAAGTACAACGAGCGCAACACCGATCCGGATTCGCCGCAGGACCTGCTGTCGGGCAAGCGACATGCGCTGGGCCTGGACCTGGACGTGGCCGGGCGCATCACCGCCCAGTGGGACGCCTTCCTGTCCTACACCTGGATCCCGCAAGCACGCATCGATGAGAGCAACATCACCACCGGCACCGCCCAGCGCAAGGGCGATCGTCCCGGCCTCACGCCCAAGCACAGCGCCAGCCTGTGGTCCACCTACCGGGTGCTGCCGCAACTGCGCCTCGGTGCGGGGCTGAACCACCGCGGCCAGCAGAACCCGGAGGGGCGCCGAGACCTCGTGGCGTCCAGCTTCACCACGCTGGACCTGATGGCCGAATACGCCTTCAACGAGTCGCTGTCGCTCAAGGTGAACGTCAACAACGCCACCGACAAGCTCTACGCCGACTCGCTGTACCGCGGCTTCTACGCCCCCGGGGCTCCCCGCACGGTGCAGGCCACGCTCAAGGCCGTGTTCTGAGGAAAGAGACCCAGCCATGCTCGTGCACCTTCGCCAGGTCCTCCATCCCGATGAACTCCAGCAGGCCCGCCAGTGGCTGGCCGACGGCGACTGGATCGACGGCCGCGCCACGGCCGGCGCCCAGGCCGTGCAGGCCAAGCACAACCGCCAGCTGCGCCAGGACTGCGAGGCCTCGCGCCGCCTGCAGGCCCTGGTGCTGGCAGCCCTGGATCGCCATGCGGTGTTCTTCTCGGCGGCCCTGCCCAAGAAGATCTTCAACCCCTTGTTCAACCGCTATGGGGGCGACGCCAACACCTATGGTGCCCATGTGGACGGCGCCGTGATGCACTCGCGCGCCACCGGCCAGCGGGTGCGCTCGGACGTGAGCTGCACCGTCTTCCTGTCCGACCCCGAGGATTACGAGGGCGGCGAGCTGGTGATCGACGACACCTTCGGCCGCCAGCGCGTGAAGCTGCCGGCGGGCGATGCCGTGATCTACCCGGGCACCAGCGTGCATTCGGTGAGCCCGGTGACGCGCGGCGAGCGCCTGGCCAGCTTCTTCTGGATCGAGAGCATGGTGCGCAGTGACGAGCAGCGCCGCCTGCTCTTCGATATGGACCGGCACCTGGGCGCGCTGCGCGAGGTGGCCGGCACCGACGAGGCGGTGGTGGGCCTGAGCGGCACGTACCACAACCTCTTGCGATTGTGGGCCGACACATGAGTGCTGTCGCCGTGAGTCCGGCCGACTACGAGGCGCTGGCGCAGGCGCGTCTCGACGCAAACGCCTGGGCCTATGTCAGTGGGGGTGCCGGCGACGAGCACACCGTGCGGGCGAACCGTGCGGCCTGGGACACGCTGTGCCTGCAGCCGCGGGTGCTGTGCCGCACGGCCGGCGGCCATACCCGCCGCACGCTGCTGGGCCGCACGCTGGCGCATCCCATCCTGCTGGCGCCCGTGGCCCATCAACGCCTGGCCCATCCCGATGGCGAGCTGGCCACTGCCTATGCCGCCGCCGCGCTGGGTGCGGGCATGGTGCTCAGCCTGCAGTCGAACACGCCGGTGGAAGCGGTGGCCCAGGCGATGCACGGTGAACCCGAGGCCGGCCCGCTGTGGATGCAGCTCTATCCGCAAGCCGACCGCGGCTTCTGGCGCGAGCTGGTGCAGCGCGCCGAGGCTGCGGGCTGCGAGGCGCTGGTGCTCACCGTGGATGCCCCGGTCAGCGGTGCGCGCGACCGGGAGCGGCGGGCCAACTTCCGGCTGCCGCCGGGCATCTCGGCGGTGCACCTGGCCGGCCGGCCGCTTGCGGCAGCGCCCCCCGCGTCCCCGGGGCGCAGCGCCCTCTTCGACGACCTGCTGCACGCGGCACCGACCTGGGACGACGTGGACTGGCTGTGTGCGACGACCCGCCTGCCCGTGCTGCTCAAGGGCGTGATGCACCCTGCCGATGCGCGCGAGGCGCGGGCCCACGGCGTGGCCGGCCTCATCGTCTCCAACCACGGGGGGCGCACGCTGGACACGGCAGCACCCACGGCGCGGGTGCTGCCGGGCGTGGTGGCTGCGGTCGAAGGGCGCCTGCCGGTGCTGGTGGATGGCGGCATCCGCCGCGGCACCGATGTTCTCAAGGCGCTGGCATTGGGGGCCAGCGCCGTGCTGGTCGGCCGTCCCCAGGTGTGGGCGCTGGCGGCCGCCGGGGCCCACGGCGTGGCGCATCTGCTGCGCCTGCTGCGCGACGAACTTGAGATCGCGATGGCCTTGTGCGGCTGCGCCACACTGGATGCGATCACGCCCGAGCTGCTGCTCGATCCGCCCCGCGCCTGACGCTCAGTGCGGCCGTGGCCCCGGCCCCGTCGTGGCCCAGCTCTCGGGCAGGCGATCGAGCACCTGGCGTGCGTCGAGCGAGCGGATGGGCACCGACAGGTCGCTCGGGATGCGCTCGTGCAACTGCAGCGCCAGGTAGCGCAGCGCGCTCACGCGCAGGAAGGAGGCGAAGTTGCCCACCTCCCCGCGCGCGGCCACCAGTTCGTCATAGAGCTTCTCGATGAGCTGGGTCACCCCCAGGCCGTCGCGTTCGCCGATCTCGGCCAGCACCTCCCAGAAGAGGTTCTCCAGCCGGATGCTGGTCACCACCCCGTGCAGGCGCACCGAGCGGGTGCGCGAGTCGTAGGACTGCGGGTTGGCACGGATGAAGATCTCGCACATCGGGGGTCTCCTCGCCGCGCTCGGGGCGCGGTCTGCTCCAACGATAGCCGCTGCGCCGCCGCTTCGCAAAGCGGCGCGCCGATCAAGCCTCGATGCGCGTGCCCAGCACCTTCAGGAACTGCGCCAGCCAGGCCGGGTGGGCCGGCCAGGCAGGGGCGGTCACCAGGTTGCCGTCGGTCACGGCCTGGTCCACCGCGATCTCGGCATAGCTTGCGCCGGCCAGCTCCACCTCGGCGGCACAGGCCGGATAGGCCGAGACTTTTCTGCCGCGGATCACCCCCGCGGCGGCCAGCAGCTGCGCGCCATGGCAGATGGCGGCGATGGGTTTGCCCGCCTTGGCGAAGTGCTGGACGAGGGCGATCACCTCGCGGTTCATGCGCAGGTACTCGGGCGCGCGGCCGCCCGGCACCACGAGGGCGTCGTAGTCCTCGCCCTTGATCTCTGCAAAGCTGGCGTTGAGCGAAAAGCGGTGGCCGGGCTTTTCCGAGTAGGTCTGGTAGCCGTCGAAGTCGTGGATGGCGGTCATCACCCAGTCGCCGGCGCGCTTGTCCGGGCACACCGCATGCACGGTGTGGCCCACCATCAAGAGCGCCTGGAAGGGCACCATCGTTTCGTAGTCCTCGCCGAAATCGCCGACGAGCATGAGGATCTTCCTGGCCATGGCTGTCTCCTGTGAGAAGGGTTGAAAAAGGGGGGTGGAAGAGGGCGGCAGACCATTGTGGAAAGCGTCGAGGCGCGATGGGTAACAGCCCGTTGTTGCGCGCCTCAGGGGGCTTCCAGAGGGGGAGCACCCCCCTCACAGTGATGCCAAGCCGCGACAAAACCGCATGAACACTGGCTCAAACGGTGGTTTTCCCTCTGAAAACCGCTTCTCAGTGGCATGCACACGCAGTACCATTCGCCTCGCAGGCGTTCGGCAGGAACGAGAGCTCATGCGGTTCTCGCCCCGACCCGGCACATCAACCACTCACGTGATGGAGAGTTTCAACATGGCAACTGCGAAGAAGGCTCCCGCCAAGAAGGCGGCAGCAAAGAAGGCCCCGGCCAAGAAGGCCCCGGCCGCGAAGAAGGCGGCGCCCGCCAAGAAGGCGCCCGCGGCGAAGAAGGCAGCTCCGGCCAAGAAGGTCGCTGCCAAGAAGGCTGCGCCGGCCAAGAAGGCCCCCGCCAAGAAGGCGGCCAAGCCCAAGGTCAAGCGCACCCCGAACGCCGCATTCATGAAGGCGCTGACCCCCAGTGCTGCGCTGGCCGCCGTCATCGGCGACAAGGCCCTGCCCCGCACCGAGGTGACCAAGAAGGTGTGGGACTACATCAAGAAGAACAAGCTGCAGGACGCCGTCAACAAGCGCATGATCAACGCCGACGCCAAGCTGAAGGAGATCTTCAAGAAGGCCCAGGTCTCCATGTTCGAGATGACCAAGCTGATCAGCAGCCACCTCAAGTAAGCCGCTGCTCCGGCAGCCTGGAAGCCCGGCACATGCCGGGCTTTTTCATTCCTCGTCCTACACTTTCTGCCCATGACCGCGCCCGACACCGACGCCCTCGAACGCTTCCTCGCCCGCGTGGCAACCGAGGTGGCGCAGGGCGCCGCCCACAAGCTGGTGCTGGCGCGCTACGAGGGCGAAGAGCCCGAGCTGGAGCGCCTGATGGGCCGCCCCGTGGTGCTGCGCGGCCAGCCGCACTGGTCCTTCGTGTGGCGCTACCGCACCCGCGACATCACGAAGAACCTGCCGGCCGACGAGGTGGCGCCGGCGCTGCGCGAGTGGATCGCCCAGGGCTTTCGCAATGCCCACCTCTTCACGCCCACGCAGGAAGTGCAGCTCGCCTACAGCCGCAAGGGCAAGGCCAGCCTGCGCACCGGTCGCCTCCATGGCGCGGTGGCCGAGGCCCCGCCGCTGGCCGGCCACAACCGCGAGAAGCAGCGCTGGGTCGATCCGCAGCGCCCCTTCCTGGTCGAGCTGGGCGTGATGGACGCCGGCCACCACCTCGTGCCGGCGATGGCGCGCAAGTGGAAGCAGATCAACAAGTTCGTCGAGATCTTCTCGCACGCCTTCACCGATTCCCCGCTGGCCGGGCGCGACCTGGGCGAGCCGGTGCGCGTGCTCGACTTCGGCGCCGGCAAGGGCTACCTCACCTTCGCCGTGCACGACCACCTGCAGCAGCACCTGCAGCGCCGCGCCGACGTGGTGGGCGTGGAGCTGCGCGGCGACCTGGTGGCCCTGTGCAACGGCATCGTGCAGCGCCTGGGCCTGGACGGCCTGCGCTTCGACGAGGGCGACATCGCCCGGCGCGCGCCCCAGCCCATCGACGTGATGATCGCCCTGCACGCCTGCGACACCGCCACCGACCTGGCCATCCACCAGGGCGTGCGCGGCGGGGCGTCGATCATCCTGTGTTCGCCGTGCTGCCACAAGCAGATCCGCCCGCAGCTGCTGTCGCCGCACCCGCTGCGGCCCATCCTTCAGCACGGCGTGCACCTGGGCCAGGAGGCCGAGATGCTCACCGACGGCCTGCGTGCCCTGCTGCTGGAAGCCAGCGGCTACGACACCCAGGTCTTCGAGTTCATCTCGCTGGAGCACACCAACAAGAACAAGATGATCCTGGCGGTCAAGCGCACCAGCCCCAAGCCGGCCGGCGAGGTGCTCGAGCAGATCCGCGAGATCAAGCGCTTCTACGGCATCCGCGAGCAGGCGCTGGAAACGCTGCTGGCGGCCGACGGCACGATCCCCGCCACCTGCTGACGCCGCGTTGTCAGCAGCCGCCGGTTAGGCTCGTGGCATGTCCGAATCCCCTGCCCTGAAAGACGGCTTCGCCGACCCCGTGCTGCGCACCATCGCAGGCGCGGTGAGTGCTGCCCACCCCGGCTTCCGCGCGACCGCCTTCCTGCGCGATTGCCGCGACGGCTTCGACGCCCTGAGCCTGATGCAGCGCGTGCGCCGGGTGGGCCAGGCCCTGCACACCCACCTGCCGAAGCGCTTCGACGAGGCGCTGGAGGTGGTGGAGCGCGCCCTCGGCCCACCCCGCGACGGTTGGAATGAAGGCGAGGGCATCGCGGCCTTTGCACGGGCGCCCTACCTGGAATGGGCCGCGCTGGCGGGGCGCGAACAGCCCCAGGACGCCCTGCCCGCACTGGCCCGGCTGACCCGCCACTTCACGGCCGAGTTCGCCATCCGCCCCTTCCTGGCCGACCACCTGGAGCTCACCCTGGCGCATCTGGCGCAGTGGGTGCGTGATGCCGACCCGCGCGTGCGGCGCCTGGCCAGCGAGGGCAGCCGCCCGCTCCTGCCCTGGGGCCAGCACGTGACGGCCCTCAAACGCGATCCGCAGCGCTGCCTGGCGCTCATCGAGCCCCTGGCGTCCGATGCCGACGAGGTGGTGCGGCGTTCGGCGGCCAATCACCTGAACGACGTGAGCCGGCTGCATGCCGACCTGGCGCTGGCCCACGCACGGCGCTGGCAGGCGCAGGGCGGTGAAGCGCCGGGGACGGTGCGCCACGGCCTGCGCACCCTGGTGAAGGCAGGCCACCCTGAAGCGCTGGCGCTGCAGGGCTATGGCGTTGGCACAGCCGTCACGCTGAAGCAGCTGCACCTGTCTTCGCGTCGTGTGGCGGTGGGTGAGGTGCTCGATCTGTCCTTCACCCTGCACAACCCGAATGCCGAGCCGGTGCGGGTGTGCGTCGACTACGCCATCGCCTACGCCAGCGCCCGCGGCACACCGCGCCGCAAGGTCTTCAAGGGCGCCGACCTGGCGCTGGCGCCGGGCGAGAGCCGCGCGCTGGTCTTTCGTCGCGACTTCATCCCCCGCAGCACGCGAGCGCTGTACCCCGGCGCCCACGAGGCCGAGGTGCTGGTCAATGGCCAGGTGGCGGCCAGCGCCAGCTTCACGCTGGTGGCCTAGAACGCAAACGGCCCCGGGAAGTCGCCCACCGGCATCACGTGGCTGACGAGGTCGGTGCCGGTGGTCCACACGTGCAGGCCGAAGCCGGGGGGCTCGAAGGTGTAGCTGGCCGGATGGTCGCCCACGAGGTCCAACTCCACCTGGTGGGCCGGCGAAGGCACGGTGATCGCC
>Ga0114986_1000546_pt1 | contig 10329 bp, 7 predicted proteins | sample Shrwel1BS1Day17_FD_96988 | JGI IMG/M metagenome (GOLD analysis project Ga0114986, IMG submission 96988) | Subsurface microbial communities from deep shales in Ohio, USA - Utica-3 well 1 S-1-Day17 | ecosystem: Environmental > Aquatic > Deep subsurface > Shale gas/oil reservoir > Produced... | reverse complement strand
GGCAGGCGCGGCCATGGCCATGAGCTCGGTCAGCGTCATGACCAACGCGCTGCTGCTGCGGCGCTGGCGGCCGCGCAATATGTAAGCCCGAACTGAAGTATTCGCGTCCTAGAATGGGGTTTGCGTCAACAACCACAACAGGGACAAGGGCATGATTTCGAAGATCTTCTGGCTGATGCGTCAGTTCACCATCCGTTTCCGCATGCTGAGTGCGATTGGCGTGGTGATGCTGCTGCTGGGGCTGCTCGGCGGTGCCGGCATGCTGGGCATGTTCCGCATCCATGACCTGAGCGAGCAGGTGGTCAACCAGTCTTATGCGGGCGTGGAGCGCCTGGGCAGCCTGCGCTACGAGATGAGCCTGGTGCGCCGCTACGAGAAGGACATGATCATCCAGTACGAGAAGCCGGAGGTCATCCAGCAGATCCGCGCCAAATGGCTGGCCGATGTGCAGAAGATCGAGAAGTCGCTGGCGGAGCAGCTGGCGGCGGCCGGTGAGGCCGACAAGCCGGTCTACCAGAAGGCCGCGCAGCACCTGAAGGCCTACCGGGAAATGTTCAGCCAGATTGCCAGCCAGCTGGAGTCGAGTGCCTACGAGACGGCCACCATTGCCAACCGCATGAGCGCGCGCTCGGTGGGCGAATTCGAGGAGGCCGACAAGCTGCTCAAGCAGATCGATACCGCGCTGCGCGCCGCCGCCGCGCAGGCCGTCGAGAACCAGAACAACGCCCTGCAGCAGACCCTGGTCATCTTTGCTGCCCTGGTGGTCTTGAGCCTGCTGATCGTGGTGCCGCTGACCTTGCTCAACATGCAGGCCATCTGCCAGCCGATGGAGCAGGCGCGTGGCCTGGCGCAGGCAATTGCCAGCGGCGACCTGTCGCAGCAGCTGCGCGTCGAAGGCAAGGACGAGGTGGCCGACCTGCAGCGTGCGCTGGAGGCCATGCGCAGCGGCCTGGGTCACATGGTGTCCCAGGTGCGCGATGCCAGCGAAAGCATCGCCACCGCCAGCCGCGAGATTGCCACCGGCAACCAGGACCTGTCCAGCCGCACCGAGCAGACCGCCAGCAATGTGCAGCAGACGGTGTCGTCGATCGCCAACCTCAGCGGCAATGTGCAGCACACGGCGGCCTCGGCGCAAACCGCCAACCAGTTGGCCGCCTCGGCCTCGCAGGCGGCACAGCACGGCGGCGCCGTGGTCGGCCAGGCGGTGCAGAGCATGCACAGCATCGCGCAGTCCAGCAACAAGATCAGCGACATCATCGGCCTGATCGACTCGATCGCCTTCCAGACCAACATCCTGGCGCTCAATGCCGCGGTGGAAGCAGCACGTGCCGGTGAGCAGGGCCGGGGCTTTGCCGTGGTGGCCTCCGAAGTGCGCTCACTGGCGCAGCGTTCGGCGGCCGCGGCCAGCGAGATCAAGGGCCTGATCGATACCAGCGTGACGGCGGTGGACGGTGGCGTGCGCCTGGTCGAAGAGGCCGGCCGCGCCATGCAGGAGCTGGTGGGTGGCGTCAAACGCGTGAGCGACACCATTGGCGAGATCACCGTGGCCTCGGCCAGCCAGTCCGAGGGCATCGGCCATGTCAGCCAGGCGGTCAACGAGATCGACCGCATGACGCAGCAGAACGCGGCGCTGGTCGAGGAGTCGGCTGCGGCCGCACAGTCGATGCGCGAGCAGGCTGACCGTCTGGCCCAGGTGGTGCGCCAGTTCCGCGTCGGCAACGAGGCCGGCACGCCGCTGCTGCTGAACTGAGGATTCACGCAAAGGTTGACTTGCGTCAAGCAGGTGCCGGCGGTGGCGTGACAAGCTTGATGCAATTCAAGTTTCGAGGAGCGCTGCCATGAGTCACGAAAGCATCCGCATCATCCATGACGAGCATGCCGCGCTGGCGGCCATGCTGCAGTCGCTGCGCATGATGGTCCAGCGGGGCCCGGCCCAGGAGCCGGAGAACTTCTTCGACGTGCTGCGGGCGATGCTGTTCTACATCGACGAGTTCCCGGAACGTCTGCACCACACCAAGGAAACCGAGCTGCTGTTCCCGCCGGTGCGCGCGCGCGCGCCGCACCTCAAGGACACCCTGGACAAGCTCGACAAGGACCACGCCCATGGCGAAGCCGCGGTGCGCGACCTGCAGCACCAGCTGCTGGCCTGGGAGCTGCTGGGCGAGTCGCGTCGCGCTACCTTCGAGCAGTCTGTCAAGCGCTACCTCGACTTCTACCTCGACCACATGCGGCTGGAAGAGACGGTCATCATGCCGGAGGCCGAGAAGGTGCTGACGGCGGACGACTGGAAGGCGCTGGACGCCGCCTTTGCCACCAACTGCGACCCGCTGACCGGCAAATACCCGCGCGACCCGATCTACGACCGCCTCTTCACCCGCATCGTGATGCGGGCGCCCTCGCCCATCGGTCTCGGCGAAGGCTGATCCACGGTGCACCCGGCCTCTCGCCGCCCCTGAGAAGGGGGCGCCGGGCCCTCAGGGCAGGCTGCCGGGTTTGGCCAGTTGCTCCTCCGGGCTGAGCCGGGAGAACCAGGCGACATAGAGCACCGGCAGCACCACCAGCGTCAGCAGGGTGGCCGTCACCAGGCCGCCGATCACCACGATGGCCAGCGGGCGCTGCGTTTCCGAGCCGATGTCATGCGAGAGCGCCATCGGCAGCAGGCCCAGGGCGGCCAGCATGGCCGTCATGAGCACGGTGCGAAGCCGCTGCATGGAGCCGATGCGCGCCGCCTCCAGCACCGAGTGCCCGGCGTTGCGTAGCTGCTGGAACACCGACAGCATGACCACCCCGTTGAGCACGGCCTGACCGGACAGCGCGATGAACCCGATGGCCGCTGACACCGACAGCGGGATCGAGAACACCCACAGCGCGATGAAGCCGCCGATCAAGGCCAGCGGCACGTTGACCAGGATCAGGGCGGCCTTCTTGAAGGAGCCGAAGGCATCGAACAGCAACACGAAGATCAGCAGCAGCGAGATCGGCACCACCACGGCCAGCCGCTGCATGGCGCGCTCCTGGTTCTCGAACTCGCCCGACCACTTGATGACGTAGTTGGCCGGCAACCGCACATTGCGGGCCACGCGTTCCTTCATGTCCTTGACCACCGAGCCCATGTCGCGGTCGCGGATGAAGATGCCGATCGCCATGGTCCGGCGCCCGGCTTCGCGGGCGATGTTCATGGCGCCGCTGGTTTCGCGGATGTTGGCCACGGCACCCAGGGTGGTGTAGCCGCCGTCGGGCGTGGCGATCAGGGTGGCCGGCAGGTTGGCCAGCAGGCGGCGCTCCGGCGGCAGGCGCACCGCGACCGAGAACTTGCGTTCGCCTTCCCAGAGCTGGGTGGCGGCCTTGCCGGCCAGGGCGGCTTCGATCACGTCCTGGATGTCACCGACATTCAGGCCGTAGCGGGCGGCACGGTCACGGTCGATGTCGATCACCAGCTGCGGCAGTTCACCCAGGCGGTCGATCTCGGCGCGGTAGACGCCGGGAACCTGGCGGATCTCGTTCTCGATCGCCTCCGCGGTGCGGCGCAGCTCGACCAGGTCATCGCCGGCGATCTTGATCACGATCTGGCCGTCGATCTGCGAGATCGACTCCAGCACGTTGTCGCGGATCGGCATCGAGAACACCGGCACCATGCCGGGAAGGGTGCTGACGGCGCGCTCCATTTCAAGAATCAGCTGATCGCGCGTCAGTCCCGCGCGCCATTGCTCCTGCGGCTTGAGGTCGACGAAGACCTCGGCCATGCTGATGGTCTTGGGGTCGGTGCCGTCCTCGGGCTGGCCTGCCTTGGAGACGGTGGTCCGTACCTCGGGCACGGTCAGCAAGGCCTCGCGTGCGCTGCGCAGCATGCGGGTGGCCTCCTGGTTCGACACACTGGCGGGCAGCCGCAGATTGACCCAGATGGTGCCCTCGTCGAGTTCGGGCAGGAATTCCGAGCCCAGCCGGGAAGCTGCTGCCAGTGCCAGGGCAAAGGCCGCCAGTGCGATGACGACGACCTTGCGCCGGTGGGTCAGCGCCCAGTCGAGCACCGGTTCATACAGACGCTTGGCGCCTCCGACCAGCCGGTTGTCGCCGTGCGGCAGCTTGCGACGCAGCATCCAGAAGGCTAGCAGCGGCACCAGGGTCAGCGAGAACACCAGTGAGCCGATCAAGGCGGTGGTGACGGACAGCGCCATCGGCTGAAAGATGCGGCCTTCATGGCGCTGCAGCGCGAAGATGGGGATGTGGGCCGCGATGATGATCAGCATGGAGAACAGCGTGGGCCGTCCGACCTCGTTGGTGGCATCGATGATGCTCTGGCGCCGCTCGCTCTCGGACATGTTCTCGCTGTCCTTCTCGAGCCGGTGCATGATGTTCTCGATCACGATCACCGCACCGTCGACGATGATGCCGAAGTCCATGGCACCGAGCGACAGCAGGTTGGCCGGCACGCCCATGATCTTCAGGCCGAGGAAAGTGGCCAGCAGCGCCAGCGGTATCACCAGCACCACCGCCAGGCTGGCGCGCAGGTTCGACAGGAAGAGGTACAGCACCAGCGACACCAGCAGCGCACCCTCGATCAGGTTGCGGAACACGGTGGACAGCGTCTTGCCCATCAGCCAGGAGCGGTCGTAGTAGGGCACGATCTGCACCCCCGGCGGTAGGCCGCGCTCGTTGAGTTCGGCGATCTTTTCCTTCACGCCCTTGAGCACCTCGCTCGGGTTCTCGCCCTTGCGCATCACCACCATGCCGGTGACCACGTCGTCGTCCTCATCCTGCCCCACCGTGCCCAGGCGCGGCACGGCACCGATGCTGACCCGGGCCACGTCACGGATCAGGATCGGGGTGGCGTTGCGCGTGGCCACCACGATGCCGCCGATGTCGTCGGCGGAGCGCAGCAGGCCGATGCCGCGGATGGCGTACTGCTGTACACCTTGTGCGACATAGCTGCCGCCGGCATTCGAGTTGCCGCGGCCCAGTGCGTCGAGCAGGCTCTGGAAGCTCAGCTTGTAGGCGCGCAGCTTGTCCAGGTCCGGCTGCACCTCGTACTGCTTGATGTAGCCGCCCATGGTCACCACATCCGCGATGCCGGGCACCTGGCGCAGCGCGCGTTCGACCACCCAGTCCTGCAGGGTGCGCAGCTCGGTGGTGGACTTGCCGTCGCCCTGCAGGCGGTAGCGCAGGACTTCGCCGACCGGCGTGGCGTTGGGCGCGATGTTGGCTTCCACGCCGGGCGGCAGGTCCACGCTGCGCAGCCGCTCATTGACCTGCTGGCGCACCTGCATCACTTGCGCGTTGTCGTCGTAGGTGATGACCGTGAACGACAGACCGAACTGCGTGTGCGAGAAAAGGCGGATGGCATTGGGCAGTCCGGACAGGGCGGTCTCGATTGGCAGCGTGACCTGCTTCTCCACCTCCTCCGCCGCCCGGCCCGGATAGAGCGCAATCACCGTGACCTGGGTGTCGGTCACATCGGGAAACGCCTCGACCGACAGGTTCTTGAAGGCGATCACGCCCGCCATCACGAAGAGCAGGGTGCCCAGCACGATGAACAGCGGCTGGTAGAGGGCGTAGTGGATCAGGCGCTTCATCGTGCCGTGGCTCCGACGGGGGCCGAGGCGCTGGTCGCGGGCGGCGTGGTCGCCTGGGCCTCGGCCCGGACCATGCGGAACAGCCGCGCCAGCAGCAGTGCGTTCTCGCTGACAACCTGTTCGCCAGCCTGCAGGCCGCTGGCGATCACCATTTCTGTTGCACCCTCGTGTGACACGGTGACGGTTCGCACCTCAAAGACCCCAGGATGGCTTTGCACGAAGACGTGATGCCTGGAGCCGTGCAACAGCACCGCCGAGGCCGGAACGACCACGCCGCTGGTGAAGCGGCGCTCGAAACGGGCGCGGGCGAGCATCTCGGCTTTGAGCAGGCGTGTCGGGTTGGCCACGCGGCCGCGGATCTTGATGGTGCGGCTTTGCGGGTCGATGAAATCGGCGGCGTTGATCACCTGGCCCTCGATGGTCTCTCCGTTGAGGGCCGGCAGGGTCAGGGTGAAACGGGCACCCGGCTGGACCACGTCGACGTCCGACTCGCGGGCGTCGATCTGCACCCAGAGCGAGGAGGGGTCCGTGACCACGAACAGCGCCGGCACGCCGGTGCCGGCCAGTTCGGGCCGTATCTCCTGTCCCGGATTGAGGTTGCGCTCCACCACCACGCCGCCGATGCCGGCGCTCAGGGCCAGCTGCTGGTCAACGCCACGGCTGCTGCCATAGAGGCGGGTACGGGCCTGGGCGCGGTCCGCCTCGGCGCGTGCCCGCTCGGCGTCGGCTTCAGCCTGCTCCAGCTCCTTGCGAGCGACGATGCCTGCCTCGAACAACTCGCGCTGGCGTTGCAGCGCCTTGGCCGTCAGGCGGGCATCGGCTTCGGCGCGAAGCGTGTCGCTCTGGGCCTGGCCGAATTCCGGTGAAGCCAGCGTTGCCAGCACCGTGCCCGCCCGGACGGTCTGACCGACATCGGCCCGGATGGCGCTGACCCGGCCGGCGAAGGCGGGGAACAGACGCTGGGTGCGCTCTTCGTTCCAGACCAGTCGAGCCGGTAGTTCGATCAGCACGGTACCGGCAGGCTGGGCGGGGCTCAGGGTCAGTCGCGCCAGTTGGGGGTGGTCCGCCGGGAAGCGCAGTTGCTGGTCCTGCAAGATGGGGGCGGGTGCCTGGGCCGGCGGCGGCGGCGTGTCTTTGCAGGCGCTCAGGCCCAGGGCGCCCACGAGTGCGGCGAGGGGCAGGAGGCGATAGAACATGGTGGGTCGCGACATGAGAGGTTGGGAATCAGTGGGCATCGGCCAGCGTTTCGGCTTGGGTGCGCAGGCGCCAGGCCGTCACGGCCTTGGCGTGGTCGGCGCGCGCCGCCAGCCCGTCGACCACGGTGGCGCGCAGGGTGCGGCGGGCATCCAGCAGGTCGGTCAGCGACAGGGCGCCCTTGCGGTAAGCCAGTTCGGCGGCTTCCGCCACGCGGCGCGCGCGCGGCAGGATGTCGTTTTCATAGGTGCGGGCGCGCTCGGCGCTGCTGAGCACTTCTTGCCGCAGTCGCTCCAGTTCGGCGCGGGCCTGGCGTCGGACCTTCTCCAGTGCGTCCTGGGCCAACGACAGCTGCGAGGCCGCACGCGCGATCTCGCCCTGGTAGCTGTAGCCCCACTGCAGCGGCATCTGCATGCGCAACTCGATCAGTGCCTTGGAGGTGCCGGGAAAGTGATCGTAGGACGCGCCCCAGGTGATGTCCGATTTCCTGAGTGCATTGCTGCCGTCGAGGGCGGCCTGCGCGGACTCCACGCGGGCGCGCGCGGCGCGTACTGCCGGCCGTTCGTCAACCAGCGCGTCGAGCGCCGTGCCGGTGACGGTGGGCGCATCGAGTGACGGCCAGTCCGGCTGCGCCTGCAGCTGCTCGGGGGGGGTGCTCACGCCGGTGGACTGCCACAGGGCGAGCGCGGCACGGCGGCGCTCCAGCGCCGCCTGCTGGACGTCCGTGGCGGCGCGCTGCGCCTCGATCTCGATGCGCGCGGCCTCCTGTGCTGCCAGATCGCCAAGCTGAAGTCGCTTGCGGGCGCTGGCGGCCAGGGCCGCGGCGTCGCGGGCCAACTGCTCGATCTGTGCCGCGCGCTCCTGGGCGGCCAGCAGGTCGAAGAAGCCGGCCTGGGTGGCCAGCTGTTGCTGGCTCCGGATGTCGTCCAGGTCAGCCTGGGCCGCGCTGGCAGCGCGTTCGGCGGTCAGTGTGCGCAGCGCGCGCTTGTTGCCACGCTCCCAGGTCCAGTCCAGGCCCAGGGACTTGTCCACGCGCTTCTCGGCCAGGAAGTGGCCTTCGCCGATGCCGTTCTCCGCATCCATCTGGCCCAGTTTGGCCGTCAGTACCGGCAGCGGCGCGCGGTCGGCGCTGAGCACGTCGGCCCGCGCGGCCGCCAGCGCGTTGCGCGCCAGCGCCACGTCAAGGTTGCTGCGGGCGGCCTGCAAGGCCTGCTGCAGCGACAGCGCGGCGCCGGCCGGTGACTGGGCCAGGCCCGGCAGCGCCAGCAGCAAGGCCGCCAGGAGAGGGAACTGTCGTATGCTCATCGCGCGATTGTCAAAAGCGGCGGCTGACCAAGGCCTGACCTGCCGGGGCGGGACAATGCGAAGCAAGACGAAAGACGCCTTTGCGAGGAAAGCACGCCATGAGAATCCTGCTGGTCGAAGACGACACTGTTCTGAGCGATGTGATGCTGCACAGCCTGTGCGATGCCGGCCATCGGGTCGACGTGGCGCAGACGCTGGAGCAGGCACGTCACTACTGGCAGGTGCAGCCTTTCGACGCCGTGTTGCTGGACCTCAATCTGCCGCGCAGCGGGCAGGCGGGCGCGGCGCAGGCCAGTGGCCTGGAGGTGCTGCGGGAGGCGCGTGCCCGGGGTGACCGCACGCCGGTGCTCATCCTGACGGCGCGCAACCGCACCGATGAACGCATCGCCGGCCTGGATGCCGGCGCCGACGACTATCTGGGCAAGCCCTTCGAGCTGGCCGAGGTCGAGGCGCGGCTGCGTGCGCTGGTGCGGCGCAGCCTGGGGACCGACGACCAGGCCGAGGTCGGGCGTCTGTCGCTCGACCGCCGCGCGCGGCGCTTTGCCCTGGGCGGGCAGACGCTGGAGCTGCCGGCGCGTGAGTTCGAGGTGCTGTGGGAGCTGATGACGCCGCCGGGAAGGGTGGTGAGCAAGCGGACCTTGTCCGACAAGCTGTCCGGCTTCGACGAGGCGCTGGGCGATAACGCGCTGGAGGCCTTCATCTCGCGCCTGCGCAAGAAGCTGGCTGGCAGCGGCGCCGGCATCCGGACCTTGCGCGGGCTGGGCTATGCGCTGGAGGCGATGCCGGGAGAGTCGACATGACGGTGCCGGAAGGCCAGGAGACGGCGACACCCAGACCCTCGTTGCGGGCGCAGCTGGTGCGCCATGTGCTGGTGCCGCTGGGCCTGACGTGGCTGGTGGGCACCACGGTGGTGGTGGCAGTGGCCTATTACTATGCGCAGAAGGCCTTCGACCGCGCCTTGCTCGATGATGCCTATGCGCTGGCGGCGCGCGTGAAGGCCGACGGGCAGGTGTTGACTTTCGAGCTGTCGCGCGGCGAGGTCAGCGCGGTGTTGTTCGACCAGAGTGAACAGATGTTCTTTGCCGTACTGCGCGCCGACGGGTCGGTGCTGGCCGGCCATCCGGGCCTGCGTGCTCCGCTGCCGGACGACGAGGCGAGCAGTCGTTTCTCCGACATCTACTACCACGGCCAGCCCCTGCGCAGCGTGGTGTTGCGGCGTCGTGAGTCCATGGGCTTCGATGTTGTCGTGGCCCAGACCCGGGGCAGCCGCAACGCGCTGCTGCACAAGGTGCTCTCGTATTCCGTGGTGCCGCAATTCGTGCTGCTGGCGGGGTTGGCGTTCTGGCTGCGTCGCGCCATCGGGCGGGAACTGCAGCCCCTGAGCGCGTTGCAGCGCTCGGTAGACCAGCGCCATGCCCTGGACCTGACGCCGGTTTCGGTGGACGCCAGCACGCGTGATATCGAGCACCTGTCCGCCGCCCTCAATGCCCTGCTGGCCCGGGTGAGCCACAGCATGCAGGCGCAGCGCGAGTTCTCCGGCAACGTGGCGCACGAGCTGCGTACGCCGCTGGCCGGCATCCGGGCCTTGGCCGAGTACGGGCTGGCGCAGACGGAGCCCCGGGTCTGGCGCGAACAGTTGCAGCGCATTGTGGCGAGCGAAGCGCGCGCCAGCCGTCTGGTGGAGCAGTTGCTCGCGCTGGCGATGGCCGACGAGGCGGACACGGCCGTGCAGATCGAGCCGGTGGCGCTGGACGCGGTGGTTCGCGAAACGGTGTTGCGCTACCTGCCGCGCGCCGATGCCGCCGGCGTGGACCTGGGCGTTCAGGGGCTGGAGGAGCCCGTGTGGGTGCTGGGCAGCGTGGCGCTGATTGAAGGCGTGCTGGGCAACCTGCTCGACAACGCGCTGCGCTATGGCCGGGCACCGCAGGGACAGCCCAGCACGGTCACCGTGACGCTGGTGCACGAGGATGGCGCGGTCCGGCTGTCGGTGATCGACAACGGTGCGGGCCTGACACCGGCGCAGCGCGAAGAAGTGCTGCAACGTGGCGCCAGGGGCTTGCATGCTGGAAGGGTGGGCGAGGGAGCGGGTCTGGGTCTGGCGATCGTGAGCCGATTCGTGGCGCTGATGCACGCAACCTTCGTGCTGGATCCAGCCCCCACCGGCGCGGGCCTCTGCGCCAGCGTGACCTTCCGTACGACGGCCTGACACGCCAGACGGATGCGCTGCTGTCGCCGTTCAGTCATCCGGGCTGCCTAGAAT
>Ga0114986_1000545_pt1 | contig 10351 bp, 12 predicted proteins | sample Shrwel1BS1Day17_FD_96988 | JGI IMG/M metagenome (GOLD analysis project Ga0114986, IMG submission 96988) | Subsurface microbial communities from deep shales in Ohio, USA - Utica-3 well 1 S-1-Day17 | ecosystem: Environmental > Aquatic > Deep subsurface > Shale gas/oil reservoir > Produced... | reverse complement strand
ACGAAGGAGTCCGGACTCGTAGCGCTTGACTTTCGCCACGTGGGCGGCCTGCTCCTGGGCAGACAGGTTCTTGTGGATGATGCCGATACCCCCCTCCTGGGCGATTGCAATCGCCAGCCGGGCTTCCGTGACCGTGTCCATCGCGGCCGACACCAGCGGCAGGTTCAGCTTGATGTTGCGGGTGAACTGGGTTGCCAGCGAGGTGTCCTTGGGCAGGACCTGGGAGTACGCGGGGACGAGCAGAACGTCGTCGAACGTGAGCGCTTTGCCGAGGAGGCGCATGAGGTAAAGCTCCAAAAACACTATTGTACCTTCGGCCTGATCGCACCAACTGTGACCATGAGGCCACACCGGGACTCCATCGGTCCGACCGAACCGGCAGTTGGTCCGCTGCCCGAGAACATTGGTGACGTGGACGGGTGGTGAGGGCGTTAAACTGCCGCCATGCAGGTACTCCACGCACTCCTCTCACACAGCCGCACCTTGACCCTCGCCACGGTGGTGGTGCTGGCCTCGGGGGCCGCCCAGGCCCAATGGCAGTGGATCGGCTCTGATGGCCGCAAGGTGTTCAGCGACACCCCGCCGCCGGCATCCGTACCCGAGAAAAGCATCCTGAAGCGACCTGGCGGAAGGCCTGCGCCAGCGCCGGCTGAAGTGGGTGAGGAAGCCGCCAAAGCAGCGGAGACGCCCACGCCCAAGGCACCCGCCAAGGATGCCCAGCTTGAAGCCAAGAAGAAGCAGGCCGAAGAAGCGGAGGCGGCCAAGCGCCAGCAGGAGCTTGAGCGAGTGGCCAAAGCACGCGCCGAGAACTGCGAGCGTGCCAAGCGCGCCAAGGCCACGCTCGATTCGGGTGTGCGTCTGGCCACCACAAACGCCAAGGGAGAGCGCGAGATTCTCGACGAGAAGGCTCGCGCCGCAGAAGCTCAGCGGCTGGAGCGCATCATCGCCAGCGACTGCGGTCCGATGCCTGCCCAGCAATGACGTGATCAGGCAGTGCCGGGTTCAATAGCCCGGCTTGGCGCCCGGTCGGCGGCGTGAGAACAGGCCCGCTGTCCGAGCGCCCTGCCCGACGAACCTTTCCCTGCGCGCGATTTTCGGGTCCACCCTGAGCGGGCGACACCATTCCAGTCGGTCACCCTCCCGCAAGGCCTGTGTCACAGACGCCTTTCGTCCCCAGACGGAAACCGGCAGGTCATGGATCTCCGGCCATCTGTCCAGCCAGCCGCTGGCCTGAAGCGCCATCTGTGCCGTGGCGCCGTCTGGCAACTCAAGCGTCACCTCCTCGACCTGCCGGGCCGCAGGAGAGTAAACCAGGCAGACCCGGATCATGTGCCGTACACCTGGTCGGCCCGCCGGACAAACGCGTCCACCAGGTTCCCTGCGATCTTGTCAAACACCGGACCCACCAGTGTGGCCAGTGCCTGACTGGAGAAGCCATAGGTCAGTCGGAACTCAACCTTGCACGCGCGCTGGGTGCCGTCGCCCAGCGGCACAAAGTCCCAGCAGCCTTCCAGGTGGGAAAACGGGCCATCCACCAGTTCCATGAGCACCTGACGATCGTCGACATGCCGGTTGCGGGTCGTGAAACTTTGGCGCAAGCCACTGATGGACATGCCGACCTTGGCCACCATGCCGCTGTCGTCGCGTTCGATGACCTCGCTGTGGTCACACCACGGAAGAAACTGCGGATAGTGATGGACATCCGTCACGAGAGCAAACATCTCGTGGGCGCTGTGCCATAGGAGAACGGACTTCTGGATCGTTTTCATACAATCGGTCGTTTCGTCCCTGCGCAGCCGACGACACCTCGATGGCTGGCAAGACGTGACACCTTCCATTGTATTGGCCAGCCCTGGCCTCATCTGAAGCCCCATGGCCACCAGCAAAAAGAACGATTCCAGCAAGGGCAAGGATGCCCGCATCGCCGAGAACAAGAAGGCGCACTTCAACTATCACATTGAAGAGCGCTTCGAGGCTGGCCTGGTACTTCAGGGCTGGGAAGTCAAGGCGCTGCGCGAAGGCAAGGTGCAGATCACCGAAGGCTATGTGGTGATTCGCGACGGTGAACTGTTCCTGATCGGTTGCCAGATCAATCCCTTGCGCACCGCCTCCACGCACGTCACCGCAGAAGCCACCCGCACCCGCAAGTTGCTGCTGCACAAGGAGCAGATCCAGCGCCTGATCGGCAAGACCGAACAGAAGGGCTTTACCCTCGTCCCTCTGAACCTGCACTGGAAATCTGGCAAGGTCAAATGCGACATTGCCCTGGCCAAAGGCAAGGCCGAACACGACAAGCGTGACACCATCAAGGAGCGCGAGGGCAAGCGCGAGGTGGAGCGCGCCATGAAGAACCGCCAGCGCTGACAGGAGCGCTGGCGATCGCAGTGGAGATCAGTCGAGGTGCGCCAGCGGATGCGCCCAGGCTGGCCACGGCTCGCTGAAGAAGCCCTCCACCATCTCCGGGGATACATCCTCGATCCGCGCAGGGTTCCACTGCGGCTGGTGGTCCTTGTCCACGGCCAGCGCACGGATGCCTTCGACGGTCTCGCTGGAGACCCCCTGCCGCTGCAGATGCCGGGTATGGAAGCAGTGACGAACGAGATTGCGCTCCATGCGCAGGTCCTGCGCCAGACTCATGCCGCGGGCACGCCGAATCTGCTCAAGCACCACATGCAGCATCAGCGGTGACCGCTGACGCAGGATGGCCGCTGTCTCTCGCGCCCAGTCGGAGGCATCCGCTTCCAGGGCTTCGACGATGGCCGGAACCGACGCAAGACCAAAGACGCGGTCAACTTCCGTCGCAGACCAGGGCGCACGGGGCGTTTCGCGGTGCTTGTGGGTCAGGCACCAGCGCTCCACCGCTTCACCTGTTTCGAATGGGGTCTCGCCCAGTGACTCCCACAAGGCAACAAGGCGACCACTGTCGACCAGCGCGTCGGCCAGCCCAGCGGACACCGCATCAGCCCCAGCCAGAACGCGACCGGTGAGGCCCAGGTACTCACCCAGATGTCCATCGCAGCGGCTGAGGAAGTAGCCACCACCCACATCGGGGAAGAGTCCGATGTTGGTCTCAGGCATCGCAAGCTTGCTGCGTTCGGTCACGATCCGCAGGCTGGCTCCCTGGCTGATGCCCATGCCGCCACCCATGCAGATGCCGTCCATCAGCGCGATGTATGGCTTGGGATAGGTGTGGATGAGGTGGTTGAGGGCGTATTCCTCGGTAAAAAAGTCCTCCAGTGCGGGATCCCCGGACAACGCCGACTGGTGGAAGAATCGGATGTCACCTCCCGCGCAGAATGCCCCGAAGGGGCCTTCCTTGCCGGTGCCCCGAATGGCCACCGCCAGCACCTGGGGGTCCTCCCGCCACGACAGCAATGCAGCGGTCAGGTCACGGATCATGGCCAGCGACAGCGCATTCAACGCCTTGGGTCGCGCCAGGGTCAGACAGCCCACCCGGCCGCGTATCTCGGCATGGACATGGACGTCAGGGTTGGTTTGCATGGAATGCTCCTTCTTTGTTGTTCACTGGGCTCTGGTCCTGGTCGGCCAGCAACGTCTGGATGCGGGGTGTCCCGCGGCGGCTGTGCCAGCCCATCACCTCGTTGACGACCAACGCGGTGATCACCACACCACCGCCAGCCAGTACCTCCGGGCCGGGGACCTCCCCTGCTCCCAGCCAGGCCCAGACGATACCGAAAATCACCTCAAGCAGCGCCAGCAGAGACACCTCGGGCGCCTTGAGCACCCGGGCACAGACCACCGACAAGGTGCAGGGAATGGCCAACTGGACGAGGCCAAGCAAGGCCAGCCACGCCACGTCTGCTCCAGTGGCTGCAAACGGCCACGCGAAGGGCAAAGTCAGGACACTGGAGAGCACGGCACCCAGCAGAACAGACGGCACCAGATCAATCGACTCACCGTGAGACTGGCTGCGCTGCACGACCGTCCAGTTGATCGCACCGGCCACCGGCACGCAAAGGGCCACCAGGGATCCGATCACCAGGCTACCCGGATCCGCATCGGACCCGGTGAAAGCCTGGACGAACTGGCTGCCGTACATGTAGACAATGCCCGCACCGGCCACCATCACCGCCATCCAGGTCCTCAGCGGCAAGGTCTGACCAATCACCACGCGGGCCAGCAAGGCCGTGAACAACGGCCCCAGCGACATGATGATGAGCACATTGGCCACGCTGGTGAACGTCAGCGCCAGCATGAAGGCCGTGAACATCACGCTCCAGCAAATGCCCGAGACCCAGAAGGCGCGCGATTCCGGCAGCAATCCCCAGTGCCGGTGCAGGAAGCGTCCCAGGCCGGAACGTTCGAGCCCTGCAGGCGCCTGCACAGATGCGCCACCTGTCTTCCTCCACAGGGGAAGGATGAGCAGCAGCGAGATCGCGGTGAAGGCACTGCGCCAGAAGGTGACCTCGAACCGGGCCGCCGATTCCAGCTGGCGCGAGACCACCCCGGCAATCGACCACATCAGGGTGACCGCCACCATCAGGACCACGGCCTGGGTATGACTGAGACGACGGGCCATGTCAGAACACCAGGCTGGCCGCGTTCACGAGGCCCACTGCCACGGACAGGCCTGCGCTGGCGATGCCCAGCGAGGTCACCCCGTCACGCACACCCTGGACAAACCCGGGCAGCAACATCCGGATCGCAAGGTGAGCGAGGTACTGCACCAGCAGGCCGAGAACGGTCCAGGACAGCATGTCCACCATTGACACGCTATGGGCAATCGCGCTGGACACAGGCAGTGCAAATCCGATCACGGTGCCCAGAAACACCCAGGCGGCAGCCTGGTTTCCCTGGGCGATCAGCTCCATCTCGGGAAACGGCGTGAGTCTCACGAAAATGGCTGTGGCCAAGGTGATCAGCGCGAGACCAGCAATGAAATAGAGGGCAAAGGCAGGCACGTGGCGGTCCTCAACTCGGTGATTCATTCAAAGTAATGCGGCACGAAGTGACTGCTGTTCTTGGTGATGGCTGAGGCATCCTCCCGAATGCAGAGTCCGGCAGGCTCATCGCCGACCACCCATCCACCGACCACGGTCCAGTAGTCCTCATACCGGGGCAACGGAGCAAGCGACTGGTACACCCAGTCACCGGGTTGTTCGAAGACGCGCTCGGCATCGATCAGGGCACCATCGGCACGGTGCAGGCTGCATCCGCCACCCTCGCGGGAGAACATCGGTTTGCGTGCATACCCCGAGTCCGTGGGCAAATCCTCCCGGGCAAAGGCGGCAGGCATCAGCAGCGGATGCCCGGCGTGGCGTTGCCAGAGAAAGGCCAGCAGCGCCTTGTTCGACAGCAGCAGCTTCCACGGGGGCTCCATCCACAAAACAGCATCGGAGGCGGCGTGACGGGAGAACCCATCCCGCCATATCCATTCCCATGGATAGAGCTTGAAAAGCCGATCGATACGTTCGCCGTCGTGGTCGACAAAGAACGCTCCGTCCCAGCCCACGTCGCCCATGGCCAGCCAACGGGCAGACCAGCCTGCCTGCAAGGCGGTATCCAGCAGATAGTCAAGATGCACCGCATCCTCTTCCTGCTCGTACTGACCGGCAAAGTGCAGTACCGAGCCATTGGCTTGTTCGCGAAGCACTCTCCAACGGGCCACGAGCTTTTCGTGCAGGCTGTTGAACTGGTCAGCCTGCGGCTGCACGTCCACCTTCCAGAACCACTGGGCCAGGCTGCTTTCCATCAGCGAGGTCGGTGTGTCGGCGTTGTACTCCAGCATCTTCGGAGCGCCTGAACCATCCCAGGAAAAGTCGAAGCGACCCAGCAGTCCGGGCTCACGTCGCCGCCATGAACGTTCGATGCAGGCAATCGCATGCTCCGGCAAGGGCAACCGGGTCCAGTCGCCCGCCCGGATGAAGTCATCCACGAAATCCAGGCACATGGCATGCAATTCGGCGACAGCATCATCGAAAAGGTCGATCTGCCGCGCACTGAACCGGTAGGCCACGTGCTCTTTCCAGTAGACCCCGTCGATGCTGTGAAAGCCAAAACCCAAGGCTGACATCTTCGAGCGCCAGTCGGGACGCTCGATCTGAGGCAGACGCTGCATCACCCGCCCCGGCTGAAACCACCACCGAAGCCACTGCGGGTCACATGGGATCCGCGGAAGCTGGTCGAACTCAAGGTCCGCACATCGTGACCGCTGGTGACACGACCATCGGCGTGATAGACCTTCCCGTCCTTGTCGATGTCAGGCCCATACCAGGCCCGCCCGCCGCCAGTAGCTCCGCCGGTTGAACCACCCGAACTGGCGGCACCGCCAGAGGTGTTCTCGCAATCGCGGGGATCGTTCCAGTCACGCTGGCAATCGGCCAATGTTTCGTAGCGGGGGCGCCGCGTTTCCACGCTGCGATCCGCATTGACGTACACCATGCCGACCGCCGCCGCCCCCACCACCAGCCACTGCCACCGATCCATGCCGCCCGAATCGCTCATCGCTGTCTGTCCGACGGTTCGGGGGAAGAATCAGCTTTCCTTGGAAGCACGCTTGCGATCGTGTTCCTTCAGATGGCGCTTGCGCAGGCGAACGCTCTTGGGCGTGATCTCGACCAGCTCGTCGTCGTCGATGAACTCCACACCGTATTCCAGGGTCAGCTCGATGGGCGGGGTGATCTTGATGGCGTCTTCCTTGCCACTGACGCGGAAGTTGGTCAGCTGCTTGGTCCGGGTGGCGTTCACCACCAGATCGTTCTCGCGGCTGTGGATGCCCACGATCATGCCTTCGTAGACCGGGTCGCCGGCCTTGACAAACATGCGACCGCGGTCGTCGAGTTTGCCCAGGGCGTAGGTAAAGATCTCGCCATCGTCCATCGAAATCAGCACACCGTTCTTGCGGCCGCCGATGTCGCCCTTGTGCGGCTCGTAGCCGTCGAAGATGTTGCTGATCAGGCCCGAGCCGCGGGTGAGGTTGAGGAACTCGTTGGAGAAACCGATCAGTCCGCGCGCAGGAATGCGGTACTCCAGGCGCACACGACCACGGCCATCCGGTTCCATGTTGACCAGTTCGCCCTTGCGCTCGCCCAAGGCCTGCATCACACCGCCCTGATGGCCTTCCTCGATGTCGCAGGTCACCAATTCGATCGGCTCACATTTCTCGCCGTTGATTTCGCGGAACACCACGCGCGGCTTGGACACGGCCAGCTCATAGCCTTCACGGCGCATGTTCTCCAGCAGGATGGTCAGGTGAAGTTCACCCCGCCCGGAAACTTCAAAGATGCCATCTTCGTCGGTTTCCTTCACGCGCAGGGCCACGTTGTGCTGAAGCTCCTTCTGCAGGCGGTCCCAGATCTGACGGCTGGTCACGAACTTGCCTTCGCGGCCGGCCAACGGACTGGTGTTGACGCAGAAGTTCATGGTCAGCGTCGGTTCATCCACCTTGAGCATGGGCAGCGGCGTGGGGTTGGCGGGATCGGTCAGGGTCACCCCGATGCCGATGTCCTCAATGCCGTTGATCAGGACGATGTCGCCAGGCCCGGCCTCGGTCACCTGCATGCGATCGAGACCCTGGAAGGTCAGGACCTGGTTGATGCGACCCTTGAAGCTCTTGCCGTCGGGGCCTTCCATCACCAGGACGTCCATGGCGGGTTTGATGGTGCCGGCATTGATGCGACCCACGCCGATACGGCCCACGAAGCTGTTGTAGTCCAGGGCTGAAATCTGAAGCTGCAGGGGGGCCTTCGGGTCACCCTGGTGCGCAGGCACATGCTTGAGGACGGTGTTGAACAGAGCCGACATGTCGGGACCCCATTGCTCGCCCGCGGGACCCTCCTCCAGCGACGACCATCCGTTGATACCGGAGGCGTAGACCACCGGGAAGTCGAGCTGTTCATCGGTCGCGCCCAGTTTGTCGAACAGGTCGAATGCGGCGTTGATGACCTTGTCGCAGTTGGCTCCGGGCTTGTCGACCTTGTTGACGACGACGATGGGGCGCAGGCCCAGCGCCAGCGCCTTCTTGGTGACAAACCGGGTCTGCGGCATCGGGCCTTCCTGGGCGTCGATCAGCAGCACCACGCCATCGACCATGGACAGCGCACGCTCGACCTCGCCGCCGAAGTCCGCGTGGCCGGGGGTGTCCACGATGTTGATGTGCGTGCCCTGCCAACTCACAGCACAGTTCTTGGCCAGGATGGTGATGCCTCGTTCGCGTTCGATGGCGTTGTTGTCCATCACCGTGTCCACGACTTTCTCGTGTTCGGCGAAGGTGCCAGACTGGCGCAGGAGTTGGTCGACCATGGTGGTTTTGCCATGGTCGACGTGGGCAATGATGGCGATGTTGCGGATTTGCTTGCTCATGATTGGGCTTCCAAGATTTGCTGAATGTCGTTGGGGCTCAGCAAGCGCCCCGGTATGAGTTCTCCGCCCTGCACGTGGGCGGTGCCCAGCAACACAGGTTGGGTGGCGCCCTGTGTGGGCGGGCCGTACACCGCCACATGGCTGGCGTTGGGCCATGGGCCGCGACGCCGCATGCCGCTGAGAAAGCGAGCCGCATTCTCCGCGTCCAGCGTGACGGTCTGGTGATCGCCCAGCAGCACGTCAACCGGCTGCAAGGCTTGTTGACGCTCGGCCTCGGGCAGGGCTTCCAGGGCCTCAAGCGTGACGCACTGCGATTGCTCGAACGGCCCGGTGGCCACGCGGCGCAAGTAGCGCAGGTGTCCGCCACAGCCCAGCGCCTGGCCAATGTCTTCGCCTAGCGTGCGGATGTAGGTGCCTTTGCTGCAGCGCACGCGCAGACGCAAGAAGGGCTCCTCTCCTGCCAGTTGCATGTCGAGCAGTTCCAGTTCGTGAATGACCACCTGCCGGGGCTCGCGCTCGACTGTCTGACCGTCACGCGCGTACTCATAGAGCGGCTTGCCGTCTTTCTTGAGTGCGCTGTGCATGGGCGGCACCTGGGTGATGGGGCCGGTGAAGCGGTCGAGCACCTCGACCACCTGTCCCGGCGTGCAAGCGACGGCGGCGGTGGCCAGAACATCGCCTTCGGCATCGCCCGTGCTGGTGACCACGCCCAGGCGCACCACCGTCTCGTAGGTCTTGTCAGCGTCCAAGTGGAGCTGGCTGAACTTCGTGGCCGCGCCAAAACACAAGGGCAGCACGCCGCTGGCCAGAGGGTCCAGCGTGCCGGTGTGGCCCGCCTTCTCGGCGCGCAGCAACCACTTGGCCCTTTGCAAGGCCTGATTGCTGGAGAGACCCAGCGGTTTGTCGAGCAACAACACCCCGTGCACAGGGCGCCGTTGCACCCTTGTGCGCGGCGCGTTCACGGTCAGTCTTCCTTTGCGCGCGAGGAGACCGCCTTGGCAATCAAGGCGTTCATGTCGGCCGCACGCTCGGTGGTGCGGTCAAACACGAAGTGCAGCGTGGGCACGGTGTGGATGTGCAGGCGCTTGAACAGCGCGTTGCGCAGGAAACCGGCGGCGGCGTTCAGCCCTTCCGCGGTTTCCTCGGGGTTGCCGGTGAGCAGGCTGAAGAACACCTTGGCGTGGGCGTAGTCGGGCGTGACCTCCACGGCATTGAGCGTGACCATGCCCACCCGCGGGTCCTTCAACTCGCGAGCGATCAGCTCCGCCAGATCGCGCTGGATCTGGTCGGCCACGCGAAAGCCGCGGTTGGGTACGGAAGAAGCCTTGCGGGGCATGGTGCTCGCTCCTTACAGGGTACGGGCCACTTCCTTGACTTCAAAGAACTCGAGCTGATCGCCCTCTTTGATGTCGTTGAAGTTCTTGAGCTTGATACCGCACTCGAAGCCTTCCTTGACCTCGCGCACATCGTCCTTGAGGCGCTTGAGCGACTCGAGTTCGCCGGTGTAGACCACCACGTTGTCGCGCAACAGGCGGAAGTGGGCGCTGCGGGTGACCATGCCTTGCGTGATCATGCAACCAGCCACCGTGCCGATCTTCGACGCCACGAACACTGTGCGGATCTCGGCCATGCCGATGACCTCTTCGCGCTTCTCCGGCGCCAGCATGCCCGACATGGCCGCCTTCAGCTCGTCCACCGCGTCGTAGATGATGTTGTAGTAGCGCAGGTCAACGTCGTTGCCTTCGGCCAGCTTGCGGGCGCCGGCATCGGCGCGCACGTTGAAGCCGATCACCACCGCACCGGAGGCAATGGCCAGGTTGACGTCGCTCTCGCTGATGCCGCCAACGCCGGCATACACCAACTGCACGCGCACCTCGTCGGTGGAGAGCTTGAGCAGCGACGCCGACAGCGCCTCCTGCGAGCCCTGCACGTCGGCCTTGATGATGATGGGCAGGGTCTTGACCTCGCCCGCCGACATGTCGGCAAACATGTTCTCCAGCTTGGCAGCTTGCTGCTTGGCCAGCTTGGT
>Ga0114986_1000543_pt1 | contig 10364 bp, 11 predicted proteins | sample Shrwel1BS1Day17_FD_96988 | JGI IMG/M metagenome (GOLD analysis project Ga0114986, IMG submission 96988) | Subsurface microbial communities from deep shales in Ohio, USA - Utica-3 well 1 S-1-Day17 | ecosystem: Environmental > Aquatic > Deep subsurface > Shale gas/oil reservoir > Produced... | reverse complement strand
TCGCCAGAACGCGCATGCGCCGGGCCGAGATGGCAACGTCGCTGGCGGCGGCCGCCGGCGAGGAGTCCGTGGAGCTGCTCGGCGACACCGACCTCCAGGTGGCTGGTTTCCGCGGCCGCGGTGTCCCCAGTCTGCATCCGGATGATTTCCAGGACCTGGCCGAATACGCCCAGACCGTCTTCTCCCGGACCCGGTCCTCCCACTTCAACCAGGTCTTCCAGCGGTCCGAGCCTTCCTTGGGGGCGCTGAGCCAGCTCAACGAGCTGTACTTCAGCAACAGCGTCGGGCAGTCCGATCACCTGCAGCCCCAGGTGCTGCACGTGCTGAATTTGGCGTTCGTGAAAACCGTTCGCGATTTCGCGGCCATGGCCCGGGCCCGTGTAGAGGTGCATGAGGAGCCCGGTGAGCCCAACCTGGAGGCCGAGACGGCCCGGGTCCATGTGCACCACGGCTCGATCATCTCCTCGAGCTCGACCCCTGAGCCGGCAGCGAACCAGGCATCCCTGTGGATTCACTTCATCAACGAGCGCGATGAAGTCATCCACCGCTACAGCCTCAACGGCCAGAACCTCTTCAGCCTGGGCAAGGGGGTGGCAGACAACCTGGAGTTCCGCTGGCGAGACCAGCTGCAGGCCAACATCACGTCCGTGGGCGCCGCGCTGGCCCGTGAGATCGCCGCCTCCCTGGGGGAGCGGGATCCGCAGCTGCGCCTGGCCATCGAGGAGAACGCCACCACCTTGGGCAAGACGTTCCTGCAGCTGCTGGACGGCACGCCCGAGATGTCGCGACTGGTGGCCGCCGGCAAGGAATACATGCCCACGACGGCGCTCTACGGCGCCATGAAGGCCTACAACGAGACCTTGGACCGTGAGGCGATCAGCATCGCCCTGCGCTTTGGGACCATGCGCTCGTTCACGCACGCCACCTACGTCGCCTGCCGTGACCCCAAGCTGCGCGCAGCCCTGGCAGCCTCTCCCTACCAGGGGTCCTGGGCGTTGCTGGCGCTGCCGCCGGCGCTCTTCGGACGCGTCAACGGACTGAGTCCCAAGACGGCCGGGGTGTTGCAGGAAGTGCTGCGCCACATGCACGATGGACTGCAGCCGTCGATGCGCGATCGCATCGGGCAAGAGTCCGCGCAGTACCTGATGGGGTTTCGTACCCGCGGTGGCGTGCACACCACCAACGCCACGGGCAAGCCCATGGCCATGAGCTTCGACAGCCTTCCCTCCTTGATCGAGGCCGGGCTCATCAATCCGGCTGAGGCCGGTGCGGTGCTGGCCGGCGCCATGAACCGGGTGGCCCAGGAGCTGGGCGGCGCCGAGAAGATCCGTCGGCTGCCTCCGCCGCGCACGCTCATGACCAGCAGGCCCCTCATGGAGATGCTGGCCAACGCCACCACGGGAATCATCCCGCTGTCGACCGAGCCGCTGCTGATGAGCATGGAAACCCGGATCAAGGCCGGCAGCTTCATCCTCCTGGACGCCCTGCACGGGGGCAAGAATGCCCACGATGCCGAGGGCGGCCCGGCGGGGGATGACTTCAGCATCAAGACCAGTGACTTCACCAGTGCGCCCTCCTTCCAGGCGCTCCTGACCTACCGGGGCTCTGACCAGCATGCCGACATCAGCGCCCGGGCCATGGGCAGCGCCCTGCGCTCTATGATGGGCGCGCAGCACTCTGCCAAGGAGCCGCTGGCCACCCGCATCGAGCGGCCCTCGAGCATGGTGCGCGCCAACATGGAGTGGAGCCTGGCGCAGATCCGCCGGGTGGACGATTTCAACTTCAGCGCACTCCCGTACGCCAAGCCTGGTGTCGAAGGCGGTGCCGAGGGGGCTACGTCAGCTGACGATGTGGCGCTGGGTACCCGGTACCAGCTCACCTTTGTCTCCAACACCACCCCCCAGCACTGGATCTCCATGACGGTGGCGGCCGCCGTGTCGCCGGCGGGGACGCTCTCCTCCACCGTGCCCGGCCTGAAGATGTTCGGCCAACCCGATACGGGCGTGATCACCGGGCCGGGCGTGACGCCAGGCGACCCTGAGCTGCAGTCGGTTCAGGTCCTGGCCATGCCGCCCTTTGATCCCACCCATGGTGACGACAGCAGCCCCACCTTCAATGCCCTCGTGACCCGAAAAGCTCTGGGCAGGGGAGCTATGGGCCGACTGCAGAAGGATGTGCTGTACCGGGGTCTGCCCGGCAGCGGCGATCTGTACATGCCCTGGGAAGATCGCAAGCTGGGAGAGGCGAGCCGGAAGGCGTTGGGCCGGCATGCCGATGCGCTGGGGGATCTGGTGCGACAGCGCCTGGCCGCCGCCGCGCGGCGCGATCCGCTGCTCTTTGCCGCCACCCTTGGCTCGGGCGGCCTGGATCTCACCGAGCAGCTGCAGGCCCTGCACAAGCCGGGCTTGCGACTGGCCACCGATTCCTCCATGCGGGCCGCCCTGGTGGCCAGCGGTACCGGTGCATCGGTTGCCTTGCGCCGTGCCGCGGCGCATACCCGCGATCCGTTCAAGATCACCCGCGGCGGGGCCTCCCTTCTGGACCTGGCCGAGTGGGCACAGACCCCCTCTCGACTGGGGCTGAACGAGTTCTCCCGGCCGGCCGCCAACGACATGGTTCGCCAGGCGCTGGCTGGCCTTTGCGATAACCCGATGGCCGCCAAGGACCAGGCGCGCCTGTCCGCCCTCCTGCAGCGCAGCGCAGACAACTGCCTGCACAAGGTACCCGAGCTGCTGCCGGCGTTCCTGTCCGCGGGGCTGCCACCCAGCAAGCAGCTCTTCGAGCTGCTCGAGCAGATGCACCCCAACCAGGTGGGCGAGGAGGTCCGGCGGGAGTGGCAGGAGATGCGGATGCGCCTGCAGATCGGTGAGGTAACCGTCGGCTCGACAGCTGGCCAGAGCCCATCAGCAGGCTCCAGACCTCACCGCCGGGGCGGGATCTGAAGCGGCTGCGCTGCTTGTAGCGTGATTGGTGGACTTGGAAAACGGAGGCCCTCGGATAGAGTGCCTTCACAGCCCTGAACTGCAGGCCCTCAGCTCAAAACCATCCAGACCCTCGATGAAACGCCTCGCCGCAGCCGCCGCCATCCTCTGCTGCGCCGCCTTCATGGGCAATGCGCACGCATTCAAAACCGATCAGTGCGTCATGCTGATCCATGAGGCTATCGAGAAGAACCAGCAGGTCCTCGCCGGCCCGGCCGATCGTCTCAGCCAGGTGCTGCAGCAGACCAAGGTCTCCTCACGAGCGGTCCAGTTCTACGAAGCCTCGCTGCTGGAGCGTGCGGCTCAGAACGTCTCCCTGCGCCTGCAGATGCTGACGTTCACATCCAACCTGGTGCACATGCAGTCCAACGACAAAGCCAAGTACCAGGCGGGCCTGGTCGGACTGGATGATTCGTCCCAGGGCACTTTCAAGATCATCGAACTCAGGGTTAAGGAGGCTGACCTCACCCTGAAGGACATCTCCGATCGCCAGCTGCGCAGCGCCGCTCAGGAAGTGGTCACGGCGCTCAAGAAGCTCTCGGCCATCTACTCCCCCTGCATCCACTGAAGGGAAAGGCTCAGGGGCGCCGGCGCGCACCCGGGGCTGAAGGTGTCGGTCGTGCTCCACCTCCCCCCAGCTCGACTTTCTCCCGCATCTCCGGCGCCGCGTCGTAGGTGAAGTAGACGTCCACCCGGCGGCCGCACCACTGAGGATGGATGTGATCGGCCTTGCCGCGGATGTCATGGGTGACGAAGTGCTGGCGAAGCTTCTGCCGGTACCGGTCCTCCATCTCCCCGGCCTCCTCGCCGGCGCGGGGCTGCACCTCCAGGAGGATGTCCACATCGCTGTCTTCATGGGTGGTTCCGGTGCCCATGATCTCCTTGGCGAAAGAACCCACCAGATAGGCGGCCTTGACCTCCTCCCGCAGACGGATCAAGGGGTGTGCGCTGAGCACCTCACAGATCTCCTGCACGGATGGTGGCTGGAAGGGCGGCTTGGTTGTCATGTTGTGGGATTCCTGGAAGGCAGAGCTTACCGGGGGCCTCGGGCCCGGGCGCGGGCGGCAGCAATCACAGCGCGGCCTCTCTCCAGCCCCACCGGCTGCGCCACATCACCGGCAGCACCTGGGGCTTTGTCCGTGGAAGCAGCTGCAGCGGGCGGCGCCACAGCCGGCTGAGCATCAGCACCGGAGCGCGCGGCCAGCACCTGTTTGAGCGTCTTAGGCAGGTCCACGCCCTCATAGGTGTACGGGATACATTCGCTCTGCGCCCACTCACGAGCCTCCCTCTGGGCGCCATCAGGGCTGCCATAGCTCCCTGGCCCGGAACACTCCGGCCCAGGGCAGCCACTCTCATCGACACGCATGTGAACGGCAAAGTAGCCGCGCATGCCACTGGTGACCGCGATGAATCCCACCCTGTTACCCAGACGCTCGCCGATGTCTCCCAGCCACTTCATCTGCGGCGGGGTCAGGGATCGATACGAGTTCACTGCAGCCCGCGCCGAGCGAACAAAGGAGCGTTCGCGCTCGTTCAGGGCGTGCTCGTGATCCCTGCACAAGTTGAGGGTTCGAAGGACGGCGGCGTCCAGCTCCTCCCGACGCTCATCATCTGCTGCGATGGATGCCCGGACCCGCGCCATGTGCTCGGGATCGTTGAGCTTGGTGAAATCGACCATGGTCAGACTCTGGTGATGGACCGCGTGCGCGGACAGGTGGGTGCCCGGGCGGCGCTTGGATGAGGCGGATGCATATCCGCGGGCATTTCATGGATGCTGAAAGGATATCTCATCCACCAAGCTTTGGTTGTCCAGCGGCCGCACACTGGATATGCTTTTCCTGTGAGTGCGCCAGTTCCACTTTGGAGACGCGCCTTTCGATCAACCACACACACAGGCGCTGCCATGCAATCCATCAAGGACACCTCCGACATGATCACGAGCACACACAGGATTCTCCCGGGCCAATGGGTGGTGCGCCGCAGCTTCAATCAGGTGGGCAAAGTGGCCGATGTGTATGGCGACGGGACTCTCATCGACATCGTTCTCTATGCCCGTGACGGCTCTCGCATCGGCAGGGAGTCCCCGCCCTGCGGAGGCCCCCGAGGTTTTGAGCCGGCATGCCCTGCTGAGAACTGGATCGCGATCAAGAAGCCCGATTTCCCGATACCCCGGTATTGCTCGTGGGAGGGCCGGGTTGTTCCGCTCGAGCAGAGCTCGTGCACACAGGAGCAATCATGACGCCAAAGGGTATTCGCCGATGGGCGGCTCGTGCTGCAGCTGTGGGGTTGTCGCTCTACCTCGCGATCGGTGCCTTTGCTGACCACCGCAGCTACCTGATGCTGCTGGGTGGCCTGGCGATCGCTCAGCTGTTCGTGTGGCTGGGCGGCGAGATCGAACGCAACAGGGAGCATGCAGGGTGAGCGCCGTCATCAGCTCCTGTCAGCAATACCGGTACCGGCTCGACCGCCGCATCCAGGATGCGGGCCCTGTCTACGCCTTCTTCGGCATCAACCCCAGCACGGCCGATGCGAACCTGGACGATCACACGGTGAGAAAGTGGATAGGCTTTTGCAAGCGTTGGGGCGCGTCTCGCTTCATCGTGGGCAACGTCTTCGCCTACAGGGCCACCGATGTCCGGCAACTAGCCAGGGTAGCCGACCCCTATGGGCCGGCGATGACCCATCACCTGGCCGAGATCATCCGCGAGGCCGATGTGCTCGTGCCCTGCTGGGGTGCGATCTCAAAGGCGCCGAAGGCTCTTCACGGCTCTTTTACCGACTTGGCCACACAGCTTCAGGCATCAGGCAAGCCTGTCAAGTGCTTCGGCCGCACCAAGCACGGTGACACGTTGCACCCGCTGATGCTGGCGTACAGCACACCTCTGGTCCCCTTTTGAGCGGGCGCGCCCGCACCTTCGATCTCACATCATGACCAATCCCTCGACGTCCCAGGACAACTCCGCTGCATCCACCCTCCCATGGCTGGGCGACCTCCTGCCCTTTGATGTCTTCCTGAAGACGGCCAACTACATGGGATCGGACCGCGAGTACGGCACACCTGAGTCTCAAGCCCTCTTCAGTGAGCACATGGAGGTTCTGGACCAGACCATGCAGGGCTTCATCGCCAAGCTGCTCGATGGAGGGCATCTGAAGGCCATCGAGAACACCGAGCGGCGCGGCAACCGCTATGCGAACACCTGGAACGACGCAGTAGCGGGGGTCGTGACCGACTGGACGCTGGATGACCTGGCGATGCCGGTGGCCCGCGATCTCCTGGCCTCGATGAGCCGCGTGGGACGCCAGATCGTGAAAGACGGTGCTGATCAATCCGCGCGGCAAACCCTGCTTTTCAGGGCGGGGAAGGATAGCGCGGCGGTTCGAGCTGGGCTGAAAGGCCCGGCGAAGAACGGCCAACTTCGTGCGTAGTCGATATACTGTATGAATGTCCAGTTTCAAGGCCTACCGGTTCCAGTTGCGCACGCGTCCTCGCGATGAGGCCCTGCTGCGCCGCTTCGCCGGTGCTGGCCGGTGGGTCTGGAACCGGGCTCTGGCCGAGCAGTGTGCTCGTCACGCTCGAGGCGAGAAGTACGCCAGCTACGTGGAGATGGCCAAGTGGCTCACCACCTGGCGCAACGACCCGGCCACGGTCTGGTTGTCAGACCACCCCATCCACCCGCAACAGCAGGTGCTTCGCCGCCTCGATGCGGCCTACAAGCGCTTCTTCACCGCGGCCAAGGCTGGCCATGCCGGCGGCCGTGGCCGCACCGGCCCACCATCATTCAAGCGCCGGGGCGAAGAGCCCGGCATCCGTTTCCCCGATCCCAAGCAGTTCGCCCTTGATGCGGCCAACGGCCGCATCAAGCTCCCCAAACTCGGGTGGCTGCGCATTCGGATGAGCCAACCGGTCGAAGGGGTGCTGCGCAACGTCAGCATCTCGCGTGAGGGCCATGGCTCTGGTTCACGCTGGTTCGTGTCGCTCCAGGTGCAGGTGCCCGAGACGGTGCCGGCGCTGGGCGTGGCGCCCACCTTGGGCATCGACGTGGGCCTGGCCAAGTTCGCGGCGATGAGCGATGGCACGTTGGTCGACCCGCTCAAAGCCCTGGCCCGCCAGGAGCGGCGGCTGCGCCACTACCAGCGGTCCGTCTCGCGCAAGGTCAAGGGCTCGGCCAACCGGCGCAAGGCTGTGGCCCGCCTGGGCAACCTGCACCGCAGGATTGCCCGCCAGCGCTCGGACTGGCTGCACAAGCTCACGACCGACCTGGCCGACGCCCACCCGGTCATCGCCCTGGAAGATCTTCGGATCAAGAACATGTCGGCCAGCGCCAAGGGCACGGTCGATGCGCCGGGGCAGAAGGTGCGTCAGAAGGCTGGCCTCAACCGATCCATCCTGGACGCCGCCTGGGGCGAGTTCGCCCGGCAGATCACTTACAAGGTGGAGTGGCGCGGCGGCCAGGTGATCCTGGCCAACCCGGCGTACACGAGCCGCACATGCAGGATCTGCGGCCACGAGGCTGCTGAGAATCGGAAGACCCAAGCCGTCTTCGCCTGTGTGGCCTGTGGCCACACAGAAAACGCGGACGTACACGCCGCGAAGAACATCTTGGCCGCGGGGCACGCGGTCTGGCTGAATCAGCTCATGGAGAAAAACTCCAAGCCGTCAGCCGCCGCCTGTGGAGGAGAGGTCAGACGGCAGCGGCGCGCAAGCGCTGCAGCTGCAGCTCCGGAGAAGCAGGAACCCACCGAAGCGAAGGTCTTGGTATGAGCTCAGCTCACACCAAAGCCGCAGCAGTAGGAATCCTCGGCCTTCAGGCCGGGGAGGATGTCAACCCAAGCCTCTCTACGATGAAGTCATGCGGGAGTATTCGAGCGGATGCTTTCGCTATCCCGTCATCGTTGATAGTTCCACCAAGTGCGGCGCCACGGGCGTGCCCCTCAACGTCGTCCTGGGCAGCGGCTGGCGCGCGGTCCTTGCCGAGCGGCGCTCCAAGGGTGAAGCCCTGGGCAGCGGCTTCGAATACATCCCCGTAGGCCCAAGCCCCGAGGACGAGGTTCGCCATGTCAGCATCCCGGCGCCCAGCGGAAAGATGCTCGCGGCCGACTGGTTCCGCCTGGATGGCAACGCCTTCACGGAGGCGGTGAACGCCCGGGATCTGAACTTCGACATCAACACTGGCTTTGGCATGCGCCAGCAAACCGAGCACTACGCCAAAGAGCACGGGTTCCTCTCCATCTTCGTGGGCAACACGTCGCCCCACCTGTACCGCCGCGGCGAGTTCGATGTGATCGGCAACGAACTCGACGAGGGCCGCCGGCCGTCTCCCGGCAAGTCGCAGGCATCCTTCTGCACCGACCTCTGGTGGGCCACCATCATCGATGCCCAGATCCTTCGGGAGGTGCTGGTCAAGCATCACGGTGAGCAAGCAGGCTCAGCTGCCTTCGATGCCTTCATCAAGGACGGCGACTACAAGAGCTTCGAAGTCCCCAAGGGGGAGTACCACGCCCACTTCACGGATCTACCCGGATACCTGGTCAACTATGAGCCTGAAGGCGCAGATGTGAGCTGGGCGCCCTACCGGGATGTCTACTGCGTCCTGGGCCAGGAGCAGCTTCAGTGGCGCCCCAAAGCAGAGCCCTCGGAAGATCAGGCGCAGAAGAACAGCGAGGGCACCGCCGGCCGCCGCCGCGGCATGCGCAGGTGATCAGGGCTTGAGCCGGGCGCCACATCCGACTTTGCAGCATTGACTGTGGTCTCGTTGTCGGGCTGCTCCAAAATCGATATCTTGTAGACAAGCCCTATTGAAAGAACACAGATGAATCCCCCGGAGCCCAAGCCGGCACTCTCCAAGCATCCGACCAAGACGCCCCTGCGAAAGCTGGATGCGTCCTTCAAGTCCAATGCTGCTCGCATGATGAAGTCCATCGGGCGCAGCATCCGTGCGGCACGGCTGAACATCTACGGCCTGACCCAGGAGCAGATGGCCGACAAACTCGGTCTGTCTCACGTCACGCTGCGCAAAATCGAGCTGGGAGAGACGGTCCAGGCGGAGTATGTGATGCTGGTCCTGGCGGCCATGCGTCGCCACGATGCGGTCAGCATGGCCGCCAACCCCATGCTCTCGGAGCACCTGGTCGAGGCAGACGCCTCCGCCCTGCCGGTGATGCTTCCCATTGCCGCGCCGGCCGCGAGCCCACAGGCAGCCCCGGCCGAGGATTCTTCGCCCTCGGGGGCTGCAGCAAGCGCCCCAGAGCCGGGCCTAAGCCCGGCTGAGATGCTGATGCGAGGCGTTCCACTGAAGCGGCCCCGATAAGGCTGAGATGGAACACGAGGCCCGATGGCTTCGTGTTGGTGCTTGTGCGTGTTTTGGATATCCTTTTCACAGATAATCCAACCCAACAGGAACACCCATGAATACCAAATTCCGCCCCTCTTTCGCCGCCAAGCACGACAGCCTGATTCGGGTGTCCCATGAAGGCATCCTCAGCCAGCTCAAGGCACCCAAGCGCTCTGGCGAGCAGGATGGCGGCGCTCGCAGCAACGTCGCTCCCCAGGGCTACGAGATCGTCAGTGCCGACGGCTACGTGATCGCCCCGCGTGATCTGGTCTTCATCGGCGGCAGCCAGCCGCGCTGGGTCATGGCCCGTCGCGCCGGCGAGGCCGGCGAGCTGGTCCGCTTCAGCACCGCCGCCGCTGTTGCGCGGCCGCGCATGTGACTGGTGCTGCAGGAGGCATTTGAGGCGACCATGGCAACCGTTGTGCTGACATCACCCGAGGACACGCTGATCTCTGGCGCGATCCACACGATCAACTCCTCTGGCGGCACCCGCAGCCCTGTGGTAAGTGCCTATCAGGTAGTACGCCGCGGCCACTGTGCCAGCCAATGGCCCGAACCGGTGGTCGAGCGCAGTAGGACGGCCTTGGATGATGTGCAGTACCTCGATGTGACTGTCCACACGGCCAGCGGCACCTTCACCACAAGCGTTTCCAGCTCCGACGAGGACTTGGTGGATGTGGCCATCGACGCCCTTCGCACCCTCATGCGGCCCCAGGTTCGGGCCGTCTTCATCGCTCAGGACTGGCATGGCGACCATGCCATGCCCACCGGCCAACGAACCATCTTCAACTGCCTGGAGGCCTTCACCGGCATGAGCCTCGATGAGGCGCGCCGCCACATGGTGCCGGGCATCCTTCGTGACACCCTGGCTCAGGGGCTGCCCGAGCGGCAGGCCCACGACGGTCCGTTCGAGGTGATCGTCAACGAGGCCGACCTGGTGCGCGTGGTGCACCTCTTCTGCGACCGGCACGATCAGCCGGTGGCCAGCGATGCGACCCTGGAGTCGGTGACCAAGCCGATGTGGATGAAATTTCGCCGTCGCGTGCGCCAG
>Ga0114986_1000541_pt1 | contig 10375 bp, 11 predicted proteins | sample Shrwel1BS1Day17_FD_96988 | JGI IMG/M metagenome (GOLD analysis project Ga0114986, IMG submission 96988) | Subsurface microbial communities from deep shales in Ohio, USA - Utica-3 well 1 S-1-Day17 | ecosystem: Environmental > Aquatic > Deep subsurface > Shale gas/oil reservoir > Produced... | reverse complement strand
TCCACCGAGAAGCCTCGCCTGGCCATTCTGGCGGACAGGATTGCTGCGCCCTTTCTCGTGGTGGTGGTGCTGGGCGCCCTGGCGGCCGGCGCTTTCTGGTGGCAGACCGATCCCGGCAAGGCGGTGGCGGTGGCCGTGGCGGTCCTGATCGTGACCTGTCCCTGTGCGCTGTCGCTGGCCACACCATCGGCCATGCTGGCGTCTGCCGGAGCGCTGGCCCGCCGTGGCGTGCTGGTCCGACGGCTCCAGGCGTTTGAGACGCTGTCGTGCATCAACACGGTGGTGTTTGACAAGACAGGCACCCTGACCCGAGATCGGCTGGAGGTGCGGGAGCTCTCGATGCGCGACGGTGTTGCCCGCGAGCAGGTGCTGGCCTTGGCCGCGTCGCTGGCGCAGGGTTCGCTTCATCCGGTGTCCAAGGCAATTGTCGAGGCCGCCCGTCAGCAGTCGGTCACGCCGACCAGGCACACTGGCGAGGTGACCGAGCAGGCAGGGCAGGGCATGGCGGCCACTTTTGAGCGCCACGGCCATGTCCGCCTTGGCTCGGCGGCCTGGGCTGGCGTGGTGACCGTGGGCAAGTCTGATGGCCCGCGGGCCTACTTGTCTGACGAGCAAGGCTGGCTGGCCACCTTCGAACTTGAGGAGCAGCTGCGCGAGGATGCCATCACGGCAGTCAGTGCGCTGCGCCAGCAGGGCATTCGCACCCTTTTGCTTTCCGGCGATCGCGAAGGTGCGGCCCGACTGGTGGCTGGCGAATTGGGGATCGATGAGGTCATTGCTGGCGCCACGCCTGAGCACAAGCTGGCGGAGGTGGTTCGGCTGCAACAGAACGGCAGAACCCTGGCCATGGTGGGCGACGGTCTGAACGATGGTCCCGTGCTGGCGAGGGCCAACACCTCGTTCGCCCTGGGGCATGCGGCGGCACTGGCGCAGGCGCAATCCGACTATGTGATCCAGGGGGGACGGCTAATGGATGTGGTCGACACCCTTCAGCAGGCCCGCGACACCATGCGCATCGTGCGGCAGAACCTGATCTGGGCTGCGGTCTACAACGCCATCAGCATTCCGCTGGCCATGGTGGGCTGGATGCCCCCGTGGCTGGCGGGTCTTGGGATGGCGGCCAGTTCGTTTCTCGTCATTGCCAACGCGGCACGCCTGGCCCGCAAGCCGGGTCTCGCTGGGGCTTGATGCCATTTGCTATTTGAAGAGAGTGCTTCATGGATATTCTCTATTTGCTCATCCCCGTGTCCATCGTGCTGGTGTTCGCGATCATCGGCGTCTTCTGGTGGGCCCTGCAGTCGGGGCAGTTTGACAACATCGAGCGCGAGGGTGAGCGGGTTCTCAAGGGTGATTGACTTAAGTCAAGGCGATGCCAGGGGCCAATCAGCACACTCGCGGCAGTGACATTGATGAGGAGTTCTTTATGTCCGTGACAAGAAAGACCGGCCAACCGGCGGTCTACAACGACAGCGTGGTCCGCTGGTTTGCCATTGCGTCCGTGATCTACGGCGTGGTGGGCATGCTGGTGGGCGTCATCATCGCGGCCCAGCTGACCTGGCCCGAGCTCAACATGGGGATCGAATGGATCACCTACGGTCGTCTGCGACCGCTGCACACCAATGCGGTGATCTTCGCGTTTGGCGGCTCCGTGCTGTTTGCGACCAGCTACTACGTTGTCCAACGGACGTGCCACACACCGCTGTTCTCCAACGCGTTGGCCTGGTTCACCTTCATCGGGTGGAACATCGTCATCGTCTCGGCCGTGATCACCCTGCCGCTGGGCATCACCAGCGGCAAGGAATACGCCGAACTGGAGTGGCCGATTGACCTGCTGATCGCCGTGACCTGGGTGGCTTACGCCATCGTGTTCTTCGGCACGGTTGGCATCCGCAAGGTCAAGCACATCTATGTGGCCAACTGGTTCTTCGGCGCCTTCATCATCGCCGTGGCCTTGCTGCACATCGTGAACAGCGCGGCCCTGCCGGTTGAACTGTTCAAGTCCTACTCCGCTTACGCCGGTGTGCAGGACGCCATGGTGCAATGGTGGTACGGCCACAACGCGGTGGGCTTCTTCCTGACCGCCGCCTTCCTGGGCATGATGTACTACTTCATCCCCAAGCAGGCAGAGCGTCCGGTGTACTCGTATCGCCTGTCGATCGTGCACTTCTGGGCCCTGATCTTCACCTACATGTGGGCGGGTCCCCACCACCTGCACTACACCGCGCTGCCGGACTGGGCACAGTCGGTCGGCATGGTGTTCTCCCTCATTCTGCTGGCCCCCAGCTGGGGCGGCATGATCAACGGCATCATGACCCTCTCGGGCGCCTGGCACAAGCTGCGTGACGACCCCATCCTGCGCTTCCTGATCGTGTCCCTGTCGTTCTACGGCATGTCCACCTTCGAAGGTCCGATGATGTCCATCAAGACCGTCAACGCCCTGTCGCATTACACCGACTGGACCGTGGGTCACGTGCACTCCGGCGCCCTGGGCTGGGTGGGTCTGGTGTCCATGGGGTCCCTGTACTACCTGATCCCGCGCCTGTTCGGCCAGAAGAAGATGTACTCGGTGCCCGCCATCGAACTGCACTTCTGGATCGCCACCATCGGCATCGTGCTGTACATCGCCGCCATGTGGATTGCCGGTGTGATGCAAGGCCTGATGTGGCGCTCGGTCAATCCCGACGGCAGCCTGACCTACACCTTCGTCGAATCGGTCAAGGCCACCTTCCCGTTTTACGTGATCCGTCTGCTCGGTGGTGTGCTCTACCTGGGCGGCATGATCGTGATGCTGTGGAACGTCATCATGACTGCACGCCAGGGTCGCGCCATCAACGCGCCTGTGGTGGCCGTGAACCCTGCCCACGCCTGAGGAGAAGAACAACATGGCTAGCAACGAAAAACTCACCGGCCACGCCCGGATCGAGACCAGCAACTTTCTCATGATCGTCCTGATCACCCTGGTGGTGGCCGTGGGCGGTCTGGTGGAAATCGTGCCGCTGTTCTTCCAGAAGTCGACCACGCAGCCTGTCGAGGGACTCAAGCCCTACAGCGCCCTCCAGTTGGCCGGCCGCGACGTCTACGTCAAGGAAGGCTGCTACAACTGCCATTCGCAGATGATCCGTCCCTTCCAGGCCGAGACGCTGCGTTACGGTCCGTACTCGGTCGCTGGCGAGTTCGTCTACGACCGTCCGTTCCAGTGGGGCTCCAAGCGGACCGGTCCTGATCTGCACCGCGTCGGTGGTCGCTACAGCGATGAATGGCACCGTGTGCACCTGAACAATCCGCGCGATGTGGTGCCCGAGTCCAACATGCCCGCCTATCCCTGGCTGGCCAACAAGCAGGTCAAGGCCGAGGGCATGCCCAAGCGTATGGAAGTGCTGCGCACCCTGGGCGCACCCTACACCGATGAAGAGATCGCCAAGTCGGTGGAAGAGGTCAAGGGCAAGACCGAGCTCGAAGCCCTGATCGCCTACCTGCAGGTACTGGGTACCGCCCGCAGCGCCACCAAGGTGGCTCAGCAATAACGGAGGCCGCATGGACATCAATGACCTGCGCAGCATCGTCACGACGATCAGCCTGCTGACCTTCGTGGGGATCGTGGTCTGGGCCTGGTCCAAGCGCAACCAGCCCGACTTTGATGAGGCAGCCCAGCTGCCCTTCAAGGAAGACTGAACCGCGGCACGACAAAGAGAATCATCATGAGCGATTTCACTAGCGATTTCTGGCACCTGTTTGTGGCCGGCGTCACCCTCGTCAGCATCATCGCCTGCGCGATCCTGCTGTACATCAGTGGCACGACCAAGGCCGCCACCCACGCCGACAACACCACTGGTCACGTCTGGGACGAGGACCTCAAGGAGATGAACAACCCGCTGCCCAAGTGGTGGGTGTACCTGTTCATCATCACCGTGATCTTTGGCTTGGTGTACGGCGCCATGTACCCCATGTTCGGCAAGTTCCAGGGTGCCTTGGGCTGGTCTTCCCAGGGTCAGCACACGGCCGAGGTCAAGAAGGTCGAGGCAGCGATTGCCCCGGTGTACGCCAAGTACAACGGCATGGCCCCGGAGCAGATTGCTGCCGACGCCCAAGCCATGGCCATCGGCGAGCGCCTGTTCATGAACTACTGCGCCCAGTGCCACGGCTCTGACGCACGTGGTGGCAAGTCCTTCCCCAACCTGGCGGACACCGACTGGCTGGGTGGGTCGGACCACGCCTACATCAAGACCACCATCGCGCAAGGTCGCACCGGCGTGATGCCCCCCATGGCCGCTGCCGTGGGTGGCCCGGAAGATGTTCGTAACCTGGCTCACTATGTTCTGAGCCTGTCTGGCAGCCCGCACGACAGCGTGCGTGCCACCGAAGGCAAGGGCAAGTGGGGCGCCTGCGCGGCCTGCCACGGACCGGATGGCAAGGGCATGCAGGCCATGGGTGCACCTAACCTGACCGACGGTGTCTGGCTGCATGGTTGGGGTGAAGAGGCCATCGTTCGCGCGGTGACCAACGGCTTCACCAACCAGATGCCTGCACAGGCCGCCCTGCTCAACGAAGCCCAGATCAATGTGCTGGCTTCCTATGTGTGGGGCTTGTCCAACAAGGCCAAGTAAACCGGACGTCTCCTGACGTCCCGATCCAGCCAGGACCTTAAGTGACCCAGCCAGCTGCCGACCCTGCGTTGACACCACAGCCCACGGCTTCCGCATCGACAGACGCACCGCCCGCCGGTGTGCCTGCCGATGACGAAGTGATGGTCTCCTTGTACGCCTCGCGCAAGAAGATCCAGCCCCGTTCCGTGTTCGGCCTGTTCACCAAGTGGCGGTGGGCCACGGTCTGGCTCACGCAGTTGGTCTTCTACGGCCTGCCCTGGCTGGAGTGGAATGCCCGCCAGGCGGTGCTCTTCGATCTTGAAGCGCGCCGCTTCTTCATTTTCGGCTTGGTCCTGTATCCCCAGGACTTCATCTACCTGACCGGACTGCTGGTCATCTCCGCGCTGGCCCTGTTCCTGTTCACCGCGGTGGCGGGGCGGTTGTGGTGCGGCTACGCCTGCCCGCAAACCGTCTACACCGAGATTTTTCTCTGGATCGAGAAAAAGGTCGAAGGCGACCGCTCGGCGCGCCTGCGTCTGGACCAGGCGCCACTGTCGGCCAGCAAGTTCGGCAAGCGCGGCCTGAAACACCTCCTGTGGGTGTTGTTTGCCCTGTGGACCGGTTTCACTTTCGTCGGGTATTTCACCCCGATCCGGGAACTGGCCTCGCTGACCCTGGCGGCCTCCCTGGGGCCTTGGCAGACCTTCTGGGTTTTCTTCTACGGCTTCGCCACCTATGGCAATGCCGGCTGGATGCGTGAGCAGGTGTGCAAGTACATGTGCCCGTATGCGCGATTCCAGAGCGCCATGTTCGACAAGGACACGATGATCGTGACCTACGACAAGGCGCGCGGCGAGCCGCGAGGTGCCCGTTCCAAGAAGGCGGATCCCAAGGCGCTTGGACTGGGTTCCTGCGTGGACTGTTCGCTGTGCGTGCAGGTGTGCCCGACCGGTATCGATATCCGCAACGGCCTCCAGTACGAGTGCATCGGTTGCGGCGCCTGCATCGATGTCTGCGATGAGGTGATGGACAAGGTGGGCTATCCCCGCGGTTTGGTCAAATACTCGACGCAGAACGGCATGGCCCAGGGATGGACTCGCCAGGAAATGATCCGGCACGCGTTCCGTCCCCGAGTGCTGGTGTACACCACCATTCTGGCGGTCATCACCATCGCGGTATTCACCAGCCTGTTCCTGCGCACCCCCCTCAAGGTGGACGTGATTCGCGATCGCGGATCCCTGGCTCGAATGGTCGAGCACGGCCGCATCGAGAACGTCTTCCGTCTCCAGATCATGAATGCCACCGAGGAGAGGCAGGTCTACCGTGTGACCGTGGAAGGCCTGGACGGTATCGCCATCGCGTCGGAAACCGAGGTGGAGGTGTTGCCCACCGAGGTTCGCTCCGCCCCCATGGCGGTCCAGATTCCGCCGAATGCGGCATCACCGGGCTCACACCCCATCCGGTTCACCATCCGCTCCACCGGCGACTCGGTGGACGAGGTGGTCGAAAAGGCTGTCTTTCTGGTTCCCCGCTAAACTGATCCCCCCAAGGTACTCCATGGACCACGTCATGTCGTCAGATTCCGCTCCGCCAAGCCGCCATCCCGTGCCGACCGCCTGGTGGCGTGTCCCGCACATGTGGCTGGTCGTCGGCGGTCCGCTGCTGGTGGTTGTAGCGGGCATTGCCACGGTCATCCTGGCGGTGCGCAACCCCGACCCCGTGCTGGACAAGGTCGTGTACGAGCGGGACCTGGCGGCCGCCAAGGATCTGGAAGGCAAGGCGCGGGAAGAGGCGCTCATCCGGATGCAGCCCGCCCATCAGGCGCGCAACCACGCCGCGTCGCCGGTGGTGCCTGCGGGCCAGTGACGGCATGTGCGCCCAAGCTTGGGCGCACACCGTTCGAGTGCCGGGGATCCGTTCACCAGACAGTCAGGAGAGCAGACGATGGGAAAAGCCCAAAGATGGATGTGGATTGCCTGGCCAGCTTTTCTGGTCGCTGGTGTGATGGAAATGCTGGTGTTCGCGGTGGTCGACCCGGGTGATCTCCACTGGTTCGGCGAGCCGGTGGCCATGTCCCGTCAGGCGGTGTACACCTTGGCGTTCTTTGTCTTCTGGGTGTTTGCCATGGCGTCCAGCACACTCACCACCATGCTTGCGATGTCTCCGTTTGAGGTCAACCGCTGTCCCGTGCCGCCCGACGAACGACCCAGGGACTGCGCCCGCAACGGTTGCAACTGACTGATACCGGGGCGCGTTGCTTGCGCCTCGGCAAACCCTCGACTCAGCGGCAGGGCTGAGGGTTGACAATCTTTCGCAGAGCGTCCGTGTCCTTGATGTGCACGTAGCGCTGCTTCACCTCGATGATGCCTTCCTCCACGAACTTGGAGAAAGTGCGACTGACTGTCTCCAGCTTCATGCCCAGATAGCTGCCAATCTCCTCGCGGGTCATGCGCAGGATGAGTTCCGACTGGGAGAACCCGCGCGCGTGCAGGCGCTGCACCAGGTTCAGCAGGAAGGCCGCCAGACGCTCTTCCGCCCGCATGCTGCCCAGCAGCAGCATCACCGAATGATCGCGGACGATCTCTCGGCTCATGATCTTGTGCACGTGGTGCTGGAGCGTGGTGAACTCGCGCGAGAGTTCCTCCACCTGATCGAAAGGCATTACACAGACTTCGGCATCCTCCAGCGCGATCGCATCACAGGAGTGCCGATCGTTGACGATGCCATCCAGGCCGATGATCTCGCCCGTCATCTGGAAGCCGGTCACCTGATCCCGGCCATCTGCCGTGGTGATGCAGGTCTTGAAGAACCCTGAACGGACCGCGTACAGCGAGGTGAATTTGTCCCCGGTGTTGAACAGTGACGTCCCGCGTTTGATCCGCCGGCGTGTGCTGATGACGCTGTCGAGCTTGTCGATTTCGTCCGCGTTGAGGCCCATCGGCAGACACAACTCCCGCAGGTTGCAACTGGAACAGGCGACTTTGATGCTTTGGAGGTCCATGCTTTTTGCGAGTATTTCGCGCGCAAGCTTAACCCAAAGGATTGTCGGGTGTCGAGAAACACAGTGCTGGCGCGGATTTGATGACGGTGGTTTCCCCAGTAGTCGCCAGGCGCTTGATGAAGATCAAGGGGCGCAGGCATGCGTTCGTGCACAGTTCCAGACAAGTTTGGAGAATCTTCCGTGAGTCATGCCATTTCAGACGAACTGCTCAAGCGGTTCGATGTGCCCGGTCCCCGTTACACCTCCTATCCCACCGCTGATCGGTTCGTGGAGGCGTTTGTTGAAAGCGACTACATCCAGGCACTGGAACAGCGTGCGGCCGGGTCCATGGCGCTGCCGCTGTCGATTTACGTGCACATTCCGTTCTGCGAGTCTGTGTGCTACTACTGCGCCTGCAACAAGGTGATCACCAAGCACCACGAGCGGGCGGCCGAGTACCTTCGCTATCTCAGCCGCGAGGTCGAGCTACAGGTCCAGCACTTCGGCAAGGGCCATGCCGTGTCCCAGCTTCACCTGGGGGGCGGCACACCCACCTTCCTCTCGGACCCCGAGCTGGAAGATCTCATGACCATGTTGCGCCGCAATTTCACGCTGGTGCCTGGGGGGGAATACTCCATCGAGGTGGATCCCCGCACGGTGACCGATCAGCGACTGCAGACACTGGCGCGACTGGGGTTCAACCGGCTCAGTTTTGGCGTGCAGGACTTCGATCCGGCGGTCCAGAAGGCGGTTCATCGTGTGCAACCGGCCGAGCAGGTGTTCAAGCTGGTCGAAACCGCCCGCAAGATCGGGTTCGAATCGGTCAATGTGGATCTGATCTACGGCTTGCCTCTTCAGACGCCCGAGTCCTTCCGCCGGACCCTCGCTCAAGTCAGCGAACTCAGGCCGGACCGGATTGCGCTCTACGCTTATGCACACCTGCCCAGCCGGTTCAAGCCGCAGCGTCGGATCATCGCCGCCGAGTTGCCCAGCCCTGGCGACAAGCTGTCGATGCTGTCCATGTCGCTGGACGCCATGAGCGACGCCGGGTATGTCTACGTTGGCATGGATCACTTTGCCTTGCCGACCGACGCGCTGGCGGTCGCCAAGCGCCAGGGCCGCCTGCACCGCAACTTCCAAGGTTACAGCACCCAGCCGGATTGCGATCTGATCGCCCTGGGGGTATCGGCCATCGGCCGCATCGGAGCCACCTACAGTCAGAACGCGAAGACGCTGGAGGAGTATTACGACGCGCTCGATCAGGGGCGTCTGCCCATCGTGCGCGGATTGGCTCTCACACGTGACGACCTTCTGCGCCGTTCGGTGATCATGTCGATCATGTGCCAGGGTTCGGTCCAGTTCGAATCCATCGAACTCGGGCACCTGATCGATTTCCGGTCCTACTTTGCGCGCGAACTCGAGACCTTGTCCGGCTTGTCCGAGTTCGGGCTGGTCACGGTCGACGGCCAGGGTATCCAGGTCACTTCCACCGGGTGGTATCTGGTGCGAGCGATTGCGATGGTGTTTGACCGATACCTTCAGTCCGACATCGACCGCGCCCGTTTTTCCAAGATCATCTGACGGTGACCTTGCCGGCTGCGCTGGTGTTCCTGAGCCCTTAAAGTCACGCCATGCAGACTTCCATGGCGATGACGGCACTGGTGATGGGTGTGGTGGGCGGACCGCACTGTGTGGCCATGTGCGGTGCTGCCTGCGCCGGCATCAGCCGTGCGGCGGGGCAGCAAGGTGCCCGTGCACTCTGGACGTTTCAGGTCAGCCGGATGCTGGGCTACGCGCTGATGGGTGCGTTTGCCGCGGGTTCGGTGCAGGGACTGGCCTGGTTGGGGACGAATACCTCCGTCATCCGTCCCGTCTGGACCATGTTCCATGTGGCAGCCTTGTTGCTGGGCCTGGCATTGGTGCTGCGCGCTCGGCAGCCGGCCTGGATCGACGACCTCGCCCAAGGCGTCTGGCGCCGAGTGCGGCCGGTGCTGGTCCGGCTGGGGGCCAAAGCGCCCGTGGTGCTGGGCGTGGCTTGGGCGCTCATGCCCTGCGGTCTGCTGTATTCGGCCTTGCTGATGGCCTCGCTGTCAGCCAGCGCCCTGGATGGTGCCTTGATCATGGCCCTGTTCGCACTGGGAACCTCCGTCTCGCTGACGGCGGGTCCCTGGCTGCTCCTGCGTCTTCGCGGCGGCGCTTCGGGCGCGTGGGCCATTCGTCTCGCCGGTCTGGCGCTCATGGGCACGTCCGGTTGGGCCCTGTGGATGGGCATCACCCAACCCACCGGACTGTGGTGCCTCTGAACCAGCCATCAGCTTGAAGCGGTGCCTGCGGTGCGCCCCGGCAAGGTCGCCAGCAGGAGGCCCATCAGCGCGATACCGAACGCCAGCATCTGCAATGCCGTCAGGGTCTCGCCCATGAACAACACCCCGATGGCCGCCGCACTGACGGGCAGCATCACGGTGAACACCCCTGCACGGGATGCCGGGACGGTCTTGAGGCCGGTCATCCACAGCCACACGGTCCATACGCTGGCAGCGAGGGCGTAGAACACCAGCAGGCCCCAAAGGGTAGGGGTCACTTGGCTGAAATCGAAGTGCCACGCGGTCCAGATGCCCAAGGGGGTGACCAGTGCAAATCCCCAGAGGTTGATGATTGACGAGATACGCCTGGGCCCAAGGCCGTCGGTCAGGCGCTTGCCGATGACAACGTAAGACGCTTCGCAGACGACCGCCGCAAAGACCAGCAGATTCCCCCAGACCGCCAGAGACACCCCCAGAAACTCCCCGCCCGAGGCTGTACTGCTGTCTGC
>Ga0114986_1000539_pt1 | contig 10421 bp, 12 predicted proteins | sample Shrwel1BS1Day17_FD_96988 | JGI IMG/M metagenome (GOLD analysis project Ga0114986, IMG submission 96988) | Subsurface microbial communities from deep shales in Ohio, USA - Utica-3 well 1 S-1-Day17 | ecosystem: Environmental > Aquatic > Deep subsurface > Shale gas/oil reservoir > Produced... | reverse complement strand
GGTCCTGCATCAGCGGGGCACTGCCGCGGTAGGGGATGTGGTTGAGCTGGATGCCCAGCTTCTGCGCGATCTCCTCCATCGTCAGGTGCGGGCTGGTCAGCGCGCCGGTGGAGCCGTAGCTCAGCTTGCCGGGGTTGGCCTTGGCGTAGGCCACGAAGTCCTTCCACTCCTTGAAGGGCGAGTCGGCCGGCACGACCACACCGAAGGCATAGCCGGTGACGCACAGGATGTAGGAGATGTCCTTGACCGGGTCCCAGTTGATCTTGGTGGTGTAGGGCAGGCGGAAAACGCCCAGCGGGATCTGCGCGAGCGTGTAGCCGTCGGGCTTCGCGGTCTGCAGGGCCTGGGCGGGCAGGGTGCCACCGGCGCCGGAGCGGTTTTCGATCACCACCGGCTGGCCCAGGATCTTGGAGGCGTTTTCCGCCAGCACGCGCATCGTGATGTCGGTGGGGCCGCCGGCCGGGAAGGCAATCATCAGCGTGATCGGGCGGCTGGGGAAGGCCTGGGCGCGGGCCCAGGGCGTCACGCCCAGGGCCACGGCGGAGCCGCCCAGGGCTTGCAGAACTTGTCGACGTTTCATGGAATCACCTCGAGTGCGAGAGGTGTCGAGGATGGCACCCGCCGTGCACGGCGGACACCCGGATTTGTCCTGAAAAACTGTCGCTCAAGGCTCAATATGCAGACCGCGGTTCCGATCTGCAGATCAACTGCGGGTGGACATCACGCTTTGCACCTCCCGAGCCACCTGGAGGAAGGCCGCTTCATCCAGGGGAGCCAGTGCCGCCGTGGCCTGCACTGCGGAATCAACCATCTCGGGGGCCTTGATCATGTAGTTGGCCACGGTCGAGAGGGCGCACAGCGGCCGCGCCTCGGGCTTGTCGGGCCAGGTGCCGCCACTGTGCACGGCCACGTGGTAGCGCACGCAGGTGATGGCCGCCGGGTCCAGCATCCAGGTCTCGCACATCGCGGCGCCCAGGGCGTCGTGGCTCACGCCGAAGGCCTGCATCTCCTGCAGGGCCAGCAGGTCGTCCGAGGCCGCGGCCTGCAGCATGGGGCCATAACGCTGCGGCGCATGCCGCAGCATCACCGCCTTGCCGCATTCCTCGAAGAGGCCGGCCGAATGCGCCACGAAAGCGGGCAGGCCGAGCTGGCGCGCCATCAGGCCCATCAGCAGGCCGCGCCGATTGGCGCGGAACCACATCGCGTCCAGCTCGGGGGTGGACGGAAAGACCGAGCGCAGCGCCATCTCGTAGGCGATGGCCGCCACCTGGCTGCTGCCCAGGTACTGCAGCGCCTGCTGCACGGTGCGCACCTGCTGGCGCAGGCCGTAGATGGGTGCGTTCAGGGCCTTGAGCACGCCGGCCGCCAGGGCCATGTCGCCTTCGATCAGGCTGCCCATGGCCTTGAAGTCCACGGCCTCCTCGGCCAGCATGAGCGAGAGCTGTACCAGCACATCCGGACGGGCCGGCAGGTCGATGTGCAGGGATCGCAGGGCAGGATCGATGGGCATGGGTCAGCGTTTGCGCAGCTGCAGCGACACCTGGACTTCGGTCGTGCCGCGGTTGATCCAGGCCCAGCAATAGATCTGGGCGCGAGCGCTCTCGAGCGCATCGCGGGCCTCGCGCACGCCAGTCTGTGAAGACCCGCGCACCACTTCCTTGGTCCGCGGGTCGCGGATGCTGAAGTCCACCGGGCCCTGCGCCACGAAGGCCCAGACCACCCGATCCTTGGCCGCCAGGCGGGCGCAGGTTTCATGCTCGGCCTTGGGCGCCACGGTGGCCACGACACTGGCGCCCCCTTGCGCATCCCATGCCACCTCGGAGGCGGCCGCACCGAAGGACAGGAAGGCAAGGGCGCACGCCCCCAGCCAGGACACGGATTTGATCAACATGGGAAACCCCGCGGCCGTCGGGCCGGACTGCTCAGGACTGTAGCGCAGCGCAGCCGGGCACAGGAGCCCCGGCGCGCCGAGGGTGGCCGTGACATATCCCACGCCCGCACAGGGTTGGCGTCCCGTTTCATGGCGTGGCCCGGCGCTTTCGGCAGAATCGGCCGCTCCTCTCCTGCCTTCCCTCCCCCGACCCCATGCAGCCCGACACCGGACCCACCCTCACCATCTCCAAGGACGAAGCCTTCACCTGGCTGGGGCGCATCACCCGCCAGCTGCACGAGGCCATGATGGCCCTGGGTGCCGGCCAGGAACTGCGCCAGGTGGCCGAGGAGATCCCGGACGCGCGCGAGCGTCTGGCCTATGTGGGGAAGATGACCGAGAACGCGGCCAACAAGGTGCTCAACCTGGTGGACGAGGCCAAGCCCCAGTGCAGCGAGGTGGCCACGCAGGGCCGTGAACTCGCCGAGAGCCTGCGCCGCCTGGCCGAGGCGCCTGACCTGTCGCCCGAGCGGGCGCGCGCCATGATGAAGCTGTGCGCCGGCTATGCCGACCGCGCCGCCGGCTTTGCCGACGGACAGAACGAGATCCTCAGCCAGATCATGCTGTCGCAGGACTTCCAGGATCTGTCCGGGCAGGTCATCAAGAAGGTCATCGACATCATCAGCCGCACCGAGCAGCAGCTGCTGGAACTGCTGGTGGCCAGCGCACCGGAGCAGTTGCAGGGCGCTGCGCCCGCCGCATCGGCGGACCGGGGCACCCCCCCGAGCGTGCCCACCAGCCAGGACCTCGCCGGACCCCAGGTGCCCGACAAGGCCCTCAAGCAGGGCGAGGTCGACGACCTGCTGGCGTCCCTCGGCTTCTGATCAGGGCGCGTCCGGCGCGGCCACGTCGCGGCGCTGGAACATGCCCCAACCCTCCATGCGCAGCACCACCGCGTCCTCGCCCGACGGACGCCGGGCGATGGCCTCCCACTGCGTGCGCACCAGCCCCACATGGGGCTTGCTGTTCATGGGCCGAGCCTCCAGGGTTTCCATGCGCACGCGCAGCACGTCGCCAGGGTAGAGCGGCTTGAGCCACTGCAGTTTCTCGAGCCCCGGCGAGCCCAGGCTGGCGGCGTCCAGCAGGTACTCGTCGCACATCATGCGCATCACCATAGCGCAGGTGTGCCAGCCGCTGGCGGCCAGGCCGCGAAAGAGCGGATGGGCCGCTGCCACGGCGTCGTCGAGATGGAAGGGCTGGGGATCGAATTCGCGAGCGAAGCGGATCACTTCCTCGCGGTCGATGCGCTTGGCACCGAATTCGCGCACGGTGCCGGGTGCGAAGTCTTCCCAGTACCAGCGAGGGGTGTGTGCCGGCGCGCTCATGGTTCGATGCTCACGCCCTTCCAGAAGGCCACGCGGCCGCGGATCTGTTCGGCGGCTTCCTTGGGGTCGGGGTAGTACCAGACGGCGTCGGGGTTGAGGTTGCCGTTGACGAGCAGCGAGTAGTAGCTCGCCTGCCCCTTCCACGAGCACATGGTGTGGTGGTTGCTGTGCACCACGTACTCGCGCCTGAGCGAGGCCTCGGGAAAGTAGTGGTTGCCTTCCACCACCACGGTGTCGTCGCTTTCGGCAATGACGGTGCCGTTCCAGATCGCTTTCATGCGGTGCTCCTGAGCCAGTGCACCGAGAATAAACGCTGTGGATCGCACCACACGGCCTCGGGCACGAAGCCCGATTCGGCAGCCAGGGCACGGAAGCCCTCGACGGTGTACTTGTAGGAGTACTCGGTGTGCAGGCTGTCGCCGGCCGCGAAGTCGAAGCGACGCCCGGCCAGGTGCACGTGCTGCGCGCGTCGCGCCACGAGGTGCATCTCGATGCGCTGGTGCACCGGCTGGTAGAAGGCGTAGTGGTCGAAGGCGGTCAGGTCGAAGTCGGTGCCGAGTTCGCGGTTGGCGCGGGCCAGCATGTTGAGGTTGAAGGCCGCCGTCACGCCCTGCGCATCGTTGTAGGCCGCGTGCAGCACGGCTGGGTCCTTCACCAGGTCGATGCCGATGAGCAGGCCGCCGCCGCGCAGCAGGGCCGAGGCCCGGCGCAGGAAGCCGCGCGCCTCGACGGGCGTGAAGTTGCCCAGCGACGAGCCGGGGAAGAAGCCCACGCGGGGCGCGGTGCCGTGGCCGTTCAGCGGCAGCGGTGTCGGCAGATCGAAGGGGCGGGTGAAGTCGGCCGCCAGCGGCCGCACCTGCAGGCCGGGGTGATCGTCCTGCAGGGCCTGGGCCGCGCCCATCAGGTGTTCGGCCGAGATGTCGATGGGGATGAAGCGGCGCGGCGCGTGCAGCGCGCGCAGCAGGCGGCGGATCTTGACGTTGGAGCCCGCGCCGAACTCCACGAGGTCGGCCCCGGCACCGATGCACTCGGCCATCTCACGGCCGAAGGTGTCCAGCAGCGCCAGCTCGGTGCGGGTGGGGTAGTACTCGGGCAGCTCGCAGATGCGGTCGAACAGCGCCGAGCCGGCGGTGTCGTAGAAGTACTTCGGCGAGATGCTGCGAGGCCGGCGGGTGAGGGCGGCCAGCAGGTCGTGGGCGAAGTCGCTCGGGGTCGCCATCGCGGTGGTGGGCGCACAGGCGTGTGCGCTGCCGAGCAATTGCGCACGCAGATCGGGGGCCATGCGCACAGGGATGGATGGAGGACTCACGTTCATGCATCCCTCGCCAGGCGCAGGCCGGAGAACTGCCAGCGCGCGGCCGGCGGAAAGAAGTTGCGGTAGCTCAGGCGGGCGTGCGCCGGCGGGGTCGCGAGGCTGCTGCCGCGCAGCACCATCTGGCCCACCATGAACTTGCCGTTGTACTCACCCACGGCGCCCGACAGGGGCTTGAAGCCCGGATAGGGGTCGTAGGACGAGCGGGTCCATTGCCAGACGTGGCCGAACAGCCCGGCGAGGCCGGGATGCCGGGCCGCGGCAGCCTCCCATTCGAACTCGGTGGGCAAGCGTGCGCCCGCCCAGCTGGCGAAGGCGGCCGCCTCGTAGAAGCTCAGGTGGCAGGCGGGGGCGTCCGGGTCGAGCGCCTGCCGTCCTGCGAGCGTGAACACGGTGGGGTGATCGCTGTGGGCGTCGCGCCAGTACAGCGGGGCCTCCCAGCCGCCGGCCTGCACCAGCGCCCAGCCGTCGCTGAGCCACCAGCGCGGGTTGCGGTAGCCCCCGTCGCGGACGAAGGCAAGCATCTCGCCGTTGCTCACCGGCCGATCGGCCAGCTGGAAGGGGTGCAGCAGCACCTCGTGGCGTGGGGTTTCGTTGTCAAAGGCAAACCCGTCGCCCGCATGGCCGATGGCGACGATCCCGCTGGGGCCGTCCACCCATTGCAGGGGGCGGGCCGGCGCCGGTGCGGTGGCCATCGCCGGCCGCACCGCCGGCTCCAGCGGGTTCAGCGAGAAGAGGTGCAGCAGGTCGGTGAGCAGCAGTTCCTGGTGCTGCTGCTCGTGGTGCAGGCCCAGTTGCAGCAGTGGGGCGGCTGCGCGCCAGCGGCCCTCGTCGGCCGTTGCCGCGAAGCGTTGCAGGGCCTCGTCCACGTGGGCGCGGTAGGCCAGCACCTCGGCCAGCGTGGGCCGTGTGAGCAGGCCGCGCTGCGGGCGGGGATGGCGCGGCCCCAGGGCTTCGTAGTAGGAATTGAAGAGGTAGGCGTAGGCCGGGTCGAAGACGCGGTAGTGCGCAGCGTGCGGCTGCAGCACGACGGTCTCGAAGAACCAGGTGGTGTGGGCCAGGTGCCACTTGGCCGGGCTGGCGTCGGGCATGGACTGCACGCACAGGTCTTCGGCCGAGAGGCCGTCACACAAGGCCCGCGTGCGGTCGCGGACGTTCATCAGGGGCGATGACAGGGCCGCGCGCGCCGGCGCTGCGCCATCGGGAGGTGCTTCCAAATGGGATCTCCTCAAGGTCGGGTGAGCGTAGCACCGGCCCGCTTGCGAAACAAACCTGGGACGGCCAACCTGCGCATCGTGCTGACATGACGGTGTCAGCAAGACAGCGCGCCGCTTTTTGCCTAGCATCGCGGCTTTGCGGCCGAGAGGGCCGCCATCACAACAACGGGAGTCCCCGATGAGCCTGCTGGTCCTTGGTCTGATCCTTTTCCTGGGCGTCCACTCGGTGTCCATCGTGGCCCGCCCCTGGCGAGACGCCACGATGGCACGCCTGGGCGAAGGCCCGTGGAAAGGCCTGTATTCGTTGGTCTCGCTGGTGGGCTTCGTGCTCATCATCTATGGCTACGGCCTGGCCCGGCAGTCGCCGGTGGTGCTCTACACGCCCCCGATGGCCCTGCGCCATGTGGCGATGCTGCTGATGCTGCCGGTCTTCGTGCTGCTGCTGGCAGCCTACCTGCCCGGGCGCATCCAGCGCGCGGCCAAGCATCCCATGCTGCTGGCCACCAAGTTCTGGGCCCTGGCCCACCTGCTGGCCAACGGCATGCTGGCCGATGTGCTGCTCTTCGGCGGTTTCCTGGCCTGGGCCGTGGCCGACCGCATTGCGGTCAAGCGCCGTCCCGCCAAGGTCTACGCGCAAGGCTCCACGGTGAACGACGTGCTGGCCGTGCTGGGCGGCCTCGTCATCTACGGGGTGTTCGTGCTCTGGGCCCACGCCTGGTTGTTCGGGGTGAACCCGATGGGGCGCTGAACGGACTCAGGGCACGGGGCGCAGCGTGTCCATCACCTGCGCCGCCACCTCGGTGGCAAAGGCCGCGTCGTTGATGTGATGCGGCACATGCAGCAGGCGGTGGGTCTTGCTGGCGATGAAGGTTTGCGCGAGGGCGTCGAACAGCGCCTGGTCGGCGAGCGGGTCATGGAAGGGCTGGCCCGGCGCATCGAGCATCGACAAGCCACCCAGGGGCAGCAGCAGGCGCACGGGCGCCGGCGAGGCGTTGAGCCGCTCAGCGATGCGCCGGCCGGCGGCGGCCAGCTCGTCGGCCGTGCTGCGCATCAACGTGACGTTGGCGTTGTGCACGTGGAAGCGCCGGCCACGATGCTGCGGTGGGATGGTGTCGGGCGCGCCCCAGTTGATCATGTCCAGCGCGCCCAGCGAGCCGATCCAGGGCAGGCCGTGCACGGCGGCGGCGTCCAGGCGGTGGGGGCCTGCGTCGCACACGCCACCGGCCAGGTGCTGGCCGACCTCGGTGGTGGTGAGGTCGACCACGGCCTGCAGCAGGCCCGCCGCGGCCAGGGCCTCCATCGTGCGCCCGCCGGCGCCGTTGGCGTGGAAGACCTGGGTGTCGAAGCGGTCCTGCAGGAGGGCACTCACCTGCTGCACGCAGGGGGTGGTCACGCCAAACATGGTCAGCGCCAGCGCGGGCCGGTCGTCGTCGGCCACCGGTGCCGCGTGCAGCAGCATGCCGGCCAGGGCGTGGGCGGCATTGGCCAGGATGGTGCGCGACAGGCGGTTGAGCCCTGCGATGTCGGTCACCGGGTACATCGTGGTCAGGTCGGCCACGTCGACGAAGGGGGCCATGTTGCCCGAGGCCATGGTCGACACGAGCAGCTTGGGCCGCCCGATGGGCAGCAGGCGCAGCGCGGGCGCCACCATCGAGGTGCCGCCCGAGCCGCCCACGCCGAGCATGCCGTCGATCTCGCCTTTGGCGAGCCGCTCGCGCACCAGGGCACACAGGGCCTCACCCATGGCGATCACGGCCCGGCCTCGGTCGCCGGTGCCGAAGACGGCCTCGGCCCCGGCCGGGTGATGGCGGGCCACCGTTTGCGCGGGGATGTCGGCGCGCGGGTCGCTCGAGCGCGTGCCCACGTCCACCGTGACGGTGTGCAGCCCGGCCGCGCGCAGCAGGCCAGCCAGGTAGAGCAGTTCTTCGGCCTTGGTGTCGAAGGTGCCGACCACCCAGGCCGCGGGCGCCGCCTTGTTCATGTCTTGCCGAAGCGCTGGCTCACGCACTCGAAGAAGGTGCGGAAGGTGGTCTCGACCCGTGCCACGGCGTCGGCCTCCTGCTCGGGCGGCACGTCGAAGGTGGCCCACCACTCGCCGAAGCAGCGGTTGCCCTCTGTCACCGGCAACAGGTGCATCTCGGCCACATAGTTCGTCCAGTCGGCGTCGATGTGCAGGATCTTGTAGCGGCAGCGGTGCTCGTCGTCCGACAGGGCCAGGAGTTGCTCGCGCAGGTAGCCGCCGCCGTCGCGCACGGTGAAGTGCCGCACGCAGCCCACCTGGTCGGCGGGTTTGCCGTCCTCGATGTAGGAGTTCTCGAAGAGCGGGTGGTAGTTGCCCAGCGCGCCGAAGTCGCGCAGCATCCCCCACGCCTGCGCCAGTGTGGCGTCCATCACTGCACTCACATAGACCTTGGCCATCGTTGTCTCCTTGTCGCCTTCAGTGTCCGACCCGCTTGTAGCGTTCCACGTGGGCCTTGATGGCCACCTCGGTGGGCAGCCGCTCCATGCTGCTGGCACCGTAGAAGCCGTTGCAGTGCTCGCTGTGCTGCAGCACGTAGGCCACGTCCTCGGGCATCGAGATGGCGCCGCCATGGGCGATCACGATCACGTCCTGGCGCACGCGGCGCGCGGCCTCGGCCCATTCGTCGATCAGACGCACAGAGTCGTCGAGGCTCTTGGCGGTGGTGGCCCCGATGGTCCCTCCGGTGGTGACCCCCATGTGCGGCACGATGAAGTCGGCACCGGCACGGGTCATCTCCACGGCCTCATCGGCCGAGAACACGTAGGGCGTGGTGAGCAGGTCCAGTTCGTGGGCCTGGCGGATCATGTCGACCTCGGTGCTGAAGTTGATGCCGGTCTCTTCCAGGCTCTGCCGGAAGGTGCCGTCGATGATGCCCACGGTCGGGAAGTTCTGGACCCCGGAGAACCCCAGGTCCTTCAGCTGGCGCAGGAAGTAGGGCATCACGATGAAGGGGTCGGTGCCGTTGACCCCGGCGATCACCGGGGTGTGCTTCACGACCGGCAGCACCTCGCCCGCCATTTCCAGCACGATGTCGTTGGCGTTGCCATAGGCCAGCAGGCCGGCCGACGAGGCCCGCCCGGCCATGCGGTAGCGGCCCGAGTTGTAGATCACGATGAGGTCGATGCCGGCGGCTTCCTCGCATTTGGCCGAGATGCCGGTGCCGGCCCCGCCGCCGATGATGGGTTCGCGGCGCGCCACCATGGCGCGGAACTTCTCCATCAGGGCCTTGCGTTCAAAACGCGGCATGAAAGACTCCTTGCAGATCGGGCCTCAGCGTGAGGCCACCGTGGGGGTGGATGAAGGGGCCGTGCGGGCGGCCGCAGCGGTCGGCGGCGGCTGCGTGGCCGGCGGGGGACGCAGGGCCACCAGCGCCCCGGCGATGCCGCGGCGGAAGGTCAGCACGCACACCATGAAGATCACGCCAGTGACGAGCGTGACCCAGCCGCCGAAGGCATCGAGGTAGTACTGCAACCCCACCACCACGGCCGCCCCGACGGCGGGACCCAGGACGGTGTGCATGCCACCCAGCAGGGCCATCAGCACCACGTCGCCCGAGAGGTGCCAGTGCACATCGGTGAGCGCCGCGAGCTGAAAGACCAGGGCCTTCATCGAGCCGGCCAGGCCCGACAGCGCGGCTGACAGCACGAAGAGCATCAGCTTGTAGCGTTCCACCGGATAGCCCAGCGAGCGCGCCCGCGGCTCGTGCTCGCGGATGGCCACCACCACGTGGCCGAAGGGCGAATGCACCACGCGGTGGATCAGCCACAGGCCAGCCAGCGTGAGGGCCAGCACGAGGTGGTACATCGCCATGTCGTTGCGCAGATCGATGAACCCGAAAAGCAGACCGCGCGGGATCTGCTGCAGGCCGTCCTCGGCGCCGGTGAAGGGCAGCTGCAGGAAGACGAAATACACCATCTGGGCCAATGCCAGCGTGATCATCGCCAGGTAGATGCCCTGGCGCCGGATGGCCAGGGCGCCGATCACGGCACCCAGCAGGGCGCCGGTGGCCGTGCCCACCAGCAGGCCCAGTTCCGGGGGCAGGCCCCAGGATTTCGTGGCCAGGCCGGTGAGGTAGGCCGCGCTGCCGAAGAAGGCCGCATGGCCGAAGGACATCATCCCGCCAAAGCCCAGCAGCAGGTTGTAGGCACAGGCGAACAGCGCCATGCACAGCAGCTTCATCACGAAGACGGGATAGACCAGTCCGGGCAGCCACGGCACGGCCAGCAGGGCCAGGACGGCGAGAGGGACCAGCACGCGGACGAGCTTCATGCTGCGCCCTCCCGGCCGAAGAGGCCACGCGGGCGCAGCAGCAGCACCAGCGCCATCACGACAAAGATCACGGTGGTCGAGGCCTCCGAATAGAACACCTTGGTGAGTCCTTCGATCACGCCGATGCCCAGCGCGGTGACGATGGAGCCCAACACCGAACCCATGCCGCCGATCACCACGATGGCAAAGACGATGATCACGAGGTTGGAGCCCATGCCCGAGTTCACGTGCAGGATGGGCGCGGCCAGCACGCCGGCAAAGGCGGCCAGGGCGATGCCCGCAGCGTAGGTGAGCGTGAGCAGGCGCGGCACGTCCACGCCGAAGGCCTGGGTGAGGGCGGGCTTCT
>Ga0114986_1000538_pt1 | contig 10421 bp, 14 predicted proteins | sample Shrwel1BS1Day17_FD_96988 | JGI IMG/M metagenome (GOLD analysis project Ga0114986, IMG submission 96988) | Subsurface microbial communities from deep shales in Ohio, USA - Utica-3 well 1 S-1-Day17 | ecosystem: Environmental > Aquatic > Deep subsurface > Shale gas/oil reservoir > Produced... | reverse complement strand
CCTCTTGCGTCTTTCGGGTGTAGTCCGCACGGAAGTCGGCTTCGAGCTTCTTGATCCCGTCCACAAGAGCCCGAGGCGTTCCTTTCGGAATCTCGATCTCTTTTCCGTCAAGGGTGACGACGGCGGTCTCTTCTGGCTCGTCCGACTCTTCGTCTTCGGGCTCTACGGCCTGCGATTCGTCGCTGTCCTCTTCCTCAGGCAGCGGCGGATCGCTTTCTTCATCCACTGCATCCTGCAGCGGACGGCCGGCGTCTTCTTCGACATCGGCCTGAGGCGCTGCTTGCGCAGCCTTGGCGGCCTTGCGTTGCTCGGTCCGTTCCGCATCTCGGCGGTCCAGCTCTGCCACAGCTTCGGCCACGGAATCAAACGTACTCGGTCCTTGCGGACTGCCGTTTTCTTCGGTCATTTTTGAGTCCTTGGGGTCGCTTCTCAGCGATGCCCTGCCCCAAACAAAGCGGTCCTTACGGTCGCCGCCTATTCGCGTGGGGGCTGTTCACGCGGTAGTCAAATTTGGTGCTTGTGACCGTCAGAGGTGATCACGCAATCCTCACCAGCGCCAGACACCACGGTGCAGCCCTGATCCCACCACTGCCACTTCTTCTCGGCCGTGCCGGAGTAGTGGATGCGCGGGACAAGGCGTCCGGCTTGGCAGAGCTTTTCGGCAAGAAGGGTCAGCGCCTGCCAACCATCGACATCACCCGATCCGTGATCGTCGGCTCGATCACCTTGGCCAACTTGCCCGACTGCAGCGTGTTGGTCAGATACGACCGGAACTTCGCTTGCGCGTCGAGCATCAGCCTGAGCTTTCTTTGGCCTTCCTCGTCTCTTAGGGGTGATGTTTTCCATGCCTGGATGATTTCCTGCTCGTAGTGATCAAGGGCTTCTTGCAGGAGCGAGCTCTCCAGCAATTGCCTCGCTTCATTTGCCCGGATCAGCAGTTGGTCGTCAGTCATTGGTTCACTGCGTTGTTGCTTGCCATCTCTTGAGCAGGGCTCAGAACGGTCTGAGCCTGCAACTGGGCAGCATCGATCTTGGCCTGCGCACTCATCGTCGCCAGTTGAAGCTGCAGATCGGCCTGCATCTGGGCCTTCTCGCGTTCAAGCTGGATGCTCAGGTCGGCCTTGTAGCGCTCGAGCTCCATCTGCATCTGCATCTTGACCTGCTGTTGGTCAGCTTCGACCCGTTGGCGGTTGGTGTCTACCTCAGCCTGCATCTGCATGCGCTCTCGCTCCAACTGCAGTTCGGCTTGCTTCGATTGCATATCCGCCTGAAGCTTGGCTTGAGCCTTCATCTGCTCGATTTCCATCGGGCCAGGCTGCTTGGGCAGTTGCTGCGGATCAGGGAAAAACTGCTCCGGCGAGGTAATGCCGTTGGCCTCTGCAAACTGTCGGGCCGCCAAGATGGGGGCCATCGGAGGAATCACGCCCGCTTGCGTCAGCGGAGCCTGAATCTGCATGATCTGCTGGAGAACCGCACCCTTTTTCTCCTTCGACCCCGTGCCAAGACCCACGTTGATGTGAATGTTGAAGGCATCTACCCATTCACGTGGGTCGATATTCACCCACTCTCCCAGCAGTTCAACCTGGTCGGCTTTCTGCTGGTACATGCACACGCAGCGCAGCATCTTCTCAAACAGCACCCGCACGGCTGTCTCGGCAGCAACCCGTGCCATGAGCTCCATCCGCTGATCGGCTTTTTCCGTGATGATGGAGACACCCGTAGCGGTGGGATTCAGAGCATCCGGCGAGAGGCCTTGCGAGTACCGGGTGTAGCCGGTGCGCTGCTCCCTCCACTGCTCTGACCACTCGACCAGCTGCCAAGCCGATTGATCCAGCCCACCCTGCTCAATCGGAAGCAGAGCGTCTTTATTCTTCATCCGGACGATGCCGCCCGGACGATTGTTCAGCAGGTCGTCCAGATCCACCTGACCCTCGACAACGCCCATCCGCTTGTTCACGGACAGGTACACGTTGTCCAGCGTCGCCCGCAGCAGAGAGGTGCGCAGGCGCTGGGGCATCAGTGCTTCATCGGCAGGACACTCGCCGAAGAACACGTGAGGCATCGGCGACGGGCAGTAGTAGACGAAGGGGTGGTCATCCACCTTCTCGTCCTCCATGACCGTCTGACCGATCATGAACACCTTGCGCCACTCGGGAATGCCATCGTTGTCCTGATCCAGGCGGATGTAGCACTCCGAGCACAGGTAGCGCTGCAGCTCACCGTCGGACTGATCAAAGAACCAAGGTGTCTGGGTGCTGGATCGCTCGATCTGCTCCATGTGCCAGCCATCGTCAGCAGACACGTTCGACAGGTCGTAGCCATCGGCCTCGAGCTGAGCTTTGGTCTTGTAGAACTGCTGCGCAATAAAGGTCAGCGGCTCTCCGTACCTGGATCGGGGATGCACACGCATCTCCTCAGGCGGACAACCCAGAACCCGGCAGCGGCCCTTCACTCGGGTCCGCTTGACCTTGATGTCGAAGAGCTCAAAGGGCTGGCCTTCGATGATCTCGATCCTGGACGACTGCTCAACCGGCTCCACGTCCTTGTCGGCCAAGAGCTCGTCAACCTGCTCGGCAATCAACCCGGCGTAGTTCTCTTCGACGTCCTCTTCAAACTCTTCCCAGAACACCTTGACGAAGCCGACCTTCTGGATAAGCGCGTCCTTAAACCAGGTGTACAGGATGTTGAAGCCCCGATTGCGCTTCCAGAAAAGATGCCGCAGGTACTCTGAAGCCAGCTTGGCCTGAGGCGCGAACTCCGGGCGCTGAGCCTCGCACTCCATGCTCTCGGGAGACATGGCAAACGGGCGCAAAAGGCTCGGCATCATCCAGTTGACCGTGTCTGCCACGTCTGACGAGACGATGGACGATCGGTCGGGAATCTCAGGCGCGGCCAGTTCCCCGGTGGCTTCAGCCTTGTAGTACTGCAGGTTGCGCAGTCGAATGCGGCTGATCTCCGTTCCAGGCGCACCAAGGCTTTGCCGCAGCTCTTTTTGCAGAAGTGCAGCTAGTTCGGGACGGGAATACTTGCTCATGCCACATACCCCGCGTGCAGTTCTTGCTTGGCAGCGAAGTACGCCGCTTGCGCTGCTTCCGGCGTGTCAAATGAACCGAGGTGCAGCGATCGCCCGTTTACCTGAATGTCAGCCCGATACTTGCCAGTGCGCTTGAAATAGCCCACGCCCAGCAGGCCGACGCGGCTTTTTCGCCCGCACTCACGCTGGTTGTGGCTGTTCATGTTCTGGGGAACGTCTCGGAGGTTGGAGATGCGGTTGTCGGTCTTGTCTTTGCTGATGTGGTCGATGACCCCTTGAGGCCAATCACCGTGAACAAACAGCCACGCGAGGCGGTGCGCCTTGTATCCGACGCCGCGAATGCGGATGGCGCGGTACCCGTTGGACATCACACAGCCAGCAACTGAACCCGGCTTTACGTTGGAGGCAAGCGAAACCCGCCAGGTAAACACGCCCGTTGCCGGGTCGTAATCCAGAAACTCGCGCAGTTCGTAAGCAGTAAGTGTTTTCGCCATGTGTTCGGGCCGCTTCACAGCGGTGCCTTAGGTTCATTGGTAGCCGAAAGTGCGGTAGTTGATCTTCCCGCCCCAATGCTCATTGCTCAGTTTGTCGGCCACCACCGCGACATACCTGAAGGCATCCGATGGATGCGAGTGCATGTCGTGCAGTGGTGCGCCGTAACTCTGTGTCGTCTGGTTGAACGCCCTGCGATAGCGCTTGAGGGCGTTGACCAAGGGCGCCGTCTTCTCTTTGTCGAAGAAGCACCGTTGGAAGATCATTCGGGCAGCGTGAATGCCCTGCTCCACATCGATGTTGGGGACGATCTGCACGTCAAAGCCCAACCCTTGGAGCATCTCCTGCGGACTTTTGCCGGTCTGCAGGTTTTTCGCTGCCCCGTCATGGGGTAGCCATAGCGTCCCGAGGTTCTGCTTCCTCTGCTTGATGTCCTGTGCGTAGTCCGCCAGGGTCCGGTGATCGCCCTCGATGTAGTCAACGATGGCAATCTCGCTGCCCGAGCGCTGTACACCGATGATCGCTGTCGAGTCATTCCAGCCCAGATCCCACACCCAATGGGTCTTGAGAGCCGGGTCCATCGGGACGTTGCGGATTCGCTTGTCAGCCACGAGCTGGGCGATTTCCTCGGCGTAGATCGCACCTTCAACAGCCGGCCTGCACTGTCCTTCCCAGGTGGTCTTGTATCCAACCGGGTCTCGCTTTTGCATCAGCGCCCGCTCATCCTCCAGAACTTGCGGGAACCAAGGGTTGTCCGACCAGTTGACCTGACACACCCATGCATCCGGGGGAGGCTCAGTCACGAACCGCTTGTAGGTTTCATCGTCCTCGAGCTCAGGGTTGAACGTGATCCAGATCTCCGACCCGGGCTTGCGAATCGTCGGGATCAGCACATCCCAGGACTTTCGGGACACGACCTGTGCTTCTTCCACCCAGCAGATGTCAACCGCCTCAAACGACTTGAGGTTGGCTACCCCCTGCTGCCGGATTCCCGCAAACGCGAAATCCGATCCGTTCTTCCCGAGGATCCTCGTTTCCTGAACGTCAAACAGATGATCAAGGCCCAAGGCCCCGATCTGATCCTTCAGCAAACGGTGGACCGATTCCTGAATGGACTTCTGCGTCTCACGGGCACACAGAACCCGAACGGGTCTTGCCGCGGCCAAGGTGACCAACGCCCGCGCAACCGACCAAGACTTGGCCGAACCACGACCCCCGTGAAGTACCTTGTAGCGGTATGGCCTGAACAGAGGCAGCAGCTTCTGCGGGATCTCTACCTGGACGTCAGGCATCTTTCGACTTGCCTGCAACGCCAACGACGTTGAGGGTCACGCCGAGCTGGACACTGCCCTCCCCGCCTTCTCCGGTGATCGGTTGAGCCGATTTGCCCCAGCCTCGGTCCAGCAGTTCCTTGACTGCTGCCACCTTGGCCGGACCTGAGCCGTCAGCCATCACGGACGCCAGAGTGGCAATCGCCTCGGCCGTGTACTGCCTTGCCAGTTCCCGGACGTGCTTCACATCCTCAGGGAGCTTTGGCCGACCTCCGGGGTTTGCGCTATTGCCAGGCGGAAACGGCCGCCCACGTGGTTTTTTACGATTCTCAGCAGTCATGGTGGGTGCGACTCCCGGTAAAGGGTCGGTCACAAGAAGAAGCCCGCATCAAGCAGGCTCTTTGCGTTAGCTGCTGCTAACTTGATTGCAGGGAGGGAGCACCATCCGCCTTACCGGGCTTGAACTGGCCCGGCTGGTGCTTTGCGGTTCTCACGCTGCCGGATGGGCCTGTGCGTGCGCCAGGTGAAGTTCCCCCAGCGATTTACCCGTCGCTGGCCCCGCTTCGGCTCCGGGGATGATCTCGGGTGCGGGAATGAATCTCTCAGCGTGGGGGACGGCTGTGTCTCAGTGTTGTGACACCGTCACCTGTTGATGTGTCCAAGCTCGCGGCAATCAGAACTGCGGCTCGTGCGTCTTTTCCTGCCGCCATCGCACCAAGCGCGTAGTCGGCGCCACTGCCTATGGCCCAAGGCCTGCAGCCTATGGGCGCCCAAAACCCCGGCTTGCTTCCAACCCAGACGAAGCCGTGTTCATCAATACCCATGATGCGGATGTCGGTCACAACGGGCTCGGGCATGCGGCCCATCAGCCACTCGCGAACTGCGTGGCACTCTTCAGTGATACCGCAACATCCAACAAGGAGAACTCGGCCCGTAGCGTGCCGGGCCTTGATGATCTTCGTGTCAATCTGGACGGGTGTGCCGCCCCAAGAACTTCGACGGTCAGCGGCCAAGGTACGGCCATCCCAAGCGACTGTGGTCATAGGGCGTACAGATGGGGCTGATGGTTGATGGCGGCCGGCGCTGATCTCCGGCTTCGGGTGGGGCGCCATTTTTCATAGCAGCCGCTTGGCCTTGCGGTACGGCCTAGGAGGTCTCATCCACGCCGGTTCGGTTCCATACCCCGCGCATCAGCCTGCGCATTCACCATCGTGGCGGTGGACCCGTCGTGCGTCCTTCGGCTCAGTGGCGACTCCGGCCACATCCACCCTCACGATGGCCCCAAAAGCAAAACCCGCACATGGCGGGCTTCTTCTGGGCGCACCTCTCCTGCCAACTTCTACCGACAGACCTAAGCCTGTGCGGGCGTTCGACAAAGAGGCGAGGCGCGAGGAATCCAGCGATTCCTGCGACCCTCGTTCGCAATTCTAATCAACCCGCACGGAAACGCAAGGCCCTCTTCATCTGAACCCGTGCGCGGGAGACACAGTCGTCCAGCAGGTTTGCCAGGCGCTTCCCTTCCTGACCGTGGGGCAGCGTGCGCTTCCCCGTCCCACCACAGGACCGGCACGCTTTGGCCGAGTGGCGGTTCGTTCCTTGGACGGTCTCGTACCTGGTGCCGTGGCATTCAGGACAGGTCTGGTCGAGCCACCAGAGGATCACCGAGGCGGCTTTTGCCTCACCCCCCTCCCATCCCCAGGAAATGACTTGAAGGCCAATGGCCTCACGGATCGCAGGCAACGTCTTGAGCTTGCCCATCAGGATCTTCTGCTCGTGCAGCAGCCAGTCCCTTGCCTGAACCTTGCCGACCTCACGGGACATGCGGGGCTTCTCTGCGCTGTCCCACTCGCTGTGCAGGCGAAGGAGAGCAGACCCCAGGCGGTTCCTGCTCCACCCTGCTGCGATCAGGACATCAGCATCCCCGGTGCGCTCTTCCTCGACGGAGAGGTTCCGGGAATTGCCGGCCCGGGCGTAGCGTTCGTCGATGTTGGGCTTTTCGGTGGTGTCGGTCATGGAAGGAATCCGATCCTGGGTTTTGGTTGCTGCTGAACTGGCTTGCCGGTGACCTCTGCGACAACCTCGCGCAGCAAGCGGACGGCCTCGCATTCCTCGTCCGTCTCACCGCTGACTGCGTGAGCTGCTCCAGTCATGTGGATGGGGTAGCTGTACTCGTCATCAAGTCGGATGGGCTGCGCAAGGCTCACGGTTGCTCCTTCTTAAGTTTCTTTGCCCAGCCCTTGACCAGCTCGTGGCCACTCTCCCACTGCTCACCGAACACCCGCTTCAGGGCGTCTTGGTACTCAGGGGTCATGTGGCCGGCTTTCTTGGCGTTGAACAGGTCAATCCCTTGGGCAATCGATCGGGCCTTGCAGCCGTCGCAGTCGTGCTGGTACATCCCGGTCAGTTCACCGGCTTCGGCAAGGGTGCAGGCTTCGCAGGTCATCGAGCGCCCAACCCCGAGAACGGATTTCCGACTTCCCTGCGGAACAAGCCGCGACGCAGCATGTAGCCGTAAGCCTCGCTGATGCCGTGCTTCTTCGCGAGTACAGGCATCGCCTCATCCGAGCCGATGATCTCCCGCACAGCCTCCTGGCTGAGCTTGGAGTTCTTGCGCTTGGAGGCGGCGATCTTGGCCTTGGCGCGGGCCGTGCTGAACTTCCCCTCCGCTCCAGTGCGCTGCACCAACGCCTTGCGGCTGATCAGGATCAGGTGGTCCGGGTTGCAGCACAGCGGATCCCCGCAGGACTTGCGGTGCGTCACCACCATGGTGTCAGGGATTTCCTTGCCGTTGTGCAACTGCCAGACGACTCGGCGCGGATACACCGACTTGCTGTCGATCTTCATGATCGGCGTCCTGCCCTTGAGTAGGGTGCGCTGCCAGATCCAGCAGTCGCCCACGTCCTCGCAGCGCTTTTTGATGTCGTCCAGGGTCATGCGTTTTCCTTCTTCAGCTCTCGCGTCTTGGCGCGGTAGGTTTCAATCAGGGCGAATAACTGCTCGCGGGTCCACTTCGGTACACGGTTGTCGGCCTCCAGAGCCTCCACGCGCTCAATGCCGATGCGCTCAATCACTCCGGCGCGGAAAGCTGCGCGGGTCGTGCCGCCTGGCCTGTTGCAGTTCTTGCGCTGGCCGAACACGTTGTCCTCGTTGAACCGGTGCTGGGGAGCAATGCTTCGCGCCAAGTAGTGCCCGGCATCCATGGAGCCGCCCGGCTTCTGAGGCTCGAACGGCTTGCCGCAGCAGATGCAGGGCTTGTCAGCATCCCGGGCGCGGATGAAGGCGTTGAACGCTTCTTGGGCCTTGGCGAGGATGTCCCGCAGGCGCATCGCATCCCGCTTTCGGAGCTTGTCCTTCGCCCTCTCGGCTTGCTTGTCCTGGCGGACCTTGGCCATGGCGCATCGGGGGGAGCAGACAGCCTGCAGGGGGCGAACCGGTGCGAACAGGTTCTGGCAGTGCTGGCAGGGCTTGAGCTTGGTCACCGAGGCTCCTCCCAGGCCTTGAACCGCACACCATGCTCCGAGCCGAAGGCGTACAGCCATTCAATGAAAGCCCGGGCCAGCTTGATCGTGAAGTCGCGGGACTGAGCGCCCATCACCACCACCTCACCCCGTAGGCCTCGGCCCATCCGCACATCACCGAACTTGGCCCACTCGGGCTTCAGGTCGGCGTCGTCGCGGGTGTCGATCCGGAAGGCCGAGATCAGGATGCGCTTTGCATCCTCCGGGTCTTTCAGATCGCCGCCGATCTGCTCCGAGATCTGGCCGATCAGGGAGTGGAAGTGGCGGTTGTGGTTGTCGCGGCGGGTCTCCGGCTCCAGCTTGGCCACCAGACGATGACCAGCCACGAGCCAAGGCTTGGCGACCTCGTAGATGTGGTCACAGGCTTGCTTCGCCTGGACCGGGTTCCACAGCGGCATGACGATCCGCTCGCTCACAGCTTCCTCCCGCCACGCAGGTGGAACTTGTGCTGGGCTGCGGCCAGATTCAGGTAGTGCGTGATCCGCTTCATGGCAGCGGCGACCATTTCGTCGAGGTTCATGCGGCGTCTTTCAGCAGTTCGATCGGGGGAAGGTCGTTCAGCAGGCCCTTGTAGGGGTCACGCTGGGCCAGGGTGTTGCGCACCGAGTCGGCGGTGGTCTCGCAGTCCTTGCGCGATCCGATGTGCAGCGGGTGGTAGTCCGTCAGGCCACGGTTCTCCCCGTAGGCGCGGCGGTTCTTGCTCAGCCACTGCGACACCGGCTCGATGTGCAGGGCGTTCTGAGACTGGCTCCACAGCAGAGCCCACAGGATTTCAGTCATCGCGCATCCCCTTGGGGTTGGTTGAAACGGTCTTCACGATCGGAGCGGGGCCGGACCAGTTGGCAAAGCGGGTCTGCTCACCGAGGTACATGAGGTTCACCACCACGCCCGATCGGCCTTGGCGGTTCTTGGCTACGTGCAACTTGGCGTAGTGCAGCCAGTCGCCGTTGAGCTCGGGGTTCACTTGGACCGGGCGGTGCAGGAACATCACCACGTCGGCGTCCTGCTCGATCGCGCCGGAGTCGCGGAGGTCAGAGAGGGTCGGCGGCTTCTCGCCGCGCTCGTCCACCTTCCGGTTGAGCTGGGCCAGGCAGACGACAGCGATGCCGATCTCCTTTGCCAGCGCCTTGAGGCCACGGCTGATCTCTTCGAGCTGGTAGGCCCGGGGTGCCTTGGGGTCGCTGCCAGCCATCAGGCCGATGTAGTCCACCACCAGCACCTTCAGACCCACGGTGCGCTGCAGTTGTCGTGCCTTCAGGCGGACTTGGCCGATCGTCAAGCCCGGCTGCTCGCTGGCGTACCAGCGCAGCTTCTTGGCCCGCTCACAGCCATCGATGACGCGATCCCATGCCAGACCCTTCTGCGGCCGTTTGACCATCGGCAGGGACACCCGACCCACCATGGCCGTGATCCGGTCGTTGAGGTCGGTCATGGACATTTCCATTGACAGCATCCCCACGGCCATCTCCTGCGCCATGTGCAGCCCGATCGACATGCCGAAGGCCGACTTGCCCATGCTCGGACGAGCTCCAACCACGTAGAGCGAACCCGGCACCAGACCGCCTTCCAGCACGTCGTCCAGGTCTTGCAGCCCGGTCGCCCATGCGGCAATACGTCCTTCCGATCGGGCCTCAAGGGTCTGGGTGTGGGCCACCATGCCCTCGGCAGCACCCACCCACTCATCCCGGGGGGCTTCCTGCACCAGGCCGGCCAGCTTGGCAGCAGCAGCCTCCAGGCGGGACTCAAACCCCAGCGAGGTGTCGAACCCGAGATCCCCGATCTCGTTGGCCGCAGAGATCAGGCGGCGGGACAGTGCGCGGTCGCGAATGATCTCGGCATACCGACGGGCAGTCGGGGCGCTCGGCACGTACTGCGCGAGCTCATGGATGTCGGCCAGTTCCACCCGGGCCAGATCCGGCGAGTCCTTGACCATCTCCCACACCGTCACCGGGTCCACGGGCTTACTGGCCTGCAGTTGCACGACGATCGCGGAGAACACAGCCTGGTGCAGCGGGCGGTAGAAGTCGGCCGGCGTGAGCATGTCGCCCACAAGGTCGAACAGCCGGTTGTTCAGCATCAACCCACCCAGCACGCCCTGCTCTGCCT
>Ga0114986_1000537_pt1 | contig 10426 bp, 10 predicted proteins | sample Shrwel1BS1Day17_FD_96988 | JGI IMG/M metagenome (GOLD analysis project Ga0114986, IMG submission 96988) | Subsurface microbial communities from deep shales in Ohio, USA - Utica-3 well 1 S-1-Day17 | ecosystem: Environmental > Aquatic > Deep subsurface > Shale gas/oil reservoir > Produced... | reverse complement strand
GCCCAGCACGTGGCGCCCCATGTGCATGTGGTCAACGCCGGCGACGGCCGCCACGCGCACCCGACGCAGGGTCTGCTGGACATGTACACCATCCGGCACTACAAGAAGGACTTCACCAACCTGTCGGTGGCCATCGTGGGCGACGTGCTGCACTCGCGGGTGGCCCGTTCGGACATCCATGCACTGACCACTCTGGGTTGCCCGGACGTGCGCGTGGTGGGGCCTCGCACCCTGGTGCCCAGCGACCTGTCCCACATGGGTGTTCGGGTCTGCCACACGCTGGAGGAGGGCATCAAGGATTGTGACGTGGTGATCACCTTGCGCCTGCAGAACGAGCGCATGAGTGGTGCCCTGCTGCCCTCCAGCCAGGAGTACTTCAAGAGCTTCGGCCTGACGACGGAGCGCCTGCGCTGGGCCAAGCCCGATGCCATCGTGATGCACCCGGGGCCGATCAACCGAGGGGTCGAGATCGACTCCGCCGTGGCCGATGGCCCGCAGAGCGTGATCCTGCCTCAGGTGACCTTCGGGATCGCTGTGCGGATGGCGGTGATGAGCATTGTTGCGGGGAATGTGGCATGAAGATCCTGATCCAGAATGGTCGCGTGATGGACCCGGCGACGGGGCGCGACGAGCTGGCCGATGTGGCCATCGCGGCCGGGCGCATCATCGCGATTGGCAAGGTGGCCCATGATTTCCACCCCAACCGGACCATCGACGCGACCGGCTGTGTGGTGGCCCCGGGGCTGGTTGATCTGGCGGTGCGCCTGCGCGAACCCGGTCAGGAGCATGCGGGCATGCTCGAGAGCGAGATGGCGGCGGCGGTGGCCGGTGGTGTGACATCGCTGGTCTGCCCGCCGGACACCGATCCGGTGCTGGATGAGCCCGGACTGGTCGATATGCTCAAGTTCCGGGCGGAAAAGCTGCACCAGGCCCGCGTGTTCCCCCTCGGTGCACTGACCCGGGGCCTCAAGGGCGAGGTGCTGACCGAGATGGCCGAGCTCACCGAGTCGGGCTGTATCGGCTTCGGCCAGGCCGAGGTGCCGATCGTCAACGTGCAGGTGCTGCAGCGTGCGCTGCAGTATGCGGCGACGTTCGGCTACACCGTGTGGCTGCGGCCGCAGGATTTCTGGTTGGGCAAAGGGGTGGCGGCCAGCGGCGCCCTGGCCACGCGCCTGGGGCTCTCGGGCGTTCCGGTCGCCGCTGAGACGATTGCCTTGCACACCCTGTTCGAGTTGCTGCGTGGTATCCACGGCGCCAGCCGGGCGGCGGGCGAGAAGGGCGTGCGCGTTCACCTGTGCCGCATCAGCAGTGCCGCCGGACTCGAGCTGGTCCGGCAGGCCAAGGCGGAAGGTCTGCCGGTCACCTGTGACGTGAGCGTGCACAACCTGCACCTGACCGAGATGGATATCGGCTATTACGACAGCCGCACGCGCCTGCAGCCGCCGCTGCGTCAGCAGCGCGATCGCCAGGCCCTGCGGCAGGGGTTGGCCGATGGCACGATCGATGCGCTGGTGTCTGACCACAACCCGGTCGACGCGGATGCCAAGGTGCTGCCCTTCGCTGAGGCAGAGCCAGGAGCGACGGCCGTTGAACTGTTGCTGGGGTTGGCGGCCAAATGGGCGCAGCAGGACGGCTTGGGCCTGATGCAGGCGCTGGCGGCAGTCACCACGGGACCGCAGAAGGTACTGGGCAGCAGCTTGGGCACCCTTCAGGCCAGCGTCGGCCAGATCGCCGAGGGCGGTGTCGCGGACCTGTGCGTCTTCGATCCGAACGGCTCCTGGCAGGTGTTGCCCGCCGGACTGCGCAGCCAGGGCAAGCACACGCCTTTCGAGGGGCATGAACTGCCGGTCCGTGTGCGGACCACCCTGGTGGGCGGGCAGATTGCCTGGCAAGCCGCCCACGCGTGAAAGTTCTGCGTGCAGCCTGGCGTGCCCTGCGCGCCCTGGCCCATGTCCTGCGTGGCCTCTGGATCATCCGGACCGAGTTCGGCCGTCTGACGCCTGATGATTGCGCATTGCTGGTGCGTGAGTGGTCACGCGGCATGCTGCGCATCATGGGGGTGGCGCTGGAGGTCAGGGGCTCAGCGCCCACCGGCGGTCCGATGCTGCTGCTGGCCAACCACATCTCCTGGCTGGATATCCTGGTCATGAATGCGGCCTGTCCGGTGCGCTTTGTCTCCAAGGCCGATGTGAAGCACTGGCCGGTGCTGGGCGCGCTCATCACCGGCGCGGGCACCATCCTGATCGAGCGCGAGAGCCGCCGGGACGCGATGCGGGTGGTGCACCAGATGGCCGAGCACCTCAAGGGACGAGATCTCATCGCGGTGTTTCCGGAGGGAACGACCGGCGATGGGCGGAGCCTGTTGCCGTTTCATGCCAACCTGCTGCAGGCCGCCATTTCCACCCATGCTCCGCTGCTGCCGGTCGCATTGCGTTTCGTCGATGGCGATGGCCGCATCAGCGACGCACCGCTGTTTGTCGGAGACACCACCTTGGTGGCGTCCATCTGGTCCACCCTGCGTGCCGATGGCCTCACGGCGCGGGTGACCTACGGGCACCCCGAGCTGGCCGAGGGCCGTGACCGTCGCACCTTGGCCAGGGACATGCAGCAGGCGGTGCAGGTGCTGCTTGATCAGCCGGTCTCGTAGTCGGCCATCTTGGGGGGCCAGACCGCCTTGACGTACTCGGCGGTAAACCCCGGAAACAGGGCGACGATCTTGCCGCCGTCCATCCGGTACCAGCTTCGGCATTGGGCCCAGACCGACCCTCCCAGGCGCTGTTGCAGCGCCCGGTTGTGCTCTGTCATGACCTCTGATCTCACGGCAATCCAGCGCTGGCTTGTCTGCCTGACCCGCTGCATGCAGGCGATGGCGTGCCGCACTTCGGGTTCGATGTACAGCAGCGTGGAGGTGTGACCGGTGGCCGTGTTGGGGCCGAGCATCAGGAACAGGTTGGGGAAGCCCGCCACGCTGATGCCGTGGTAGGCCTGTGGTCCCTGTGCCCACGCCTGGCGCAAAGTCTGGCCACCCAGGCCGGTGACCTGAACGGACGACAGCAGCTGCACCGTATCGAAGCCGGTGGCGCACACCAGCACATCCACCGGGCGTTCGCGGCCGTCGCTGGTGACGATGCCACGCGGGGTGATGCGCTCGATGCCGGTGGTCACCAGCTCCACATGGGGCCGGGTCAGTGCCGGATAGAAGTCGTTGGAATAGATGATGCGCTTGCACCCCAGCGGATAGGTCGGGGTGAGCGCGTCCCGCAGCGCCGGATCGGGCACCTGGCGGGCCCGGTGAAGCGCCGCGGTCTTGAGCATGCCGCGCCGCGCCACCGTGCCCTCGTCAAAGCCCCGTCGCCCCCACTCCAGCACCTGCGTCCAGGCCCAGCGTGTGAAGACGGCATAGGGCGGCAGGCGCGCCAGCAGGTGGTCGAGCCACCCGTAGCGGCGGTCCAGCCGGGGCAGCACCCAGTTGGCGGTTCGCTGGAACACATGCAACCGCGCGGCCTGCGCGGCGATCGGCGGCACCAGCTGCGACGCGGTGGAGCCGGTGCCGATGACGGCGACGTGACGTCCCGCCAAGGGGGTGCGGTGGTTCCAGCGTGCCGAATGCAGGCGGTCACCGGCAAAGCTGTCCAGTCCGGGGATGTTGGGCCAGCGGGGCTGGTTCAGCGGGCCGGTGCTGCACACAAAGAACCGTGCGCGCAAAGTGTCACCGCGCGCGGTCCTCAGGTGCCAGTGGCCGGTGGTGTCGTCAAAGCGGGCTTCGGTCAGTTCGGTGCCCAGACGCGTGCGTGCGCCCAGGTGGTGCCGGTCGGCCACGGCCTGCGCATAACGCTGAATCTCCGGCGCCGACGCAAATCGCCGTGACCAGCGCGGGTTGGGTGCGAACGAGAACGCGTACACCGGCGAGGGCACATCCACATGGGCGCCGGGGTAGGTGTTGTCCCACCAGGTGCCGCCCACCCCCGGCTGCTTCTCCAGCATGACCCAGTCGCGGATGCCGGCCCGGTTCAAGCCGATGCCCATGCACACGCCGGACATGCCCGCGCCCATGATGACCACCTCGTGCTCGCTGTGGCGTGGGGCGGTCACTGCGTCCAGACGCTGGCGCGCGAAGTGGCACAGCCGCGCGATGGCCTCGTCGGCACTGCGCAGCGCCCCGCCGTGCAGCTGGAACACATGCCAGCGCCGCTCGGTGATCTCGCAGCGGCTGGACACGCCGGCGGATTGCAGCGCCTGCTGCAGGGCCAGCGCCTGGCCGTGGAGCATCTCGTCGGTGCCGGCCTGGATCAGCACCGGAGGCAGGTCACGCAGATCGGCCTTCAGCGGTGAGGTCACCCAGGCGCGTTGATCGGGTGGGTTCCCCAGGTAATGCGCCGCACAGGCCTGTGCCCAGGCTGCGCTAAGCATGGCTTCTCCTGGTGGCTCTGGCGGCAGCGTGTCCGGCGCCATGTCGGCCCAGGGTGAGAGCAGTAGCAGTCCGGCGGGCTGCTCCTCACCCGCCTCACGCAGGGCCAGGGCCAGCGACAGGGCCAGTCCGCCACCGGCCGAATCGCCGGCGACCACAACCGGTCCCCGCTGGCGCAAGGCCCGGTAAGCGGCCAGGGCATCGTCCAGCGCCGCCGGGAACGGATGTTCGGGCGCGAGGCGATAGTCGGCCGCAAAGACGGGTACGCCCGTGCCCTGGGCCAGCCGCGCCGTGAGCGCGCGGTGGGTGGCCGGGCTGCCCACGCAGTAGGCACCGCCATGCAGATACAGCAGGGTGCCGGCGCGCACCGCCGGCACATCGCCATGACGCAACCAATCACCGGGCACGCCGCCAGCGTCACCCGGGTTGATGCTCACCGAACGCGGCACCAGTGAGATGTGGGCCAGCGCGGACAGCCAGCGGCGCTGAAAGGCGATGGACCAGCGGGGCGAGAACACGGGCTTGAGCAGGCTGCGCAGCGTGGCGCGCAGCGCGGCGGCCACCAGGGCTTCCAGCCAGCCGGCGGGGCGATAGGTCTCCATGGGCGACGACTCCCGGGATGTTCGCGGTGGCGATGTTGCCACAGGCGGTCGTCCGCTGGTTTCAGCCCTTGGCCGCCCGTGCGCGCTGCATCAGCAGATCGGTGTTGGTCTTGCGGTCGGCATTGACCTTGACCACGCTGGGCCGCTCCCCGACCGCCTTGAGATAGTCGCGCACCGGCAGATCGGCCAGGAAGTCGCGGCCATAGATGATCTTGGTGGCTCCCGAGACCAGTGGCAGGTGGACGATGGCGGCGCAGTCCGCCAGGGTGAAGTGGTCACCGGCCACGTATGGCGAGAACTTGGCCAGCTTCGCAAACGCCGCGATGTTCTTTTCCAGCTGCTGGGCCGTTTTCTCCTTGGCGCTGTCGCTGACCTTGCCGCCGAAAAAGGCCTCGGGGTAGAGGTTACGTGCCACCAGTTCCAGGTGCAGCTCCAGATAGCGCAGCAGCTCACGCACCTTGGCGGCCGCAAACGGGTCGGCGGGCAGCAGGGCCGGCTGCGGGTACTTCGCCTCGATGTACTCCAGCATGACGGTGGACTCGCACAGCGCGCCCTCGTCGGTCTTGAGATACGGCACCTTGCCCAGCGGGCTGGCCGCCAGGTCGGTCTCGCCGACCCAGGCCAGCTCCTCGCTGAACGGCACGCCCTTTTCGAGCAGGGCGAGCTTGACCTTGTTGTAGTAGTTGCTGGCAGCGAAACCGCAAAGGGTGATCATGGGTGTCTCCTGAGGAATGATCGGCCAATGTTAGGTCTTGCCGCGGGCATCCGGTGGTCGCAAAGATGACGCGCTGCTACACTGCGGGGATGACGTTCTTGCGCCTGTACCGACGTTTCGGTGCCTGGCTGGCCATCCTGGCCTTGCTGGCAGGTGCGATGTCGCCCACGCTGGCACAGGCCATGGTGACCGGATCCGACCGCGCCGACTGGCTCGAAGTCTGCAGCGTCAGCGGCATGGTGTGGGTCAAGGCCGATACGGGCGAGGTGTCCGATCACCAGCCCGCCGACGGGCAGCCCGTCGGCAGTGCGGTCCAGCACTGTCCCTGGTGCACCCTGCATGGGGCTGGCGCGGGTCTGCCGCCGGTGGATCCTCCCGCGTTCGTCCTGAGCGAGCGAGCCACCGATCTCCCCCCGGCCTTCTACCGCGCCCCCGTGGGCGCCACCGTCTGGGCGAGCGCCCACTCACGCGCACCACCGCTGACCGCCTGAAACCCCGCCGTGGAGCGTCCTTTCGAGGGCGCTCCGTTTCTGGTCCTGTTTCAGGAGGCGTCGTGCCTCATTCACCGATTCATCCCTTTGCATCTGCCTGTGCGGCACGCGGGCCGTCGCGCAGGCGTTTGCTGATGGCCCTGGCGGCCGCCAGCAGCCTGTCACTGATGGCCTGTGATGGCCCGATCAGCAGCGGGTCGTCCTTCAAGGGCATCGACATCACCGGCGCCGACTACGCGCGCGGCTTTACCCTGACCGACTTTCATGGGCAGGCTCGATCGCTGGCGGACTTCCGCGGCAAGGTGGTGATGCTGTATTTCGGCTTCGTCCAATGCCCGGACGTCTGTCCGACGGCGCTGACCCGCGCCGCCGCCGTGATGCAACAGCTTGGCCCCCTGGCGACCGATGTGCAGGTCATCTTCATCACGGTCGATCCGGAGCGGGACACCCCGGACCTGCTGCGCGAGTACCTGGCGTCCTTTCATCCCTCGTTTCTGGCGCTCACGGGCAGCGCCGACCAGATCAAGGCCGCGGCCGACGAGTTCAGGGTCTATTTCAAGAAGGTCCCTACCGGCAGCAGCTACACCATGGACCACACCGCGCTGTCCTATCTGTTTGACCGGCAGGGGCGCATCCGTGTCGTCTTGCGTCACGAACAGACCGCCGACGACTACGCCGCCGACATTCGCCAGCTGCTGGCGATGCCGTCTGCCTGATTTTTTTACCAACCCAAGGAGTTCTTCATGAAAAAACTGATCATCACCGGCCTGCTGGCCATGACCACCGCCGCCTGGGCACAGACCACCGTGAAGGTGGAGGATGCCTGGGTGCGCGGCACCGTGTCCACCCAGAAGGCCACCGGCGCGTTCATGCGCCTGACCCCGTCGGCCAATGCCCGTCTGGTGGAGGCCCAGTCCCCGGTGGCCGGCGTCGTCGAGATCCATGAAATGGCCATGGAGAAGGACGTGATGAAGATGCGCCAGATTCCGGGGCTGGACCTGGCCGCAGGTCGCACGATGGAGCTCAAGCCCGGTGGCTACCACGTGATGCTGATGGACCTCAAGCAGCAGCTCAAGGGCGGTGACACCGTGCCCCTGACCCTGGTGTTCGAGGACGACGCCAAGAAGCGCTTCACCCAGGAACTCAAGGTGCCCGTGACGGCCCTGGGTGGTGGCAACGCGCCGGCGCCCATGAAACACGACATGGGTCACGGTACCCACAAGCATTGATCCGCGATCACCGAAGCAGGAGCACCGCATGAAATTCATTGGACTCACCCGCGTATCGACGCTGCTGTTGGCCCTGGCGCTGACGACCGGCCACAGCCTGGCCAAAGGCGTTCCCGGCGACGGTGCCATTCCCGTCGTGGAACTGATGCCTCTGACCATGAAGCACGAGGCCGACCTGCAGTTGTCGGACCAACAGATCCAGGCGCTGGCCGACTACCGCAAGCAGGCCATGCCTGGCCGTGTGGCGATCCAGAAGAAGATCATCGACCTGCGCGGCCAGTTGCGCCTGGCCATGCTGGAGAACCGGCCTCAGGCCGATCGTGAGGCCTTGATGGCGCAGATTGCCGAGGCCGAGGTGGCCCATTTCGAAGGTCGCAACCGATGCGTGGAGCAGCTGCGAAAGACCTTGAGTGCCGAGCAGTTCGCGCAGCTGACCAAGCTGTATCTGCAAGGCCTTCGCTGAGGCAAGGCTACGTCCCAGGTCGCCTGTTCCACGAGCCCGTGCGGGGCCGACGGTTCAGTTTGTGATGAGGAGAGGGTGGTGAATACGAGTTTGATGGTGGAATGGAATGCCTGCGAAGAGCAGGCCGGTATCTTCAAGTCCGGCGACTTCGGGGGCGTCTGGCGGGTACTGGATGGCGTCGTGCGCATGGACCGGGAGTCGGGACCCTTGCGCCTGCCCGTGCAGCTGGCGTTGCCCGGTGATCTGGTGGGTGTGGAGGCCCTGTGCGACATGCCTTACCAGTTCTCTGCCTCGGCCTTCACCCCCTGTCGGCTGGAGCGGGTCGTGGTGCGGGACGAGGCCCATCGTCAGGCCCTGCTGCGCCAGGCCCTGCTCCAGCAGCAGAGCCGGAGCCAGGACATGGTCAACCTGCGCACCGGCAGCGTGGCGCAGCGCATGGGGCATCTGCTTGGATTGCTCGGGCTGCCGTGGCAGGGTTTGAAGCAGGAGTCGGTGGGCGCCAGCGACGCCGTCCGCAACGCGTTGCCCTCGTTGCTGGAGTTGTCCGAGATGGTTGATGCCAAGCGGGAGACCGTGTGCCGGGCCTTGGCCCAGTTGCTTCCGCCCAGAACCCGCCGGGGTGCTGCGTCGCCGCAGCTTCGCATCGCCGCCTGAGCCCTCTGCGCTTTCATCCGGGATGCCCCCAGGGCAACCCGCTGCCCTGCGGGCAGCAGACCTGTCTCAGCGCACCGCCACGCCCGGTGCAGGCGGCGCCCTGCGGCTGCCGCCCCGCTCGAAGGTAACCACGTGGTCCACCTCGGCGCGGATGCCGATCCATTCGCCCACCTCGTGGTTGTGGTGGGACGGCACGTGGGTCATCAGGGTCTCGCCGCTGCCCAGGCGCAGCGTGTAGAGGAACTCCGAACCACGGAATGCCTTGCGCACGATTTGCGCCTTCACCGGCGCGTTGTCGTCGTGGACGATGTCATCGGCCCGCAGCAGCACATCGCACAGGCCGGAGTCGTAGGCGGAGGGCAGGGGGCATTCCTCGATGTCCTGCAGCGCCCCCAGCGGGGTCTGCACCGAGACCTCGCCACCATCCAACCGGATCTGGGCCGGGGCGAACACGCCGTGCCCGATGAACTCGGCCACAAAGCGGGTGGCCGGGCGGTGGTAGAGGGCGTAGGCGTCATCCCACTGGTGCAGTCGGCCCTCGTGCATCACGCCGATCAGGTCGCCGATGGCAAAGGCCTCCAGCTGGTCGTGCGTCACGAAGAGGGCGGTGGCGTTGGCAGCCTTGAGAATGGCGCGTACCTCGTGCGCCAGACGCTCCCGCAGGTCGACATCGAGGTTGGAGAAGGGCTCGTCAAGCAGGAGCAGACGCGGCTGGGGCGCCAGTGCCCGTGCCAGTGCCACGCGCTGCTGCTGGCCGCCCGAGAGCTCATGCGGGTAGCGCCGCTGCAGACCGTCCAGCCCCACCAGGCGAAGCACCTCGGCGATGCGGGCTTCGCGCTGGTTGCGCGGCAGCTGCGCGATGCCGAAACCCACATTGCGGCCGACATCCAGATGGGGAAACAGCGTGTAGTCCTGGAACACCATGCCGATGCGCCGGCGCTCGGCGGGCAGGTGGTGCTGGCCGTCACTGACCGTTTCACCCCCCAGGACGATGCGCCCTGCGCTGGCGCGCTCCAGTCCGGCGACCGCGCGAAGCAGTGTGGTCTTGCCGCAGCCCGACGGCCCGATGAGCACGCCGATCTCGCCCGCGCGCAGGCCCAGGGTGACATCGTCCACGGCTGCCTGGGCCTGTCCGGGGTAGCGCACGCTGAGCTTGGAGACGTCGAGGAACATAACTGCCATTGTAGATAACTACAATTCTCATTTCATGCCCTTGTCTCACGCCCGTTTTTCATGCCCGCCCGCCTGTTCCAGTCGCTGCTGATCCTGCTGGCGCTGCTGCTGGTGCTGCCCGTGCTGGCCTTGGCCGGGGCGTGGCTGCAGTTCGATCACACATCGGCGCAGGTCTTGCGCGAGATGGCCGACACGGTCCTGCCCGCCTACACCGGTACCTCGCTGATCCTGTGCCTGAGCGTGGCCGCGGGCGTCGCGGTCGTGGGCATGGGCACCGCCAGTGCGGTGACCCTGTTCGATTTTCCCGGGCGGCGGCATTTCGAATGGGCGCTGCTGCTGCCCCTGGCCATGCCCGCCTACGTCGTGGCCTATGCCTACACCGACTTCCTGCAGTTCAGCGGTCCGCTGCAGACCTGGATCCGCGAGGCCTTCGGTGTCCGGGGACGCGTGTTCCCCGAAATCCGCAACACGCCCGGTGCCGTCTGGGTCTTCACCTTCTCGCTGTACCCGTACGTCTACCTGCTGGCCCGTACCGCGCTGGCCGAACGGGCGTCGCAGCTGATGGAGGCCGCCCGGCTGCTGGGCGCTCCCATGGGACGACGCATCCGCGAAGTCGCGCTGCCGCTGGCCCGGCCGGCCGTGGCCGCCGGGCCAGCGGCAGCGCGACTTCGCGGATGCGTCGTCCCATGGG
>Ga0114986_1000533_pt1 | contig 10488 bp, 8 predicted proteins | sample Shrwel1BS1Day17_FD_96988 | JGI IMG/M metagenome (GOLD analysis project Ga0114986, IMG submission 96988) | Subsurface microbial communities from deep shales in Ohio, USA - Utica-3 well 1 S-1-Day17 | ecosystem: Environmental > Aquatic > Deep subsurface > Shale gas/oil reservoir > Produced... | reverse complement strand
TCTTTCACCCGCGACGCGGCCCGGCGGGCCTGTTCGGACTGCAGGCGCTTGGCGGCCGCCTCGCGCTCCTGCCGGTGAAGCTCTTCGCGTTCGCGGTCTTCGCGCGCCAGCCGCTCCAGCGAGGCCTGCAGACGGGCCTCGGCGGCGGCGGTCGCCTCCTGCAGGCTCGGATGACCGGCGGGTAGAGCGCCGGTCGGTGCGGCAGATGCGTCGCCAGCCAGAGAAGGACTCATGGCAGTGGCAGGGGATGGCACCGAAGGCCGCAGCGTCCACACGATGGCCGACACCAGGGCCACGGCCCCCACCACGCCGATGCCGATCCATCGACCAGCCGAGGAGCGGGCGGTGCTGTCGTTTCGCGAACCCTCGCGGCGCGATCGCCCCGAGCGCGAGCGGCGCGGACTGGCTGGCGCGGGAACCGGGGTCAGTGGCGCGGCACAACCCACGCAGAAGCGCGCTTTCTCGCGATTCTCTGTTCCGCAAGACCGACACACCACACCCATGAAACGCTTGCCTCCACCCAGGAACCACACCCACAGTCCTAAGGTTGTACCAGAGCACAAGGTCGGTCGCACGGTCCACAGGACCGGCGGCAGGGAGGCAGCGCCCGGTGGCACCGAAGGCACAATGCAGCCATCGGCCATGCGCCCACCTCAGGAGACCCCATGACACTGTGCCGCCCCCGTACCCTGCTGACCTGGCTGCTCAGCGGCATGCTGGCGGCCGGCGCCAGCCCGGTGATGGCCAATGAAACCGATCAGGCTGTGGCCGCCTGCCTCAAGGCCTGGGTCACGCATCCTTTCGGTGACCGTCCGACCTACCGGGTGCTCGGTACGTCGGTCAAGGTGTTTGGCATCGGATCGTCCAGCGCCGACACGGAGAAAACCACCAGCCCCGCTCTGGTGGTGGTGAACCCCGGGATCAACGTGATGGGCGGCAGCGTGATCGAGCTGCTCAACCCCAACGGCTGGTATTGCCTGCGCAGCACCGTCAGTGTGATGGGCGGCATGACCATCCGCCTGGCCTGTGGCGCCCAGCTGGCCTCGCTTTCGGGCACGGCCACGGTGATGGGCAACAACGCCGATCAGAAAGGGGTGACCGTGATGGGCTCCACCACGGTCGAGCGCGTGGGTTGCCCCGAAGGCAACCGCATCTGAGCACGGCCTGCGGGCCGGACGTCAGAGGTTGGGCCCCAGCCAGCGCCTGAGTTCGTTGGCATCCACGCCGCTGCGCGCGGCCAGGTCGGCCACCTGGTCTTCACCGATCTTGCCGACGTTGAAGTAGGTGCTGTCCGGGTGCGCCAGATAGAAGCCGCTGACGCTGGCGGCCGGCGTCATAGCCAGGCTCTCGGTCAGGCCCATGCCGATTTCGTCGGCCTGCAGCAGCGCAAACATGGGTCGCTTGACCGAGTGGTCCGGGCAGGCCGGATAGCCCGGTGCCGGTCGGATGCCGCGGTACTGTTCCTTGATGAGCTGGTCGTTGGTGAGTTGCTCGTCGGCGGCATAGCCCCACAGGTCCTTGCGCACGCGTTCGTGCATGCACTCGGCCATGGCCTCAGCCAACCGGTCGGCCAGTGACTTGAACAGGATGGCGTTGTAGTCGTCGTGCGCGGCCAGGAATTGCGCTTCCTTCTTCTCGGCGCCGATGCCGGCGGTGACCGCGAACACCCCCACGTAATCGGCCGTGCCCGCGGGCGCGACGAAATCGGCCAGGCAGCGGCTGGGGCGCATCACGCCATCGATCTCCTGCTTCTCGGTCTGCTGGCGCAGCCCGTGCCAGGTCAGCAGCGGCTGCTGACGGCCCTCGTCGGCATAGAGCGCGATGTCGTCGTGGTTGACGCGGTTGGCCGGGTACAGGCCGATCACCGCGTTGGCCGTCAGCCAGCGGCCTTCGATGATCTTTCTGAGCATGGCCTGCGCGTCGGCGAAGACCTTGCGCGCCTGTTCGCCCACCACCTCGTCATCCAGGATGGCGGGGTACGGGCCGGCCAGGTCCCAGGTCTGGAAGAACGGTCCCCAGTCGATGTACTTCGCGGCCTCGGCCAGATCGAAATTCTTGAACACGCGACGGCCAATGAACTTGGGCGGTGTCGGTGTGTAAGTGGCAAAGTCCACCGGCGTGGCGTTGGCGCGCGCCTGGTCCAGCGGCCACAGCGGCACTTGCTTCTTGTTCGCGTGCTGCTGGCGCACCTTTTCATAGTCGGCGTTGAGCTCGGCCAGGTACTGCGCGCGGCCGTCGCCGATCAGGCCCTGGGCCACGCTCACGCTGCGCGAGGCGTCGGGCACATAGACCACCGGGCCTTCGTAGTGCGGCGCGATCTTCACCGCCGTGTGCACGCGGCTGGTGGTGGCCCCGCCAATCAGCAGCGGAATCTGCTTCTCGCGGAAGTGCGGGTCCTTCTGCATCTCGGCCGCCACCACCTGCATCTCTTCCAGGCTGGGCGTGATCAGGCCCGAAAGGCCGACGATGTCGGCGCCCTCTTCCTTGGCCTTGGCCAGGATGTCCTGCCAGGGCACCATCACGCCCATGTTCACCACCTCGAAGTTGTTGCATTGCAGGACCACGGTGACGATGTTCTTGCCGATGTCGTGCACGTCGCCCTTGACGGTGGCGATCACGATCTTGCCCTTGCTGCGCACATCGGCGCCGGCCGCTTCAAGCTGACGCTTCTCTTCCTCGATGTAGGGCAGCAGGTGGGCCACAGCCTGCTTCATCACGCGAGCGCTCTTGACCACCTGGGGCAGGAACATCTTGCCCGCACCGAACAGGTCGCCCACCACGTTCATGCCGTCCATCAGCGGGCCTTCGATCACGGCCAGCGGGCGCCCGCCTTCGGCCTTGATGAGCTGCCACATCTCTTCGGTGTCTTCGCTGATGTGCTCGTTGATGCCGCGCACCAGCGCGTGCGTCAGGCGCTCGCGGATCGGCAGCGCGCGCCATTCGTTCTTTTTGGAGTCGTCCTTGGCCGCGCCCTTGGCACTCTCGGCGATTTCCACCAGCCGCTCGCCAGCGTCCGGGCGCCGGTTGAGCACCACATCTTCCACCCGCTCACGCAGCTCGGGGTCCAGTTCGTCGTAGACGCCCACCATGCCAGCGTTGACAATGCCCATGTCCATGCCAGCCTGGATGGCGTGGTACAGGAACACGGTGTGGATGGCCTCACGCACCGGGTCGTTGCCGCGAAAGCTGAAGCTCACGTTGGACACACCGCCGCTCACCTTGGCGCCCGGCAGGTGCTGTTTGATCCAGCGCGTGGCCTCGATGAAGTCCACCGCGTAGTTGTCGTGCTCCGCAATGCCGGTGGCGATGGCGAAGATGTTCGGGTCGAAGATGATGTCCTCGGGCGGGAAGCCCACCTCGTCGACCAGGATGCGGTAGGCCCGCTCGCAGATCTCGATCTTGCGCGCATAGGTATCCGCCTGGCCCTGCTCGTCGAAGGCCATCACCACCGTGGCGGCGCCGTAGCGCTTGATCAGTCGGGCCTGGCGCTTGAACTCCTCCACGCCCTCCTTCATGGAGATGGAGTTGACCACCCCCTTGCCCTGGATGCACTGCAAGCCGGCCTCGATCACCTCCCACTTGGACGAGTCGATCATGATCGGCACGCGCGCGATGTCGGGCTCGCCAGCGATCAGGTTCAGGAAGCGCACCATGGCGGCCTTGCTGTCGAGCATGGCCTCGTCCATGTTGATGTCGATGATCTGCGCACCGTTTTCCACCTGCTGGCGGGCCACGGCCAGGGCGTCTTCGTAGCGTCCTTCCAGGATCATGCGGGCGAAAGCTTTGGACCCCGTGACGTTGGTGCGCTCACCCACGTTGACGAACAGGCTGTCGCGACCGATGAACAGCGGCTCCAGGCCAGACAGCAGCATGGGCGGGACGGACGCGGCGGGGGCGGACGGGGACGAGGCAACGGCAGACATGGGGCTCACCAGGAAGGGTTCAGAAACTGGTGAGCGCCGTTGGAGCCGGCGGGGCCGGCAGGGCGATGTAGGGTCGCCCGTGGTCTCAAGCCTGACGCTGGCGGGACGGCCAGCGCTGCAACGCTCCTTGAGAGGATGCGATTTTACCGTCTGCTGCCCTCCTCTGGTGCGAAGCTTGCTTGTCTCCCCACCATGACATCCGCCAATCTCCCCGTCGACTGGCACGCCCAGGAACTGCTGCTGCTGCACGAGGTAATGAAGCTCGTGGGGCGCAGTCTCTCGCCCGAGCCCGTGCTGCGCGAGATGCTGCACCTGATGAGCGAGCTGCTGGGCCTCAACCGCGGCCGCATCGTGCTGCGGGACGATGAAGACCCCCAGCAGGCCCGCATCCACCTGGCCTATGGCCTGACGGCGGCAGAGCGCCGGCGCGGCCGCTACGCGCCGGGTGAAGGCATCACCGGCCGGGTACTGGCCAGCGGCCAGGCCATCATCGTGCAGGACATCGACGCCGACCCGCTGTTCCTGTTCCGCAGCGTTCGGCGCGAACAGTTGCCCGAGGACACCGTGGCCTTCCTGGCCCTGCCGATCGAGGTGGACGGCCGCGTGGCCGGGGTACTGGCCTGCCACCGCATCCGCAGCCGGCGCCGGCGTCTGACCGATGATCTGGCCGTGCTGCGCACCCTGGCCACACTGACCGGTCAGCTGCTGCAGCTCGAACGGCTGGTGCAGGCCCAGACCGCGCAGCTGCAGGCGCGCAACGCGGCACTGACCCGCGCCCTGGACAGCGCCAGTGCCCGCTACGGGCTGATCGGCCGATCTCCCGCCCTGCTGCAGGCCCTGGGCGAGCTCGAGCGCGTCTCGCAATCGCAGGCCACGGTGCTGCTGCTGGGCGAGTCGGGCACCGGCAAAGAGCTGTTCGCCCGCGCGGTGCACCTGGCCAGCGGGCGGCGCGACCAGCCCTTCATCAAGGTCAACTGCTCGGCCATTCCGGACACGCTGTTCGAGTCCGAGCTGTTCGGCCACGAGCGCGGCGCCTTCACCGGCGCCACCCAGGGGCGCCCCGGCTGGTTCGAGCAGGCACACGGCGGCACCATCTTTCTGGACGAGATCGGTGAACTGCCCCTGGCCATGCAGGCCAAGCTGCTGCGCACCCTGCAGGAAGGCACCCTGGTGCGCCTGGGCGGCCAGCGCGAGATCCGAATCGACGTGCGGCTGGTGGCGGCCACCAACCGGGACCTGGCGCAGGAAGCGGCCGCCGGGCGATTCCGGCAGGACCTGTACTACCGGTTGAACGTGGTGCCGATCCGGCTGCCGAGCCTGCGCGAGCGCCGCGAAGACATCCGCGATCTGGCGCTACATTTCGTGAACCGCGCCAACCAGGCCCACCAACGCAACGTGCACCTGGCCGCTGACGCGCTGCAGCGACTGGAGCGGCTGGACTGGCCCGGCAACATCCGAGAACTGGGCAACGTCATCGAGCGCCTGGTGCTGCTGGCCGATCAGGCCGTGGTGCACGCCAGTGACCTGGGCCGATTCCTGCCGGACAACCCCGGTGCGCAAGACGCGGTACCTGCAACGCCCCAGGCCGTGACCCCGGGCGCTCCTCTGGTGCGCGACTACCTGAGCGCCCAGTCCCATGATGCCCGCCAGCTGTCCCACGCCCTGGCGCTGCACGGCGGGAACCAGTCGCGGGCGGCGCAAAGCCTGGGCTTGACCCTGAGGCAGTTCAGCTACCGGCTGCGCAAGGCGGGCTTGCGCTGAAACGTCCGCTGGTGGCCTGCGGTGGCCTCATCTCGACATCACCGGCGGCTCATGCACCGGCGGGGCCGCCGGTGTCTGGCTCTGCGAGGGGTCTGGCCGGTGGGACGATTCATTCGCATGAGCGTTCGCGTGAGCCTGGGCCAGATGCTGTTCAGCCGCCTGCGACATGGCCTCGCTCACGCGAAACTCGCTGAGCGATCCGGCGGGCCCGATCATGGCCACGCGCTCTCCATCCTTGCTCAGGTGGAAGGCCTGCACCGGTGCCCCCTGCGCTCTGGCCTGCGCATGGCTGACGGCAGCGGCGGTGACGCGGTCGATCTGCTCATCGCTCACCCCCATCCGGCGCAGCCCCGGCCCGATCTGCTCCTGGGCCTGCTGGTGGTAGCGCTGCTGCGCGGGCGAGAGCGTCACCGGTGGCGACATGCCGCGCTCGCGTATGGCTTCGCCGATGGCCTTGAGGTGACCGCGGTCGCGCCACTGTTCGTTCAGGGCGCTTTCCAGGCGCTCGGCCTGGCGCCGCTCGGCCAAGGTCCTGGGCCAGCCCTGATCCAGATCGTTGTGCGACTGGGTGTTGGCCCTCAATGCCTGGACCGTTCGCTCATCCTGCACGACTTCCCCCTGGTACTGGCGGTAGCGGTTCGTCAGTTGGGTGTTGCTCAACGCGCGGTAGTTCTCCAGCGGTTCGTGGTCCAGGGTGCGCGGGTATCGGGCATGAACCGCATCGCTGAAAGCACCGCGCACGGCATCGCCCGGGCGCTTGCCGGCATCGATGTGACGGGCCAGCGCCGCCTGCACATCGTCCTTGTCGACCTTGGGGATGCGCGCGTGCATCTTCTCCCACACCTGATCGACCTTCTCTCGTCCCTCGAAGTAGCGGTTGTTGCGCTCGGCCTCCTGCTGGAAGGCAGCGCTGGCCTGGTCGAGCCGGCCCTGCAGGCGCACACGCTCGGCCGGGTCCTGTGCTTCGCCCAAGTCTTGCCTGAGGCCATTGACCTGACGCAGCAGGCGGCCTTCCCTGGAGAGGTAGTCGTAGCCCAGATCACCCGCCTGGCGGCCCAGGTACTTGCTGAACTGCTGCAGGCGGGATTCTTCGTACAGCTTCTCCGCACCGTATGCCGCAGCACCTCCGGTGGCCAGTCCGCCCAGCACCGGCCCCGCCGGCCCGGTGACCGGGCTGGTCAAGGCACCCGCCGCCGCACCGGGAACAGCCCCGACGGTGGCGGCCGCGCCGGTGACCACCGTCCTGGTGGCCTGGTTGGCCGATTCTTCCGCGCCGCGCACCCACTGCTCGCGGGTGGAACGCGCGGTATCGATGGCCGCGTCGACCTGGCCCTTGGCATCGTACGCACCGTAGGCCGTGCCGAGCACGCCGGCGGCTTTGATGGTGGGGCGCACGGCACGGTAGCCGCCCACCTCGTTATGCAGGCGTTGCACGCCCTCCTCTACCCGGCCGGTCTGGCGCTCGTCCAGCAGGTGGCGTGCAGTGTCCGGGCTGACGCGCTCGTTGGGCACGCGGCCCGGCAGGTCGCGGTGCCATTGGCGTTGCGCGCCGGTGGACTGATGCAGATCATTCAGCCGGTCCTGGGTCAGGCGGCCAAAGCGGGCCGCTTCCAATGCGCGGCCGGGCGAGGCGTTGGGCGTTGTGCGCGAGTCAAAGTGCAGCCGGCCCTCCCGGTCGTAGATCTGGATCGGCACGCCGGTCTGCTTGGCCACGTCGTCAAGGGCCCCAGGGAGCTTGTTGTAGACCGACTTGCGCACTTCTTCTGGAACATGGCGTCCTTGGCCAAACCTGTCGAGATCTCGACTGAATCGGTTGTCCACACCCAGCTCGCTTTCCAGGCGGTGTGTGGCGATGGCCCGTATTTCCACGTCGTAACCTTGCGCCTGCAGCTCCTTGATCAGGTCGGCACGCGGCATGGTGGTGTCCAGGATGATGTTCTTGCGCTGGGCCATCGCCGCCTCGCGCAGCTCCGTGGCCCACTGGCTGGCGTCGCCGTGGGTGTGGCCGGACCAGGTGTAGGGGTGTTGCTGACGCAGGTTGTCGACTTGAGGATGGAGTTTGCGAAGTTCGTCCGGGTCTACAGTGACGACATTGCCATCTAGATCCGCCTCCGACCGTCCAACGACTTGGCTTTTCCCTGCACCGGGTTGTCCTGCGGTGATGATGGCTCGAGGGCGATCAGCAGACGTTGCGTTGAGGAAGAAATCAGGGTCACGCAGGATTTCTTCCTGAAGTATTTTCTGATGAAGCGCTGGGTCGATCTTGGGGTATTCACGTCCCATGGTCGTGCTCCCAGGAATCAGTCTTGGTCGACACGAAAGAAATCCGACAACTCTGCGTAGCCTTGTCGCAGTCGGCGACCACAGCAACCACTCATGAGCATCTTCTTTTCCTTCGCTTTGGCAATCAATGCTGCATCACCTGTAGCTTCGGCAGCTCGGACTTCGGCGGCGGCAAGGCCGACGAAGTGATTCAGGCCGCCTTCGAGACTGCCAATCGCCATTTCGAACTGATCGGTTCGCTGCTCCCTGCTCATGCCAGGGCGAATTCCAAGGTCTGCAATGGCATCCTGAAGCTGCGCGATCAGCTCCGGATAGTCCTTGAGCGCTTCCTGCAGTACTTGCGGCACCGGCGGATGCTCGGTGAAGTGGGTATTGGTCATGTTGGCTTCCCTGAATTTCTTTGTTGAACGCACGATCCGCACGCCGGACGATATTAATACATTCAGCGTATATCGAACTCAACATACCCAACCCCAGCCCTGTGGACCCGGCCGTTGGGCAAATGCCTGCGCAAGGCAAGTTCGACATCAGGCGTTTTCGATGCCGGCGTCGTCATCCACCGGCTTGTCGAGCAGCGAGGTCTTGACCCAATACGGCACCAGGTCTGTTTTCAGTTCTTCTCGGACTCGTTGGGGCCGGCAAACATGCGCAGCCGCGGCTGGACAGCGCTCATCCGGCGGCGGTGGCGCGCGGTTTGAGCTTGAGTTTGGCACCCTTGGTGACTCTCACCGGACGGTGGAGATCACGAACCACTGTCTCGGTGCCATCGGCAAAGGTCTCCACCAGCTGGCCATTGACCGCCCGCAGCACCTTGCCACTGGTGGTCAACGCTTCGTACTGCGCACGCTGGAAAGCGCCCTGGGCCAGCTTGGGAATGCCGGCCTCCAGGACGATCATGGATTCTTCCGTCAGCGGCTTCATCGGGTGGTCTCGCATCCGAGCAATCTAACAGCAAATTCACCCGCAGACCAGATCCCCCGCATCCATCGCGGGTGGGCGCAGCAGGTCTTCGTCAATGCCCATCACCGCGCTGGCGCGTTCCACGGCCTGCCACAGGGCCGATGGCATCTTCAGGATCTCGTCCGGGGTGTCGGCCTGGGCGATCCAGGCGCTGATCTGGTGGTGCTGGTCGGCGGTCAGCAGTTCCAGGTGGAGCATTTCGTCGATGGTTTTCATGTGAGCTCCGGTCAGCGTGAAGTCAAACGGGCGGTCAGGCGGGCGTACAGCAGTCCAGCAAGGACCGCGCCAGCGGCCATGGCCAGCAGGCCGGGCAGGTGCCGCGTGGCGTCAATGAACACCGGCATCGGCGCCACCGCGTCCACCGTGCGCACGGCGGCCACCATGCCCACCCCGGCCGCCGCGGCCAGCAGCGCACTGCGCCCGGCCGGCCACCAGCGGGCCAAGGCGCTGGCCACCGGCAAGGCAAACAGCCAGCCCACGGCCAGGATGACGCCATACACCGGCGCAAAGCCCATCAGGTCCTGCGCGGTCACCCGCAGCCAGTCGCTGGCGGGAATCTCCACGCCCACGTCCACCAGCGCCCGCAGGTTCCACTGCGTCTGCACCACCGAACCCCAGGCCGCTGCCAGCACCCACGCGCACAACAGCACCCCCAGACGTCGCGTCCAGCGAACTGATGGGGCATCATGGCGGGCACCGGATCTCATGCTGACCATTATGAAATACCTGCTTGCCTTGTTCCTGGCTGTGCTGAGCATGACCCCATCGGCCCAGACAGTGGCCTACCGCGTGGAGACCGTGACCGGCGGACTGGAGCACCCCTGGTCGCTGGCCTTTCTGCCCGACGGGCGCATGCTGGTGACCGAGCGGCCCGGCCGCCTGCGCGTGGTCGAGCCCGGGCCCGACGGCCGCCTGCAACTTCGCGCTGAGGCCGTGGCGGGTGTGCCACCGGTGCTGGCGCGCGGCCAGGCTGGCCTGTTCGACGTGCAGCTGGACCCGGACTTTGCCAACAACCGCCGGCTGTTCCTGTCGTTCGCGCACGGCACGCCCGAGGCCAACCACCTGCGCGTGGTCAGTGCCCGGCTGGACGGCAACGAGCTGAACGACCTGCGGCCCATCTTCACCTCACAACCGGCCAAGACCGACACCCAGCACTTTGGCGGCCGCATGGCCTGGCTGCCCGACGGCACCCTGATCTTTGGCATGGGCGACGGCAACCTGGAGCGCACCGACGCGCAACGCCTGCACACCCACCTGGGCAAGTTCATGCGCATTCGCCCCGACGGCACGGTGCCGGCCGACAACCCCTTTGTGAAGCGCGACGGCGCCCTGCCCGAGATCTACAGCACCGGCCACCGCAACCCGCAGGGTGTGGTGGTGGTGAACGGCGTCATCTACGCCCACGAACACGGCTCACGCGGCGGCGACGAACTCAACCGCCTGACCGCCGGCGCCAACTACGGCTGGCCCATCACCACCGGCGGCGTGGACTACACCTTTGCCCGCATCACCCCCTACCGCAACCTGCCCGGCATCACCCCACCGCTGACCGAGTGGACAC
>Ga0114986_1000532_pt1 | contig 10500 bp, 10 predicted proteins | sample Shrwel1BS1Day17_FD_96988 | JGI IMG/M metagenome (GOLD analysis project Ga0114986, IMG submission 96988) | Subsurface microbial communities from deep shales in Ohio, USA - Utica-3 well 1 S-1-Day17 | ecosystem: Environmental > Aquatic > Deep subsurface > Shale gas/oil reservoir > Produced... | reverse complement strand
GGCAAAGATCAGGGTGGGGGTGCCGGTGATGCGCATCTTCTTGCCGAACTCGACATTGCGGACCAGGGCCGAGGCGTCGCAGTTGGCCGCCGGCGGGGTGATGTCGCGCACCATCCAGTCCAGGAAAGCCTTGCCCTTGTCCTTGGCGCACCAGATGTGGCGCGACTTGTCGGCCGAATCCTGGCTGAGGATGGGGTAGAGGAACACATGCACCGTCACGTTGTCCACCTTGGCCAGGTCACGCTCGAAGCGCTTGCAGTAGCCGCAATTGGGGTCTTCGAACACGGCCACCTTGCGCTTGCCGTTGCCACGCACGATGGTGAACGCATCCTTGAGGGGCAGGTCTTTGAACTCGATGGCGGTGAGCTTTTCGACGCGCTGCTCGGTCAGGTCGACACGGGCCTTGGTATCGATCAAATTGCCCTGGATGATGAAGTTGCCGCCGGCATCGGTGTAGAAGATCTCGCTCTGGTTGATGCGGACCTCGTACAGGCCGTCCATCGGGGTCTTCGTGACCTCGTCGATCTTGGGCAAATTCGGCAGGCGTTCGGCCAGGTTCTTGCGGATGGCGGCTTCCTGGGCCAGTGCCCCCAGGGACAGGCTGGCGATCAGGGCCAGCAGGGAGCTTTTCAGGAGTCGTTTCATCGTGGGTTCATCCAAAAGGGATCAGGGGTTGGCAGAGGCGCGGCCCATGGCCTGACGCACCAGCCAGTGCTTGAGCGGGCCCAGGCGGTCCACACCGCTCATGCCCCAGTTGCGCAAGGCCTGCAGGCGGCTGTCACCGGGCTGGAACAGGCCGAACAAGGTGTCGGTCAGCCAGCCCATGGACTGCACATCGGCCTGGCGGGCGCGCTCGTAGCGCCGCAACAGCTTCAGGTCGCCCACGCTGCGCCAGTATTCGCGCTCGTGCAGCACGCGTGCCAGTTCGCCCACGTCGCCCAGCCCCACGTTCAGGCCTTGGCCCGCCAGTGGGTGCATCGCGTGCGCAGCATCGCCGGCCAACGCCACGCCACCGCGATCGGTGGCCGCGATCCAGCGCCGGGCCCGGGCCAGTTCCAGCGGCCAGGCCTGGGCCGGACCCTGAAGGGTCATAGTGCCCAGGGCATGGCCACAGCGTTCCTGAACCGCCGTCGCCAGGGCCTGCGGTGGCTCGTTGAGCCACCGGTCGGCCTGCGCTGTCTCCAGTGACCACACCAGCGCCACCGAGTTCCCCTGCGCACCACCCAGCGGCAGCAGGGCCATGATCTCGCCCTGGCTGAACCACTGGCGGGCCACGCCGCCGTGCGGCTGCCCGCAGTCCAGGCGGGCCGCCAGGGCTTTGTGGGGGTAGGGGCGGGTGTCGTAGTCGATGCCCAGCTCCTGGCGCGTCTGGCTGCGCCGGCCTTCGCAGATGACGGTCAGGGGGGCTTGCGCGGGCGCTTCTTCCAGCACCTCGATGCTGGCCTGGAAATGCACGGCATGGGCCAGGCGCTGCTCCAGGGCCGGGACGTCCACGATCCAGGTCAGCGCCTCGGTGCCCTGCTGGGCGGCCGAAAAATGCAGGGTGCCGCCGTGATCACCATGCACCTCCATCGCGGTCACCGGTGTGACCGAGGGAGTCAGCTCGGCGTCGTGTCCGGGGTTCAGCCCTCCGTCGCCGGGCCAGGCACGCACCGATTGCAACAGAGCGCGGGCGTCGCTGTTGATGGCGTAGGCACGGACATCCGGTGCGCCTGGCGTCGCGCGCGGTGGTTTGACCAGGGCCACCTTCAGGCGGTCGCGCGCCAGCAGAAGGGCCAGGGTCTGGCCAACGATGCCGGCGCCACGCACGATCACGTCGGGCCGGCGGCCACTGCCGGAGCGGGAAGGACTGGGGTTCATGGGGGGATTTTAGGAGCAGGGCACAATCGGTCGGCTCGCCCCGCGCCAAATACCGATCTGTGTGCGTGGGGCCATCCGCCGATTTCCCTCTTTCATCTTCTGTGCCATGTCCGCCGACCTGCAAGCCACCATCGCCCAGCTCTGGATCTACCCTGTCAAGTCCTGCGCCGGCGTGGCCATGACGGAGGCCGAACTGACCCCCACCGGTCTGGCCTGGGACCGCGCCTGGATGGTGGTCGACGACGAGGGCGAGTTTGTCACCCAGCGCGAGTTGCCGCGCATGGCCCTGATCCAGCCGTCCTTCAGGCTCGGCCAGCTGGTGTTGCGGGCACCGGGCATGCTGGCGCTTCACCTGTCGCTGGAAGCGGCCGAGTGGCCCGTCAAGGTGCGGGTGTGGGACGACGTGGTCGAGGCCTGGGACATGGGCGATGTCGCGGCCCAGTGGTTCAGCGATTTTCTGGGTCCTGATGCGCCGGCCGACCTCAAACGCCTGCGCCTGGTCCGTTTCGATCCCGAGGTGCGCCGCCTGTGCAGCACGAAGTGGACCGGCGGGCGCGAGTCGGTCACGCAGTTTGCCGACGGCTTCGGCGTGCTGGTCACCAGCACCGCCTCCATCGACGAGCTCAACACGCGCTTGGCTGCGGCAGGCCACACGGCGGTGGATCAGCGACGCTTTCGGCCCAACATCGTGCTGGGTGGCGTCCATGCGCACGATGAGGACCGCATCGGCGCCTGGCGGATCGATACCGGGGATGGCCAGGCCCTGCTGGAGAACGTCAAACCTTGCGCCCGCTGTCCGATACCGAATGTCGATCCTGACACGGCGGCCTCGTCGCCGGTCGTCGGCGATGCCCTGCAGGCCTACCGCCAGGACGCCCGCGTGAATGGCGCGATCACCTTCGGCATGAACGCCATCGTGCTCGAGGGCGATGGCCTGGTCCTGCGCGTGGGTCAGCCTGTGACGGCCGATTGGGCTTTCGACTGACTCCGGTTTTCAGCAGGTCAGGCAGACCGTTTTCGAGCCTGACCAGTTGCTCAGCGGACCCGAGAGGTCCATGCCGCGGCGGATGGCCGTCATCTCGGCCACGATGCTCATCGCGATTTCCGGTGGCGTCAGGGCGCCCAGGTTCAGGCCGACCGGGCCGTGCAGCCGGGCCACCTCATCCTCGGTGACATCGAACTGCAGGAGGCGCTCCCGGCGCTTGGCGTTGTTCTGCAGCGAGCCCAGCGCGCCGACGTAGAAGGCCGGCGTTCGCAGGGCTTCCATCAGCGCCAGGTCGTCCAGCTTGGGGTCGTGGGTGACGGCGACCACCGCGCTGTGCTCGTCCAGGTGCATGGCCAGCACCAGGTCGTCGGGCATGGTGGTCGAGAGCGTGACGCCTACCATGCGCTCCCAGCCCTCGTGGTATTCGGAGCGCGGCTCGCAGACCGTGACCTGGTAGTCCAGCATCACCGCCATGCTGGCCAGGTAGCGCGAGAGCTGCCCGCCGCCGATGACCAGCAGGCGCAGGCGCGGGCCGTGCACCGTGCTCAGCGTCTGTCCGTCGAAGCGCACGCGGTCGCCGTCGGCGGTGTCCTCCAGCTCGGCGATGCCGGTGGTCATGTCCAGCCGGCGCTGCACACGGCGGTGCGACTCGATGGCGACCAGCAGCTCGCGCAGCCGCGAACCGGCCGACAGTGGTTCAAGCACGATCTGCACCGTGCCGCCGCAGGGCAGGCCGAAGCGGCGCACCTCTTCGGCTGTCTGGCCGTAGGTGGTGACTTCCGGCTGGCGCAGCGCCAGCTCGCCTTCGGCCACGCGCCGGATCAGGTCGTCTTCGATGCAGCCGCCCGAGACCGAACCCGCCACCTGGCCGTCGTCGCGGATGATCATCAGCGAGCCGGGCGGGCGCGGGGCAGAACCCCAGGTGCGGACCACCGTGCCCATGACCACGCGGTGACCGCGCGATTGCCAATCGAGGGCGGTGCGGATGACGTCGATATCGAGGCTGTTCATGCAGCATCACTCCAGCGTTGTAGGGTTGACACGGGGGATCGGACGAATCGGGTCGGGTGCAGGGCCTGAGCGGCCGCCAGCAGGGCCACCAGTGCCCAGGCCGACTGCAGCGTGGCGGGACCGAGGGCTGGCGCCATCACCCCGATGACCAGCAGCATGGCGGGGCCCGCCAGGCGGATCAGCGCATCTGACGGCGCGGCCTGTCGAGGCTGCACGTCCAGCGCCCCACCCAGCACCACCAGCGCCATGCCGGCGATGTGACCGGCCGGCGTGCCGGCGGTGGCCATCAGCAGGGCACCCACGGCCAGCAGGACCAGCGCATGGCGCGGGTTGACCGCCAGCTGCGTGCCCGTGACCCGGCTTGCCAGCGATACCGCCAGCGGCAGGCCCGCCATCAGGCCCAGGTGCAGCGCCAGGGTCTGCCCGTCCGTCCAGCCAGGGCCAAGGCACCATTGGCTCGACAGCCACAGGCTGCCCATCATCAGGCCCATGGCCAGCTGCGCCAGCGGCAGGGGTTGATCGCTGCCGCACGCCGATAACGTGGCGCTCCACAGCCCCCAGCCGGTCGCAGCGACCAGAAGCAGGGCCAATCCGTAGGGCGCAGCCAGACCGGATGCGATGGTGGCCAGCGACAGCATGGCCAGCCACAGCCCGGCCACCCCGACATCGCGGCGCGGGCCATGACGGCGCACGGCGCCGACACGCACCGCCCACCACACCACCACCGGCAGCACACCGCTGGCCACCGACCAGCCCAGCCGCATGCCCAGCCAGCCCAGCAGCACCCAGGCCGCCAGCGCGTCCAGCTGGCGCAGCGCGGGGGGAGGCTTGAGCTCAGACATGGCTGTACCCGCGCAGCTCGTCGCTGCCGCCGGCCGCGTGCACGCTGGCGTTGAACGAGACGATGATGCGGTCGGTCTCGCCGTCGTAAGGCATGGCCTGGTGCGGCAGCCAGGACGGAAACACCACCAGCTGGCCGGGAAGCGGCTCGACATCGAGGTGCGCTGCCTGCAGGTAGGCATTGCCAAAGTCCATGTGCGCGCCGCCCAGGTGGTTGAAGTGCGGACCGTAGAAGCGGGTCACACCGTTGGTGGCACCCAGCAGGCGGTGCGCGCGGCGCTTCTCGGTGTTATCCACCTGCACGCAGTACACCCCCGACCACGAGCAGTTGCCGTGGGTGTGCACGTCGTGGTGGCTGCCCTGGTTGGCCATCTGGAACCAGATCCCGCGCAGCGCGATCTGCAGGCCGGGTGTCGCCTCGGGCCAGACGCTCTGGTTGGCCAGCACCACGGTCTGGCGGATGCCGTCGACAATGAATCGCACCAGCTGCTCCCATTCGGGCAGCCGGATGCGCTGCAGCAGGTCGTCGCGGCTGGCATAGAACGCGGCCCCGGGGTCGGCGCGCTCATCGGTGGCGCGCATCGTGCGGAACACGCGCACCAGAAGCGGGTTGATTTCGTCGGCTTGGGGGAAACGGTGCACGCCCAGTGGTGTGGACCAGAGCTGCAGCATCGGATCGGGTGCCACCGTGCGTCTCCGGCATCAGGCTTCGGTCATCAGATCGGCTGGCCAGCGAAGGCGATGGCCGGTGCGGGCGGCCAGGGCCTCGATGTCCTCCGGGCTGTCGACGTCGGTGCGGTAGCGCGTGTTGGGGGTGGCCCAGGGGTGCACCGCCTGCGGGTTGGCCGCCTGCCACTGCTTGCAGCCCACGCGCGCCTCGCCGGCCAGGATCTGCTCGCGCACGCTCTGGCTGAACATCACCGGGTTGCCGGGCAGGCCGTCCACCGTGGGCTGCACCACCTCGGTGCCGGCAGGCCGCTTCTTGTACGCGCCGATGAGGTCGTTGATGTCCTGGGCGTTGATCAGCGGCTGGTCGGCCAGCGCCACCAGCACCGTATCGATCTTGCCACTCAGGGTCTGCAGGCCCAGCCGCAGCGACGAGTTCTGGCCGGCGTCCGGATCGGCGTTGACCACCACGGTGACCGGAAAGTCGCGGACCGCAGGCTCGATGCGCTCGGCGTGGTGGCCGAGCACCACCACCAGTTCGTCCACACCCGCACCCGAGAGCGCGACCAGCTGGCGCCGGATCAGGGGCACGCCGCCCAGCTCCAGCAGGCACTTGGGCTTGTGGCCCATGCGCGATCCCGAGCCTGCCGCCAGCAGCACCGCGCCCACCACCAACCGGCTATGGAGGCCGCCACCACCTTTCAGGATGCATCCCATGTCAGTTCCCTCCGCAACAGGACTTGCCAGCCACCACGGACGGGGCTGATTCACCGACCGATTCTGCGACGGAGGTCTTCGGTGTGCCACCACCACAGCAACTGCCCATCTCCATCGGCGGCAGGTCCAGCTTGAATTTCGGCGCCGGCTTTTCGGTGGGGGCGTTCGCCACCGGCGCCGCGGCGCGTGCCGGACGCCCGCGCCGGACCGCGATGACGGTGGCCAGCACCGCCAGCGCGATTTCTTCGGGGGTCTGTGCGCCAATGGGTTCGCCGGCAGGGGCAATGATGGCCGCCACCCGGGCGGGGTCTTCGCCGGCCCCGATCAGGCTCTCGCGCAGCACGCCGGCCTTGCGCTCGCTGGCCACGAACCACAGGTGCCGGGGTTGCAGCGCCAGGGCCGTGCGCAACGCGGGCAGGTCGCGCCGGCCCTGGGTCGCAACCACGACCAGACCGCCCGGTGCCACGGCCGCGCTCACCGTTTCGATGCTGTCGCTGCCGACCACGCGGGCCGCCTCGGGGAAGTCGCCTGCCTGCGCGCCCTCGGCCACCAGCACCGCCTGCAGGCCCACGCGCGGGGCCAGGCCGGTCAGCGCGCGCGCCACCGGCGAGTCGCCGAACACCACCAGCTGCGGGGCGGGCAGCACCGGGTCGATGAACAGCTCCAGCGTGCCGCCCGAATGGCAGGCCATGCCGAATTCCAGCACGTCACCCAGGGTGCGCTCGGCGGTTTCGTCGGTGGGGGCGATGCGGATGGTCTGCGGCTGCCCGCTGTCCAGCGCCTGACGCACCGTCTTGATGACCGCGGGCTGGGCACAGCCGCCGCCGATCCAGCCGTGGATCTGGCCGTCGGCGGTGACCAGCGCCTTGTCGCCCGGCTTGGCCGAGGTGGGGGCCTGGGCGCGCAGCACGGTCACCAGCGCAAAGGCCTGTTCGGCGGCGTGCAGCCGGGCGGCCTGTTCGATCCAGTCGTGGCGGTTCATGGTCGTCTCCTTCAATGCAGCAGGTGCCGGGCGGCTGCCAGGTCGGCCAGGCTGGCCAGCGGCACGAAACGTTGGATATGGCTGCGCGCGCCCTGCAGCGCCGCCGCAGCGGGCAGGGTGCGCGTGGGGTGGAACCAGGTGATGCGCGCGCCGTGGCCGCGCAGGCTGCGCAGGGCCTCGGCCAGCTGATCGGGTGCGTCGGTGTCGAAGCCGTCGGACATGACCCAGACGTGCGCACCGCGCCGCAACTGGGCGCGGGCGTGCACGCGGGCAAAGTCCTGCAGGCTGGCGGCGATGCGGGTGCCGGCGCCAAACCCGGCGGTCACCGCGTTGATCTTTTCCTGCACCGTGGCCGAGTCGCGCTGCATCAGCGGTGTGACCTCGGCCAGGCGGGTGTGAAAGACGAATACGCGGGCTTGGGCTGCCTGGGCAAAGGCGCGGGCCACGCGCAGGAAGAGGGCCGCGTGCGCCTCCATCGAACGGCTTACATCGGCCAGGATGAACAGGCGGGGTGGTTCCTCGCGCCGCACCTGCCAGGCGGGGGCCAGCGGTTCGCCGCCCCAGGCCACGCTGCGGCGCAGCGTTCGGCGCAGGTCCAGCCGCTTGCCCGGCTGGCGGGGTTGCCAGCGGCGCATGGGCAGGGGCCGCAACTGGGCGGTGATCTGGCGCGCCAGGCGCTGCAGTTCGCCGAGTTCCTGCGGCAGCCACATCTGGCCGTCGCGCCGGTGCAGTGCTTCCACCTGCGGTGCATGGCGGCTGGCCCCGCCCATGGCTCGGGGGCTGCCGGCATCGCTGTCGCCCTGGCCGGTGTGTGACGCATCGGCCGCCGTTTGCGGGGCAGACTTCGCCGACGTGGGCGGTTGTTGCGCGCTGCCCATCTGTTCGCGCATCTGCTGTACCGCCTGCCGCAGGTCGCGCGTGGGGCGCGTCTGCCCGCTCACCCGCACCGTGCCGCGCAGGCGCTCCGGGTGCCAGTAGCGGTCGAACAGATCGGGCCACAGCCGCCATTCGCGTGCGCTGTGGCAGGCAATGGCACGCCAGGCCGCCCGGACCGGTGCTTCCCGCAGTCCGCCCAGCCGCAGCGCAGCCTGCAGCATGGCCTGTTGTTCGGCCACGCCCACAGTCAGCCCGTGGTCGCGCAGCAGCGCTGCGAAGCCGGCCAGGGCTTCGGTGGGGGCCAGCGCGGGCTGCAGGTTCATGACGCGACCACGTTGGCCGGTGCCTTCTCGGCCACACCCACGGTGCGCCGGCCTTCGACCAGCTGCCGTGCCCGTTCCGCACCAAGCGCGAAGCGGTCTTCCCGCGTCTTGAGCAGGCAGCCCAGCGTGGTCAGCAGCACCGCCATGTCCTCGGGCAGGGTGTGGTGGTTCATCCGGTGCAGGGCGCGCACCCAGTCCAGCGTCTCGGCAATGCCGGGCGTCTTGGACAGATCCTCGTGGCGCAGGCGCTGCACGAACTGCACCGCGTCCTCCACCAGCCGGGTGTCGGCCTCGGGCAGGGCGGTCTTGACGATGGCGATCTCGCGCTCCAGCGTCGGGTAGTCGAGGTGGTGGTACAGGCAGCGGCGGCGCAGCGCGTCCGAGAGCTCGCGCGTGCCGTTGCTGGTCAGGATCACGCGCGGAATGTGGTGTGCGCGCAGCGTGCCGATTTCGGGCACGGTGATCTGGTACTCGGCCAGCACCTCCAGCAGGAAGGCCTCGAAGGCCTCGTCGGCGCGGTCGATCTCGTCGATCAGCAGCACGCAGGGGCCATCCTGGCTGATGGCCTTGAGCAGCGGGCGTTCCAGCAGGTAGTCCCGGCTGAATACGTCCGACTCTTTGACCGAGCCGGGTTGCCCGTCGTGCAGACGGATCGCCATCAGCTGGCGGCCATAGTTCCATTCATAGGCGGCCTGTGCCAGGTCCAGGCCTTCGAAGCACTGCAGCCGCACCAGCACCGCGCCTTGCACCTGCGCCAGCGCCTGGGCCAATGCGGTCTTGCCCACCCCGGCGTCGCCTTCGAGCAGCAGCGGTCGCTGCAGCTCCCCCGCCAGCCACACCGTGGTGGCCAGGTCCTCGTCGGCCAGGTAGCCGGCGCGTTGCAGCGCTTCGCGCAGCGCGGACGGTGTTGGCGTGGCGGGGCCTTGCATGGTCAGGCTTTCTTGTCAAACAGGCCCAGCCACCAGTTCTTGATCAACGCCCAGACGATGGCCAAGCCGTTGATCTCCTGTGCCACGGGTGCGGGCTTGGGAGCAGGTGCGGCCGGCGCTGCAGCGGTGGACGTTGCAGGTGCTTGCACTTCGCCGCCGAAAGCTGCCGCAGCATCCTGTGCGGCGGCCTGCGAGGCTGGTGCCGGCAGCGCCTGTGCGGCCTGACGGAAGTTCTCCACGAACTGCGCCAGGATCATGTCGGAGACCTGCACCATCATCCGGCCACCGAACTGCGCGAATTTGCCGTTGACGATGACCGCAGCGTCGCCGTGCAGCACGCTGGCCGCCGGATTGGCCGGATCGGCCTCGATGGTGGCCGCCAGGTCCATGGACGCGGACGAGCCGCCCTTGTCCGCGCCCTTGCCGCGCAGCACCATCCTGCGGCCGGCCTCGTCCTTCTCCAGCACGTCCACCTGGCCGCCGAACTGGGCCACGGCCGGGCCGACCTTGACCTTCACGCCGCCCTTGTACGAGGTCTCGGACAGTTGTTCGGTCAGTTCGGCGCCGGGCATGCAGCCGGCCACGGCCTTGAGGTCGCCGAGAATGGCCCAGGCACGTCCCGGGTCCACGTCCAGCGGATAGCGTTTGTCGAGTTTGACTTCCATGATTGTCTTGCCTTTACAGGGCCAGGTTATGTTCCTTGAGCGACTTCCAGACGCGGAACGAGGTGTGGGGCATGTCCAGGTGCGTCACACCTACGTGGGCGAACGCGTCGACCACCGCGGCGGTGAAGGTGGGTATGGAGCCGACGTGCGGCGACTCGGCCACGCCCTTGGCACCGATCGGGTGGTGGGGCGAAGGCGTCACCGTGTGGTCTGTCTCCCAGTGCGGCGTTTCCACGGCCGTGGGCAGGAAGTAGTCCATCAGCGTGTTGCCCAGCAGGTTGCCCTGCGCGTCGAAGGGCATCTGCTGGCCCATGGCCACGGCGTAGCCTTCGGTCAGGCCGCCGTGGATCTGCCCTTCGATGATCATCGGGTTGATGCGGGTGCCGCAGTCGTCCAGGGCGTAGAAGCGGCGGATCTTGGTCTCGCCCGTGGCACGGTCGATGTCGACCACGCACAGATAGATACCAAAGGGGAAGGTGAAGTTCGGCGGGTCGTAGTAGTGCACGGCTTCCAGGCCCGGCTCCAGACCGGCGGGCGGCTGGTGGTAGGCCTGCCAGGCCACGTCGGCCATGGTCTTGAACTTGCTGTCGTCGCCCTTGACCTTGAAGCGGTCCACTTCCCAGTCGAGGTCGTTCTCGTTGACTTC
>Ga0114986_1000531_pt1 | contig 10521 bp, 10 predicted proteins | sample Shrwel1BS1Day17_FD_96988 | JGI IMG/M metagenome (GOLD analysis project Ga0114986, IMG submission 96988) | Subsurface microbial communities from deep shales in Ohio, USA - Utica-3 well 1 S-1-Day17 | ecosystem: Environmental > Aquatic > Deep subsurface > Shale gas/oil reservoir > Produced... | reverse complement strand
CCGGGCCATGCTCCGTCTGCCTTATCGGTGTAACGAGCCGAGGGAACTGAAGGAAGTCTGAATGCTGAACAATCTGCTCAAGCCCAAAACCATCAACGTCGAGCACCTCTCGGCCAACCGTGCCAAGGTTACTCTGGAACCGTTCGAGCGCGGCTACGGCCACACCCTGGGCAACGCGCTGCGTCGCGTGCTGCTCTCGTCGATGGTCGGGCATGCGCCCACCGAGGTGACGATTGCTGGCGTCGTGCACGAGTACTCTTCCATTGACGGCGTCCAGGAGGACGTGGTCAACATGCTGCTGAACCTCAAGGGCGTGGTGTTCAAGCTCCACAACCGTGATGAGGTGACCCTGAGCCTGCGCAAGGACGGCGAAGGGGTCGTGACCGCCGCTGACATCCAGACGCCTCACGACGTCGAGATCGTCAACCCCGGCCATGTGATTGCCACGCTGTCGGCGGGTGCCAAGCTGGACATGCAGATCAAGGTGGAAAAGGGTCGCGGCTATGTACCGGGCAACCTGCGCCGCAACGACGACGCCTCGCGTTCGCTGGGTCGCATCGTGCTTGACGCCTCCTTCTCGCCGGTGCGGCGCGTGAGCTACACGGTCGAAAGCGCCCGTGTGGAGCAGCGCACCGATCTGGACAAGCTGGTCCTCGAAATCGAGACCAACGGCTCCATCGGTCCTGAGGAAGCCGTTCGTGCTTCCGCCAAGATCCTGGTCGAGCAACTCGCGGTGTTTGCGCAACTCGAGGGTGCCGAACTCAACTTCGACGCCGCTCCGCAGCGCAGCTCGCAGCAGTTCGACCCGATCCTGCTGCGCCCGGTCGACGAGCTCGAACTCACGGTGCGTTCGGCCAACTGCCTCAAGGCCGAGAACATCTACTACATCGGTGACCTGATCCAGCGCACCGAGAACGAGCTGCTCAAGACCCCGAACCTGGGTCGCAAGTCGCTCAACGAAATCAAGGAAGTGCTGGCCTCGCGTGGTCTCACGCTCGGCATGAAGCTCGAGAACTGGCCGCCGGCTGGTCTGGACAAGCACTGATCACCAAGACCCCGTCAATCGTCTGACGACCCCTCCCAGTACCTGATCCGGCTGGGAGCAAAACACTGAAAGGAAATTACCATGCGTCACGGACACGGACTGCGCAAACTCAACCGCACCAGCGAGCACCGCCTGGCGATGCTGCGCAACATGATGAACTCGCTGCTGACGCACGAAGTCATCAAGACCACCCTGCCCAAGGCCAAGGAACTGCGCCGTGTGGTCGAGCCCATGATCACCCTGGCCAAGGAGCCGACCGTCGCCAATCGCCGTCTGGCGTTTGACCGCCTGCGCGACCGCGACGTGGTGGTCAAGCTGTTCGACGAACTGGGCCCGCGCTTCAAGGCCCGTCCCGGTGGCTACACCCGCATCCTGAAGATGGGTTTCCGCGTGGGCGACAATGCCCCGATGGCCCTCGTGGAACTGGTCGACCGCGCACCTGAATCTGCCCCGGCAGCCGACGGCGAAAAAGCATGATATAATTCAAGGCTTGACGCGGAGTGGAGCAGCCTGGTAGCTCGTTGGGCTCATAACCCAAAGGTCGCAAGTTCAAATCTTGCCTCCGCAACCAACAAAATCAAGCACTTAGCTTGTCTTAAGACCCGCCGAAAGGCGGGTTTTTTGTTTGTAGCCCATCCGTAGCCCATTTCTAGCCCACCGTAGACAGCGAAGTTTTCCGATGGCTGTTTGTGACCGTTGGGCAGGTGGCGAAGTAGTCGCAGATTCGTGACCGTTGGGTAGCTTTGTGTGGGTGAAAGGCTATGGGCTATAGCCCAAGTCCACGGTTGCCGGTCGCTATCAGCTCATCCGCCGGGTACTGCCGCATGAAGTCCTCCGACCTTCCCGCCGGCGCCGTCAGCCACTCGTCGTATTGATCCTCACCCAGGATCACCACCATCCGCTTCTCATCCTGCGGCTTGTGGAACTGGTTGAACAGGCTGTGCTCATCGGCATTGATGGTCAGCATGGTGAAGCTCAGCACTTCGCTGCCGGTGGCTTTGCGGTTGCTGGTCCACAGGCCGGCAATACCCATGGGCTTGCCATCGGCCCGTTCGATCCTGGTGGGCACCGCCTTGCCCGATCGCCAGTCGGGTTCATAGACGGCTTCCGCTGGCACGATGCAATGCTGCCCATGGCGCCAGGCATCCCGGAAGCTCGGCTTCTCGGCCACGACCTCTGACCGGGCGTTGTAGGTCCGCCGGCCAAAGCTCATCTCACCGGCCCAGTGCGGGATCATCCCGAACACCCCGGCCAAGGCCTCCCGGGGTGGTAACGCGTCATCACCCACATCCGCATGGGGATGGCGCCGGAGGAAGGGCGCCAGGAAGGTGGGCCAGACCTGAGGACGGATACCCGCTGGCGCGTCCACACCAAAGTACATCCGAAGCCGATCGGGGTGGGTTACCGGGGCGTAGTTCGAGCACATGGTCCGATTGTGGCGAGGAAAGTTGGACGCGGCCAGACTGGAAGGCATGGTTTTGCTTCATCGCCATCTGGACGCGTGGCTGCCAGCCCTCAGCGAATGTCGTTAAGGAAAGTCAGCACCTCGCGCGCCACTGCCTCATCATGACCGAGCCATAGGTGGCCACCGTCGGGGAAGATCGTCAGCCGCGATGTCGGCAGCTGAGCTGCAATGTCGCGAGCCGTCTGTGCCGTGCCGAATCGATCATCTTCGGTCGAGATGATGAGGGCCGGCATCGTGATCAGGCTGAAATCCATGCGTGCGGGGTGGCCGGCCTGTTGGCCGTCGTTGATCAGACCGCGCACACGTGCTGAAATGGGCAGCAGTTCGTGCAGCACCGTAAAGGCACGCTCACGCTCTGCGGGTGTCACCCGATCGAGCAGCGCGGGATCGGTCGCGAGCAAGGTGCCGATCAGCATCCTCGGGAAGGTTTGCTCGACCAACCAGAACAGGAGGTCGGAGCTCAGCAGTTGCCGCACGAGCCACGCCTGCAGAGGGGTGAACTCCACCGGGTAGCGGTCCCGCACATTGGCCGCTGGCACCAGCAGCACCAGGCCGGCGCAGCGCTCGGGATGGCGCAGCGCGAACTGGCTGGCGCTCAGTACGCCAGCCGAACCGCCGATCACCGCGATGCGGTCGATACCCAGGTTGTCGAGCAGGGAGGCCAGCGCATCGGCCTGCTCGGCCAGCGAAGGATTGACCGGGAAGTCGCTGCGCAGGTAGCCAAAGCGGGACGGTGCGATCACACGCACACCATGCGCGATCAGCGCATCGGCGAAGCGCAGTCCCTGATCGAAGCCGCCGCCTGTGCCGTGGATCATCACCACCGGGGGGCTGCCGGCATCCCCGGCCACCGCGTATTCGAGTTGACCCAGCGGGTCTGGAGCACCACGCTGGGTCCGCTGACACGTTCACGCGCGGCGTCCAGGTCATGCCGGTACCTCAGCCCAGCCCAGACGGCAGCGCCCAGCAGTGCGAGTCCCAGGCTGAGCAGCAAAGTGCGGTAGATCGCCGACGGTTGCATTCCATCATTCTGCGCTCGATGGGTCTCTGCCCATGTGCATCCGATTGCATGCTGTATGCGCGCAACGCAACGCAACACGCGCGCGTCGTCGAGCATTGGCTGTTCTCTTGCGGCCATGCCCGTACAGCAAGGGCTGGTTCAATCACTGGCCCGGCGCGCTGATGTGATTGGGGGAATCAATCGCGTGATGCTCAAACGCCAGCGCTCTGCCAACGACGAGCTGGACCAGCCTCAGCATTCCCGTGCCCAGACCTGCCCGATCAGGTCGTGACCAAAGCTGTGGTGGGGTTCTTCCTCGATCAGTTGAAATCCTGCTCTCTCGTAGAGACGACGAGCGTCGGCCAGCACGCTGTTGGTCCACAGCGTGATGCGCTGGTAGCCTGCTTGCCTGGCAAACGCCAGGCATTCGTCGACAAGCCGGCTGCCGATGCCATGTCCCCGCGCGGCCGCTTCCACGTAGAGCATGCGCAGCTTGGCCGTCCCCGGGGTGTCCGTCTTGACCAGAAAGACCGATCCGACGATCTGCCCGTCCATTTCGGCAATCCAGCCCCGCTCGCGCGCAGGGTCAAATTCGCGGATGAAGCGCGAGGCAATGTCGGCCGCCAGGGCTTCGAACTCGCCGTTCCAGCCGTACTCCTGTGTGTACAGCACGGTCTGCCGGGAGACCACCCAGCCCATGTCACCCGGCTGCACCGGTCGCAGTCGCCAGGTGCCGTGGGCCTTCAGTTCGGCCAGCCGCTGGGTGAAGGCCTCGGGCACCACGGCCACCCGCCGGGTCTCCCGGTCGATGAACACGATGCCGATCTTGCCCCTTGCCACCTCGCGACCGGTGTCGGCGCAATCCATTCGGTACACCAGATCGAAACCGTAACGGTTGAAGTCCTGCGGGAGCATGCGCACCCGCATCGTTTCCCCGTGAAAGCCCTCTGACTTGTACTGGGCCACCATGTCCCCGACCACGATGGGGTGCCCTGCCACATCGGACTCCCGGTAACCCAGGGATTTGAAGAACCGGACCCGCGCTTCCGAGACCAGGGTCAGCAGTTGCGCATTGTCCAGGTGCCCGCCCTGGTTGACATGGCTGATGTAAATGGGGATGTCGGTGGCGAAGGCGAACCGGTCGGGCAGGGAAAACTGGATGCGTGGCATGTTGGGCGTGGCGAAAGAGACCGGTCAGCGCCAGGGCATGACCGGCACGGTGGACAGGCTGTGGGCGGGGGCGCCTTCGATGATCTTGCGGCTGACCGCCAGGTAGACCAGGGTCTGTCGCGGTTCGTCCCAGAGGCGGACCACGCGGGTCTCCTTGAACAGCAGGGAGGTGTCTTCGCTGAACACCACTTCGTTCTTCGGGAGTTTGGCCGGGATCGTGATGGGACCCGTCTGCCGGCAAGAGAGCGAAAAGTGGCTCGGGTCCTCGGCCATGCCCAGGCTTCCGCTCACACCCCCGGTTCTGGCCTGGCTGACGTGGCAGATCACCCCATCGACCTGAGGGTCGCGAAAGGCGTCCACGCACACCTTGTGGTTGGCACCCCAGAAGCGCCAGGCGGTGGTCACGCAGCCCACCTCGTCGGCCCTGGTGTGGCCCGCCGTGAGCGCCAGCAGCAAGCAGGTCAGGGTCGGCGCCAGGTGGCGCCAGGCAGGAAGGGAGCGGACTTGGATCATGGGGGGCAGAAGCGTGGTCAGGGAAGTGGCAGGACAGTGACAATGTTCCGACCAATGGCCGGTTTGGGTGTTTCGATGTCAGACAAGGACGTCCATTAGACAGTAGTATGCGAGAGGCGTCCCGCCCGAACAGCGGGTGGTCGACCTGTTGCACACGCTCATCCTTCTCGCATGCCAATGAATTCCAACCCACGAGTTCCTTCCGCCGCGCTCACCAGGCGCGCTTTCCATGGCCTGGTGGCCGGTGCCGCGATGACGGCCGTGCCCGTGCTTCGTGCCCAGTCCGACAACCGCATCGTGCTGGGTCAGTCAGCGGCTTTCAGTGGGGCGGCTGCCCAGCTGGGTATCCAGTTCAATGCCGGTGCCAAGCTGCATTTCGACGCGATCAATGCCCAGGGTGGTGTCAACGGTCAGCGCGTGACCATTGCCCAGCTGGATGATGGCTATGAACCCGACCGCTGCGCCGAGAACACCAGCAAGCTGATCAAGGACGACGTGTTTGCCTTGTTCGGCTATATCGGCACGCCGACCAGCCTGGCGGCCTTGCCGCTGGCCACCAAGGCAAGGGTCCCGTTTTTTGCCCCCTTCACCGGGGCCATGGGCCTGCGTGAACCCTTCAACCGCCTGGCCTTCCACCTGCGTGCGTCCTACAACGACGAGACCGAGGTCATCGTCCGTCAGCTGACCAACCTGGGGATGAACAAGGTGGCGGTCTTTCACCAGAACGACGCCTATGGCAAGGCCGGGCTGGATGGCGTGACCCTGGCGCTGGGGTCACGCAATCTCAAACCGGTGGCGACCGGTACCGTGGAGCGCAATTCCGTCGATGTGGCCGCTGCGGTGGCCGCCATCGTGGCCGCCAAGCCCAATGCCGTGGTGCAGATCAGTGCCTACAAGTCCTGTGCCGCCTTCATCCGCGAGGCGCGAAGGGCGGGCTATGGCGGCACCTTCTACAACGTGTCCTTCGTCGGCACGCAGGCCCTGGCCGATGAGCTGGGCAAGGACGGCGCTGGTGTCGTGGTCTCGCAGGTGGTGCCGTCGCCGTACAGCCCGTCGAAGCCGATCACCCGGGAGTTTCTGGACGCGATCGCCAAGGGCGGCAACAAGGTGCAGGCCAACTTCTCGAGCATGGAAGGTTACATGGCCGCGCGCCTGTTCAGCGAGGGCATTCGACGCGCTGGCGCCAGGCCCACGCGGGACACCCTGATCACCGGGCTGGAGTCGCTGACGGACTTCTCGCTGGGCGGCTTCAACGTGTCGTTCGGCCCGAACGACCACGTGGCGTCCAGCTTTGTCGAGGTGTCGATGCTGACCGGCGACGGTCGCGTGCGCACCTGACGGCGCCAACCGCCGACGTGCTCAGTCGGGCACGACGGCGGTCACCTCGATCTCGACCTTGGCGCGGGTTTCTACGAGCCGGCTGACCTCCACGCAGGTCATGGCGGGGAAGTGCTTGCCCATCACCTCCCGGTAGACGCCGCCCAGCTCGCGCAGACGCGCGTTGTACTCGTCGCGGTCGGTGATGTACCAGGTCATGCGCACCATGTGTTCGGGGCCGGCGCCGGCGCAGGCCATCACGGCGTGCACGTTCTGCAGCGCCTGTTTCGTCTGGGCGATGAAGTCGTCGCTTTCGAACTGCTGGTCGCCGTTCCAGCCGATCTGGCCGCCGACGAAGACGAGGGTGCCGCGGGCGGCCACGCCGTTGGCGTAGCCCTTGGGGGTGGCCCAGCCGGGCGGTTGCAGGAAATTCATGTGGGTGTCCCCTCCTGGGCCATCTTGCGCAGTGCGAAGCGTTGCAGTTTGCCGGTTTCGGTGCGCGGCAGGGCGGTCACGAAGCGCACTTCGCGCGGATACTTGTAGGGCGCCAGGCTGTGCTTGACGTGGTCCTGCAGGGCCTTCACCTGTGCGTCATCGGCCGTCTGGCCCGGCTTGAGCACCACGTAGGCCAGGATGATCATGCCGCGCTCATCGTCGGGTCTGCCGACCACGCCGCATTCGGCCACCGCCGGGTGCTGCAGCAGGGCCGCTTCCACCTCGGGACCGGCCACGTTGTAGCCGGCCGTGATGATCATGTCGTCGGTGCGCGCCTGGTAGACGAAGTAGCCGTCCTCGTCCTGCAGGAAGGCGTCACCGGGAAAGTTCCAGCCATCCTGCACGTAGTTGGCCTGCCGGGTGTCGTCGAGGTACTTGCAGCCGGTGGGGCCTTTGACCGCGAGCCGGCCGACCTGGCCGCGGGGCAGCGCCTGCCCCTGCTCGTCGACGATCTTCGCCTGGTAGCCGGGAACCACCTTGCCAATGGCGCCGCGTTTGACGTCCTGCGGTGCGGCGGAAATGAAGATGTGGAACATCTCGGTGGCGCCGATGCCGTCGAGCATTTCGAGGCCGCTGGCTTCCTTCCACAGCTGGCGGGTGGCGTCGGGCAGACCTTCGCCGGCGCTGACGCTGATGCGCAAGCGGCCAACACCGTGCTGCCTGGCGAACGGCGCCATTTGCCGGTAGAAGGTGGGGGCGGTGTAGCAGATGGTGGCGCCCACCTGCCCGATGAGACGGACCATGGCCTCGGGGGTGTAGGGAATGCTGGGGAAATAGACCGAGGCGCCGGCCCACATCGGGAACACCAGCAGGCCGCCCAGACCGAAGGTGAAGGCCAGTGGGGGCGAGCCCATGACGATGTCGTCGGGCGTGGCGCGCAGCACATGGCGCGGCCAGGTCTCGCACGCGGCGATCACATCGCGGTGGGTATGCACGGCGGCCTTGGGGCTGCCCGTGGTGCCGGAGGTGAAGGCCAGCAGCGCGATGTCGTCGGCGCTGGTGGGGCAGGGCGCCGCCTGGTCGCTCGCGTGCCGGGCCAGGACTTCGAGCGAATGGTCGATCACGATGGCGGCGTCGCCGGTGTTGAACAGGCGCAGCGGCATCGTGGCTGTCTCCGGGCTGAGCGCGAGCGCGGCCTTGAGTTCGTCTTGCAGCTTCACGTCACACAGCGCGGCCGCCGGCCGCGCCTTGTCGATGATGGCCTTGAGTTCGGTGGCGCGCAGCAGAGGCATGGTGGCCACCGCGACCAGACCACTTTGCACCACGGCCAGCCAGGCCAATGCCATGGCGATGGAGTTGCCGCCGCGCAGCAGCACACGGTTGCCGGGCTGCAAGCCCATGCCGGTCAGCACCTGGGTGATGCGGTTGACCTCGGCGCGCGCCTGTGCATACGTCAGGGTGCGTTCGTCGCTGCGCAGCAGCGGGCGATCCGCGTGGCCGGCGGCGAAGGCACGGTCGAACAGCCACTGCACCGCATTGAGCTGCGCCGGCAGCGCCTGTAACTCAGGCAGGTCGTAGCGCAGATCAGGCCACTGTTCACGCGGCGGCATACGGTCGTGCACGAAGCGGTCGGTCTGGGCGGAAGGGTGCTGGGCCATGCGGGTCTCCGTGTCAGGCCTTCAAGGCGTGCTTGCCAAGGATGAGCAGTTGCACCTCGGTCGCTCCCTCGTAGATGCGCAGCGAGCGGATGTCGCGGTACAGGTGCTCTACCACGTTGCCCACCTGCACACCGCGGCCGCCGAACATCTGCAGGGCCATGTCGATGACCTTCTGCGCGTTCTCGGTGGCGGTGAGCTTGGCCGCTGCGGCGGCGGCCGTGTAGGCGGGCGTGCCAGCGCCGCTGGCACTGCTGCAGTCGCGCATCCAGGCGGCGCGGTAGGTGAGCAGGGCACCGGCGTCGACGAGTGCGCTCATCTCGCCCAGCCGGGCCTGGGTGAGCTGGAAGTCGGCCAGGGTCTGGCCGAACATCTTGCGTTGCTTGGCGTGAGCCACCGCCTCGGCAAAGGCGCGCCGTGCCATGCCGAGTGCGGCGGCTGCGACCGATGCGCGGAAGATGTCCAGCGTCTGCATGGCGAGCTTGAACCCGCCATGCAGGGAACCTACCAACGCGTCCTGACCGAGGCTGCACCGATCAAAGTGCAAGGTCGCCAGCGGATGCGGCGCCATCACCGCAATGTGGTGACTGGTGTCCAGTCCTGGCGCATCGGCATCGACGATGAAGGCGCTGATGCCGCGGGCGCCTGCTTGAGGATCGGTCTTGGCGAAGACCACATAGAAGTCGGCCATGCCGCCGTTGCTGATCCAGGTCTTGCGGCCATCCAGTTGCCAGCCTTCGGTGGTCTGGAGCGCCCGGGTGGCCATGGAGGCGACGTCCGAGCCGGCTTCGGGTTCGCTCAGCGCAAAGGCGGCGATCTTGTGGCCGGTCGCCACCGCCGGCAGGTAGCGGGCCTGCTGGGCCGGGTTGCCCGCCAGGGTGATGGCGCCACTGCCCAGGCCCTGCATGGCAAACGCGAAATCCGCCAAAGGGGAGTGGTGTGCCAGGGTTTCCCGCAGGATGACCAGGGCCCGCGAATCGAGCGCGGGCAGGGCGCCGCCATGCGCCTGTGGCACGCAGTAGCGCAGCCAGCCGGCATCGCCCAGGCGGCGCACCCATTCACGGCAGGCGAGGCGGTCATCCGACTCGTCCACCTGCTGGCTCTTGAGCCACTCCACCAGGCGGTTGGCCATGGCCCGATGGTGGTCGTCGAAGAAGGGCAGTTCCAGGTGCGCCGTGGGCGCCAGGGGCCCGTGCGGGTTAGGGTGTTCGAAGGCAACCATGTCAGTCCCCTTCAAACATGGGGCGTTGCTTGGCGGCAAACGCCTCGTAGGCGCGGCGGAAGTCCTGCGTTTGCATGCAGATGGCCTGTGCCTGGGCTTCGGCCTCGATGGCTTGGTCCAGGGTCATGGCCCATTCCTGATGGAGCATGGTCTTGGTCATGCCATGCGCGAAGGTCGGCCCTTGCGCCAGGCTGGCGGCCAGCTTGTGCGCGGCGGGCAGCAGGGCATCGCTCTCGTGCAGCGCGTTGAAGAAACCCCAGGCGTGGCCCTCCTGCGCGTTCATGGCGCGGCCGGTGAACAGCAGTTCGCTGGCGCGGCCCTGGCCGATCATGCGCGGCAGCAGGGCGCAGGCGCCCATGTCGGCCCCCGCCAGGCCGACGCGCGTGAACAGGAAGGCCACGGTGGCCGAAGGTGTGCCCAGGCGCAGGTCCGACGCGAGGGCCATCATCGCGCCAGCGCCGGCGCACACGCCATCCAGGGCCGCCACGATGGGCTGCGGGCAGGCGCGCATGGCGCTGACCAGCGCGCCAGTCATGCGGGTGAAGGCCAGCAGCTCGGGCATGGTCATTTTCGTGAGCGGGCCGATGATCTCGTGCACGTCACCGCCCGAACAAAAATTGCCGCCCGCGCCGGTGACCACCACCGTCTTGATGTCGGTGGCGCGTTGCAGGCCCAGGAACCAGTCGCGCAGTTCGGCGT
>Ga0114986_1000530_pt1 | contig 10522 bp, 9 predicted proteins | sample Shrwel1BS1Day17_FD_96988 | JGI IMG/M metagenome (GOLD analysis project Ga0114986, IMG submission 96988) | Subsurface microbial communities from deep shales in Ohio, USA - Utica-3 well 1 S-1-Day17 | ecosystem: Environmental > Aquatic > Deep subsurface > Shale gas/oil reservoir > Produced... | reverse complement strand
GAAGAACGCCACCTTCCGCCAGCTTCGCGTCTTCTGTGAGGTCGCCCGTCAGCTGAGCTTCAGCAAGGCGGCGGCCCAGCTGCACCTGACACCGCCGGCCGTGACCATGCAGATCAAGGAGCTGGAAAGCCACGTCGGCCTGCCGCTGTTCGAGCGCAACGGCAAGCAGGTGAGCCTGACCACGGCCGGCGAGTACATGCTGGTCTACGCGCGCAAGATCCTCGCCACGCTCAAGGACGCCGAGGATGCCGCCGCCCGCCTGCAGAAGCTGGAGATCGGCACGCTGACCATCGGCATGGTCAGCACCGCCAAATACTTCCTGCCGCGCCTGCTGGCCGAGTTCCAGCGCGAGCACGAGGGCGTCGAGGTGCGGCTGATCGTGGGTAACCGCGAACAGCTGCTCAAGATGCTGCAGGGCAACGAAGTGGACATCGCCATCATGGGACGTCCGCCGAAGGAGATGGCCACCCGCGCCGAACCCTTTGCAGCCCATCCGCACGTCTTCGTCGCCCCGGTGGACCACCCGCTGCTGCGCCGCAGCCACCTCACAGTGAATTCGCTGCAGCCCTACAGCTTCATCGTGCGCGAGGAAGGCTCCGGCACACGCGCAGCGATGGAGAAGTTTTTCGAGGCCACCGGCTTCCAGCCCAAGGTGGCGATGGAGATGTCGAGCAACGAGACCATCAAGCAGGCCGTCATGGCCGGCATGGGCCTGTCCTTCCTGTCGCTGCACACCCTCGGGCTGGAGCTGGACAACCGCCTGCTGGCCATCCTGGACGTGGAGGGCAGCCCGGTGGTGCGAGCCTGGAACGTGGTGCACACCCTGTCCAAGCTGCTGTCGCCCGCGGCCGAGGCGTTCCGCTATTTCATGCTGGAGCGCGGCGAACAGTTTCTGGCCGAGCAGTTCGGCCACCACATCCGCATCCAGCGCGAGGCACCGGAGACGCCGGGTACATCGGCCGCTTAGGGCTCACCCGGGATACATCGCCAATCCATCAGCATCTTCTGATACCGTTACCCCCATGCGCAACTACACGCTCAAGCAACTGCAGACCTTTGTCGAAGTGGCGCGCGAGAAATCCGTCTCGCGCGCGGCCGAACGCCTGTTTGTCACCCAGCCGGCTGTGTCCATGCAGATCCGCCAGCTGGAAGAGGCCTTCGGCCTGTCGCTGATCGAACCCTCGGGCCGCAACATCCAGCTCACGCATGCCGGCCAGGAGTTCCTGACCCTGGCCATTGCCGCCTTGGGCAAGCTGAAAGACCTGGAAGCCTGCATGGCCGAGCACGTGGGCATGAAGAAGGGCCGCATCGAACTGGGCATCGTCAGCACGGCCAAGTACTTCGTGCCCATGCTGCTGGTGCGCTTTGCCAAGCTGATGCCGGGCATCGATGTCGTGCTGCACATCGAGAACCGGGAGAAGATCCTGGGCATGCTGGCGCGCAACGAGCTCGACCTCGTCATCATGGGCCGTGCACCGGCCAACCTGGACTGCGAGGCCACGCCCTTTGCCAGCAACCCCATGGGCATCGTCGCCCCCCCGGACCACCCGCTGTCTCGACGCAAGCGACTGGCTTTCGAGACCCTGAAAGACCACGAATTCGTGGTGCGCGAGCAGGGTTCGGGCACGCGTGCCGCCATGGAGCGTCTGTTCGCGCAGCATGAGGTGCCGTTCAAGGTGGCGATGGAAATGCCCAGCAACGAAACGATCAAGCAGGCCGTCATGGCTGGCATGGGCCTGTCCTTCCTGTCGCTGCGCACGGTGCGGCACGAGCTGGCGGCCGGCCATCTGGCGCTGCTGGACATCAGCGGCATGCCCATAGTCGGCAAGTGGTACGTGACGCACCTGAGCCAGAAAAAGCTGTCCCCGGCCGCGCAGGCCTTCAAGGCCTTCCTGATCGAACAGGCCGAGCCGCTGATCGACTCCTGGGCCTGACAACCGGCCCTGCTTGACCCGGCGAGTCGACCATCCGCCGCCGGTTCAGGCGGCTTCGAGCAGGCGCTCGGGCTCGCGCAGCTTGTAGACGCGGCCGAGCTTGTCCAGCGGCTCGATCACTTCCTCGCGCACCAGGCGGCTGACCTCACGGCTCACCGTCTCCAGCTTGAGGTCGAGCATGGCCCCCATGTCATCGCGCGCGAACAGTGTGACGGTACGGCCGTCGTCCGGGCTGCGCATCTTCAGGATGAAGTTGGACACGCGTTGGCGTGCGGTACCGAAGTTGAGGTCGGCCAGCCAGTCGTCGGCGTCTTTCAACGCCTGCTGCCACTTCTGCATCAGGCGCAGGTGCAGGCGCGGGCTGCTGGCGCCCAGCGTATGGATCACCTCCAGCGGAATGCGGCACACCGCCACCTCGGTCAACGCCACCGCCTCGCTGTCGTAACGCGAGGTGCCCAGCGCCTCCAGCCCCGCCACATCGCCCGGACGCAGCACGCGCACGATGCGCTGGCGGCCATCGGCCGTCACGCGAACCAGCTTGATCATGCCGGAACGCAAGGTAAAGATGCCCGCCGCATTGCTGCCTTCCGCGTAGAGCATGGCGCCCGGGCGGAACTCTAGGTCATCGATCGGCGCATGGATCCGGCCGAAGTCCTGCTCATTCAGGTCGGCAAACAGCACCATGTCGCGGATGCCACAGCTGCGGCAATCCGAGGTGCCGCGCCAGGCGGATTCGGTCTTGATCGGGATCATGGCTGCACAAAAGTAGCGGCGGTTGCCAACATACCCCTAAGTGTATAGTGGCCCGCAATTTCCAGTGTCCGCCTCAGGTTTGCGCTGCCGCCCTGCCAGGCTGCACGCAGCAGGACGCAGACGCTAATATCCAGACCATGAATTCCGAGCGCAGAGACTTTCTTGCCACCACCTTGGGCACTGCCGGCCAGTGGAGCGCGGCCGCGGCCCTGATGCAGGCCGGGACGGCGCTGGCCCAAACCGGCGCCGCTGTGCCGTCGTCCGCTGCCACCGAGGCCAAGGCCGGCCCCCTGCCCGCCCTCGGCACGGTGCTGGCCCTGCCTGAAGTGCCGTTGTTCGACGGCAGTGTGTTCCGCCCGTCCCAGGCCGACGGCCGGGTGCTGGTGATCTACTGGTGGGCCAGCACATGCCCGTTCTGCGCGCTGCAAAGCCCGGAAATGCAGAAGCTCTGGCTCAGCCAGCGCGACAAGGGCAGCCAGGGCCTGCAGTTGCTGACGCTGTCCATCGACCGCAAGCGGGAAGATGCGCTGGCCTACCTACAGAAAAAGGGCTATACCTTCCCGACCGGCTTCGTCACGCCCGAGATCCAGCGCGTTCTGCCCAAGCCCAAGGGGCTGCCCATCACCCTGGTGCGGGGGCGCGACGGGCGGCTGCTGCAGGCGGAAAAAGGCCAGTTGTTCCCGGAAGACGTGGAACAACTGGTACGCTGGCTGTAACAGAACAAGAACACAGGAGACTTCATGGCCGCAACACTGGACGGCAAGCTCGTCGTCGCCATTTCCTCGCGCGCCCTGTTCGACTTCGAGGAGGAGAACAAGGTGTTCGAGCGCGGACAAGGGCCGCACAAGGACCGCGCCTACATGAAGCTGCAGCTCGACAAGCTGGAGGAGCCGGCCAAACCGGGCGTGGCGTTCTCCATGGTCAAGAAACTGCTGGCCTTCAACGATGCGCAGGCGCAGCGCGTGGAGGTGGTGATCCTCTCGCGCAATGACCCGGTCTCGGGCATGCGCGTGTTCCGTTCGGCCCAGCACTACGGCCTGCCGATCGAGCGCGGCAGCTTCACGCGCGGCCAGTCACCCTGGCGCTACCTCAAGCCGCTGCACGCCAACCTGTTCCTCTCCACCCACCTGAGCGATGTGCGTGCCGCATTGGATGCCGGCGTGCCGGCGGCGCAGGTCTATCCGCAGTCGGCGCTGGCCAGCGACGCCCACCCGCACGAGGTGCGCATTGCCTTCGACGGTGACGCCGTACTGTTCTCCGACGAGGCCGAGCGCGTGTTCCAGGCCGAGGGCCTGAGCGCCTTCCAGCAGCACGAGCGCGACAAGGCGCACCAGCCGCTGTCGGCCGGCCCCTTCAAGCCACTGCTGGCCGCACTGCACCGGCTGCAGCAGGAGGGCACGCCCAGCATGCGCATCCGTACCGCCCTGGTGACGGCGCGCAGTGCGCCGGCACACGAGCGCGCCATCCGCACGCTGATGGAGTGGAACATCGAGGTCGACGAAGCCATGTTCCTCGGCGGCCTGCCCAAGGGGGAATTCCTGCGTGAATTCGAACCCGACTTCTTCTTCGACGACCAGACCGGCCACATCGAATCCGCGTCCCGGCACGTCCCTGCCGGGCACGTGGCCAGCGGCGTCGCCAACGCCTGAGCGAACCCCGTACACACCATGTCCATATCCACCAAACTGGCCGACTTCAAGGCCTTCATCGGCCGGGCCTGGGCCCTGGCCGTGCCCTACTTCCAGTCCGAGGAAAAATGGAAGGCCCGCGGCCTGCTGGCCGCCATCATCGCGCTCAACCTCGGCTTCGTCTACACGCTGGTGCTGTTCAACGAATGGAACCGATTCTTCTACGACGCGCTGCAGGAGAAGAACTACCCGGTGTTCCTGGAGCAGCTGCTGCGCTACACCATCCTGGCCTTCATCTACATCGTCATCGCGGTCTACCGCTTCTACCTGACCCAGCAGCTGGAAATGCGCTGGCGCGCCTGGATGACGCGCCACTACCTGCAGCGCTGGCTGGACAACCAGGTCTATTACCACCTGGAGCTCACCCGCTACGCCCAACTGGCGCCCGACCAGTCGCCCGACAACCCGGACCAGCGCATTCAGGAGGACCTCAAGCTCTTCACCACCAGCACGGTGGGCCTGAGCATGGGCCTGCTCAACGCGCTGGTCACACTGATGAGCTTCGTCGGCATCCTGTGGTCGCTCAGCGGCGCCTTCAGCTTCAGCTGGGGCGGCAGCGAGTTCGAGATTCCCGGCTTCATGCTGTGGGTCGCCATCCTCTATTGCCTGGTCGGCAGTGTGATCACGCACTATGTGGGCCGGCCGCTGATCCCGCTGAACTACGAACAGCAGCGGCGCGAGGCCGACTTCCGCCACAACTTAGTACGCGTGCGCGAGTACAGCGAGGCGATTGCGCTGGACCGTGGTGAGACCGTGGAAAGCAAGCAGCTCAACCTGCGCTTCGACCACGTGCTGGCCAACTACCTGAAGCTGATCGACGCGCAAAAGCGCCTCACCATGTTCACGGCCACCTTCAGCCAGGCCTCCACCGTGTTTCCCTTCATCGTGGCGGCGCCGCGCTTCTTCAGCGGCGCCATCCAGCTCGGCACGATGATGCAGATCGCCTCGGCCTTCAACCGCGTGCAGGATTCGCTGTCCTGGTTCATCGACAACTACGACGCCCTGGCCGCCTGGCGTGCCACCACCGACCGCCTGACGCATTTCGAAGCCGCGATCCAGGCCGCCAGCAAGCGCGCCGATCTCCACCTGCAACGCAGCGCCGACAACACCGGCGTGCAGGCACAGGACCTGTCACTCGACCTGCCCACCGGCAGCCGCCTGCTGGCGCACACGCAATTGCAGGCGCGGCCCGGCGACAGCGTGCTGCTCAGTGGTCCGTCGGGCAGCGGCAAGTCCACCCTGTTCCGCGCACTGGCCGGCATCTGGCCGCTGGCCTCGGGCAAGGTCGAATTGCCGATGTCGAGCATGTTCATCCCGCAGCGGCCGTACTTCCCGAATGCGAGCCTGCGCGATGCCCTGGCCTACCCCGAGCCGGCCGAGCGCTATGACGACGAGACGCTCAAACAGGCCCTGCGCGACGCGCTGCTGCCGCACCTGGTGGACCAGCTCGACGAAGTGGATGCCTGGGGCCTGAAGCTTTCGGGTGGCGAACAGCAGCGCCTGGCACTGGCACGCGTGTTCCTCAAGAAGCCGTCCTGGATCTTCGCCGACGAGGCCACCAGTGCGCTGGACGAGGAAGCCGAGCGCACGCTCTACAAGAAGCTGCTCGAACTGGTGCAGGAAGGCAAAGGCGCGCTGATCTCCATCGCCCACCGCCACACTGTGGCGACTTATCACAGCCGTACCTGGCAGCTGGAAAAGCGCACCGACGAGGAAGTGGCGCTGTTCCGGCTAAAACAAACGTAACTCCCCCAGGCTGCGCTCCCTTCGTTCGCTGCGCCACCCCCCTCACGAGGGGGCAACGCCAGTGGCCCGGCAGAGCCGGTTCCACGGCGTTCCGCGGACTGATTCCTTCTTTCACGAGGGCTTGTCGTTAATCCGGCACCTGGGCCTGGTAGCGCTCCCAGCCGCGCGCGCGCAGCTCGCACGCGGGACACATGCCGCAGCCGTAGCCCCAGTCATGGCGATGCTGGCGGTCGCCCAGATAACAGGTGTGGGTATGCTCGACGATCAGGTCCACCAGCGCCGGCCCGCCCAGTGATTCGGCCAGACGCCAGGTGGCGGCCTTGTCGATCCACATCAGCGGCGTCTCGATCAGGAAGCGCTTGTCCATGCCAAGCGACAGCGCTATCTGCATGGCCTTGATGGTGTCGTCGCGGCAGTCGGGGTAGCCGGAGAAGTCGGTCTCGCACACGCCGGTCACGATCACCTCGAGCCCGCGGCGGTAGGCCACGGCGGCGGCCAGCGTCAGGAACAGCAGGTTGCGTCCCGGCACGAAGGTATTGGGCAGACCACTGGCCTCCATCTTGAAAGCGGTCTCGCGCGTCAGCGAGGTCTCGCTCACATGCCCAAGCACCTCCAGGTCCAACAGGTGGTCTTCCCCCAACTTGGGCGCCCAGTGCGGGAAATTGCGGCGGATCTCGCCCAGCACCTTGAGGCGTGACTCGAGTTCGACGCGGTGGCGTTGGCGGTAATCGAAGGCGATGGTCTCGACGCGTTCATACGCCTTGAGCGCGTGCGCCAGACAGGTGGTGGAATCCTGGCCACCGGAAAACAGAACGAGCGCGGATTTGTGCATACCCAATGTTAGGGCATGTCAGCCCGCCCGCAGACCGGCGTGTACCCGCTTACTCGGGCTTGCCGGTCTTCTGGATCTTGGTCGGCGAGTAAGTGAGCGATTCCTTGGCCAGCACGCCGGGAATGGCCGAAGGGTCCTGGTTGCGGGTCTGCGCCATCTGCTGCAAGTGGTTCGCATCCTGGTTCTTGGCCTGCTGGTTGTTGTACCAGAGCTCCACCGCCTTAGCGCTCATCAGCCACAAGGTTTGCACATGCTCGATGAGCATCTTGGAGATCGGCTCCTTGGGCGGCTCCTCTTTCTCGTTGGGCTTGGCCGGCGTTTGCGTCCAGCCCTTGATGCTCTGATCGCCTTCGCTGCCGCCCTGCAGCGGATCGCTGCTGCTGGCCGCCTGCACCGATTCGGCTGCGGCCTTGGCCTGCACTTCCGGGTTGATGTCGTTGATGACGCTGGCGGCCGGCGGCACCTGCGTACTGGGTGGATTGACCGGTGCAACAGGGATCACCCGGGCTGCCGCAGGCACAGCCGTCTCTGCGCCGGCCGGCCGCAGATTCGGGTTTCGCTCAACAGTAGGTAGTTGCATGATGGTCAATCGCCCCCGCCCAACGACGGCGGCATTTGTGCTGTTACGTATCAGTGTTAACGGCAGAACTGGCAGGACATTTAGCCCTTTTTCTACTTTATAAGCAGATTTTTTGTGATTATTTCGGTCATATTTACGACCATCGTTCCAAATTGACCTAACTTCAGTCAAAATTTTGGCTGTTATGCAACCAGCCCTCGCCACACCAGAACTCCAGACTGAAATCGGCCGGCAGGTGCGCGCCCTGCGGCTGGCGGCCAACCTGTCGCAGGGTGAACTGGCCCGTCAAGCGGGTGTCGCCCTGGGGGCGCTGAAGAGTCTGGAGAGCGATGGCAGCGCCACCGTGCGCACACTCACCAGCGTGGCGCTGTGCCTGGGCCGGCGCGAGTGGCTGCTGGGTCTGCAGCCGGTACAGACCCAGACACCCGCGCGCCTGCGCGCAGGTAAGCCTCGCTCACGAGCCCCCGCTGGCACCAACGCAGCACCTGAGTAAGCCGCCCCGCTGCGGGGGGCCGCGCGGCTCAGTCGGGCGCCCGGTAGACCAGCACCTTCAACGAACGCTCCGGTGACACGTCGGCAAACACCGGCGGGTTCGACACGCGTTGCACAAACGTCAAGGAAGGCGCCAGCGCCTGCATCTGCTCCTGCAGGAAGTCCAGCCCCAGTTCAGGCGCATTCAGGCACAGCAGCGCATGCCCGCCCGGCGCCAACAGGTCCGGCAGGCGGCGCATGAGCCGCGCGTAGTCCTTGCTGGCAACGAAGCTGCCCTTCTGGTAACTGGGCGGGTCCAGAATGATCAGGTCGTAGGGACCACCGCGCGTGATCTTGCCCCAGGACTTGAAGATGTCGTGCGCCAGGAAGCTGGCGCCGGCCGCGAGCCCGTTGAGCTGGTGGTTGCGCTGCCCGATGGCCAGGGCGCCATGGCTCATGTCCACGTTGACTACCTGCGAAGCACCCGCCTGCCGCGCCACCACGGAGAAGGCGCAGGTGTAGGCAAACAGATTGAGCACCTTGCCCCCCGGTCGCGCCGCCACATGCGCGCGCACCCAGCGCCGGCCTTCAGCCATGTCGAGAAACAGGCCATGGTTCTGCCCTTTGAGCACATGCACCAGATAACGTGACCCGCCCTCGCTCACCACATGCGGCTCGGGCGCGCTGCCGGCCATCAACCGCGTTTCGGTACGCCCTTCATGGCGGCACTGGTACACCCAGTTGAGTAGCTGCCTAGGCGCCAGCTGCTGCCAACGCGCTGACAGTGCCGCATGAACCACCGCCAATTCAGCGTCACTGACCGGCTGAAAGCTGGTCAGCACCCAGACCGGAGGAAAGGCGTCCAACGACAGATGCTCACAGCCGGGATACAGGCCGCCACGGCCGTGGAACACGCGCTGGGCATCCAGCGGCATCTCCATCGTTGCGATGGCATTCAGCAAGGCTTGCATGGGGACCGCTATTCGACCGTCACACTCTTGGCCAAGTTACGCGGCTTATCCACATCGGTGCCGCGCGCACACGCGGTGTGATACGCCAGCAGCTGCAGCGGCACCACGTGCAGCAGCGGTGACAGGGCACCGTAGTGCTCGGGCATGCGGATGACGTGCAGGCCTTCGCTGCTTTCGATGTGGGTGTCGCTGTCGGCCAGCACGTAGAGCACGCCGCCGCGGGCGCGCACCTCGTGCAGGTTGCTCTTGAGCTTTTCCAGCAACGCATCGTTGGGCGCCACCGCCACCACCGGCATCTCGCTCGTCACCAGTGCCAGCGGGCCGTGCTTGAGCTCACCCGCGGGGTAGGCCTCGGCGTGGATGTAGCTGATCTCCTTCAGCTTGAGCGCGCCTTCGAGCGCAATCGGGTAGTGCAGGCCACGGCCGAGGAAGAGCGCGTTTTCCATCCGGGCGAAGTCTCCCGCCCAGCTGATGACCTGCGGCTCCAGCGCCAGCACCGCCTGCAGCGCCACCGGCAGGTGACGCATGGCCTTGAGGTGCTGCGCTTCTTCCGCGTCGCTCAGGTGGCCACGCACCTGCGCCAACGCCAGCGTGAGCAGGAACAGGCCGGCCAACTGGGTGGTGAAGGCCTTGGTGGAGGCCACGCCAATCTCGACGCCGGCGCGGGTGATGTAGTGCAGCTTGCATTCGCGCACCATGGCGGAGGTGCTCACATTACAGATGGTCAGCGTCTGCGTCATGCCCAAGCTCTGCGCGTGGCGCAGTGCGGCCAGCGTGTCGGCCGTTTCACCCGACTGGCTGATGGTCACCACCAGCGTCCTGGGGTTGGGCACCGAGTCGCGGTAACGGTATTCGCTGGCCACCTCCACCTGGGTCGGAATCTTCGCCATGCTCTCCAGCCAGTACTTGGCGGCGCAACCGCTGTAGTAGCTGGTGCCGCAGGCGAGGACGAGGACGTTGTCGATCTCCTTGAACACCCGGTAGGCGCCGTCACCGAACAGCTCGGGCACGATGCCTTCCACGCCCTCCAGCGTGTCGGCAATGGCACGCGGCTGCTCAAAGATCTCCTTTTGCATGTAGTGGCGGTAGGGGCCGAGTTCGGCCGCGCCGCTGTGGGCCTGCACGGTCTTGACCTCGCGTTGCACCGGTTTGTGCTGGCGGTCTACCACCCAGTACTTGCCGAGCTGCACGTCCACCACGTCGCCCTCTTCCAGGTAGACGATCTGGTCGGTCACGCCAGCCAGGGCCATGGCGTCACTGGCCAGGTAGTTGCCGGCCAGCTCCTTGCCCACGCCCAGAATCAGCGGGGAGCCGGCACGCGCGCCGATGACGCGGTGCGGCTCGTCCTTGTGGAAGACAGCGATGGCGTAAGCGCCATGCAGTTGCTTCACGGCCGCCTTCACCGCCTCGAACAGGTCGCCGTCGTAGAGTGAATCCACCAGATGGGCGATGACCTCGGTGTCGGTCTGGCTGTCGAACCCATAGCCGCGCGCCTTGAGGGCGGCGCGCAGTTCGTCGTGGTTCTCGATGATGCCGTTGTGCACCAG
>Ga0114986_1000527_pt1 | contig 10546 bp, 9 predicted proteins | sample Shrwel1BS1Day17_FD_96988 | JGI IMG/M metagenome (GOLD analysis project Ga0114986, IMG submission 96988) | Subsurface microbial communities from deep shales in Ohio, USA - Utica-3 well 1 S-1-Day17 | ecosystem: Environmental > Aquatic > Deep subsurface > Shale gas/oil reservoir > Produced... | reverse complement strand
GTCGTGGGATTTCAAGGCGGCAGGGCCCGAAGGGCATCGGCAGGGCAACCCTTCATGATAAGTCGGCCGGGCGGCAGGCGCAGGGGGTGACCGATACAATGCCGGCTCCATGAGTGTCCCTATGTCCTGGACCGAAGCGGTCATCCTCGGGCTCGTCCAGGGCCTGACCGAATTCCTGCCGGTCTCCTCCAGCGCGCACCTGCGCATCATCGGCCCCCTGCTGCCCTCGGGCGGCGATCCTGGTGCGGCCTTCACCGCCATCACCCAGATCGGCACAGAGGCGGCCGTGCTGCTGTACTTCCGCAAGGACATCTGGCGCATCGCCCTGGCCTGGCTGCAGTCCCTGCGCCAGCCCTTCGGGCCGCAGACGCCCGACAGCCGCATGGGCTGGCTGATCATCGTCGGCACGCTGCCGATCGCCTTGCTGGGCCTGCTGTTCAAGGATGCCATCGAGACCTCGCTGCGCAACCTGTACATCACGGCCACGATGCTGATCGTGTTTGCGCTCATCCTGGCCTGGGCCGACCGGATCGGCCAGCGGCGGCGCACGCTGGGGCAGCTGACCTGGACCCACGGCCTGCTGTTTGGTCTGGCCCAGGCCATGGCGCTGATTCCCGGCGTGTCGCGCTCGGGCGGCACCATCACCGCCGGCCTGCTGATGGGCTACACCCGCGAGGCGGCGGCGCGCTATTCCTTCCTGCTGGCCATTCCCGCCGTGCTGGCGTCCGGCTTCTACCAGCTCTATCGCAGCTGGGGCGCCGCGTCCGCACCGCCGGCCGGCCCCACCGTGCTGGCCACCGTGGTGGCTTTCGGTGTCGGCTATGCGGTCATCGTCTGGTTCCTCAAGCTGGTCTCGACCCGGGGCTACATGCCGTTCGTGCTGTACCGGTTGGCCCTGGGCGCTGGGGTGCTGGCCCTGCTGGCCGCCGGCGTGCTGGCGCCGATCTGATTGCCTTCTGCACACATGTCCACTGCCGCCACGACTGCCCCCGATGCCGCATCCGATCCGCGCATGACGCCCGGTGAGCGGCGGGCCAGCGCGTCGCTGGCCCTCGTGTTTGCGCTGCGCATGCTGGGCCTGTTCATCGTGCTGCCGGTGTTCGCCCTGGAGGCCTCGCGCCTGCCGGGTGGCGATGACGCGGCTCGGGTCGGTTTCGCCATGGGCCTTTATGGCCTGACGCAGGCCTTCCTGCAGATTCCCTTTGGCCTGGCATCCGACCGCTTCGGGCGCAAGCCTGTCATCCTCGCCGGCCTGCTGCTGTTTGCGCTCGGCAGCGGGGTGGCGGCCTGGGCGCCGGACCTGACCTGGCTGGCCGTCGGCCGGGCCCTGCAGGGCGCTGGCGCCATCTCGGCGGCGGTCACGGCCTTCCTGGCCGATGTGACCCGCGATGCGGTCCGCACCAAAGCCATGGCCATGGTGGGCGCGAGCATTGCGCTGATGTTCGCGCTGTCGCTGGTGCTGGCGCCGCTGCTGGCCGGCTGGATCGGTCTGTCCGGCATCTTTGTGATGACCCTGGTGCTGGCCTTGCTGGCCATGGCGGTGGTGGTCTGGGTGGCGCCTGCGGAGCCTCGGGAGCACCGGCCTTCGGACGTGGGTCAGGTGCGGGGGCGTGCGCTGGGCGAGGTGTTGCGCCATGCCGGCCTGCTGCGCTTGAACCTGGGGGTGTTCGTGCTGCATGCGGTCCAGCTGGCCATGTGGATGGCGGTGCCGGCCATGCTGGTCTCTGCAGGTCTGGACAAGGCGGCGCATTGGCAGGTCTATCTGCCCGCCGTGGCTGCCTCGCTGCTGGTCATGGGTGGGGTGCTGTTTCCGATGGAGCGCAAGGGCAAGCTCAGGGTGGCCTTCCTGATCGCGATTGGCCTGATCCTGTCGGTTCAACTGGGCCTCTGGGGCCTGGCCGGATCGCAGCCCGGTCTGTGGCCCTTGGGCCTGCTGCTGTTCGTCTTTTTCATCGGATTCAATACCCTGGAGGCCAGCCAGCCCAGCCTGGTCTCCAAGCTGGCCCCGGGCCATGCCCGTGGTGCGGCCCTGGGGGTCTACAACACCCTGCAGTCGGTGGGTTTCTTTGCCGGTGGCGCTGTCGGGGGCTGGCTGGTTCGGGCCCACGGCGTGGGCGCCCTGTTTGCGGCCTGTGCCGCCGCCACGCTGCTCTGGCTGGTGGTGGCCTGGCCCATGCAGGCACCGGCCACCGCGTCAACGCGGCGTTGAGTCCTGCGGCGCCTGTCCCGGCGTGGTGGCCGGGTTGGCGGGCCCGACCGACGCTTCCCGCAGGGATCGCATCATCAGCAGGGCGGTGGTGCTGTAGAGCGGTCGGCTGATCATCCGCGAGACCAGGCTGGACACCAGGGCGCAGGCCATGAGGCTGAGCACCATGCTGTGGCCATCGGTCATTTCCATCACGATGATCATGGCGGTGATCGGCGTCTGGGTCACTGCTGCCAGAAAGCCGCACATGCCCAGGGCGATCAGGGCCGGACCGTGCGGCGAGTCCAGCAGCCAGGCGATGTCCGCACCCACCCCGGCGCCAATCGACAGGCTGGGTCCGAACATGCCGCCGGGCACGCCGGTCCAGGCCGACAGCCAGGAAGCGATGAACTTCAGCCCGGTGAAGACCAGGGGCAGCTGCTGATCGAAATCGGGGTTGTGCAGCAGTGCGTGCGTGTGGTGGTGGCCCACGCCCACCGCCTCGCCGCCGGTGATGATGGCGATGACCGCCACCCCGAAGCCGCACAGGGCCGCAAAAGCCACCGGACGCTTGCGCCGGTAAGCGCAGAACCGGTCGGGCAGGCCCATGAAAGAGGCCAGCAGCAGGCGCGAGAGCAGGCCGCCCAGCAGGCCGGCGCTCAGGGCCACGAGAAAGCCCGGCCACATCAGGTCCCACCAGGACACGCCATCGGCCCGGATGCGCCCGAAGTACGACAGGTTGCCAAATGCCGAGACCGCCACCAGACCCGCCACGACGATGGCGGCCAGCATCAGGCCGCTGCTGCGGTCCTGCAGCCGGCGCGACAACTCCTCGATGGCGAACACGATGCCGCCCAGCGGGGTGTTGAAGGCCGCGGCAATGCCGGCGGCGCCACCGGCCACCAGCAGCTCACGGGTGCTGATGTCCGATCTTGGCGAGAGCCAGCGCCGGGCGTGCAGCATCACACCGGCGGCGATCTGCACCGACGGCCCCTGGCGTCCGATCGACAGGCCGGCCAGCAGGCCGCCTGTCACGGCCGCGATCTTGGCCAGCGACAGCCGCAGGGACACGAAGCGGTGGCGGGCCGACTCGGGTGTCTCGGGCGCCAGGGCCACCAGCACCTGCGGTACGCCCGAGCCGCCGGCACCCGGCGCCCAGCGGCGGATCGACCAGACCACGGCGGCGGTGAGCAGGGGTGTCCAGATCAAGGGGGCCCACCAGGCGGTGCTTCGCAGGCCCTGGTACAGGCCGAAGGCCGCATCCGCCAGCAGCGTGAACGCCACGACGGCCAGTCCGGTCAGCACCGCGTAGACGATGACGATGACCCGGTCGAGCCACTGGCGGCCGTCGCCCATCTCGGTGCGCAGGTTCTGCAGGAAGTCCGGTTCGCCTTTCATGGACCGACAGTGTAGGACCAGCCTTGATTACGTTGCCTGTGGGACGTGCGGTTTGGGCACAGCCGGCGTTTGCGGCACAATGGTCGGCCACCGGCGGACCTGCGTCCGCCTGTCTGCCAATTCATACCTCCGCTGCGAATCCATCCATGGCATCCGTCAACAAAGTCATCCTCGTCGGCAACTGCGGCCGCGACCCCGAAATCCGTTACCTGCCCTCGGGGCAGGCCGTGGCCAACGTGAGCATCGCCACCTCCAGCCGCCGCAAGGACCGCAACTCCGGCGAGATGGTCGAGGACACCCAGTGGCACCGCGTGACCTTCTATGACCGCCTGGCCGAGATCGCCGGCGAGTACCTCAAGAAGGGGCGCCCGGCCTACATCGAGGGCCGCCTGAAGTACGGCAAGTACACCGACCAGTCGGGTGTCGAGAAAAACACCGTGGACATCATTGCCACCGAACTGCAGCTGCTGGGTGGCCGTGAAGGCATGGGCGGTGGCGACGAAGGAGGCGGCGGTGGCGGATACAGCCGCCCGGCGCCCGCACCCGCTCAGCGGCCTGCCGCACCGGCCGCCCGTCCCGCGCCCGCACCCGCCGCCGCACGGCCGTCCAGCGGCTTTGACGACATGGATGACGACATCCCGTTCTGACCCGGACCCTGATGCCGCGCCGTCCCTCCCCGGCGCGGCCTTCCAGCCCGCCCGGCCTTGATGGTCCGGCGGGCTTTTCTTTTTTGACCGCAGGATCCCTCCCGGACCACGGAGGACCAGAGACAATCGCGATATGGATGCCCGCTCCCATTTCCTGCCCGCCGACGACCCGTTGCGAACCCTGCTGCACAACGAGGTGCATGCCCGCCCGCCGGCCCGCATTCGCCTGCCGGCGCTGGTGGTGTACGTGGCCGTGGACAACCAGGGCGTCACGCGCGAACAGGAATGCGAGCACCTGCGGCGCCTGCCGGATCAGGAGGATCTGACGGTTGCGCAGATGCAGGCCAGCTTTTTGCGCCTGCGCCTGCCGGGCTGCACCCTCAAGTGGGAGCGGCATACCGAGTTCACCCGCTATTCCATCGTCCAGGCCCTGCCCGAGGGCGCCGGTCTGGGCCAGCGCGACCCCGAGCTGTTGTCCCATCTGGCATTGCCGGTCGATTGGGTCGCCTCCATTCCGGGCCGCACCCTGGCGGCCATCAAGCTGGTGATGCTGCATGGAGATGTCGCCGAGCCTCAGGCCGCGCTGAGCATGGCCAGAACCTGGCTGGGTGAGCATTCGGTCGTGGCATCGATGATGGGCAACCAGGGCCATTCGGTGGTGGTCACGGATTTCATGCTTCGGCCCAGCGGCTTCGAGCGCATGCTGGTGATTGCGCCGCCGGGCACTTCCGAGACGCGTGCGGGCCGCATTGCCGGGCGCCTGCTGGAGTTTGAAACCTACCGCCTGATGGCGCTGAGGGGCCTACCGGTGGCCAAGGCGCTGGGACCGTTCCTCTCGGATGCCGAACGGCAACTGGCCGATATCACCGCGCAACTGGAGAACAAGAGCGCGTCCGACCAGTCCCTGCTGGATACGCTGGTCTCGCTGGCGGCGGCGGTGGAGCGGGCCACGGCCGAACACGCCTACCGCTTTTCAGCCACCCGGGCCTACGACACGCTGGTGGGTCAGCGAATTGCCGAACTGCGCGAGCAACCGATCCCGGGGACGCAGACCATCGGCGAGTTCATGCAACGCCGTCTGTCGCCGGCCATGGCCACGGTGGCCGCGACGGCGCAGCGCCTGACCTCGCTGTCCGAGCGCATCACCCGCACCAGCGCGCTGCTGCGAACGCGGGTGGACATTGCCACCGAGGTGCAGAACCAGCTGCTGCTGGAAAAACTCACGCGCGGTCAGGAACTGCAGCTGAGGCTGCAAAGCACCGTCGAAGGCCTGTCGATTGCAGCCATCTCGTACTACGTGGTCAGTCTGCTGCTCTATGTGGGCAAGGCTGGCAAGGCCGCCGGTCTGCCCCTGAACCCCGAACTGGCGGCCGGGGCACTGATTCCGCTGGTGCTCTGGGCGGTGTGGCGCACCACCAAGCGCATCCACGAGAAGCTGCACGCCGGGCACTGACCCGATGCCCGGCATCGTGGGGACGGGTCAGTCTTCCAGCAGGCTGCGCAGCATCCAGGCCGTCTTCTCGTGCACGTCGATGCGCTGCGTGAGCACGTCGGCCGTGGGCTGATCGTTCGCGGCGTCCACCACCGGGAACAGGCGACGGGCGGTGCGCGCGGTGGCCTCCTGTGCCGCCACCAGATGCCGGATCATGTCGTTGGCCTTGGGCACGCCCTCCACTTCCTGGATGCTGGCCAGCTTGACGAACTCCTTGTAGGTGCCCGGTGCCGGGAAACCCAGGGCGCGGATGCGTTCGGCAATCAGGTCCAGTGCGTTCCACTGCTCGGTGTACTGGTTCATGAACATGGTGTGCAGGCTGTTGAACTGCGGACCGGTCACGTTCCAGTGGAAGTTGTGGGTCATCATGTACAGCGTGTAGCTGTCGGCAAGCAGGGCGGACAGGCCGTCAGCGATCTTCTTGCGGTCTTTCTCCGAGATGCCGATGTCGATGCGGACCGGTGAGGCGTTGCTGCGGGATTTGGCCATGGGGTGATCTCCTGTGAGGTGACAGTGGGCGAGGTGCCCACCACGTGATTATTGAAGCATGGCGCTCGATCAAAAATGCCCACTGAAGGGTGGGCATCCTGTCGGGCCTGGTATGGTTTATTCGAACGGACGCGGCTTGGGCGTCTTGTCGGTCGACGGCGGCAGGATAGGCATGGCGATCTGCGGTTGCTGGCCGGTCAGGGTCTTGAGGAAAGCCACGATCTTGGCATTCTCATCCTTGCTGAATTCACGACCGAGCTGCAGGCGGCCCATCAGGTCCACCGCTTGCGTCAGTGTGGCGGCTTCACCGTCGTGGAAGTAGGGGTAGGTCAGTTCCACATTGCGTAGGGTGGGCACCTTGAAGTTCAGGCGGTCGGCGTCCTTGCCGGTCACTTCCACGCGGCCGGCCGCAGTGCTGGCGGTCTTGTAAGGCTGCACCAGACCCATCTTCTGGAACGAGTTGCCGCCCAAGTTCGGACCGTTGTGGCAGGCCACGCATCCGCTTTCCTTGAACAGCTTGTAGCCCTCCAGTTCGTTGGAGGCCAGTGCCTTGTTGTCGCCATCGAGCCAGCGATCGAAGCGCGAGTTGGGGGTGACCAAGGTCTCTTCGAAGGCGGCGATAGCCGTGGTCACCTCATCGATGGTCAGCTTGTCGGTCTTGAAGACCTGCTTGAACTCGGCCACGTAACCGGGGATGGACTTGAGCGTGTCGATGGCCAGTTCGTGGGTGAAGGCCATCTCGCCAGGGTTGGCGATCGGGCCGCCAGCCTGTTCCTTCAGGTCCTTGGCGCGGCCGTCCCAGAACTGGGCCAGGTTCAGGCTGGAGTTGAGCACCGTGGGCGAGTTGATCGGACCCTTCTGCCAGTTGTGGCCGATGGAGGTCTTGAGGTTGTCCGAACCGCCCATGCTCAGGTTGTGGCAGCTGTTGCAGGAAATGAAGCCGGACTTGGACAGGCGCGGATCAAAGAACAGCTTCTTGCCCAGTTCCACCATGGCCGGGTCGAGGTTGCGCATGGCCGGGATGGTCTGGACGGGTTCGTCGGCGCGCTTCTGGGCCAGAGCCGTCGTGCCGATGGTCATCACGGTGGCAGCGGCAGCGAGGGCACACAGGGTCCGGGCGAACTTGGTTTTCATGGGATTCTCACTTTCTTCATTGACGACAGAGTGGCCGGCCGATCGTGGCGCTGTGAGCTTGCGCAGACGTCTGATCCGGTGCGTCAATGGTGGGTGGGTTAACCCTTGGAAAACTTGACCTTGGTCAATTTCGAGCCCGTTGTTTCATTGGGTTTGGCTATCAATGAAATAGCAATTTTGCTATCAGGGATTTTTTGTCATGCGGGAATCTGAGCGATCACCCCAGGTCCAGCGCCTTGAGTCGGCGGTAGAGTGACCGTTCGCTGATGCCCAGCCGGGCGGCCAGTTCGGCGCGGCTGCCGGTGTGCGCGGCGACGATCGAGCGCAATGCTTCTCGTTCGATCGATCGCAGATCCGTGGGTGCCGCTGCCGCGTCAGCCGGCCGGGGTGTGCGCGTCGGGCGGCGCCCGGTGGCGATCGCTTCCTGCACGTGTTCGACCTCGATCTGGTCGCTGTCGCACAGCAGGGCGGTGCGCTCCAGCAGATTGCGCAGCTCGCGCACGTTGCCGGGGTAAGGCTGCGCTTCCAGCAGCTTGAGGGCGGCGGTCGACAGCCGCAGGCGCCGGGGGGCCGTCACGCGTTCGAGCAGCGCGGGCGCCAGCAGGGCGATGTCGCCGGTGCGTTCGCGCAGCGGGGGCAGGGCAATGGGGAAGGTGCACAGGCGGTAGTACAGGTCTTCGCGGAAGCTGCCGTCCGCCACCATCTGCTCCAGATCGCGGTGGGTGGCGGCGACCACGCGGATGTCGGCCCGTCGCAGCTCGGTGCTGCCCACGCGCCGGTAGGTCCCTGTCTCCAGCAGCCGCAACAGCTTGACCTGCATGGGCAGGGGGATGTCGCCGACTTCATCCAGGAAAAGCGTGCCGCCGCTGGCCGCCTCGATCAGGCCCGCCTTGGCCGTGCTGGCGCCGGTGAAGGCGCCGCGTTCGTGGCCGAACAGCTCGGACTCGAACAGGGTCTCGGGCAGGCTGGAGCAGTCCACCGCCACCAGCGCCTTGCCCGCGCGCGGGCTGGCCTCATGCACTGCGCGGGCCACCAGTTCCTTGCCGGTGCCCGACTCGCCCAGCAGCAGCACGCTGGCCTGCGACGGCGCGACCCGGGCCACCAGGCCCAGCATGCGCTGGAACGCGGTTGAACGGCCGATCAGACCCTGTGACGATGGCTGGCCCTGCGCCACCCGCAGGAGCTCCATCTTCTCGACGTAGAAGGCCGGCTGGCCGTCCTCGCCGGGCAGGGGCGAGAGTTCGATGTTGACGTATTCCTCACCCTTGGGGGTGTGGTGAAGGTGGAGCACCCGCTCGCGCTGGCCCGACTGCCTGGACTGCGCGAGCGGGCAGGACTCGCCGGCCTGGTCGCAGGGGACCGCGAAGTGGTGCGAGACCTCGTAGCAGTGGCGGCCGATCACGCTGCGCTGCGGGCTGAACTGCCGGCGGTAGGCCGCATTGGCTGCCAGGATGCGGTAGTTCGCATCGAACAGGATGTGCGGCTCGGGCAGGCCTTCGAGAAAGGCGGTGAGTTCGGGCAGGGGCTGCATGGTACCTCCGGTCATGACGGAATTGTCTGCCAGAGATGGCAGCCGAAGTGGGATGTCGTGTTCTGCTCAGATCGCCAGCCGACGGCACACAGGCCCGAGGGTTGCAGTGCTGACGCATATCATTGCCGTTGCCCATACGATTGTCCCTGGCGACTTCACATGACCCCGTCTGATCCCGACCATCTTGAGCAGGTACGCGACGAACTGGATGTCCTCTCCGGCATGGTGCCCCTGGCCGAACAGCAGCTGATAGAACTGGGCTGTGGCAATGCCCGCCTGGCTCGGTCTCTGGTGAAGCGCTTTGCAGGTTCGCAGGTGGTCGGGCTGGAGGTCGACGAGGTGCAGCATGCCCGCAACCTGGCCGAGCCGCAGGATCGCATCCAGTTCCTGGCGGGAAGCGCCCAGGCTGTGCCGTTTCCCGATGCCAGCTTTGACGGCGCGCTGATGCTCAAGTCGCTGCACCACGTGCCCTTGCAGTTCATGGACGCCGCCTTGCAGGAGGTGGCCCGGGTCTTGCGGCCTGGCGCCTGGCTCTATGTCAGCGAGCCGATCTACGGTGGAGCGCTCAACGAGATCGTCCGGCTGTTCAACGATGAGGGGGTGGTGCGTCCGGCCGCGCAGGTAGCGCTGGACCGGGCACTGGCTACCGACGCGTGGGCGCCCACAGGCGAGCGCCGGTTTGCACAGCCGGTGCGCTACGCAAGCTGGGAGGAGTTCGCGCAACGCATGCTTTACCCGACGTTTTCCGACCATGGCATCACGCCGGCGTTGGTTGAACGGGTCAAGGCGGTGTTCATGCCGCACCTCGGCCCTGAGGGTGCCCGGTTCGTGCGCCCCATGCATGTGCGCCTGTTGCGTCGACGCGCCTGACCCGTCGGTCGGTTCAGGCGTGCGGCGGTGTCTCTTCCAGCAAGAACTGCACCGCCTGGTGGTGGGTCAGGAACACACGGCCTGAGAGCTGTTCCAGGAAGTCGCTGCGCTTGAGCCGGTCCATCACCGGGCCCTTGACCTCGCTCAGGTGCAACTGCACACCGGTTTCTTGCAGGCGCTGGTGGATGCTGCGCAGGCTCTCCAGTGCGCTGGCGTCGATCTCGTTGACCGCGGTGCATTGCAGCACCACGTGTCGCACATCCGGTCGGCTGGCCAGCTCGGCGCCGATGCGGTCTTCAAGGTATCGGGCATTGGCAAAGAACAGGCTCTCGTCCACCCGCAAGCCCAGGATGTGCGGGTGCGTGAGCACCTCGTGGCGAAGCACGTTGCGGTAGTGCTCGGTCCCCGGCACGTTGCCGACCACCGCGATGTGCGGCCGGCTGCTGCGCCAGATGTGCAGTGCCAGCGAAGCGATCACGCCCACCATCAGCCCGCTGACGAGGTCCACCAGCAGCGTGACCGCAAAGGTCAGTGCCTGCGCCGCGAAGTCGGCACGCGAATAGCGCCAGGTGCGGCCGAAGCTGCCGAAATCCAGCAGGCTGCCCAAGGCCATCAGGATGGTGGCGGCCAGCACCGCCAGTGGCAGGTGGTGCAGCCAGGGCGTGAAAAACAGCGCCGTGATGCTCAGCAGCACCGCGGTCAGCAGACCGGCCGCCGGTGTGCGCGCCCCGGCCTCGTGCAGCACCGCCGACCGCGAAAAGCTGGCGCCCACGGCGTGTGCGCCGGTCAGGCCAGCCGCG
>Ga0114986_1000526_pt1 | contig 10549 bp, 13 predicted proteins | sample Shrwel1BS1Day17_FD_96988 | JGI IMG/M metagenome (GOLD analysis project Ga0114986, IMG submission 96988) | Subsurface microbial communities from deep shales in Ohio, USA - Utica-3 well 1 S-1-Day17 | ecosystem: Environmental > Aquatic > Deep subsurface > Shale gas/oil reservoir > Produced... | reverse complement strand
GATGGACTAAAATCCCGTTCTTGCGGACTGCGATTTCCTGCCGACCATGACCACTTCCCAAGCCCCGCTTTCCCTGCGCCACCGTCTCGACCAATACGAAAAGCTGATGCGGCTGGACAAGCCGCATCATGGGTTCTCTCTATGCGGTAGAAAATCAGCCTAGTCCAAGTGATTGCAATCGGTTTAATTGCATTGGCTTGCGTTGAATAGACGATCGTTTTCTCTGGTTTGTCACAGTATGTTGTGACATGGCAGTGACAGGCCTCTTAAATCAATGCAATCAGGAAGGTTGTTTGTCACAGCAATCTATTGACGTGAATTTTCTTCTTTGGTAGCTTAGTCCTTGTTTTGAAGCCGACCCAGCGCTACGTGACCAGTCATCCGTAGCTGAGAAGAGCAGCACCATGAAGGAGGGCTCCACGGTGCTGATAAAGGGTGTTCCCTCCAAATTACATTGGCGTATTCAGAGTACGCAGCCTAGTAGGTTGGCTCGCCCAGCATAGCGAGACCAAACGAATGGCATCCCCGATAAGGCGACCCTGATGCACAGGGGCAGGCGCACTGGGGTAAGGCCTGTGCATAGATTCAGCGCTTCGATTGCTCCACCGACTGGGGGAGGAGCTTCGTAGGGGCTGAGTCATGTCCGTTGCGCAACATGATCCTGCCGGCCAGCCGGCAATCAAGGTCGATTTCCCGCCAGCTTTCGGGTACGACCATCTATCCCTCCTGCTTGGCCGTACCGTTGCGTCGCTTCAGGCTGATCGCTGCCGTAAGCCGACAACGCTTCCTCCCGCTTGTACCCCGCCAGGCACAAAATCTCCGCGCTGGCTGCTTACAGACGTTCTGGCTTGGCTAGCCCTGCACCGCGAGGCTCAGGTAAAGCGCCAGCAGCACCAAACTAGGAAGGCCGGCCGGCCTACCAAGTCCGAAGAAGTATTGGCTCGTCGTACCGCCGCTATCGGGGCCTCGGTATGAGCATTGAAATTCGGCGTGAAGGCGAGGTCGAGTTTTCAAAGCCCTTAGCACGTGCGCTCTTTCGGGATTCACGACTTTCTTTCTCGGCGCGAGGGCTCTTCGCGTTCTTGTGGGATTTGCCTGCAGACTGGCTCATCAGATCTACCTGGTTGGCGACACGCGGCCCGGATGGAAAGGATGCGATCCGGGCGCGTTTGGCAGAGCTTCGCACAGTAGGGGCGATGCGAATTGAACCGATTCGGGAAGACGACGGAAAAGTGGCTGGGACTCGCTGGGTCCTCATATCTCCTGAGAAGTGGGCTAAAGCCACGCCGTTGAGCCATTCCACCGAGAGTGGGGTTTCCCGACTCTCGGTATTCCCGACCGTCGGGAAACCCGCTACTAAGGTTTTGCAAGAAGTTAAGGGTTTGCAAGATGAAGCAGCAGCACGCGCGCCTGCGCGACTACCTGCCAATGCTGCTGCGATTCAGGGAAAACACGATCAAGTCCGACGCCGTCGCGGCGATGAGACAGTGCAGTACGGCGTTGAGATATGGACGCCGGCCGACACCGAAGGTCTTCAGATCCTCATTGATCGACATGGAGCTACACGCGTCGCGGAGGTGGCCAGCAGCCTTGTCCCCGCAATCGGTCATCGTGCGCCATACCTGAGCGCGGTTGTAATGGCCTTCCAAGCGATTGATAGAGCTGCAGCCGAGGCCGCTGCGCGCGAGGTCTCGCGCCGGACTGCAGAGGCGCGTGAGGCCGCTGCAGTGCCACGTGAGGTCGGGCGTGCCAGAGCGGCAGAGTTGCGCAGCATTCTCTCTCGCAATTGCCAGGAGCCAAACTCGTGAGCAAAGCACGCTATGCGCTCGGGGGAACCGTGGAGCAAGGGCTAACCTGCGCTTCGCTTGGTTCCCCTTGGTTTTCCAGCGCTTCGCTTGGAAAACAACATCCGTGGTCATTATTGACCACGTGTCTTTGCTCAGGGGGGCGCAATGACTGACAGAACTGCACGCCGTGGCCCGGCGCCCTTGCCGGCTGACGAGCGCCGCAACCATTGCGTCTCCGTCCGCCTCAATACCGGCGAGCTAGCCACGCTCGACGCGCGGCGTGGTGCTTACCAGCGCGGTGAGTGGCTGAGGATGGCCGCCTTGGACAAGCTGCCGCCGACCGTGCCGGCGATCAATGTGCAGGCCTGGGCCGAATTGGCCCGTGCTGCTGCCAACTTGAATCAGATTGCCCGGGCGTTGAATGCCGGCGAGAAGATCGAGAGGGGCGGGCTGCGCGACCAGCTCAACCACTTCCGTGCCGCCCTCATAGGAGCCAGTCTTGAAGGGCATGCAGAAAATTAGCCGAGGAAAAGGCTTCCGGGGTGCGCTGGACTACGCCTTCGAGCGGGATGGCGCCGACGACGAGCCCGGGCGGCTCCTGGGCGGCAACATGTCCGGCCAGGACGCCCGGCAACTCGCCGCCGAATTCGGTCAGGTGCGCAGGCTGCGGCCAGACATCGAGAAACCTGTCTGGCACAACGCTCTGCGCCTACCCAAGGGCGAAAAACTAACCGATGCTCAGTGGGGCGAGATTGCCGACGACTACATGAAGCGGATGGGCTTCACAGAGACCCATCCCCGCGCCTATGTGCTGCATGACGACGCCGATGGCCAGCACATACACATCGTGGCCAGCCGGGTTTCGACCGAGGGCAAGGTCTACCTCGGGAAAAACGAGAACCTAGCCAGTACTCGGCACATCCAGGCGCTGGAGCGCGAATACGGCCTCACGATCACCAAAGGGCCGACCTACGACCCGGAGACCGGAAAGATTCAAATGCCGGAGGCTCGGCAGTTGAAGAAGGGTGAGATTGAGGCAGCGGTACGCACTGGGCAAGAGCCGCCCCGGCAGAGGCTGCAGCGATTGATTGATGAGGCCTTGGCACAGAAGCCGACGGCTATCCAGCTCGCGGAGGGCTTGATGGCGGCAGGCATCACGGTGCACGCCAATATGGCCAGCACCGGGCGCTGCAATGGGTTCAGTTTCGAGGTAGATGGGGTTGCCTTCAAAGGAAGTGCTTTGGGCAAGGCCTACGGCTGGAAAGGCCTTCAAGAGCGAGGATTGAGTTATGAGCAAGATCGAGACCGTCAGGGGCTTGGCCGATACCGAGTTGGCGCGCAGCCGAGCCCAACTGCAGCTGTTGGAGAAAATCTCGCAGCAGCAGATGCAAATCTCCGCGCAGCTCGCCGAACTGCTGCAGATTCTCACCGCGCAGCCGGAAACCTCGCTGATCGAGCAGCTCGAAGAGCTGTTGGCGCCTATCTCGCAAAGACTCGCCGCGATCGAGGCGAAGTTGCCGGCCTCGACTGCGGCGAGGAATTAAGCCAAGCACGCCGGCAGGCCTACAAGGCCCACCTGCTGGAAGAGCGCTACCGGGGCGAGGTGTCGGCTGCCCTGGCGGCGCGGCTGGCCTATGTCAGCCGATACAACGACCACATCAGTATCAAGCTCAAGGACGGCGGGTACGTCATTGACCGAGGCGATCGACTCTCGGCGACCACGGGTAGCGACGCCGAAATCCTGGCCATGATCGAACTCGCGAAAACCAAAGGATGGAAATCCGTCGAACCCCGTGGCTCCGAAGGTTTCAAGCGGCGTGCCTATGAGTTGTGCTGCGCGGCCGGCCTGCCAGTCCGAAACTACACCCCGCCCGAAAAGGAGATGCACATGAACGTTATGGATGCCCTGGCCGATTTGACCTCTGACCAGGCCCCCGCAAAACCAGTAGCGCCGGTGAGTGCCGCCAGACCGGCCACAGATCCTTGCTTGACTCACTGCCGCGCTGAGCGTCAGCGCGTGCGCGCCGAGATCGAAAGACACAAGGTGGAGTTGGTTAGAGCCAAGCACCACGACGTGGAGGCGATCCGCAAGAAGGCCTTGGTGGAAGCCCAGGCATCTGGCCGGTGGCGGCATATCACCGATCCAGTCAAAGCCCTGTCGCGCACGCGGCAGGCTGCTGAGGCGGTGCTTGCGGAGGAAAAAGCTCGCCATGAACGGCGCGGCTGGCTGGCGAAGATGGCCAATACCAGCAAGCTTACCAGGTTGGAGCGTGAGGCAGCGGTTGCCAAAGCTGTGCACCTTGCGGCTGTAAAGGTCGCGCGGGTACAGCTTGAGGCCACCGAGGATGTGCGCGGTCCGGTAGGGCGGGCTCAGGCCGAGAACGAGCGTATGAATGCGTTGCGCCTCCATCTCGACGACCTGGAACGTCAGGAAAGCGAACTGCAGGCGCTTGAGGAGCGCCTACAGGGGCACGATGGGAAAGAGCTACTGCAGCGGATCCAGGTTTCGCGCGCCCTTGATACAGCAGAGCGGCGTGTCCTGGATCTGATCCGCGCCCAGGCCCTGGCCGAGCTACAAGCCGAGGAACAGCGCCAGCGCGCAGAAATGGAGCAGCGACAAGAACAGATGCGTGAGCGCCTGGCCAACCATCTCGAATCGAAATCCAAGGGACCGGCGGCGCCGGCGCCGCGGTAGTTCATATCCGAAAGGACGATCATGACGACAAGGCCCTACGAGGAAGAACGTGCGGAAATTCTGGAGGCATTCCGCGAGCACGATTTCGCGGTATGGGAGCGCTATCACGCTTCGCGGCTGGTGCGCCGCCATGCAGCCCAGGCTGTGCTTGAGGCTCAGTTCGAGGTCCAGTTGATTGAGGCGACTCGGCACCTCGCCGAGGATCTTGACGACGAGGCGTTCGCTGACGCTATCCAGCGGACGTACACCACTGCGCTCATCATCGCAGGCTACTCGGCCCCGCAGGCGTCGCTGATGGCTCGCAGTTTTTCGACCGATTACTGCCCGAGGCGTAGGCGATACGGTCTTTAAGCAGCATGGGGCGGGGTTGCCGCCCCGCTCCACGCCTAACCATAACCCACCACACGGAGGTGAATCATGGCTCAAATCAGTGTACCGAACCCAGAAAACTACGTCATTGGCCGGTGCGTCCTGGACGATCTGTTGCACGAAGTAGATCCTACCCTGGAGGAGCGCCCGGAAGCATGGACACGAGCCGTCGCAGCGCTCGTTCAGCCGGGCCTGGAGTTGCTTGTCGCGGGGCTGCGCGCGGCTTGGCTGCAGCGGCGTAGTCGGCAACGGGCCTTGCAGATACTAGCGCGTCTTGCCGAGCGGGAGCCCACCGGACGCCTGCGTTCGCCACCTCTGCGCGCATTAGCGGACGGTTACCGGCTGGCAACGCGAACAAACACCGGTGAAGCGGCTACGTCGATTTTCATCACGCGCATGCTCGACGTGGAGGGCTTCTGACATGGGCGGAGGGTTTGGCAGTGCCGTCACAAAGGTGGCGGCCGCCGTGATGATCGTTTTCCTCGGGCTATTGATGCTTGCCATGCCAGGTCTTCTCGGCATCGGCATGGTCGGAGGTGCCTTGTTCGTTGCGATGAACCTCCTGGCCAAGATCGTGACGCCGTTCCAAGGGCGTGATGAGGACGACGAGGACTGAAAGGTGAATGTCTATGGGGACTGGGCCGCCACTTGCCCACAGCCCGCCGCTTCGCGGCCCTGGGGAAAACTCGCCTCCTGCCATGCGTGGGCTGGCGGGCGAGTTTCCCCCAGGCTTCGGGGCTATGGACAAGTGTCTACGTTGCAGACCGATCCAGGTAATACTGAAAGGAGAGCAAGAATGGGCAAGAAGAACAGCAGCACTCAGACGAAGATGCGGCCTCAGCGGCAGGTAGGACGTAACGGCGACGGTAACGAGATGCCAATCATGGCGGATGAAGAGTTGGAGGTGGCTGTCGCACGGCTCGCTGCCTACATTCGTGAGCATGCCGTACCGCAGCTGCCAAGGGAGCCAGCATGAAGGCACTCAGCCGCGTTCTAATCTGTTCTATGGCAGTGGCCGCAGTTGCGCACGCTGACGCTGCGTGCACTCCGACCACAATTAACAGGGAAATGCCGCAGCGAATCGTTGGCCTGGTACAGGATGGGATCTCTGCACTGCTGGGCTGTACGCCAGTAGTATTGCCTCCGGCGCCGGGCGTGCTGCAAGGCTCGGATATCTATACGTGGGGGTTTGTTGATGGTGCACTGCGAAGACAGATTGTGGTGCAGTTTAACCAAATCGGTGTAGCGGCCTCGGCTCGATACCAGGAAATTCTGCTGGCCCCGGGTAGCTCTTCCCGGGACGACAACAGCGACGCCCAAGCGGCCGTGGCGATCGCTCTGATTGTGGCGGCGAGCGGCGCGGCGCGTAGTGCCGCCAGCGGCGGGGCGATTTGTACGCCGGCGACAATTAACCCAGCCGCCGTTCAGGCGATCAGGCCGCACATGTCGCCTGCTGCCGTGAGCGGTGCTTTGGGCTGTGCGCCGACAGAGATCGGGCCGGTGTGGATCTGGGGCGTGCCCGGCGTGGATCAGGCTGGTGCAAAGGTGCAGGTGGCCGTGGTTTTCGATGGGGCCGGCGCGTTATCCGCTCATTACCAAGTGATCCCTCCGATTGCGCCGGTCGGAAACGGCGCCCTGCGGGTCGAGCCGCCTTTGCCACCTTTTGGGAATTGGGTTCCGGGGGCTGTTGTACGGTAACGAACCCGAAGATATGTGCTGAGAGGTGAAGGTTTATGGGGCGTGGTCCTTGCTAGAGTCTAGTTGGGTCTGTAACTGGGCTAGGGCGAGTACATCTATCGTGGTGATTGTGTCAGCCGGTCAGTTTTGAGGATGTGTCGCTTCTATTGGTATTGGCCTGTTGCTCTGAGCTTAGAGAAATGAAAAATTATGGGCTGGGAGCACGTTCAGACTCAGTAGGAGGCTATTTTTGACCTCGAATCCGTAAGTCATGGTCGAAAATGACTACGGGGCCGGGAAACGTTGCCGTTATTGGCTTCATTTCATGCGTAATTTCTAACCGAGGTCAATAATGACTGCGTTGTCTGTCCTGTGTGGTCAAAAATGGCGATCTTCCATTTTGTGTAGATGCGCAATAGCGCGGAATGGCTCGCTCGAAAGGTGAAAGGTTATGGGGTGACCGGTCAGATTTTCTTCGTTGGCGATACTCACGGTCATTTCGGGCATGTCATCCATGCGGTCCAGGAGCTCCATCCAACAGCAGTGATCTTCCTCGGTGATCTACAGGCTCGTCGTCCTCTCGACCAGGAACTTAAGCCAATCCTTGGCTTGACCGACATATGGTTCATCCATGGGAACCACGATACCGATAGCGACCACGACTATGACAATTTGTTTGGGTCTGAACTTGCTGGTCGGAGTCTGCATGGTCGTGTTGTTGAGATCGCCGGGGTTCGGGTTGCCGGTCTGGGTGGAGTCTTTCGCGGTCAGGTATGGATGCCTCCCGGGGAAGCGCAGCATGAAACGCCAGGGGCTTACATTGCTTTTTGTGGCAAGGGTAATCGGTGGCGTGGTGGCTTACCTCGTAAGCATCGAAGCTCAATTTTCCCTATCGATTATGCGCGCCTAGCCGAAGAGCGAGCTGAGATGCTGGTAACGCACGAGGCTCCGACCTGCCACCCTCACGGATTCGGTGCGATCGACGAGTTGGCGCGTAGTCTGGGCATCTCCAGGCTCTTTCATGGCCATCACCATGACCGGCTTGACTATACCGCTCATCGCGATCGCTTGGGCTTTGAAGCCTTCGGTGTTGGATTCTGTGGCATCACAGATCAGACGGGGCGTGTAGTAGTTACTGGGAAATTCGATGAGCTGGGCTAATACCAACGTAGGATAGGGACAGCCCAGTTCACGCCAGCGGCAAGCCTGAGAACTGTCAGCCTGGGCGATCTCAGATCCACTACGGACATCCGCCCCATTTCGGAAACCCGATCTACGCTAACCTTGTGCGCTGGGTGCATCACGTCACAATCGAGAAAGGTGGGACGCTGCGTGATATTCGTGATTTCTTTCCGGCCGGGCGTGGCCCGGGGGGTTAGTATTCGAGGAGGAGATTTCGTGCTTAAGGGGGGGTGGGCGTGCCTCCCAGGTGGGCGGCTGTCGTACCTCTCAATGGGGGGCGCCTCGGCTCCCCGAATCATATGCAATGCGATAAGACGCATATCAGATCACACGGAAAATAGGATAACAGCGTGGGGGGCTGGCTGGCCTCCCTCTGATCGTTGCTTTCCGTTGAGCGGGCCGCGATACTCCTTCCATCGACACGGTTTTGGACGGAATGATAATGAGCGCTGAAAAGAAAACTACTTCCACGGGTGCCAAGGAGGTATTGCAGGAGAACCAGAAAAAGTGGGGGGGCGATCTGATGAAGGCCGGCTGGACGCTTCTGCCGAACACCATCTTCATGCGTCAGCGCGCCCTAGGCTTGGACTCAATTGACATTAACATCCTGCTCGTGTTGCTGTCCCACTGGTGGCAGGCTGACAACCTTCCCTTTCCGTCGAAAAAGACCATTGCTTCGGCAATCGGGTGCGACGAGTCGACCGTGCGGCGCCGGATTAAGAAGCTGGAGGCGGGGAAGCTGATTCAGCGCATTGTTCGTCCGGTTGAGAAAGACCGCAACAAGACCAATCAGTACGACTTCTCGGGGTTGGTTCAGGCGGCCACGCCATACGCACAGGAAGAACTGCAGGCGCGTGAAGCAAATCGTGAAGAGCGGGCGAGCAGGGTGAAACGGAAAGGCAAGCCGCGATTGAAGGCGGTGGACGCATGATCTGCTGGGCACCATTTCAATACGGTGAGACGGCCTACGATCTTAGCCATCTCCATCCTCGCCGTGTCGTTTTCCAGCAAGCTGCAGCGGATGGGAAACCTGAGCGTGAGTACGTTGTGCAGGTGATCTTTGGCTTGCACTGTTTTACCCGCAACCCAAAGGATGGAGAGGCGCTACCCGAGCCTGCGCTCTGGTATTCGGACTCGCGAGAATCCAGGATTTTCGACTTTGGCCGCTATGAGCTGTCAAAGCAACTGCCAAGTGTTATCGAACAGCTTCTTGAGCGGAAGTGCTATCACTCGGGGAAGGGCAATTTCTTCGTGGTTGAGTTGGTGACCGTCGATGGACAGAAGGCCGAATATGAGATCTATTTCGATGCATCTCGGGCTTCGGTCAAGGGGGTTGTTAACCTCTATGTTCAAAGCGCCTACGTTAGAGACCAGAAGCATGCGGGGAATCGCCCCAGTAGGAAGCCGATTCGTTTTCAGATCATCCTGTTCAACATTGCGACGGGGCGGCCGATCCGTATCCCAAAATGAGAAAGGCCCCGTTTCCGGGGCCTTTCCTTGAAACTAATCGGACCTCTTGGATATCCACACGCTTGGGTGTGGGCCATTTCTGGCGGGGTTAGCGCACAGCTTTCGCTGCTCCGTTCATACGCTAGCAAGCTCACTATAACCAGAATTCTGACGGATTTCAAGTCTGTTCGTAGGAGCCGTGGAGGGGTTTTAGCCCAGTTTCCTGGCCAAATCCTCGGCCCGAGGGTGATAGTACCGCATCAACATTCGTGGCGACTTGTGCCCGGTTACTTTCCCCAGCTCGTGCATCTGCAGCTTCTCGGCTAATCGGCTGGTGGCCTCGTGGCGTAGATCGTGAAACCTGAAGTCGGGGATGCCAGCCCTTTTCGCGGCGCGCTGAAATCCCTCCGTGATGGCGGTTTCGCTGGTATTGAATACCCGCCCGATAATGTGACGCGGAAGGTCTTCGAGGATGGCTACGGCCTTCGTTGAGAGAGGGACATCCCGAGGGCTGCCATTCTTAGTCTCCGGAAGGTGCAGTACCCGTCTCTTGAGATCTACGTGTTCCCATCGAAGGGCCAGGATTTCGCCGCGCCGCATAGCAGTCTCCAGCGCCAGGAGAGAAACGGATTTGAGGTGCTTGCCTCGGCTGACGTTGAGCGCCGTCATCAACCTTGTTTCCTCGTCCCCTTCCAGTCGCCTTTCCCGGGCGTTCGAGATCGTGGGCATCCGCACGGCGGGCACAGGATTGCCGAGTGGCAAGGGGATGCCGAAATCGCGCGCGGCGGCCTTGTAGAGTCGATTCAGCACGGCTAGGTAGTGCAGGACGGTCTGCGGTGCCAGCTTCTTGCTCAACTCATCGCGCCACTTGGCCACCATCGCGGGCGTCACGGCCGAAAGATTGAAGTCGCCGAACTTCCCTTCAGCCGCTTTGAGCCGGCTTTCCTCCTGGCGTTGGCCGCGCATTTTCGGCGTCAGTTCTTCCCGGTAGCGCTTGGCGAGATCGTTGATTGTGGTTCGCGCCGCCTCGTCGCGAGGGATGAACGAGCCCATGTCCATTTCTCGTTCCACTGAGCGTACCCACTTCTCTGCATCGCGGCGTGTCTCGAAAGTTTTGGACTGCGGCGGGAATCCCGCTCTTCTGACCTGAGCTTGGTACTGGTAAGCTCCCCGCATTCTGATTGTGCCCACGTTTTACGACTCCTGTGACATGGCTGTGACAAATATAGCTTTAATCCGTGAAAAGCTCGACAACTACGAGCGATTAATGCGGCTGGACAAGCCCATCGGCACCCTGCTGCTGCTGTGGCCGACCCTCTGGGCCCTGTGGCTTTCCGCCGTGGGCCAGCCCCAGTGGTGGGTGGTGTGGATCTTTGCCCTGGGCACCCTG
>Ga0114986_1000523_pt1 | contig 10555 bp, 7 predicted proteins | sample Shrwel1BS1Day17_FD_96988 | JGI IMG/M metagenome (GOLD analysis project Ga0114986, IMG submission 96988) | Subsurface microbial communities from deep shales in Ohio, USA - Utica-3 well 1 S-1-Day17 | ecosystem: Environmental > Aquatic > Deep subsurface > Shale gas/oil reservoir > Produced... | reverse complement strand
CCGTTGCAGCGCATCGGCACGCAGCCCAACCCGCTCCACCAACTCGACCACTCGGCTCGAGCGCTTTGCGGCCGACCAGTCCGGACGCAAAGAGCACAGCCCTTCCTCCAGAATCTCCGACACCCGCATGCGAGGGTTGAGCGAAGCGAAAGGGTCCTGGAACACCATCTGGATGGCTTGTCGCGCTTCCCGCAGCGCCGCTGAGGATGCGGCAACCAAATCCAGGCGCTCGGCTCCGCGGTGAAGCCATGCCTGCCCGCTGACGTGCGCCTGCGCCTGATCGCGCAACAACTGGACGATGGCCCTGCCTGTGGTGGTCTTGCCACACCCGGATTCACCGACCAATGCCAGTGTTTGACCGGCACGTAGCGTGAAGGACACATCTTGCACGGCCGCAACCTCATGACGACGGCGGAACAGCCCGCCGCCGCAGCGAAATGCCACACTGAGTGACTGCACTTCCAGGAGGACTGGAGGTGTGACAGCAAGGTCGCTCCCGCTGGAGGGCACGCGGACGACCACCTCGGGCTGCTCGGCCTGCGAGGGCGGCGTGAGCGGGAACCAACAGCGTACGGCGGCCTCACCCTGGGCGGTGTCTCGCTCGAGCAGAGGACGCTGTTGCCGACATGACACCTGCACTCGGTCGCACCGGGGCGCAAAACGGCATCCCTCGAACGTTTGCCAAAGCGGCGGTACCGTGCCACCGATCGACACCAGAGGCTTGCCGCGACTCTGAGCGTCGGGCAAAGCTTGCAAGAGCATCCTTGCGTAGGGGTGGCGCGGTTGTGCGAAAAAGTCTGCCGCCGGCGCCTCTTCGATGATCTGGCCCGCATACATCAGGGCAACGCGGTGTGCCATGTCCGCCACCACGCCGAGGTCGTGCGTGATGAGGAGGAGGCCCAGATCTCGCTCCTGCTGGAGCGTTTTGAGCAAATCCAGAACCTGTTTCTGGACGGTCACGTCCAGCGCCGTGGTCGGTTCATCGGCGATCAGGTAATGCGGTTCGGCAGCGAGGGTCATCGCGATCATGACGCGCTGCTTCTGCCCTCCACTCATCTCGAAGGGGTAGCTGTCAATGCGGCGCTCAGGCTCTGGAATCCCGACACGGCGCAACCACTCGATGGCCTTGCGCCGCGCAGCCGAACCACGCAAGGTGGTGTGTGCCTCGATCGACTCAACGATCTGATCTCCCACGCGCATGACAGGGTTGAGGCTGGTCGCAGGCTCCTGAAAGATGATGCCAACATGCCCCCCGCGGATGCGCCGCATCTCGCGCTCAGGCAGGTAGAGCAACTCCGTGGGCTTGCCATCCGGGACATCGGCACCCAGATCGACCCTGCCCTGATCGATGCGACCGTTGTCAGGCAAGAGGCGCATCAAAGCCAGAGCGGTCATGCTCTTGCCGCATCCCGATTCCCCCACCAAGGCAAAGGTTTCGCCACGCTGCAGCGTCAGGCTGAGGCCGTCGAGGGCACGCACCACACCGGCTTCCGCATCCAGCGTCACGTGGAGATCATCGGTCAGCAGCATGTGCACCTCAGGTGGGCTGAGCGACCGCGCGGGCGCGAGGTCGGTAAACGCGAGCGCGTGGATCGAATGCATCACGCACGGCGTCGGCAAACAGATTGGCCGACAAGACGATGGCGACCATGAACACAAACGCGGCCAAGAAGGACCACCAGACAATCGGGTCTCGAGACATTTCGACACGGGCCTGGTTGATCATGCCGCCAAAGCTGTTCATGGAGGGGTCCACCCCGACCCCCACATAGGACAGCACCGCCTCGTAGAGGATGAGCCCCGAAAACTCCAGCACCGTGGTGATGAGCACCAAGTGCATGACGTTGGGCAGAATGTGTCGCAGCATGATGCGCCAATGACTGACGCCGAAAGCGGTGGCAGCTTGTACGTACTCGAGCTCCCGTAGCTTGAGCGTTTCGGCCCGCAGCAAACGGCACAAGCCTGCCCAGCCCGTCAGCCCCAGGATCAGGCAAAGCAGGAAGATTTTCAGGTCTGCTCGCTCCAAACCGGTCTCGAACAACTCCGGATGCTTATCGAGAAAGACCTGCACCATCAGCACGCATGCGGCAATCAGCAAAATATTAGGCACAGACGACAGCACGGTGTAGACGTACTGAATGACATCGTCCACCCAGCCCTTGAAGTAGCCTGCGGCAATGCCGAATGCCAGGGCAAAAGGCAAGGTGGCAATGGTGGCCAAGCTCCCGATGACAAAAGCCGTGCGGATGCTCTTGATCGTCATGTACAGCACATCGTTGCCAGTCCGGTCGGTGCCAAAGACGTGATAGCCCTGCCCCCAACTGAGCGTCACGCCCCACCCGATCAACAAGGCCAACACGGAGGCGGTGATCCAGGCCGAGCGCCACGCCACAGGCTGCAGGACGCCCGCCAGCGAGGGTTTAGCACGCCGGCACATCAGGGTCCACAGGAGGAAGCTGACCACCACACCAGCCATGCCCCCAAAAACAAAGCGCACCGCGATGTCACCCGCCCAGTCTCGCTCCGGATCCTCCAGCCCTGCCCCTCCGTGGCTCAAACGGGGGTAGGCCCGCGCGGGCAGCACCGGCACACCGTGCTCGTCCAGCATCGGCTTGACACCTGGTGACGGAGGAACCGCTTGCTTGCTGAAGCCGTGGGTGGCCAGTGGCTGGGAGTAGCTGTTCTCCCGACTGGAAATCAGCTTGGAAAGGCCCAGATCCAGCACAGACTCGGTACGGGTGTCAAAAGCCTGCGCGCCCCCAGCCACATCAGGCAGAGCTCGACGGAAATGCACACTGTCGACCAAGGTGATCAGCAGCATCAGCCCCAACAACACAGCGGAGGCCATGGCAGACGGTGTGACAAAGACGCGGCGCCATGTCGCCCGTAAGGCTGCATCGCGCCGAACCTGTCGGACATACAGCCCCAGGCCAAGCAACATCACCCACAGGACCACATCGGTCCACAACATCACAAACTTGAATGGCAGATCCATGCTTCGGCGTCCTCACTGCATCCGCACACGCGGGTCGGCCACGGTGTAGGCCACGTCGATCAGGATGTTGGAGACGATGTAGAGCACCGACCCAAGGAAGACCATCGCACGCACGATGGCAAAGTCCTGACTGGCGATGGCGTCGATCGTGTAGGAGCCCAGGCCAGGAATGCCAAAGAAGCTCTCGGTGAGCAAACCTCCCATGAACAGACCAGGCAACGCGCTGCCCGAACTGGTGATGATCGGCAACATCGCATTGCGCAGCACATGGCGGCCCATCACGGTGCTCTCTGTCAGGCCTTTCGCACGGGCCGTGCGCACATAGTCCTTGCCAGCCTCTTCCAGGAACAAGGTGCGGAAGAAGCGCGCTTGTCCGGCCAGCGAAGCCACCAGCATCAGACAAACAGGCAGGATGAGGAAGCGCACGGCATCCAGCCCTCCGGCATAGCCAGAGATCGGTGCCAGCTTGGCCACACGTGAGAACACGTATTGCCCGACGATGATGTAGAACAAACTGGAAATGGACATCATGACCACGCAGGCAACCACCCCCCAGAAGTCCACGCGCGTGCCTCGGAACATGACCAGCCACAACGAGAAAATCACGCTGGCGAGCAAGCCCATGACAAAAATTGGCACGGTCAACCTGAGGCTCACACCCATGCGCTGGGCAATCTGATGGCCAATGTCACCACCGCTGGCGTTGTCCGCCCGACCAAAGTCGAAGACAAACAAGGACACTGAACGCTCCCAGAACACCGTTTGCGTCAGCTTCTCGGCGCCCTGTGCCTGCTCGTTGAAGAGCATGGGCTTGTCGTAGCCACGCTCCACCTTCCATTTCTCGATCTGGTCGGGCGTCACCCGCTTGCCACCGATGTTCAAACGCGCCATGTCGTCTGGCGTGTTCACGGTGAAGAAGAGCAAGAAGGTGATCAGGTTCACCCCGATCAAGATGACCAAGCCATAACCCAAGCGACGAAGGATGTAAGCCAGCATCACCGACCTCTCTTTGGTGAGCCAACCGGACGAGGCAGCGCGGTTTGCTGGTCACGGGCACGCAAGATGCGGATGGCGCCCCAAGCCATCACGGCCAGCAGGCCCAGCACGACAAGCACAGGCCAATACACCGGGGCGTTCCAAGCCTTGAGGCTGCGACTGCGGTCAGCCGTGTCCAATCGGTAATACTGGGCCTGGTCGCGCACCATGATGCTGGGTTTGCCGTTGTGCACCCAGCGGTGATACGCCCCTGATGAATAAGGAAAGTAACCCCAAGACCAAGGTGCGTCTTCTTGCAGGATGCGCACCATCTTGTCGATCACAGCTTGCTTGGCTGGACCATCGTCCATGAAGCGCAGCGTGCTGTAGAGCCGGTCATACTCGGGATTCTGATAGTTGGCGGCGTTCTCACCGTCGTGGACCGACTTGGCCCCAGGCCCGTAAAGCAGAAACAGGAAATTCTCGGCATCTGGGTAGTCGGCCAACCACCCCCATGTGAAGATCTGGTGCTTGCCCCGGCGAACCTTGTCCTGAAACTGGTTGTAGTCCGTGGCGCGTATTTCCAGTTGGATGCCGAGCTTGGCGAACTGCTTGGCTGTCCAGTCGAGGTTGGCCTTGCTGTCCGGCGTCGTGGCCGCACCCACATCGTAGTTGAGCACCAAGGGTTTGCCGGTTTTGGCATCGCGCCCGTCGGGGTACCCAGCCTCCGCCAGCAACTTTTTGGCATCCTCGATCGGGCGACGAACGGCTTGCGCATTCACCCAGCGGTGGGTCACCGGGTTGAGCCCCTCTCTGGTGCCATGGCGTGATCCAAATACCCCCCCTGGCAACGGCCCTTGGGCGACCTCCCCCGCAGCTTTTGGAAAGATGCGATTGAACTCGTCCCAGTCCACGGCGATGGACAGCGCCTGACGCAGTTTGCGATTGCGCGCCTGCTGCTCGGGCGTGTCACCTCGGCCCACCACGGGATCCAGCCAGTTGAAGCCCATGTAACGACTGGACAAATCCACCGTCCGAGACAGCACGATGCCCTTGTCTTTGAACTCCTTTTCGAAGCGTGGCGAGTCCTCCATCTGGATCTTGTAGGCATTGCCGTAGCTCATCTGATCGAACTCGGGAATGTCGAGGTAGCCCTGACGGAACTTGGCATCCTGCGGCACGGCTTCCTTCTCGATGTTGAACACCAAGGTGTCGATGAAAGGCGTCCTCTTCCCGCAGTCTTTCAACCGCCCCTCGGCCTGGTCCTGCACCGTGCCCTCACAGGGGTAAGGCTCACCCCGGTAGTTCGGGTTCCGCTTCATGACATGGCGGCGGTCTTGCACGAACTCGGCCATCATGTAGGGCCCGGTTCCCACTGGCCAGGTATTGAGCGAAAGCCCATTGCCAGCCATACCTGGTTGGGCGTAGAAGGCATCAGCCTCCCAGGGAACCGGTGCCAGAAAGCTCATGGCCATCCAATACTTCCACTGCGGATACTTGCCGTGAATGCGGATGCGCAAAGTGTGGGAATCCAGCGCCTGGGCACCGGCCAACGGCCATTTGCGAAAATCCAGAAAGGGCTTGTCCTTGCTGGTGGCCGGTACGCTGGCACGCAATTTCTGATCTTCAGCCCGGATGAGCTTTCCGTAGTCCGCGAGGCCCACCACGTACTCCGAGAAGATGCCGAACACGGGTGCAGCCGTGCGGGTGGTCGCATGCCGCTTGATGGCATAGACAAAATCATCGGCTGTGAGTTCGCGGGTGCCCGTCTGACCAAACGCCCACGGACTGCGCTTGTCTCCGACCTGCTCAGCCGTCAACCGGTGATACAGATAATCACCTTGTGCATTTCTGGCAAATGCTGGATGGGGGGCAAAAAGTATGCCCCGCTTGATCGGGATGTCATACACGCTTTCAACGATCTGGTCTGCTGAGGCCGTGTCCGGAAGCGGCTTGCCGTCGCGCCCCAGGTAGCGGGGCTGCACGACCGCCGCCGCCGTCTTGGGCACAAGGGTGTAGGGACGCTTCAGGTAGTGGTAGCCGTACAGCGGCTCATAGATCTGATATGTGTAAGGCGTCTCGTTGCTGCTGTACGACGAGGTGGGATCCAAGTAACGGGGGGATCGCTCGTTGAAGGCTGTGTAAAGGGTGTTGGCCTCCGTCGCGCCAGCCGGATAGGGGCTGTTGTCGCATGCAGTCAAGCTCAGCGCCGCGCAGAGCAGCATCACAAGCATCGCCCACGCGCGCCCATCCAACAGCTTTTGCTGCCACGATGCTCTGCACTGAGATCCCATCCTGCCTTGTGTCATGTCTTGATTGTGTCCTGACCCATTCACCACGAGCGTCCAGGGTTTCACCACATCACCAAAACGTCGCGTCCTTGCACCACGAGGTTCACCTTGCGTCCCAACGGCAGGCAGAGCTTGGTCGGCACGTGACCAAAAGGTAGGCCAGTCAAGATCGGCGTGGTAGTTTGGGAGCGTAAATAGGCGATCGCAGCCTTCAGGTTGTAGCCACGGTCCAAAGGCGATTTCTTGAACCCATTGAACGTCCCTAACAAGACGGCCTTTTGCTGGTCCAAAACACCCGCCTGGTGCAACTGCAAGAGGGTCCGCTCAATGCGATAGGGGTGCTCGTTGACGTCTTCCAAGAACAAGACCCCTCCCTTGATCTTGGGAAAGTGAGGCGTACCCAACAGGGCCTGAACCACGGCCAGATTGCCCCCCCAAAGCCGCCCTCGCGCCTCCAGGCCATCAAAACCGGCCTCGGTACGGAAGCCCACCGCCTCAAGCTCACCAGTCATCGCCTCGACGAACACCTCCTGGGTCACATCGTCACCCCCGTCCACGCTGTCCTTGTGACCAAAGTCCTCATTGGCCATGGGACCCGCCCAGAATCCAGCGGTCACGCCCTCACCCACCGACTCTGGACCTGCTGCCTTGTGCGCGATCGCAGCCAGCTGCAGCGCCGTCACATCGCTGTAGCCCACCCAGGCCGTCCCACGCTCCACGCTTTGCGCAATCAGGGGCCACTCGATCTGATCCAGCAAACGTGTGAGGCCATAACCACCTCTGGCCGCCAAAGCAACATGAGGAGCGGCCTCGGCCACTCGGTGAATGCTGTCCAAGCGAGTGGCATCGTCACCTGCAAAACGCTGGTGCTTGCTCAAGGCGGAGGCATCCAAGGTCGATGCAAACCCCAGTGCATTCAGGCGCTTGAGGGCTTTGCGCACGGGCGCCGCTGCTGGAACGATGCCAGAGGGGCTGAAGATGATCAAAGAGGGACGCGTATCAGTCATGCCCACATTCTCACCGACGAACGGGTCGACCAAGACAAGGTGTCGCACGCCTGACATGGAATCCGCGCAGCATCTGCCGAGCCACCACCTTTGACGCCCCTCGCTTGCGCCACGACACACTGCCAGAACTGGACGAGTTGAATCGCCTGATCGAAATGGGGGGCAGCCATGTCACGCCCCAGTCGGTGGGCTCCGTGCAAGTTGGTGCGCGTCGTTATGAGCTGATGGCCGTGACTCTCGGAGCGAGCGCACCAGAATTGCCCGCGGTAGCATTCATCGGAGGGGTACATGGACTGGAGCGCATCGGCACACAGGTGGTGCTCACGTACCTCGCCAGCTTGGTACAGCGGCTGAAGTGGGACAGCTTGCTGCACCACGAACTGACCCGATTGCGGCTGGTCTTCATGCCACTGGTCAACCCTGGCGGCCTCTGGCTCGGGACCCGCGCCAACCCGCGCGGTGTTGACCTGATGCGCAACGCACCGGTGGTGGCGCGTGAGTCTGTGCCATTTCTGGTCGGAGGCCAGCGCCTCAGCGCCGCCCTCCCATGGTACCGAGGCCCCGCTGGGGCACCAATGGAGCCCGAAGGCACAGCACTGTGCCAACTGATCTCCACCGAGCTACTGCCGCGCCCTTTCAGTCTGGTTGTCGACTGCCACTCCGGATTCGGAACCGAAGATCGCATCTGGTTCCCATTCGCACACACCCGAGAACCCATCCAGCACCTCGCAGAAGTGCATGCCTTGCGGCGCATCTTCGACCAGACCCAGGCACACCATCCCTATGTGTTCGAGCCCCAAAGCCTGCAGTACCTGACCCACGGCGACCTGTGGGACCATCTGTACCTTCAGGCTCGTCATCGGCATCCAAACCAAGTATTTGTCCCGCTGACGCTGGAGATGGGCTCATGGATGTGGGTGAAGAAAAATCCCCGCCAACTCTTCAGCCGCCACGGCATCTTCAACCCATTGATCACACACAGACAGGCACGGGTGCTGCGCCGCCACCTGGGCATGCTGGACTTCATGGCCCGAGCCACTTCCAGCCATGAGCGCTGGATGCCCACCGGTGATGAACGAGACCTGCACCATCGACAGGCCCTCGCACGCTGGTATCCAGAACACCCCCGCCCCAGACGCGGCAAAAGACCTGCACCATGAACACCTGGATTCTGCTGCGCGGCCTGACCCGAGAAAGTGGTCACTGGGGTGATTTCCCTGAGCTGTTGCGCGAGGGACTGCCCGCGAACAGCACGCTTCTCACGCCTGACCTGCCTGGCAATGGCAAGCTGTTTGAGGCCCGCAGTCCGAGCGCTGTCGCCGACATGGTCGAGCACTGTCGATGGGCGCTGCAAACCACTGGGCATCATCCGCCTTACCACGTGCTGGCCATGTCACTGGGCGCGATGGTAACGGTGGATTGGGCTCATCGCTACCCCCACGAGTTACGCAAGGCTGTTCTGATCAACACCAGTCTGCGGCCCTTCAATCCGTTCTGGCAACGCTTGAGGCCGCGCCAATATGGCCGCATTCTGAGACTCGTGGTTGGCCGCCCGTCTGCACAGGAGTGGGAGGAAGCCATCTTGGCCATGACCACATGCCACCCCCGTGACCCGCAAACCATCGTCGCCAACTGGGTACAGTTACGGCAGTCACATCCGGTGACCATGAGCAATACATGGCGCCAACTGCGGGCAGCGATCCGCTACCGCGCCCCGAAACAAGTCCCCAAAGTGCCGATGCTGCTCCTCAACGGCCTGGGGGATGAACTGGTTCACCCCGCGTGCTCACTGACCCTGGCCCGCGTCTGGAATTTGCGACTGATCACACATCCCACGGCGGGGCATGATCTACCGACGGATGCGGGGCCGTGGCTGGTGACACAGGTGCAGGCATGGTTGGAGCACTCTGACCCATGACCTGCTCCCCTCCCAAGGCCTCCACCAAGTCTGGCAACAACTGAATCAACTCTCCAGTGGCAATGGCGGCATCAGCATCAAAGGTTTCACCCTTTTCCACCGACACAGCCCCCTCAAAGACAACGTCGAGGAAAGTCACCTTCTTCAGTTGCAGGGCTTCGGTCAGGATGAACGAGACCCTGTCGCGCCAAGTCATGGCCACACGCGTAGGCACCTTGCCGCTGACGATGTGTTGCTTGACCTCATCGGTATCGAGGTTGTGCCGGGCGTAGCGGACCACAGATTTCATTTCGTCCGTGGACTTCAACTCGCATTCACGGTCAATCGTGAATTGATAAGGAGGCTCGCCGGTTCCCAGCCAATGCGTCATCGCGGCGGCAGGCGACATGGCCGTCTGAATCAAGCTCATTGACATGCCGTGAAAGCTCTGCGCCAACAAGGTCACCACCTCATCGGCCTTGGCTTGGCTACCCGCATCCAGCATCAACAAGCGTTCCTTGGGTGCAATCCAGATGCGAGTCGTCGATTGCTTGGTGAAAGCCATCGGCAGCAACTCAGGCAGCGCCTGCTCTTTCAGATCCTTGACCTGCTTCTTGCCCGGCTTACGCCCCGTCTGCTCTTCGATCCTTGCCGCAATCTCTTCGGTGCGCTTCTTGATCACCGAACCTGGCACCACACGCTGCTCGGTCATCAGCTTGAGCAAAATCTGCCCATCGACCACCTCAACGAGCGGCGCATGAGCCTCTCCGCGCGGCTCTACCCACCCCATGGACTTCTGCTGCGTGGCACCGCATTCGACGAAACGCGCCTTGTCCAATTCGGCCTCGATCTCGGCTGCTGTGGCAGTCCAATCCGGGCCCATTCGATACACCGTCAGATTCTTGAACATGCTGGTCCTGTGATGTCGTGACTCAAAAGAAAAAACCCCAAGTGACGAATCACTTGGGGTTCCATCTTGGCGGAGACGAAGGGATTCGAACCCTTGATGCAGGTTTTGCCCACATACTCCCTTAGCAGGGGAGCACCTTCGGCCTCTCGGTCACGTCTCCAGCAACAGCAAGCATTCTAGCTCAGAAATTCAAGCCCTCTGCCTGTTGTGCTCAAAACAACAGATCAGGCCTTGGCCTCATCCAGGCCGAATGCCTTGTGCAGCGCACGCACAGCCAGCTCCAGATACTTCTCGTCAATCACCACCGAGGTCTTGATCTCGCTGGTTGTGATCATCTGGATGTTGATGCCTTCATCCGACAGCGTCTTGAACATCGTGCTGGCGATGCCTACGTGGCTGCGCATGCCAATGCCAACAATAGACACCTTGGCAATTTTCGCGTCGCCCACCACCTCGCGAGCCCCCAGCGCGGGCACCACT
>Ga0114986_1000522_pt1 | contig 10561 bp, 14 predicted proteins | sample Shrwel1BS1Day17_FD_96988 | JGI IMG/M metagenome (GOLD analysis project Ga0114986, IMG submission 96988) | Subsurface microbial communities from deep shales in Ohio, USA - Utica-3 well 1 S-1-Day17 | ecosystem: Environmental > Aquatic > Deep subsurface > Shale gas/oil reservoir > Produced... | reverse complement strand
GCCTTGTAAGACACCGCGGGGCTCACGGTCGCCGCGCTGGGCAAGGGCCTATCGGTGCGGAACATCTCGCCCTGGTGGTCGCCTCCATCGGCGGACGCGCGGGCGGCCTGGCGTTCGCGCTTGGGCAAGATGATCAGCGACCACAACACCACCAGCAGCGAGACCGCATCGCGTGGCAAGTCGATGTTGTTGCTGCCATTGAGGCCACCCTCCCCGAACACAGCGGATTCGGCATCGCGCAACAGTGCGACAGTCACATGATCGGCATGGATGTTGTCCACCAGACGCAGGCCGATCTGGGCCAGACGGTCCTGCACGCTTTGCCAGACCTCGGCATCGATCAATGCACGTTTGACGCGCGGATGCTGGCGCGGCAGCCAGCGACGGGCCAGGAGCTCTGCGGCAAGCAGCGCTGCGTCATCCAAAGGGGCGTTCATGCGGAGGAGTCCGTTTCAGGATGCAGTTGGCCCGCGCTTATGGCCGCTACGCAGGGGTCGTCCACCGGCTCGAGGGCGGGCATGAGTTCCACACGCCACGGGGAGCGCGCGAGATCGCCGGTTTGTCCCTGAAGGGTGCGCGCCTGGGCGTCGCCCAGCAGGGGCAGCAGCTGAAGCCGGTAGGCTGCCTGCGCGAAACGCCCGCCGAGCACGGCCTCGCGCACGGGGCGCGGTGCGGGCGCTCGATCGGCGGGCGCTGCGCTCCAGTGGAGCAGCGTGGAGATCATGTCGCCAAGTTCGGCAGGCATGCGCAGGGTTTCCAGAGTGCCGGCCATGGCGTCGGCTGGGGGCGGCAGGCCGGCAGAGCGCTGCGGATCGGGGCGGTCCCGCTCGAGTTCGCCTTCGGCAACATCCAGCAGGTCGTGTTGGCTCACGAGAACGGGTCTGACGCCGGTGGACAGCGCGTCTCCCAGCAAGGTGTGCAGCTCAGGGTGTTGCTGCAACCAGCGGCGCACGTCGGAACTGGTGATGCCGGTGCTGCCCAAGGTGATCCGCTGGCGGTCGGCTTGCTGCAGCGCTCGGTTGAACTGGCTGGCCATGGACAGCAAGCGCGCTTGGCCCTGACCCAGGGCGCGCGCCTCTTTTTCGAGGCGGTGGTCTTCGAAGTTACTGCGTATCAGGGCGGTGAGCGCCTCACCCGCCTTCTCCACCAGCCGCAGCGCGCGCTCAAATCGGGGTTGTGCCGCGCGCAGCATCGCCTCGGAGCCGCTGGCGATGGCATCGGCGAAGTCGTCGTGCAGTCGCGAGAGCTGGGCATGCAGGTGCTTGATCTGGCTAGGATCGGATAGTCCGAGCGCCTGCGCGCCAGCCACCTGCGCCAACAGCGAAGCCATCTCATCATCGTCCCCAGGCGCCTTGGTGAGCGGTGCCAGCAGCCCGTGCAACTGCCCAGCCAAGGGCGAGAGGTGGTAGTCCTGCATGGTGGCGTCCCAGACCAAGAGGGCGAGCTCGCGCAGGCGCTTGAGCACCATCTCCAGCGGCTCGGGTTTGAGCACATGGAACAGCTGGTTGAGGTCGTCACGGCTGAACCGGCCCTGCGGCTGGCTTGCTAGTTCCATGAAGCACCACAGGCGCAGGCGGGCCACCGCCTGGTTTCCGCTGAGAATTCCGCGAAGCGCGTCGATCAAATCGACGCGCTGCTGCAAGCCCCAGGCCAGGGGCGACTCCACGGCCATCGAGGAGTCGCGGAAGAAGGCCTCGTAGGGAGTGGGATCCTGGTCTTCGACCTGAGGACTGTGGGGATCCGGCATGCGGGAGATTTTGCGCCAACTGCAGTCTGGTGGTCGCCCCGATAAAGCCTAGGCTAGCGCGAGCAAAGTGTCGCTACGTCCAGCGTGAACTCACACTGGCCTGTCAAAGGAGACGTCCAACGGTGTGAATCCATCTTAGCCGTGCATCCCGCGTCCTCTAGCAGCGCATTTCCCGTTTTTAGGTCGCAGATCAATACCGCGCTGTCCTTTCCCACAACTTGAACAAGAACGCGTCTGTCCGAGAACGGCTTCAAAAGATTGGAGTCGTGCTTTGTGGAGGCGGCGAGCACTTGATCTGACGACTGGCCTGTGGGCAGGTCACCGTAACGCACGGTTGCATCGACAGAGGCCGACACTTTCGTCAGAGCCGATGCAAGGTAGTTCATTTCACGCTCGTCCACGCGCGTTCCGCAGCCCGCAATTAGCACGGCCGCAAGCAGAGCTGCTGATGTCCTGATCATCTTCATCCCCTCCAGAAAACCCGTTGACCCGTCGTCAGACTGCGACCGGTATCCAGGTTCCAGTCCTCTAGCTTTGCGAGAGCACCTGCGTCAGAACCACTCAGCGCTCGATCCAATCCACGCCACATCTCGACCACGTTGTCGCGCGCCCGGTCAAACAAGGCGTCGAAGTCGATAACTCCCTCTGGCGTCTTCAAGTTACGGATGAACTGCGGGTCGACGTCCTTGGCCAAGGGATAGCCCAGATTCGCCCTGGCGGCGACATGTCGCGCGAAAGGCACGAGGTGGTTAACACCGGCCATGGTCAACAGGACATCGCGAAAACCTTTGTGCCAAGCGTCAGGATCGGCTGGGTGAACGCTGGCCAGTTGCGGGTAGGTAGCACCCAAGACCCGCTTCCATAAGGAGGCGATGTCAGGATCGAGCTTGTCAGGATCTGTCGCATCACCGCATGCGCCCAGTCCCGTCTTAATGTGCTCAGAGTAGGCCGTCTCTCCGACGTTCATTCGACGAGGGAAGATGTAGGCGTCCTGATGCATCTCGCATTTGCGGTGTGCGGACTCGTTTCCGTTGTACGGACCCACTTTAAGTTCCACCACGGGGTGGATCGTCATGTCTGTGGCGATGTGCGATGCCATCCCGAAAAGCCAAGCAATGAGCTTTCCCTGGGCCGCTCCTGGTTGCTTTTGGATCTCCGCGACAGTGGTGCGAACGAGCGTCGCCGTATTTTTGTAGTGCATCTCATCAGCCCATTGGGGCTGATGAGACTTCAAGCTGAGATATGGATAGTCGGGCCCGACGGCGCCGAGCTCGACGTAGCGAAGGTACTTACCAAGCGCCAGCTTGGTTGTGCCTCTGATGTCGGTCTTCTTTGCAGCCTTCTCTGCCTCGTTGGCCACAGCGAGATGGGTGTAAGCACCGGACATTTTTCCTCCCTGCTGTTAAGTTACGCGTTCAGCGGTACGTGCCTTGCGGCGAAAGAACTGGAACTTCTAGATCAATGGCAGCGATTTGGGGGACATCGCGTCCAGCACCAAGTGCCCCAGGTAGGCTGCACCACCAACCAGTAGAACGGCGCGTGTCAGCTTCTCCCAGTCCTCTTCGGCTTCCCAGCGATAAACACGGTGCATCGCGTGGACAAGGCCGGCCATGAAGACCATGCTGTGAAAAAACCGGCGGTGGTTCGGATTCGTGGCAGGCTCAAGGAGGTCCGGAAGACTGGGCAATGCCGAGGCGGCCAAACCCATCGCGAGGGCCGTTCCGTCCACAGGACGCCCTTCTCGTTGCTGGACGATGGCGGTGGCGGCGGTCACCGCAAGAAAGTTGAACCTGGCATGTTCGGGAGCGCAAGACATGTGGAACTCCTTTGGCACTCGTGCTGACCTTAGACGCCGATGAGGCGTCGTCGATCCCTGCGATAGGACTTGATGGCCAAAGCCAGGAAGCCGATCAAGGCGATCCAGGCCAGTTTGTCGAAACGGTGCGTGAGCTTGTCGCGAATCGCGTCTGAGAGCGGCGCCATCAACCCTGGTAGCTCGATCTGGCGAACGATGACCTCAGCCAGCGCGGGGAACCCCAAGAAGACGAGCAGGCCCACCACAAGGACAAGTTGCGTATTGGTCGAGTAGCACAACACTATCCATACCTCGAGCAGCCATTCGCGCAAGCTCATGATCCCCCTCCTTGAACCTTCTAGCGCTCAGTGGCTGCTTGTGCCGCCGCAAGAGCAGTTTTCACCCCGCAGAGCTTGACGAGTACGCTTCTTGCGCCCGAATGTCGCAATGCACAACCGCTCGGCTTTGCGGGACGCACGAGGCCGCTCTTAATCATTTCGCGTCCTTCGGCGGACAGGGGTCATTGCCGTAGGAATCACGGGCGCGGATGCGGCCATCCTCTCCATGGATCAGCAGCTCGCCTTGACCTTGACGCGCCATTTGACGGCCTGCCTGGATCGCTTGCGCTTGGGTATCGAACACCTCGGTAGCACGTTGCCCTCCCTCGCGCAGCGTGCCCCAGCCTTTGTCTCGCTGGACGATGTGGACGTTGTTTCGGTTGGCCATCGTGGACCTCCTGGTCGCTGAAGTTGACTGTCGTCAGTTTACAGAAGACAATCTGAAAAGTCAATTTGTAAACCCAACGCCGCGGAGAACACCATGATCGGAAACCGACTTAAGAGGGCACGAGACGCCTTAGGGCTGTCGCTGCGCGAGCTCGAGGCCGCCATTCAGGGACAGGTCTCTGCACAAGCCATCGGCAAGTACGAGCGAGACGAAATGATGCCGGGCTCATCGGTCCTGCTCAGTCTGGCCAAGGCACTTCATGTTTCGCCGGAGTACCTGCTGAGCGAGCGCCAGATCGAGCTGGCGGGAGTGGACTTCCGCAAGGCGCCGCACGCCGGTGTCAAGGAAGAACGCGCCGTCGAGGCGTCGGTGCTTGACAAGGTCGAGCGCTACTTGGCACTGGAAGAGTTACTGCCGGGGGTTGATCAGCCCTGGCACGCGCCCGATAACGATGCCTTCCATATCCATCGCGTTGAGGACGCCGAGCAAGCAGCCGAGGCCTTGCGCCGACTTTGGAATTTGGGCATCGATCCCATCCCCTTTATGGCAGAGCTGTTGGAAGACAAGGGTGTGAAGGTGATTGCGCTCGAGCTACCGGAGAATGTGTCGGGCTCCAAAGCATTCGTTCAGCGGCCCGACTGCGAGGATGTGCCAGTAATCGTGGTCAACCAGGGCCACAACGGTGAGCGGCAGCGGTTCACGCTGGCGCATGAACTTGCGCATTTGGTGCTGCGCTTCAGTGACTTGAGCGACGCTGAGCAGGAAAAGGCGGCCGACCGGTTCGCTGGGGCCTTCCTGATGGCTAAGGATATGGTCCTGCAGCTGCTGGGGCAGCACCGCACGTCGATTTCCATTGGCGAGCTTGCCGAGCTGAAGAAGATCTTCAAGGTCAGCATCGCCTCTTTGGTGGTGCGGTGCGCACAGCTGAGCATCCTGCCCAAGGCGGCATATGGTCGGCTCTGGGGTCATATCAAGTCGCTTGGCTGGAACAGCCAGGCGTCGGATGAGCCCAATGCGCTTCCCGCCGAGGTGCCGCAGCGTATGGAGCGCCTATGCCTGCGCGCGGTTGCTGAAGGCGCCGTCTCAGAGGCCCGCGGAGCAGAGCTTCTGGGGATCAGCGTTCGCGAGCTGGACCGCCGGCTGATGGGGCAGTTGGCCTGACCATCATGATCGTCTTGGTCTCTGACACTTCCGTCTTGATCGACCTGGAACGAGGCGGTCTCCTGGAGGCCGCGTTCTCATGTGGTTTGACGATGGTGGTGCCAGATCTTTTGTATGACCGCGAACTGGAACACACCAACGGAGCACTGCTTCGCACGCTCGGCCTGGGCGTGGTCTCGTTGTCGCCGGACGAGGTGGCGTTCGCCCAACGTCTGAATACGCAGCAACGCGGCTTGTCACTTCCCGACTGTTTCGCGTTGAGTTGCGCTCGGCGACCGGACCACGCCTTGGTCACGGGCGACAAACTCCTCCGTACCGAAGCAGAAGGAAGGCACTGTACGGTCTACGGCCTACTTTGGATCTTGGATCAGATGGAGGCTTCCGGAGCGATCGGGAGAACCATGCTTCATGAAGGCCTGACCAGAATCTCGAACCACGTGCGCTGTAGGCTGCCCAGGGGCGAGGTGCAGGCACGCCTGACACGGTGGAGTACAGATTAGCGCCAAGACGCACACCACTCACTGGTGAGCGCAACGCTTTTTTGGCAGGCTACTGCGGCGCCTTCCCCTGCGCCTTCACCAAAGTTTTGACCAACTCCAGCGCCAGGTGTTGGTACTCCGGCGTCAGCGCCCGGAAGTACTTGCGCATTTGCATGGCCTCGCGCGCCATGTCTTCGGGCAGCACCAGCGCCGCGCTCTTGTCGCCCAAGAGCGTTTTGCCCTCAGCCATGGCGTACATCGCGGCCAGGCTGGTGCCCAGCGCCTTGGCGATGGCCCGCAAGCCATCCTCGGTCGGCTGCTGAACGCCGCGCTCCACCCGAGAGAGATTGCTTGCGTCCGTACCGGCGTCAAACGCCAGGGACTCCAAGCTCAGCCCCCTCTCGTTGCGTAGGGCCCGGATGACTTTGCCGATCTGCATGGCCGCGCATTCTTCGAACTCCGCGGCGATTGCACAAAGCACATGGCGCCAATTGCCATCTATTATTGGCGTTTAGCGCAATTTATCACCAGCAATCACTGCTCGGTCCGCCAGCTCAACGGCTACCCGCTCCTGACATCCACTGCCATGCCCCAGGTCCAGTCCACCGTGCCCCAGCCCCTGTCGGGCGCAGCCTTCTACGTGCCCAGGATCGTGGCCGCGCTGCGCGAGCTCGGCGGGCGGGCAAAGACCAGCGTGGTCCGCAACATGATCGTGGACCAGATGATTGCCAACGGCGAGACGATCGACGAGACCGAGGTCTCGGGGGAGCCGAAGTACCAGAACGACATGCGCTTTGCTCGGCTGCATTTGGTCAACGCCGGCAAGCTCGAGCCCAAACCCGTGTCTGGCCATGGCTTCTGGCAACTCACCCCGGCGGGCTGGGATATGCCGCTGGACAGCGCAACAGCCGCCGCCATTTGCGGCAAAAGCCCCTCGGGCCCGGCGGTCACAGTACAACTCCAAGAGCCAACCCAAGACGAACTTCCGGGGGTAGCACTGGGCGACCTGGAGCTGCGCAATGTGCTGCTCTCGCTCTCGGATGCGGGTTTTGAGCGGCTGTGCGCAGCCATCATGACGGCGAATGACGCCGCGTCGATCGCAGTGACGGGCAAGGCCGGCGATGGTGGCATCGACGGCACGGCAACCTTCGCGGTCGACTCGATGGCGCTGGTTTCGTTTCGGGTGGCGTGGCAGTGCAAGAAGTACGCGCCCGACAACAAGGTGCAGCCAGCCGAAATTCGGGAGTTTCGCGGTGCGCTCGACCATGGCTACCAGCACGGCATCTTCTTCACGACTTCAACCTTTACCGTAAAGGCTGAAGAGGAAGCCCGCCGAGCTGGTCAAGTCCCGATCCAGTTGGTGGACATCTCCCGCTTGATCAAACTGCTCAAGGACAAGGGACTGGGGGTTACCCCCGGGTTATCGATGGTGGATAAGCAGTCCTATACCGTCGACTATGCCTATTTCGAGAAATTCAAGGCCAAGGGGTTGAGCGGGTGGGACGGTCAATCGCTGTTCAGCGCGGCACTCTGAGCGGCGAGTCCGAAGAGGCGAGCTACTCGGGCGATCCGGCGCCTTGCGACGGCTGCGGTCGGCCCTTGGCCGACGAGCGCTTCTTTGCCGACGCGATGCTGCCCGCCCGCGGCCATGCGTGGGGCCTCCTGTGCGCGGTGTGCACCCAGGTCGAGGGTGTGCGGCCGGGATGGGGGCGGGCCCAGTTCTACGAGCGCATCGACATCGAGGCCGAGCACGGCGTGTCTCGCACCCACCACTGGCGGTGTGTGGCCGGCGGGCCGCCGCGCGGTGCCATTGAGGCGTGAGCGGCGGCATGGGCACTTTTGAAGGGGAAAACAGGCGATGTGGCTGATCACGCCGGTGGGGTTTTTCAGCGTGGTGCGAAAACCCACGGACACGGAAAACAAGACGCTGACGGTCCGTGCACGCGTGCGCTCGGACCTGGAGGCGCTCAAGGCGCAGTTCCTGCCGGAGTTGGGCGCCATCCAGGAAAGCCAGGTCAACGACTACCGCTTCCGCGCCACCGCGCCGCAAGCGGCGGTGGCGGCCGCCATGGCCCGGCTGGTCGAGCATCTGGACTACGCCAACTTCAAGGACGAGGTGAAAAAGCGCCAGGGCGCCGCCCGCGCCCACCTGTACCACGAGGTCTGGGACGTGCTGTACCGGCTGCAGCGCGGCCCCAACCCGTAAGCGATGAGCTCGGCCCAGTTCCAGCCCAAGTCCGCGGGCGCGTTGTTGCACCCGCGCCCCGACGACGACGGCCAACCCGTGCTCTTGCTGCAGCCCAGCCAGCCCTCGAGCCTGGCCGCCTGGGCAGACCCGAGCGCCCTCGCCTGCGTGATTCCCAACGGGCCCATGCCCGCCGAGCTCAACGGCATCGCGCTCGCGCCCTGGGCGGACGTCCCCAAGACCGTGGCCGAGTGGGAGGCGCTGGCCGCGCGTGAGGCGATCGACGAGCCGGCCTTCGTGGCGCCTGCGGAGTACAAGAAGGCCGGGGGCGTGGTCGTGCGCGAGGCGGATGGGCGGGTGTGGCTGGTCGCGCCGAGCAACGGCTATGGGGGCTACGAGGCCACGTTCCCCAAGGGCGGCCTGGAGGGCAAGTCCGCCCAGGCCACGGCCCTGGTCGAGACGTTCGAGGAAAGCGGGCTGCGCGTGCGGCTGGTCCAGCACCTGATCGACGTGAAACGCAGCACGAGCTACACGCGCTACTACCTGGCCGAGCGCGTGGGCGGCAGCCCGGCCGAGATGGGGTGGGAGTCTCAGGCGGTGATGCTGGTGCCGACGGCGCAGTTGCAGAACGTTCTCAACAGCCCCCACGACGCGGCCATCGTGAAGCGGCTGGCGTCCATTCGCTAACACGTCCGATCGCTTTTGACGACCAGGCCTGAGTACGTGGCTGCTTGGGCTCGCGACCTCAGCGCTGGATCGGGTGGAGCTCGCGCCGACACTTCGCCCGCAGACGTTCACGCTCGACCAGCGTCTGGTTCATTGCCGGATGAAATTGCGCCATGTCGACCTGACGCATGCCCACAGAAGACAGGGCAGCCTGGTTCTTCCACTGGGCGAGAACGGCAAGCTGCCGGTCCAAGTGTTCAAGTGCCTGCTCCGGCTCGATGCCAAAAGCGCTTGCTTCCTGCATCAGGGCCTGAACCTTCACCACCAAGCGTTGTCCAGCGGCCTGCTGATCCATCAGAAGTTTCATAGGAACAGGATGCAGGCGCAGTCCATACGCCGGTGCCAGCCGCCAACGGCCATTCCCCGTGTAGACGAAGCTGAACTTGCGCAGCTCATCACCCGGTTGGTGGGTGAGCCGCATGAACAGCAGACGCAGCCAGAACTGCCGCGCGTCAGAGGAGAAATCCAGGCACCGCTCGCGCATGACACCCAGCAGCTCCGTGGGGTCGACGAGGTCGTGGTCGCTGGCAGGCAGCAGGCTGCGGGCAGACAGATAAGGCCTGCGCTTGCCGTCGCCGTCGCGATCGAGGCGAGGAGCGACCAAGAAGGGGCCTGACGCGGAGTGCAGCAGCTTCGCGTCAATGGCGTTGATCCCGGCCATTTTGGCCAGCAACATGCCCAAGGCCTCGGCGCGGTTGGGCAGGGAGCCATCGGGGGCGCTCGGAAGTTTTGCGATCCAAAGGGCGCTGTCCTTGCCTACCCAGGTGACCTTGGGGCGTGAGCCGCCCAGGGCCGTGGCGCTCGCCATGAGCTGCTGCAGCTGCGCCATATTGGCGGTGCCGCGCTCCAGGGCGATGACGCCTTGCGCCGCGGACGGAAGATCTGTCTCGCAAGGAAGTATGAACCGCGCAAGCGGGGGATCGTCCGGCGGCTGACCGGCTGGGGCGATCCGCAGAGCTCCCAGGCGCGCCGCGTCGGGCACGGCCTTCAAACCCCCCAGGGCGCCGAGCATCCCGCCCTGCTCGTGAGACGTCCCGAGAAGGCCGCGCTCGCGGGCCTCACGCATCACTTGGTCCCCAAAACCCGAGGGCATCGCGTCGGCCAGTGCCGCAAAAACGTCGAGGCCTCCAGACCGCAGGGGCGTGACCCGCTGGCACTCTGCCGTACGAGCCAGATCAGGCGAGACGGGGAAGAAGCGACTGCTCTTCGCCCAGCGCTCCTCATAGGCAAACTCGGAAAACACCTCATCGCCCTTGGCGTAGCACTTCAAACTACCCAGCGCCAGGGGCATTTGCCCCACGTAGACCGTGAGGTGGTCCACCAGGTGGGTTTTCGATTCGCGGGCTGACTGCGGAGGGCTCTTAGGCAACGCAAGAACGCCAGCGGCTGCTTGTTCCGACGCCGCCTCCACAGGCACGCCAGGCTTCGAAAGCCCGAAGCGGTCGCGGCGGTCGCCGCGCTGCCCGTGCCGGATCGCCAGCAGCCGGTTGAACTCACGCAGCGCTCCTAGGTGCAGCGCGCCGCGCATCAAGGTCAACAGCGAAACGCCCGGGTCACCGCGCTAGATGCGGCCAACCATGCCGATCAATGCGCCGATCTGTACGGCGAACCCGCGTTGGGTCCAGCAGCGGCGACGCCGGGCTTGGCGGATGGCCGTGGCCGGCGCGGTCGGCTCCATCGCCTCCCAGATCGCGGGCAACATGCTGGGCGTGCAAGACGGCTTTAGCTGGAAGAGCGTGGCG
>Ga0114986_1000521_pt1 | contig 10570 bp, 10 predicted proteins | sample Shrwel1BS1Day17_FD_96988 | JGI IMG/M metagenome (GOLD analysis project Ga0114986, IMG submission 96988) | Subsurface microbial communities from deep shales in Ohio, USA - Utica-3 well 1 S-1-Day17 | ecosystem: Environmental > Aquatic > Deep subsurface > Shale gas/oil reservoir > Produced... | reverse complement strand
GCGCGGACGGGGCGGAAGTTGCCGATGGGAGCGGCGAAATCCGCGGCGAGCGGGGCGCGCCGGTGTCTCGCGCCATCAAGGATGGCTTCAGGTCACCCCGCCGGTTCGCGCCCCGCGGGGCGCCGGTCTACCGCCTCGATCCGGCCCGCGCGGCGTGGAGCGACAGGGGCGGGGCGGGGGCCTTCTCCACCCGTCTGCCGCACGGGCGCACCCAGCCTGCCAATGGCGAGAGCGGGCTCTATCTCGATCCCGATTGGGACACTGGCGGTGCGGCTCCGGTGGCGGTGGAGGGCGGGGCGCTGGTGCTGCGCAGCCAGCAATTGGCGCGCCCTTTCCGACACGAGGGCAAGGCATGGCGGCACGGTGCGGCGGTGCTGACCGGCAAGGCGATGCCGGCGACGCAGATCGCCTTCGGGCAATATGAATGGGAGGCGCAGATGCCCGGCCGGCGCGGGGCTTGGCCGGCGCTGTGGCTGCTTCCGGTCAGCGGATGGCCGCCCGAGATTGACGTCTACGAGGGGTTCGGAGACTCCCCCGACTGGAATTTCTCCCGCGACATCAGCGCCAACCTGCATGGCGGCAGCAACGGGCGGCGGCGCTTCACCGTGCCCCTGCGGATCGACGCGCGGCGCTTTTACGGGCTGGGTGGATTTGACGAGAGCTATCACCGCTTCGCCGTCGATATCGCGCCGGATTTCGTCACGTGGTTCGTCGACGGGGTCGAGGTCTACCAGAGCGTCAATCCCTTCGCCGGGGTGACGTGGTTTCCGCTGATGACCGTGGCGGTGAAGCACAACGGGGCCTACGAAGGCGGCAGCGGGGCAATGCGGGTGCGATCGCTGCGGGTGTGGCGCAGCGAAGGTGCCGATGCGGGCGCTGACGGGGGTTAGACCCTCTCCAGACCCCCTCTACCCCCGTCCTTGACCCCTGCCAGGCCTGCTCTGCACCGGTGTTTCATGTGAAACAATCGGAAAGGGGCTTCATCCGGCTTCGGCAATCGTCCTTGCATAGGCGGCGGGGTCGGCATTGCCGCCGGTGATCATGATGACGGTGTCCGCATCGACCGGCACCTTGCCCGCCAGCGCTGCCGCCAGCGCCGCCGCGCCGCCGGGCTCGACCACCAGCCGCAGGTTGGTGAAGGCAAAGCGCTGGGCCGTGCGCACCTCGTCATCGGTGACCGTCACACCCGGTTCGGACCGGCCCTTGAGCAGAGCAAGGTTGAGCGGCTTGGTGACATTGGGCTGGAGCGCATCGCAGATGGTCTTGGGCGCATCAGGCGCGGCGTGGACGAGCTCGCCCCTCGCCAGCGCCTGCCCGACCATGTCCCAGCCGACCGGCTCCACCGGATGCACCGCACTGGTCGGCGCGCCGAGCGAGAGGCCTGCCGTCAGCCCCCCGCCGCCGCAGCAGGCGACGATCCGCGAAGGCGCGCGGCCGAGTTGCGCGGCAATCTCGATGGCGGCGCTGCCTTGGCCTTCGATCACCCATGGATCGCCGAAGGCGTGCACCAGCGTGCCGCCGTCCTGTTCTATCAGCTTTGCCGCGACGGCATCGCGATCTTCTCCGGGGCGCTGGTAGAGCACCACCTCGGCCCCCAGCGCCTTGGTGTTGTCGAGCTTCACCTGCGGGGCATCATGCGGCATCACGATGGTCGCCTTGATCCCCAGCCGCCGCGCGCTCCACGCCACGCCCTGCGCATGGTTGCCCGATGACACCGCGACCACGCCGCCTTCGCGCTCTTCGGGCGTCAGAGAGGACAGCCGCCACCACGCGCCGCGGATCTTGAACGAGCCGATCGGTTGCAGGTTGTCCGCCTTCACCCATGCGCGCACGCCGCCGATCTCGACCGGCAGCAGCGGGGTGGGGGGCAGGATCGCGGCCACGGCATCGGCGGCAGCACGCACGCCATCGGTGGTCGGCATTCTCGATTCAGCTTGGATCATTTGTCCCCTCGGCTGCGTTGCATTGTTTTCAGGCCGCATTGCTGCAATCCGAAAACCGGTTCCCACTTTTCGGAGCAATGCTCTAAGGCACGCGCAAGATTCGCATAACGAAAGGTTCCTAACATGTCGGCAACGAAGTCCAGCACGGTTCTTGTCATCGGTGCCGGCGGGGTGAGCTCGGTCTGCGTCCACAAGATGGCGTTCAATCCCGACATCTTCCCCGAGATCCACCTCGCCAGCCGCACCAAGTCCAAGTGCGACGCCATTGCCGCCTCGGTGAAGGAACGCAGCGGGCGCGATATCGCGACCTATGAAATCGACGCCGAGGAAGTCCCGGCGATGGTCAACCTGATCCGCAAGACCGGTGCCGGCCTCGTGGTCAACCTCGCGCTGCCCTATCAGGATCTGCCGATCATGGACGCGTGCCTTGAGGCGGGCGTCGACTATCTCGACACGGCCAATTACGAGCCGAAGGACGAGGCCAAGTTCGAATACAAGTGGCAATGGGCCTATCAGGAGCGTTACAAGGACGCTGGCCTGATGGCGTTGCTGGGTTCGGGCTTCGACCCGGGCGTGACCAGCGTTTTCACCATGTGGCTCAAGAAGCACAAGCTCAAGACCATCCGCCAGCTCGACATTCTCGATTGCAACGGCGGCGATCACGGCCAGCATTTCGCCACCAATTTCAACCCGGAAATCAACATCCGCGAAGTCACCGCGCCCGCGCGCCACTGGGAAAACGGTGAGTGGGTGGAGACCCCCGCGATGTCGAACAAGGTGCAGTTCGATTTCGAGGCGGTCGGCCCCAAGAACATGTACCTGATGTATCACGAAGAGCTGGAAAGCCTCGCCAAGTTCGTCCCTGAACTGGAGCGTGCGCGCTTCTGGATGACCTTTGGCGACCAGTACATCACCCACCTGACCGTGCTGCAAAATGTCGGCATGACGAGCATCGAGCCGGTGAAGTATCAGGGCAAGGACATCATCCCGCTGCAGTTCCTCGCCGCCGTGCTGCCCAAGCCCGAAACGCTGGGTGAAACCACCAAGGGCAACACCAATATCGGCGTGATCGCGACCGGCGAGGCCTTGGATGGCTCGGGCGAGAAGACGTTCTACATCAAGAACATCTGCTCGCATGAAGCCGCCTATGAGGAAACCGGCAATCAGGCGGTTTCGTACACCACTGGCGTGCCCGCCATGATCGGCGCGGCAATGATGGTGCGCGGCGATTGGCAGGGCGAGGGCGTGTTCAACATCGAACAGCTCGATCCCGATCCCTTCATGGACATGCTCAACCAGCATGGCCTGCCTTGGACGGTCGAGGAACTGAGCGGGCCGGTGAGCTTCTGATGCGGCGCTGGGGGGCGGCGCTGGCGGTACTGGCACTGGCCGCGTGCGATGCGGCGCCCCCTCCGCGCGAGGAGGTGGCGAAGCTTGCCGTGGACACCGCTTGGCCGACCATCCCGGTAGGCGCAAAGTTCGGCGAGGTCAGCGCGGTCGATGTGGACGCCCAGGGCAATGTCTGGGTGCTCCACCGCGCAGGTCGCCCGTGGGAGGAACCGTTCCCCGCCACCCCGATCGCCGAGCCGACCGTCTTCAAGTTCTCCCCCGAGGGCACCCTGCTCGCGCAGTGGGGGGCGGGGCTGTTCATCATGCCGCACGGTCTCTCCGTCGATCCGCAGGGCAAGATCTGGATCACCGACACCGGTCTGGAACAGGTACTGCGCTTCTCGCCCGAGGGCGCGCTGGAACTGACCCTTGGCGAGAAGGGCGTGACCAAGCAGGACGCGGGGCACTTTGGCCGCCCCGCGGACGTCGCATTCCTTGGAGATCGCGTGCTGATCGCCGATGGCTACGTCAACACGCGCGTGGCCGAGTTTGCGCCGGATGGAAAATTCATCCGCGACTGGGGCGATTTCAAGGTCGCCCACGCTGTCGCCGTTGACGAGCAGCGCATCTATGTTGCCGACCGCGAGAATGCGCGCATCCAGGTCTATGACCACGCGGCCAAGCTGCTGGCGACATGGGCTTCGCCCGCGGGCAACCACACCTACGGTCTGAAACCACTCGGGGGAGGTCGCCTGCTCGCGGTCGAAGGGCGCGACGGAGCTGATCGCAAGGGCGCGATCATCCGCGTCTATGCCGCCGACGGTTCCATCGAGACCAGTTACGATATCGGCCTGCCCGGCGACAACGCGAGCCTCGGCCATGATCTTGCGCTCGGGCCCGATGGGCATATCTACGTGACCGACGTGCCCGGCGGGCGCGTGGTGCGCTTCTCCCTTCCCGCCAAGTAAGCAGGACCCATGCAGACCAAAGCCGGTGATCCGGGCGCCTTTGCCCACTTCGATCTGTCGCGTGTCGACAGCCCCGCGTTCGTGGTGGACGCCGCGAAGTTGCGGGAGAATTGCCGCGTGCTCGCCGCGGTACGCGATGCGGCGGCGGCTGACGGGGGGGACATCAAGGTCTTCGCCGCGCTGAAGGCGTTCTCCATGTGGTCGGCCGCGCCGATCATCGGGGAGTATCTCGACGGGGTCTCCACCTCCGGCCTGTGGGAGGCGCGCCTTGCCTCCGAGTTCTACGACGGCGAGATCGCGACCTATTCCGCTGCCTTCAAGCCCGAGGAACTGGAAGAGATCTGCCGGCTTTCGGACCACGTGATCTTCAATTCGCCCTACCAGCTGCAACGCGCGCGGCTGATCCTCGATCAGGCGGCGTCGAACGGCGCGCCAGTCAGCGTTGGCCTGCGCATCAATCCGCAGGTGCCGACGGGCGAGGTCGCCAAGTATGATCCGAGCGCGCCGGGATCGCGGTTGGGCTTCCCGCTCGACCAGCTCACCGAGGAGCATATGGAGGGCGTGGAGGGCATCCACTTCCACAACCTTTGCGAACAGGATTTCGAACCGCTCCGTCAGACCTGGGACCGTGTGTTCGACGTGATCGAGCCGTTCTTCGACCAGCTCAAGTGGATCAACATGGGCGGCGGTCACCACATCACCCGCGCCGATTACCAGCGCGAGGAACTCGTCGAATTCCTCAAGGATGCGGCCAGCGATACCGGTTGCCAGATCATCCTTGAGCCCGGCGAGGCTGTGGCGCTGGATGCGGGCATTCTGGTCGGCACGCTGCTCGATACGCATTTCAACGAGATGCCGGTGGGGATCACCGATATCTCGGCGACGTGCCACATGCCCGATGTGCTGGAAGCGCCCTATCGCCCGGCCATGCTGGGCGAACTGACCGACGAGGACATGATCCCGATCCGGCTGGGCGGACCTTCGTGCCTCGCGGGCGATGTGATCGGTGATTACCGCCTGCCGGTCCCTGCCGATCCGGGTGCGCGCTTCGCGTTCCTCGATCAGGCGCATTATTCGATGGTCAAGACCAACACCTTCAACGGCGTGGCGCTGCCGTCGATCTGGATGTGGGACAGCGAGACCGACGCGCTCGAATGCATCAAGCGGTTCGGCTACGAGGATTTTCGGGACCGGCTCAGCTGAGCCTCGGGGCAAGGGGGGAAGAATGACGATCATGGCGCGCCTTTTCGCGGCTGCATCTCTGGCAGTGGCGGGGCTTTCCGCCCCGCTTGCCGCGCAGGATTACGAGCCCGGCCGCCTCGTAGTGGCGGTCGACCAGACCGATCTCGCCACCATCGCGACGGCGCTCGGCCACACGATCAGGGAAACGGGCAAGGGCGATGAAGCCTTCGTCGCCGCCGAAACCCGGGACGGGATCGTCTATCTGCTGCTGGGCACCGCCTGCGACGTGAACGGCGTGCCGAAGTGCCAGGGTGTGATGATCCAGGCACGCTTCGACCTGCCAGAGCGGACCACCCCCGAAACCCTCGCCAAGACCAATGAAGCCCAGGCTGCGATCACCGTCACCGCGGATTTCAAGGAGAAGGCGCTGGTCTTCACCCGTTACCACGTGCTGGATAACGGGGTGACGATGGCCAACATCGTTGCCAACGTGAACGTGCTGCTCGGCGTGGTGGAGGATGCCTACCCGATGGCCGCAGGGGAGGAATAGGCGCTAGAGATCCTCGGCGCGCTGCGGATCGGGCTTCAGCACCCGCCCGCGCTCGTTCTGGTTGATCGCCAGCGCCAGACCCGCCATCGCGCCGAACTGGCGCGCGGCGCGGGCGGCGTTCTCGTGGTCTGCGCTGGCATCCATCCCGCCGCTCTCGAACAGGTCCCCCGCCTCGATGGCGATGATTACCTCCCCGCCGGTGAACAGGGCACGCAGCTCGCGCGCCTCGAAGGCGCTTTCGACCCGCAACAGGTGTTCGACATAGGACGGATGAACCAGCACCCGCGCTTCGACCTGATCGTCGGAATAGAGCGCGAAGGTATCCCCGAAGGCGGGGTGCACCTGATCGACACGATCAAGCCGGTGGCCATCGAAACTGACATGATCGCTCGCGCTGCCAAGGCCCAGCCACTTGCGGTGCTTGCCCGCACGTTCAAGCAGGGTGGTGGAATGGAACGGCCGTCCGAATGCCATGCGGATCACCGGCCCGCGGAACACCGTTACCCAGCGCTGGTTCTTGCCCGATCCGCGCCGCTCTTCCAGATGACATTCGTAGAGAGCGAAATCATGGCCTTCCAAGGGCCCGTGCCAGTAATCCTCGAAAGCGGAACGATCGAAGCTGGGCACCAGACCATAGGTGCGCGCTGCATCGAATTCGCCGCCGGGCGTCACTTCGTGGGAATAGGCAAGGCCCCAGCTGGCGGCGATGGCGCTGTTGATCCCGATCTTGATCGCCTGTTTCGCGGCTGCGATGGGTCGATGGCCCCACCAACCGGCGCCGCCGATCCCGGCAACCGTGATTATCGCGGCAATCGACGTCTGCCCGAGCGGGCTGAACCACACAAAGGCGAGCACTGGCATGAGGATCACGGCCCCCCACACCCAGCGATTCATCGCCTGCTTCTTTGCGCCTTCGCGCATCTCGGCCTGACCGGCTAGCCAGTCTTCAAGGCCGCCCTGCATCAGGGCGTTGATATCCGATCCCAAACTTCCCGCCATTTTTTCTTGTTAGCGCCATTCGCTTAACGAATATGCGCTAAGGACCGGGCAAAATACAAGCAGGGCTCTGCTTTTGGGAGGCAATATGGGTGGTTTCGGGATCTTTCTCGCTCTCGTGTTCGTGATCGTGCTGGTGGTGGTGATTGCCATCTACAACCGGCTGGTGGGCCTGAGGCAGGGCGTGCGGCAGGGTGTTGCCGATATCGATGCCCAGCTGCGCCAGCGCCACGACCTTATCCCCAATCTGGTCGAGACGGTGAAAGGCTATGCCGCCCACGAATCCTCCACGTTCGAAGCGGTGATCGCCGCGCGCAACGCTGCGGCGGGCGGGGCGCCTTCGCCAGCGAGCGAGCAGCAGCTGAAATCGGCGCTCGGCAACCTGCTGGCGCTGGGAGAGGCCTATCCGGATCTCAAGGCGTCGGCGAACTTCCAGTCGCTTCAGGGCGAACTGGCCGATGTCGAGGACAAGCTGGCCGCAGCGCGCCGTGCGCTCAACGCCGCTGTGGCCCGTTTCAACGCCGCGCGCGAATCCTTCCCGGCTGTGATGTTTGCCAATATGCTCGGATTCGCCGAGGCCGATTTCCACCGGCTCGACGCAAGCGAGCAGGGGACGGTCGACCAGGTGCCCAAAATCGGCTTCTGAGACAGGCGCGCTGGCGGGGTAAAAGCCTGCAAATCCAGTCACATTCCGGTCACCTTTGCGGAGGTGTCTTGGAAAAGTAACATTGCCCCCCGGCAGGGGCCATTTTTCGTTTGCATTTCCCCCCCCAAGCCCTATCTGCGCGCTTCCGCTGCCCCAAGGGGACTTCCAAACCGCAAGGCAGCTTGTCGTTTTATGGTTTTATCAAAAACCGTTTTGGGGGTCCCTTGAGTTGCACATCTATCCCGACGCACTGGCTGTAGTCCGCGACCTCCGTCCGGACGAACCCGTCATCCTCAACCGCCCGCACGCCGCGCGGCGCGCCGCCCGTTTCTTCGTCGAGAAGTTTCCGGGCAAGGTGCTCTATGCGGTAAAGGCCAACCCCGCGCCTGATCTCATTCAGGTGCTGTGGGACGCCGGCGTGACCCATTTCGATGTCGCCTCGATCACCGAGGTGCGGCTGGTGCGCGGCATCCTGCCTGATGCGGTGCTGTGCTTCATGCACCCGGTGAAGACCCCGGCGGCGATCCGCGAAGCCTATTTCGATCACGGCGTGCGCACCTTCAGCCTCGACACGGTCGAAGAGCTGGAAAAGATCATCGACGCCTGCCGCGGCGAAGATGGCGAGGCCCCGCGCGATCTGCGCCTGTGCGTGCGTCTGCGCGTTTCGAGCGAATATTCGGAGCTGAGCCTCGCCTCGAAGTTCGGGTGCGATCTCGTCGAAGCGCCGCAGCTGCTCCAGCAGGCCCGCCAGCATTGCGACTGGCTGGGCGTGTGCTTCCACGTCGGCAGCCAGGCGATGACCCCGTTTGCCTTCGTGCAGGCGCTCGACCGCACCCGTGCGGCGATTGCCGAGGCGTCGGTGGTGGTCGACATGATCGATGTCGGCGGGGGCTTCCCGAGCGCCTATCCCGGCCTCGAACCGCCGCCGATGGAAGATTACTTCGCGATCATCGCCAAGCACTTCGAAGCGCTGCCCGTCGCTTACAACGCCGAGCTGTGGTGCGAGCCCGGCCGTGCGCTGTCGGCGGAATACAGCTCGATGATCGTGCAGGTGAACAAGCGCCGCGGGGAAGAGCTCTACATCAACGATGGTGCCTACGGCGCCCTTTACGATGCCGCCCACGTTGCATGGCGTTTCCCGGTGCGCGCGCTGGAAGACGACCTGATCGAGGAGGACGAGGATTTCGCTTTCTACGGTCCGACCTGCGACGATGCCGATTACATGAAGGGGCCGTTTGCGCTCCCCGCCGACATTCAGGCCGGTGACTATATCGAGATCGGGATGCTCGGCGCATACGGCGCGGCGATGAAGACCGGCTTCAACGGCTATGGCAACGCGGTCGCCGTGACCGTGCAGGACGAGCCGATGATGAGCCTGTTCAACGGCACCCGCAAGCGCGAGGCGACCGATAACGTGGTGAGCCTGCGCTGAAGCCAGAGGATGGGGGGCGGTCCGATAGGGGCCGGCCCCCTGATCCGGGCTTGCGCTAAAGCCTTTGCATTTCATCAATACCTCCCGGTTATCCTGCAAACCGTGCCGCGTTGCATGGAGGGAATAGGGATGTTCCAGAGAAAGCCGTTCGGTCGCAAGATTACCGAACCTCCGGCGCGGCCCGCGCCTGCGCCTGCGCCCATGCCGCGGCCCGTGGTCGAAGATGATGGCAAATTGCGCGTCATCCCCAAGGCGGTGTTTGAAGGGCCTCAGGGCAAGTTCCTGAAGGATCTCGGCTTTACCCCGGACGATCCCCATAACATCATACCCCAGGCGGGCGACTTCGACAGGATGATCAAGCAGTCGCTCGCCCGGCAGGAGGAGCGCCGCTGCCGGCTCGAAGCCGAACTGCTGGAGAAATTCGGCCACAACAGCTTGCGCCCCTACTTCATCTGCGGGGAGGGCGTTCTCAACACGCAGCTCGGGGACTGGATGATCCGCTCGATGAAGCTGATGCCCTATGACGAGTGGAACACCATCTACCTGCCCACCGACGCGCCGACCGCGGCGGTGATGCGCCTGCCGCAGCACCCGCTGGCGAGCCTTACGGCGCTGGACGAGGTCATTCACAAGAACCTCGCCCCGGTGCGCGACAAGGTGCTGGTCGCCCGCGCGACGACAATGGAGGCGATGGAGCAGGCCGAAGGTGGTTACGATCCCGATCTTGCCGCGCGCTTCCTTGCCTATGTCGACAAGGAGCGGGAGGGCATCGTCGCCTATGTCGAACGCATCAAGCCGCTGGTGATCGATCTGCTCGCCGATGTGCAGGGCAACCGTCCGTAGGCCGCCCGTGCACGGCAACGGGTCCTACAGCGGCACCTCGGCGACCTTGTCCTTGTAATCCTGCTTGGGATCGATCCCGAGCAGCATCTTGATCCCCGCCACCAGCGAGGAGGCGTCGATCCAGATCTCGGCGTCTTCGGGATCGAGCCGGATCAAGGCGATCTTGGGATCGTCCTTGCCATCGTACCAAGCGGCCACAAACCGGTTCCAGAGCCGGTCGATGGTCGCGCGGTCACGGGTGGTCGAAAGGCTGCCATGGACTGTGGCCCACACATCATGCCCCTTGGAGGCAAAGTGCGCCATCGCGCGCGGCGCACCGCTGGCCAGTTCGCCCTGCTGGATCATCTGGTAGAGATTGTTGTCGGTGGCGGTGAAGAACCACAGCGGGCCGTGGTATTGGCCGTCAGCATACAGCTCGTCCTCGAGCTGCGCGGTCATCGGACGGGCGTGGCCGTCCTCACCCTCGGCCAGGCCGAGGAACATCGTCATGTCGCTTTTCAGCGCCTTCCAGAATTTCGAACGGATCTCCGCGTCGGTCGCCATGCCTGTCTCCTTTGCTTGGGACAGGCGCTAGCGCCGACGCGGAGCAATTGTTCCGTTTAGAAGACCTCGAAGAGACCAGCCGCGCCCATGCCGCCGCCAACGCACATGGTGACGACCACATACTTGGCGCCGCGGCGC
>Ga0114986_1000519_pt1 | contig 10578 bp, 7 predicted proteins | sample Shrwel1BS1Day17_FD_96988 | JGI IMG/M metagenome (GOLD analysis project Ga0114986, IMG submission 96988) | Subsurface microbial communities from deep shales in Ohio, USA - Utica-3 well 1 S-1-Day17 | ecosystem: Environmental > Aquatic > Deep subsurface > Shale gas/oil reservoir > Produced... | reverse complement strand
CGCCGCGCGGCGGTTCGGGGAGCACGAGTGAACCCTTCAGATGCCCCAGCAGGCTGGTGAGATCGCGCGGGGCGAGAACCGGGACGCCGCTCGCCCAGCGCGCCTCGGGGCCCTGTGTTTCCGGGCAGATGAGGCCGCTGCCCGCCTCGCTCGCGTGCAGGGCGGCGATCAGCACGCCGGGGCTGGCGACCACCCGGCCATCCAGCGCCAGCTCACCCACCGCGATCCAGTCACCCAGCTGTTCGGCATCGGTCACGCCCATCGCGGCGAGCAGCGCCAATGCAATCGGGAGATCGTAATGCGATCCGTCCTTGGGCAGGTCGGCAGGCGAAAGGTTGACGGTGATCCGCTTGGGCGGCAGCGCGAGGCCCATCGCTGCCAGCGCCGCCTGCACCCGCTCGCGGCTTTCGCTCACCGCCTTGTCGGGCAGGCCGACGAGGTTGAAGCGCGGCAGGCCCGGGCCGACATGGCACTGCACCTCCACCGCGCGGGCCTCCAGCCCGAGGTAGGCAACTGTCCTCACCAGCGCGACCATCGGCAGCCCCCCATGCTTTATCGCCCGCCCCAAGCGCCGGATTGTGAAGATATTCGAAAGGCTTGTCGAGCGATTAGGGTTAATCGCGCCGCGCGAGCGCGCTCCGCACGAACGCTAAGGCTTTTTTAAAGCATAAATCTTGGCGAAATCGGAAGGGGCGGCGGGCGACACCTGCGACCCATGAACCGCGTTCTCGCCCTTTTTCTGGCCGTCCTTGCGCTGGTGCTTCCCGGCACCGCGGTACTGGCGCAGTCGGGCGCGCGGGTGGTTGCGACCGTCAGCTGGGTCGAGGAATGGGACCCGGCGACCGGCACATGGGTGCGCGTGGAAGAAGGCCCCGCCACAATTGCCCCGGCCGCTTTCGAAGCGACGACGACCACCACCCAAGCCATGGGCGGCGTCACCATCACCGAGACCGTGATCGAGGCTCAGCCGGTGCGTTTCATCGGCGGTGCGGCGCGACTGCCCGCGCGCTCGGCCGGGATCGCCGCCTTCGGACCGTTCCGCGTGATCGACGAGACCCGCGCCGCACTGGTCGCTCCGACCGACGCCGCCAGCCCGCAGGCGTTTACGGCGATGCTCGCCAGCTTTCCCGCACTGGAAGTGATCGAATTCGTCGATGCGCCGGGCACCAGCCATGATCTTGCCAATCTGCGCCTGGGCCGCGCGATTCGGGCTGCCGGACTGGCGACACATGTCCCGGCGGGCGGATCGGCACGCTCGGGCGCGGTCGAGCTGTTTCTGGCGGGCACCCGCCGCACGGTCGATCCGGGCGCGCTGTTCGCGGTCCATTCGTGGCGGGACGAGGCCGGGCGCGAGCCTGCCGACTTCGCCCCGGACGCGCCGGAAAACCGCCTCTATCTCGATTACTACGCTGAAATGGGCATGAGCGACGAGGAGGCGCGTGCCTTTTATGCCATGACCAATTCCGTGCCGCATTCGGGTGCGCTGTGGCTGGAAGGGGCGGAGATGGCGCGCTGGATTGCTCCGGCGTCGCGCAGCATGCCTGCTGCGCAGTGGGCCGAGGCCGAAAGCGCGCTGCGCCTTGCGCTGGCCCGCTCGGCACAGACGGTCACCGAACGGTTCGCCGCCGTGCTGCATGGCCCGTGGCAGGCCGGATCGGTCGAAACCGCCGCCCCGCAGCTGGCTTACGCCGCTGCACCGCTCGGTCTGCTTGACTCAGGGGCGGCTTTCCCATAACGGCCCCGGTCTGGTTTGCGGCTTGCAGCGATGCGGCCCCGGCTGATGTGCCGGTCAGTCTTGAGCCCTTTTTTTCGAGGATGATATGAAGCGTACCTTCCAGCCCAGCAATCTCGTGCGCGCCCGTCGTCACGGTTTCTTCGCCCGCAAGGCCACCCCGGGCGGCCAGAAGGTGCTCCGCGCCCGCCGCGCTCGCGGTCGCAAGAAGCTCTGCGCGTAATTCTTTGCGCACCCGCCTCCGCGGGTGCGATTTCCTCGCTCACGCGACCTGAAGGTCGCGTCGCCGCGGGCGGCCGTTCGGCCTTGCGGGCTCCCTTTGGGAGCCCGTTGACGTTTCTCGGCTTCGCTGAGAAGAACGATTCGGACCGCGCAGCGGTTCGCAAGTGCGCCAGAAGTTTTTGGCGCGCACCGGCCGGTAGGCCGAAGCCAAGGCGGACGCCCAAACATTCTGGCGTACGCCGCCCGGCGTTTGAGGGCGCAAACAAATGACTCAGGCGGCCAGCACCAATCCTTCGATAAAGACGCTGACCAAGCGCGCCGATTTCCTCGCGGCCAATTCCGGCACCCGCAATGCGCGCGCCGGATTCGTGCTGCTGACCCGTCCGAACGAGGGGCAGGGTATCCGCTTCGGCATCACCGTCACCAAGAAGATCGGCAATGCGGTGGTCCGCAACCGCATGAAGCGGCGTTTCCGCGAATTGCTGCGCGCCGCGCTGCCGGCGCAGGGCCTGCCGGACCACGATCACGTGCTGATTGGCCGTGCGGGCGGGGTGGAGCGGGACTTTCACCTGATGGCGGAAGAGCTCTCCAAGGCGCTGGAGCGTGCCCGCGAAGGGCGCGGCGATCCGGCGGGCGGGCGGCGGCCGCGCAAGGAAAACCGGCGCAAATGAAGCAGATCCTCATCCTCATCGCGCGCGGCTGGCAGCTCGGCCCGTCGCGCATCCTGCCGCCCTCGTGCCGCTACTATCCCTCGTGCAGCCAGTACGCGATCGAGGCGATCGGCAAGTACGGCGCGCTTAAGGGTGGATGGATGGCGTTCAAGCGGCTAATGCGCTGCCACCCCTGGGGCGGACACGGTCACGATCCGGTCCCCTGAGGGCCGAAATCCGGGGGGACTGGTAACGGGACCGCCTTAACCCCATAATACACCAATCGTCGCATTCGCTCGGGGCTTGAACTTGGACAATCGCAATCTTCTGCTCGCCGTCGTGCTTTCCGGCCTGCTCATACTGGGGTGGGACGCGGGCCTGCGGTATTTCTATCCGGAGGCTGCGGTCTCCTCGCAGGCTGCTCCGCCGAGCGCGACCAAGGGTGATGCCGCTGCTCCGGCTGCCGGTGCAGGCAATCTCGGCGGTGACGCTGCGGCACGCAAGGTCGATCTCAAGGCGGCGCTGGCGGGCGGCAACCGCGTGGCGATTGACACCCCGCGCCTGTCGGGCTCGATCAACCTTGTCGGCGCGCGGATCGACGATGTCGAGCTGAAGGACTACCGCGAGACGGTGAAGAAGAATTCGGGCCCCGTGCGCCTCTTCGCGCCCGAAGGCACGCCCAGCCAGTATTTCGCTGAGTTCGGTTTTGTCAGCGGCGGCGCGCGCCAGCCTTCGAACCTCGTGTGGCAGGCGGATGGCGCGAAGCTCACACCGGCGACCCCCGTGACGCTCAGCCGCACCGATGCGAACGGCGTGACATACCGCATCAAGTTCGCCGTCGATGCGAACTACATGATCACCGCCACCCAGAGCGTCACCGCCGGTGCGGCCCCCGCCGTGGTGCAGCCCTTCGCGCTGATCAAGCGCACCAGCACCAACGCGACGATCGACCAGTTTGCTTCGCACTCCGGCCCCGTCGGCGTGTTCGGCGACACGCTGTGGGACCCGCATTCCTATGACGAGCTGGCGGAACTCGGCGGCGAAAGCCCGGAAGGCGCGCCCGATTGGCTGGGCTTCACCGACCAGTACTGGCTCGCCGCGCTGGTCCCGGGTGACGGCAAGGGCAACGTCAAGGTCGACGATGCGGGCTTCCGTTCGCTGGGCAACAAGCTGTTCCGCACCGATCTGCTCTACGGCGCGACCACCGTGCCCGCCGGCGGCACCATGACGCAGGAAACGCGCCTTTATGCCGGGGCGAAGGACAGCCAGATCCTCGATGTCTATGAAGACGGCGGCATCACCAATTTCGGCCTCGCGATCAGCTGGGGCTGGTTCTGGTTCTTCGAGAAGCCGATCCTGTGGCTGCTGCGCACCCTGAACGGGTTGGTCGGCAATTTCGGGGTGGCGATCATCCTGCTCACCGTGGTGATCCGCGGGCTGATGTTCCCCGTCGCGCAGAAGGGCTTTGCCTCGATGGCGGCGATGAAGGCCGTGCAGCCGCGGATGAAGGAGATCCAGGAGCGCTTCAAGGACGACAAGCAGCGCCAGCAGCAGGAGATCATGAAGCTCTACAAGGACGAGAAGGTTAACCCCCTCTCGGGCTGTCTGCCGATGGTGATCCAGATCCCGGTGTTCTTCGCGCTCTACAAGGTGCTGGTGCTCGCCATCGAGATGCGGCACGAGCCGTTCATCCTGTGGATCAGGGACCTTTCGGCGCCCGATCCGGCGCATATCCTCAACCTGTTCGGCCTGCTGCCCTTTACGGTGCCCGAAGCCAGCTTCCTTGCCATCGGCCCGCTCGCGGTGCTGCTGGGCATCACCATGTGGCTGACCTTCAAGCTCAATCCGAGCGCGATGGATCCGGTGCAGCAGCAGATGTTCGCGATCATGCCGTGGATCCTGATGTTCGTGATGGCACCCTTTGCGGCAGGTCTGCTGCTCTACTGGGTGACCTCGAACATCCTGACCGTGGCGCAGCAGAGCTATCTGTACTCCAAGCATCCGCAGTTGAAGGCGGCGAATGCAGCGGAGAAGGCGAAAGCGGCGAAGGGATAGCCGCGTGACCGATCCCGAAAACCTGCAAGCGCGCGAGGAAGCCGCATCGAAGCTCTTTTCGGGGCCGGTCGATTTCCTGCGTTCCGCGCCGCAGCTGCAATTCCTGCCCGATCCGCAGGTGCCCGAAATCGCCTTTTGCGGGCGGTCGAACGTGGGCAAATCCTCGCTGCTCAACGCGCTGACCGGCCGCAAGTCCATCGCGCGGGCATCGGTGACACCGGGGCGCACGCAGGAGCTGAACTTCTTCGATGTCGGCCGCCCGGAAGAGGAAGGCGCCCTGCCGCTGTTCCGTCTGGTCGACATGCCCGGCTATGGCTTTGCCAAGGCGCCGGTGAAGGTGGTCGAAAAGTGGAAGGCCCTGGTCAACAGCTACCTGCGCGGGCGGCAGGTGCTGGCCCGCACGCTGGTGCTGGTCGATAGCCGTCATGGCCTGAAGGAGGTCGACCGGACGATGATGACCATGCTGGATCAGGCCGCGGTCGGATACCGGATCGTCCTCACCAAGACCGACAAGATAAAGGCGAGCGAGCTGGCGGTGGTGGCGGAAAAGACCGCCGCCGAAGCCAAGAAGCACGTCGCCGCGCACCCGGAAATCCACCTCACCAGCTCCGAGAAGGGCATGGGCATCGCTGCCTTGCGTGCCGCCGTCGTCGCCGACGCGCTGGGTGAAGGGTGGATGGGGTAGGTCTCTTCTACCGGCGGCCTCGAACGCGGGTCAGTGCGACGTCGCTATTCAGCCGAGCTGCGGAACCCGACCGCCGTTACTCCACCCGCGCGCGGAAGCGGATTGTGAAGCTGGGCTGGCTGGTCCCGCTGGTGGCTGCGGCCATCGTGCCTGTGGGGTTGATGCGGATGCCGCGCACGTTGGGATCGAAGGCGCCGGTGGGCGTGTAGGTGAAGGCCGTCGTCCCCCCCGGTGCCGAGGAGAAGCGCACCATCGTGCCCGCGTTGAAAGCGTTGAGGCCACTCGTGGGAGTGCCGTTGGTGAAGGTCACCGGCGTGCCGGTGGCAAAGGCCATCTGCGCGGGCATCACGTCGATGATCACGATCGAGCTCGAATCCACCGCCAGATTGCCGACATTGCGGACCGTGATCGCATATTCCACGATCGCGCCCGGGATCAGCTTGGGATTGACGGTCCCGTTGCGCGGATCGGAGATGACCCGGCTGGTCTTGTCGATCACCAGTGTCGCGGTGGAGCGGGCGGTGTTGGTGATGGTGCAGGTGATGGTATCGCCAGGCCGCGGGGTGATCGTTCCTCCGACAGCGGTTGGCAGCGCGGTGGTCGAACCGGCGGTCGCGTTCGAACAGGCCATCGTGACCGTGTAGTTGCCGAGGTTTGCCGTGCCTGCGGCGATCTCGTCGAGGGTGTAGGCGCGCTGGTTCACCACCTGCACGAGGCCGGTGTCCCCGGTCCCGGAGGTGACCGTGCTTCCGGTGCCTGTGGTGGTCGAAGATGCGGTGACGGTCGATCCGTCACGGATACGCACAGCAAACTGGTCTGTCGCGAACCGCCGCGAACTGCCCAGCACCTTGCGCACCCGCAGCCGTGGCTGGGCGCCAACCTGGAAGGTGCAGACCAGAAATTCGCCGAATTCGAGCTGGCCGATGCTGGTGTTGATGGTCGACAGGTTGTTGGGCAAGGCGGCGCGGGTGGTGCCTGCGGTGTTCACGCAACTGAGGTTCGCCGTGTAGGCGGATATCGCGCTCGCGCTCCCTGCGGCCATGGCAAGGCGCAGGGTGATCGGGATGCCCGCCGACATGCTGAGCGGCGCGGTGGAGAACGGGCCGGTGCCGGTTCCGGTGGTCGTGCCGCTGCTGATCGCGGTGCCGGTGGCGGTCGAGGCAATCTGGAAGCTCAACTGGTCCGCCGCATTGACGCGCGTGCCGAGGATCTGGGTCTGGAGCCGGATGGTTGCGAAGCGGATCGCGAACATCACGCCTTGCAGGCCGCCGGATTGGGTCTGCACCGTTACACTCGTCGGGCTGTTGCTGCCGAGGATATAGGCCCCGACGGTGCCCGGTGTGCCGGTGATGGTGACATTGCCGGAGCCCACGCCGCTGATCGGCGGCATGGTCGAACCCGAGATCGGCGGAACCGAATCCAGCAGCTGCCAGGCGCCGCCGTTGGAGGTCAGGCGGATCGCTTCGTTATCGTTGCTCGATTCGGCATCGGCGACGACGAAGGAGTAGACCGTCACGCCGCCACCTGCCGGGGGGGTGATGGCGATGTTGGTGATCGCGATGGTGCTGGTGCCGGCCTGCGCGGAATAGAGCACCGGGCGGCCCGGTATGCCGATGAAGGCTGCGTTACCCACCGCCGCACCGGCCCACGACGGGGAGGGCACGTCATTATAGGCCGGGTTGGTGCCGGTGACGCGGGCATTGAAGCGCAGCACCGAGCCATCAGGCAGGGTGAAGGCGAGGTTCTGCCCGGCCGCGCTGCGCGCGATGGCATCATCGTAGGCGGTCATGTTGAGCCAGCAATAGGTCTGCCAGCTTGCCGGGGCCGTGCCCTGGCTGGTCGCCTGCGCGCAATCCTGCGCCTGCGCGGCAGGGCTCCACAGGACAGCACATGCCATCAGCAGCAGCGCCAGCCAGCGGCGCAGGTGGAGCAGGCTCGCAATCATACGTGGCGAATAGGAAAACATGGTAAACAGACGGTTAGCAAACCGCTCTCTGCTGCGCCCGCCCATACTCAGCGCCCCAGACCCAGAATGCCGAGGCTGTCGGCATCGAACTTCATCTTGATCGCCGCAAACGCGCCCTTGTCGGTGTTGCGCATCGGGCCGAAATCGCCGTCGCGGAAGCCTTCGATGTTGTAGCCGAGGGTGAGTAGCATGCCGTCCACCGGGACAAGGCCAAGGGTCGGACCATAGGCGAAGCTGGTCACTTCATCCTCCAGGCTGCTGCGCACCGTGGTGCTCGCGCCGATCTCGATCCGCTCGCCAATGCCGATGCGCGCATCGCCGCCGACCAGCACGGCGGTGCCGGTGAATTCGGTGCCTTCGAACTGGTCGAGGCTGTGGCGTGCGCCCACGAACAGGGCGAATTCGTCGCGGCGCACTTCGGCACCCGCATCGTCAGTCCCGCGCGGGCTGAGATTGGCCGAGACGCTGCCGACCAGACGGCGCGAGGTGGCATTGCCATCAACCGTCAGCGCCGTGCGGCCAGCCCCGCCTGCTCCGCCGATCTCCCCCGCAACGCCGCCGATGATGCGGTCGCTGCGGTATTCGATACGGCCGAGCATCGCGAAGGGCGAGTGCGAGGGGCGGTGGGCGAAGGCGATGCTGGCATCGAGGATTTCGGCCGTGGCACCGCCGACAGCTTCGGAATGCGTCCAGGTCACGCCCGAACCGACCAGGCTGCCTTCGCCGAGCTGGCGGATCGCGCCGAGCAGCGCGCCCTTGCGGTCGGCGGTCTCGCCGTCGCGCACTTCGCCGCGGGCAGTCACGCTCCAGCGGTCCTTGCGCCAGGCCGCGCCGAAGGTGACGGCGGTGAAGTCCTCGAACAGCAGGTTGCCGGTGATCTGCCCGCCGCTCGCCGCCGGCTGGGCGGGGTTGACGAGATCGCCCGCGGCAGGCTGGCCGCCGATGGTGCGGTTGCCGTCGATCGTGGCATCCACGGTCAGTTCCGGGGAAACCTGCAATGTCTGCGACACGCCGAAGGCGGCGAAGCTGCGGTTGCCGTTTTCGCCGATGCTTTCCTGCCCGACGGTGGTGGTCACCTGACCGCCCTGCCACGGCGCGACTTCGATCCCGCCGCGCAGTTGACGGGCCTTGATGCGCTCGCCGTTGCTGATTTCATAGGTGCCCACCAGTCGCACGTCCGGGGTGATGGCATAGCGCGCGCTGAAGCGGTGGCGCGCGGGCAGATCGACGCTTTCGGTCTTGTCGAGCGCGATGGCGGTGCCGGCGGAAAGTTCCAGCTTGTTGTTGAGCATGCGCTGGGTCGCCCCGGCTTCCAGCACGGTCGAGGCAGCATGGCCGCCATCGGCAAGGCGATCGTCGAAGTGCACGAGGCCGAGGCGCAGATTGGTGTTCTGGCGGGTCAGCGAGAGCTGGGCCTGCGCCGCGCGGCGGCGGCTCGGATCGGAAAGGCTTTCATCCTGCCACAGGCTCGCCATGAAGGTCAGGTCCGGCTGGATCAGCACGCGTCCGTCCACACCCACCTTGCGGCGGCCCCGTTCGACAGCGTTCTGCTGGCCGATCCCGTAATCGGCATCGATCTGCCGGGCATAGGCGATCACATCGACGCTGCCGGTCTGGTGCTGCACTTCGGCCAGCCAGCCTTGCGCGCTTTCCCCCTCGCGCTGGCTGACAGCGACTTCGGCGCGCACTTCGGTGTTGTCGCCGATCCGCGCGAGCATGTCGACCGCGCCGATATCGGTGCGCTGCGTCTGTCCGCGCGCGCCTTCGAGTCCGGCATCGCTGATTGCGCTGGCGCCGATGCGGATCTTGCCGTCCTCGCTCGTCCAGTCGGCGCGCGCGCCCGCGTTCCATTCAGCCTCGCCCGCACCATCGGTTTCGAACTCGATGACGATGAACTGCGGATTGAGGTTCTCGTCGCGGCTCAATACCGGGGCCTTGAAGCGGATCGTGCCGGCCAGAAGGTCGAGCTCGTAATCGGTGAAGCGGGTCAGCGTGCGGGTGGAGACGATCTGTTCGGGGCGGAAGCGGTCGCGCACTTCCAGCGTCACGCGCTCGGAATTGGCGAGGATGCGGCGGCTCGAAAGGCTGTAGGGGCCGGAAATGCCCTGGCCCTGGATTTCCTGGCGCTGGAAGCGGCTGGCGATTTCGGCTGCGAAGCCCTGCGCCTTCACACCGCCCACGCGCGCCTCGCCCATCACCCCGGTGGCGGTGCGGTTGTAGGCGGCAAGGCGGGTCTGGTTGAAGGCAGTCTGGAAATCGCCATAGAGCGCGTAGAAACTGGCGGTTTCGATGCGGACATACAGCTTCTCGCGGCTGGCGGCATCGAACTGGCGCGCCGAGGCATCACCGAACACGGTGTAATAGGCGTTCGGATCGATCGCGCCGAGCACGCGCTGGTCCTCGCGCTGCTTGGCGCTGTCATAGGCGAGGGTCAGCAGATACTTCCCGAGCACGCGGCCCTTGGCATAGAGCGCGACGCGCGCATCATCGCCAAGATCGCTGTCGAATTGGCCGGCGCGTTCCATGTTGTCGGCCACCGAACGCGCGCCCACGGTCCCTTCGGCAAGGCCGATCACAGTCCATTCGACCGCACCCGGTTCGACCCAGGCTTCCAGTTCCTGGCGGCGGGTGATCTCGCCATCGTCGAAGGTGAAGTCGAGACGCAGCGAGCCGCTGACCATGGTCGGGGCAAGCTCGATCTTCGCGATGCCTTCATTGCCCTGCACCACCCAGCGCGCCGCCATCGGGGTCGTGCCGGTGAGCTGGTTCAGCTGCTGGCGGTCGATCTGTTCGGCGCTCTGGTAGGGGGCGTTGAGGGTGAAGCTGCCGGAAATGCCTTCGCGCAGCGGGCGGTTGTTGCGGTCCAGCACGCGGATCGCCACCACCGGGCGGGTGCGCCCATCGGCGACGAGGTTGGACTGGTCGCGCAGGAATTCGACCTTGGCGGGCGCGCGGGTGAAGAACACCTCGCGGGTGAAGGTCTTGGAGACCTCGCCGAAGGAATTGAGGATGCGCGCTTCGAGCATGGTCCGGTCGGTCAGCAGGGCGACACCGCGCCACTGGCTGACGGCCCACTTTCCCTTTTCCGGGGTCTGGGTGCCTTCGAAGGCGAGCGGTTCGACCGGCTTGCCATCGACGAACAGCTGCACGGTCTGGCCGCGGCGGTGGCGCACGGCAACCTTGATGGCGGGCGCGCGCGGGTTGGCATCGGGGGTGGGCGCGAGGAAGCCGTCTTCGCCATCGCCCAGGGCGACGTAATCGGTGGCGG
>Ga0114986_1000518_pt1 | contig 10593 bp, 10 predicted proteins | sample Shrwel1BS1Day17_FD_96988 | JGI IMG/M metagenome (GOLD analysis project Ga0114986, IMG submission 96988) | Subsurface microbial communities from deep shales in Ohio, USA - Utica-3 well 1 S-1-Day17 | ecosystem: Environmental > Aquatic > Deep subsurface > Shale gas/oil reservoir > Produced... | reverse complement strand
GCAGACCCATCAGATCGCCCAGGTGCTGGTTGGCATGCTCTCGCGCCTGCTGTACCAGCCGCATGCCCGGATCGCGATCTGGTCCTCGGCCTGCCCGGTCAGCATGACCCGCGAGCCTGGCCAGTCCACCAGCGACGAAAGCACCTGCAGTCCATCGGCCCCGGGCATCGCGTAGTCGACCACGCACACCCGCGCGAGCATCAGGCGCTCGGGGCAGGTGGACCAGTAGTTCAGCAGCAGCGGGATGAGCGGCTGGCCGTGCCGGTGCCGGTCCAGCATGGACAGTTGCCGGGCCACGTCTGCCTCCCAGCAGGCCGGTTCACCGGCCATGCGCTGGAGGAAACTGGCCGGACGGGAAAACAGCTCCACATGCCATTGGGGTGGCAGGACCATGCCGACCAGTTCAAGATAGTCGATCGCGTCATCGAGGAACACGATGCCACCGGCGCGGTGAAAGAGGGGCAGGTTCGAATGCATGGCGTCAGTCAGGCAGGGCGATCGCCACTGTCCAGGGGCAGGTCGATCATGAAAACGGCGCCGCGACCGGACTCGGAGTGAACCTTGATGGTGCCGCGCACCGCCTCGACCACGTTGCGGCAAAAGCTCAGTCCCAGCCCGCTGCCGGCGCCGGCCTGCGTGGAATAGAACGGCTCGAAAATCCGGCTCAGCTGCTCCGGACCCATGCCCAGACCCTCGTCGGCCACGGCGATCCGGCCCTTGCCGTGGTGCACCCCCACGGTCAGGCGAAGGTCGCCGGCCTCGATGACCTTGGTCGAGGCCACCAGCGAATGCAGCGCGTTCTTGATGAGGTTGTTCAGCACCTGGGCAAACAGTTGCGGTGAGCCCCGGAAGCAAAAGTCCTGCTGGATCACCACCTGTACGCAGTCGCGTTCCCGCCCGCTGCGGTAGGGGTAGTGGGCCACGGCCTCCTGCACCAGGGCGGCCGCCATGATGGGGGTCTGCTCGTGGGGCAGGCGCTGCAGCTGGGCGTTGGAGATCTGGGTGTCGATCTGGCGGTGCATGGTGCGCACCAGCTGGTGCAGGCGGTTGGCCAGATCATGCAGCTTGCGTTGCTTGGGTTCGGGCAGGTCGTGCTGGGCCAGGGTGCGCAGAACATCGCCCATCAGGTCGATGGTGGCCAGTGGCGTGCGCAGTTCGTGCGCCATCACGCCCATGGTGCTCAGCGTGTTGAGCAGTCGGGTGCGGCGCAGGTTCGCGCTGGAGAAACCGAGCATCAGCCCCATGAAGAACGCGAACGCCAGGGTGACCAGATGCTCGTGCGGCATGTGCCAGCCGGCGGGTCCGGCCAGCATCAGCTGCGCGGTGACCCAGCCCAGCAGTCCGCCCGAGAGCGTACCCAGGGTGGCCAGGCGCCAGTCGGTCGCATGAAAGTAGATCAGGATCATGGCTGCCGTGCTGGCCAGCCACACCGCATTGCTGTCGTTCATCCAGTACATCCACCAGAAGTACCAGGGCAGCTGCAACCAGGTGGCCATACCGAACAGCCAGGCGCTTGCGGGCGAGGATGGGTCGCGGCGCACGGCGGGCACCAGGTACACCACCGCCAGCGAACCCATCAGCGTCCGCATGGCCACGTTCTCATAGGGCTGCGGCAGCCAGACCGACCAGATGATGCCGAACATCAGGTGGCCCAGCAGCGTGAAGAGACCGATCAGGGCCAGGCGAAAGGAAGAAGGATGCAAAATGGGCTCCAGCGGAGCGTGCACCACTTCTTCCTGAAAGCGGCGCCACCAGCGCCCAGGCGCTCCGTGCAGCCACAGCCGGTCCAGCTTCACATGAATCCCTTCGTCAATGCCCGTTGCATGCGGTGGTCTCCCTGCGGATGCCACCAACGGGCCATTGTCGCTGGAGAACACCGGGTGGTGGCATGACCCTCCCTGTCAACTTTGACAGTGTCGGTGTCGACGCCATCCTGGCCGACTGGGTGATTGCCCTGCGGGAATACGGCGTGGACGCCGTTCTGGTGCTGGGGCCCGATCCCGATGCCGGCCGCGAGAGTCGCCAGGTGCTGGCGGTCCATCCGCCCCGCCTGTTGCCGGAAGCCCAGGCGCTGGCCGACAGCCGGGACTTCGGCGCCCCCTGGCGCGACAGCGATGCGCCCATGGTCGCCTGGCAGGAAATCGCCAAGGCAGCCTGGCAGGAGTCGCCCTCGCGCTGGCGTCGCCTGTGGGTGGCGCATGGCTACCAGACGGTGGTGCGGGTCGCTTTTGCCTTGCCCGCTGGTCGGGCGTTCGAGTGTTTCATGTTCAGTGCGCGCGCCTTCGCCAGCCGCACCGAGGCGGCCGAACTGGCCTGGTCGGCACTGAACATCTGGCCCATGCTGCGCCGCGCGATTGCGGAAACGCGTGTCACCCTGAGCCCGCGTGAGCTGGAGAGCCTCCAGCTGGCCTTCGAGGGGCTGACGGCGCGCGAGACCGCCTTGCGCATGGACTGCGCGGAGCGCACCGTCAACTACCACCTCGCCAACGCGATGGCCAAGCTGCACACCGACAACAAGTTGCAGGCGGTGCAGAAGGCCTGCTGGCTGGGGCTCATCTGATCGTCGATCGCGATCTTGCTGCGTTGCGGAAAATTCCCGCGCGTGCATGGGGATAATGCCGGGTATGAGCTTTCTGGCAATCGATGTGGGCAACACCCGCCTGAAATGGGCGCTGTACGACGAACCCCGGGTCGGCGCTCGGCTGCTGGCCCATGGCGCCCAGTTTCTGGAGAACATCGAGAAGCTGGGCGAAGGCGACTGGAGCCAGCTGCCCGCCCCCCGTTGGGTGCTGGGCTGCATCGTCGCCGGCGATGCGGTCAAGCGACGCGTCCAAGAGCAACTGGAGATCTGGGACGTCACGCCGCAGTGGGTGGTCTCCAGCAGCGCCGAGGCCGGGTTGAGCAACGGCTACGACCACCCGGCCCGCCTGGGCTCGGATCGCTGGGTGGCCATGATCGGCGCACGTCAGCGCCTGCTGGGCCAGGGCAGGCCCCGCCCCTGTGTGGTGGTGATGGTCGGGACGGCCGTGACGGTCGAGGCCATCGACACCGATGGACGCTTTTTGGGCGGCATCATCCTGCCCGGTCACGGCATCATGCTCAGGGCGCTGGAGTCGGGTACCGCCGGGCTGCACGTGCCCACGGGCGAGGTGCGCGACTTTCCCACCAACACCAGCGACGCCCTGACCAGCGGCGGCACCTTTGCCATCGCTGGCGCGGTCCAGCGCATGTGGGACAACCTGCGCCAGCACTGCGGCGAAGAGCCGGTCTGCTACATGACCGGTGGCGCGGGCTGGAAGATGGCGCCCAGCATGTCCACGCGATGCGAACTGGTCGAAAGCCTGATCTTCGATGGCCTGCTGGAGATTGCCAGCCAGCGCCTGCAGCCGGCCTGAGCCGTCACAGGCCTGTCAGGCCTCTCCCCAGGGCAGCATCAGCGACAGCGCCAGCAACTGCGTCAGTTCCGGCTCAAAGCCGTCAATCACGGCCTGCGGGTCCGCGCAGAGTGTGCGGTCGGCGATCATGCCGAACTGCACGCCACCGCCGTAGCTCAGGATCGAGATACCCACGCCCACGGTGCCCGTTTGCGGGACCCAGAACATGGTCTGCTCAAGGGTGGCACCACAGAATTTCAGCTTCTTCGCAGGACCCGGCACATTGGTCATGACCGCCGTGGTCTTGCGGCCGAACAGGCTGAGCATGGCGTCCTGGGCGGGCTTGACCAGCAGGCCCGCGAGCGACAGCAGGCCGAAGGTCAGGATGGGCTGCAGGCTGCCCTTGAGGGCATTCATCCGGCGGCGCACCTCGAACAGCCGCTCCAGCGGGTGCTCGATGCCCACCGGCAGCACCAGGGGCACCAGGCCGAAACGGTTGCCCAGCTGCCAGGCCTGCTCCATGGGCCGCAGGTTGATCGGCACCATCGCGCGGATCTCGACCCCCTCGGTGTTCTCGCCCTGCTGGCGGAGGTAGTGCCCGATGGCGCCGGCCGCGCAGCTGAGCAGCACATCATTGACCGAGCAGTTCATGGCCTTGCCCACCGCCTTGACCTCATCCAGCGGCACCGGGTCGGCCCAGGCCACTGCCTTCTGCCCGCCAGGTTGCCCTTTGAGCGATGTGGGGGTGTCGTCGGGCATCAGTGCCAGCGCCGCCAGGTCGCTGGCCAACTGGGTGCCCAGCCGCGCCAGATCGCCCGCCTGCTCCAGCGACTCGCTCAGTCCCTGCTGGGGCGAGCCGATCATCGCCAGCGTGCGTGCGGCCCCGCCACCGGCCACGTCCAGGGCGCGGGCGGTCAGGTCGCTCAGAGGACGGATGAGGGTGTCGGCCAGCCAAATTTCGGCGGCATCGAGCTTGCCGCCTTCGGTGCGACGGGGGCGGCGCTTGCGGGGCGTGGGGCCGCCATCGACCAGGCTCATCATCACGCTGATCAGGGCGATGCCGTCGGCAATGCAATGGTGAATGCGGGCAATCAGCGCCGATCCGCCCTCATGGTCCTCGACCAGTTCGAAATGCCACAGCGGGTGCTGGGGATCCAGCGTCTGCATGGCCAGGTCCGCCACACGCGCCTGCAGTGCCGAGCGGGCGCTCTCGCCGCGGCGACGGCGCAACACCTGTGCCGTCACGTGCCGCTCCAGCCGGAAGTCGGGGTCGTCCACCCAGTGAGCGCCGGTGGCGTCCTCGCGGGCGGCCTGGACAAAGCGGCGGTAGGGCAGCAGCCGGTCACGCACGCGCTCCTGCAGGGCGGCCAGCGTGATGCCCGGCCGCAGGATCCAGACCCCCACGATCATCATGCGGTTGACGTCCGAATCCATGCGCAGCCAGGCGGTGTCGACCTTGCTCATGCGTTCGCCCTCGAAGCCCAGCGAACTGGCCAGCGCCTCCACCATCGATGGCCTGGCAGGCGCCTGGCGTGCGGGGCGTGCGGGCCGGTTGCCGGTGCGGGCGATACGCTCAACCATGTTGTCTCCTGTCATTGCCGCGCGGCGGGGCGGTCGTGTTGGGGGAAGCTGTCTATTTTGCCGTTCGGCCCGACCGTAAGATACCGGGCGTTACCCGGGTGGATCCGGGTGCCCCTTTTACCGTCAGGAGACCCCCATGTCCGATCTGAAGTCCCGCTTTGAAGCGGCGGTTGCCAACTCCAAGAAGCTCGCCGAGCGCCCCGACAACGCCACCCTGCTCAAGATCTACGGCCTGTACAAGCAGGCCACCGCCGGTGACATCACCGAGAAGAAGCCGGGCTTCGGCGACATGGTCGGCCGTGCCAAGTGGGATGCCTGGAACGGTTTCAAGGGCGTCTCGTCCGATGACGCCATGCAGCAGTACATCGATCTGATCGAGTCGCTGTCCTGATCCGTCAGGCCCGCACGCCGGTCAACCCGCCTTGCCCTTGCGGCTGGCGGGTTTTTTTTGCGCCAGCAGTTCGTCCAGGTTCTTGACGATCTCCAGCTCGATGCGGTCCTTGAAGGCGCCGAGCAGGAATCCCAGCTTCGCGTTGAGCTCGAAGTGGTCGGGCGTGACCAGCAGGGTGCCGTTGACCCCGCTGCGTTTGAACGTCACCTCGTCGCCGTCGGGGCTCTCGGCGTAGGCGCACTCCATGTCGAATTCGCTCTCGGCCTGTTCGGCCCACTGCCAGGCAATCTTGCGTGCCTTGGCCAGTCCCAGGAAGTGATCGCGTCGGATGTGAATCTCGGCCATGGCGGTGTCGTCGGGTGTCAGGAAGGGTTGCTGGGCGGTGCGACTGGCATCAGGGCCTGCAGGGCGGCCAGGCGCTCGGCCGGCGTGGCATCGGCCAGCCGCCTGACCGCATCATAAAAGCGCGGGAAGTCCTGGCCCTCGCGCTCGAACAGGGCCTCGAAGGCGGGCACCCACTGGTCGTACACCGCCTGGGCACCAAAGAGGGCGTTGTTGGCCGCGGCCACCCAACGGTCGTAGCCGGCATAGCCGCCCCAGGACTCGCGCAGCCGCGCATAGCTGGCCCGAAACTCGGCCATCACCGCCTGCTTGTGCGCGGCGCGCGTGTCGGGGTCCAGGCTCGTGTCCCCATAGACCGCTTCCAGCCGGTCCCGGGTCTGGCGGGTCAGCGCCCGGAAAGCCTGGCGCCGTTCCTGGAAGCGGGCGTACTCCTGTCGTGCGGTCTCCCCGGCCTGCTCACGCAGCCAGCGCTCACCGCCCAGGCGCTCGACCGCCGTGGCAAAGGACTCGTTGAAGGGGGTGTCGTTCTTCGCATAGACCAGCTGGTGCGCCAGCTCGTGGAAGATCAGCCGCGCCAGCTCACCTTCGGGGTAGGTGATGAAGGTGTTCAGCAGCGGGTCACCCCCCATCCAGTTGGTCCAGCCCAGGGTGGAGTAGGCCGGCACCGGATAGACCGCCACCTCCAGCGCCGGGTCCAGGGTGGCGGCATAGGCCTTGGCGTTGGCCTCGGCAAAGTAGCCCCGGTAGCCCACGCAACCGGTCACCGGAAAGCACCACTGCTCCAGCTTCAGCGAGAACGGGGCTGCCGCCACGACGTTGTAGACCGCGCCTCGTCGGCCCAGATCGGCGTAGCGGGTGTAGCTGGGGTTGTCAGGCAGACCGAGTTCGGTGATGGCAAAGCGACGGATGGCCTGCGCCGTCTGCAGGCGGGTGCGCACCAGGGCGGGCGTGGCCGGGTCCTGCAGCCAGTCCTCCACCGGGCGGGCGGCGCTCACCAGCGCCAGGTGGCCGGTGACCGATTGCCAGTAGTAGCCCGGTCCGCTGAGCGGGCTCGCGCAGCCGGCCAGCGTCAGCACCAGCAGACCCGCCAGACCGCCTCGCCGCCACCATCGGGTCGTCATCATGCGCAGGCGCTGACTTCGACCAGGCAGTCGTAGAACACCGGTCCGTTGCCCAGATCGGTCAGGCGTTGGCTGGTCACCTCGTTCACGTTGGTGCCTGAAGGCCCAAGCTTGCGCCACCAGATGCCCAGGCCATTGACCACGCCGGGGCGCGCCCGCTCACTGATGCGGGCCTTGCAGCGGTATTCGCCACGGTCATTGAACACCCGCACCAGCTGGCCGTCGGCAATGCCGCGCGGGTGGGCATCGTGGGCGTGGATCTCCAGCAACGGCTCGCCTTCGATGTCGCGCAGGCTCTTCACGTTGACAAAGCTGGAGTTCAGGAAGTTGCGCGCCGGTGGCGAGATCATGGCCAGCGGATGGCGCGGGTCGCTGCCCGCCGGTTCATGGTTGGGCAGGTGGTCGGGCAGGCCGTCCAAGCCCTGGCGGGCCAGGCGTTCGCTGAAGAACTCGCACTTGCCTGAAGCGGTCGGGAAGCCGCCGTCGGCAAACGGGGCGTCTGGGATGGGCAGCGTTGCAAAACCCTGGTCCAGCAACTGCTGAAAATCCACCGCATCGCCAAAGGCCGTGCGGCACAGGCTCAGGTCATCGTCGGCGAAGCAGGGGTCGTCGAAGCCCATGCGCGCCGCCAGAGCCCGGAACACCTCGGTGTTGGGGCGCGCCTGGCCCACCGGGGCAATGGCCGGCCGGTTCAGCAGCACATCGGTGTGGCCATAGCTGGCGTGGATGTCCCAGTGCTCCAGCTGTGTGGTGGCCGGCAGGATGATGTCGGCGTAGTCGGCGGTGTCGGTCTGGAAGTGCTCCAGCACCACGGTGAACAGGTCTTCGCGCGCGAAGCCCTGCACCACCTTGCCCGATTCGGGCGCCACCGCCACGGGATTGCTGTCGTAGACGATGAGCGCCTCGATCTTCGGGCCAAAGGTGGGCGATGCCTCGCGCAGCAGGTCGTCGCCGATGGTCACCATGTTGATGGTGCGCGGTGTGCGGCCAGCCAGCAGGTCCGGGCGGTGCAGCGCCTGGCGGCGGATCGGGAAGAAGCCCGAGGCCGACAGCAGCAGTCCGCCGGCGCGATTGCGCCAGGCGCCGACCAGCGCCGGCAGGCAGGCAATCGCGCGCACCGCGTTGCCGCCACCGCGAACCCGCTGCATCCCGTAGTTCAGGCGGATCGCGGCGGGTTTGGTGGTGCCATAGTCCCGGGCCAGGCGGCGGATCTGTTCCACCGGCACACCGCACACCTGCGCGGCCCGCTCGGGCGGCCATTGCAGCGCGCGTTCACGAAGTCGCTCCCAGCCCAGGGTATGGCGGGCGATGTAGTCGTGGTCCAGCCAGTCGTTGGCGATTAGCTCGTGCATCAGCGCCAGCGCCAGCGCCGCATCGGTGCCGGGCAGCAGGGCGATGTGCTCGTGGCATTTGTCGGCGGTTTCGGTGCGGCGTGGGTCGATGCAGACCAGCCGGGCACCGTCGCGCTTGGCCTGCTGCGCCACGCGCCAGAAGTGCAGGTTGCTGCCGATCGAATTGCTGCCCCAGATCAGGATCAGTTTCGACTCGGCAAAGTGCTCCACCTTCATGCCCACCTTGCCGCCCAGGGTGTGCACCAAGCCTTCGCCGCCGGCCGTGGCACAGATCGTGCGTTCCAGATGGGAAGCGCCCAGTCGGTGGAAGAAGCGGGCGGCCATGCCTTCGGACTGCACCAGCCCCATGGTGCCGGCGTAGCTGTAGGGCAGGATGGCCTGCGGATCCCTGGCGGCAATGGGCTTGAGGCGGCTGGCGATCTCGTCCAGGGCCTCATCCCAGGACACCGGGGTGAACTGGCCGCTGCCTTTGGGGCCGGCGCGCCGCAGGGGCGTGAGGATGCGATCCGGGTGGTAGCTGCGTTCGGTGTAGCGCGACACCTTGGTGCACAGGGCACCGTCGGTGTGCCGGTGCGCCGGGTTGCCCTGCACGCGGATGGCGCGTCCATCCTGCACGGTGGTCAGCAGAGCGCAGGTGTCCGGGCAGTCGTGGGGGCAGGCGCCGCGTACAGTGGATCCCTGTCCATTGGCGTTAATGGGGGGTTGCATCTTTGTAATTTTGGATTAAGGTTCGGCCAGCCCGCCACCAGCGGGCACATCGAAAAACAGGATAGCAGGAGTGAACGAATGCGTCGTCGTCGGGTTGTGTCCGCCATCGGACAGGGGATGGGTTTGTCGTTGCTGGGTGGCTGGGGGTCTCTGGCCCGGGCCCAGTCATCAGGGGTCAAGGACAACCTGATCGTGCTGGGTCAGTCGGCCGCGTTTTCCGGGCCGGCGCAGCAGCTGGGGGTGCAATATCACCTGGGCGCCATGGCCTACTTTGAAGGTGTCAACGCCAAGGGTGGCATCAACGGCCGCAAGATCGAGCTCAAGCGCGTCGATGACGCCTACGACCCGCAGAAATGTGAGGCCAACACCCGCCAGTTCCTGCAGGACGACGTGTTCGCCCTGTTCGGCTACGTGGGTACGGCCACGACGCAGGCCGCATTGCCACTCGCGGACCAGGCCAAGGTGCCTGTGTTCGCGCCTTTGACGGGGGCCGACGTGCTGCGTGAACCCTTCAACCGCCACGTGGTGCACATCCGCGCGTCCTACAACGACGAGACGGCTGCCATCGTGCGGCAGCTGACGGCGGTGGGCATCAAGCGCATCGCGGTTTTCCACCAGGATGATGGCTATGGCCAGGCCGGCCTGGCCGGTGTGCAGGCCGCGCTCAAAACGCTGGACCTGGCGCCGGTCGGGGTGGGCGCGGTGGCGCGCAATTCCACCGAGGTGGAGCCGGCGGTCAAGAAGATCCTGGCGTCCAAACCCGAGGCCATCGTGCAGATCGGCGCCTACCAGGCCTGCGCGGTCTTTGTCCGCCAGGCCCGGCGCGCCGGCTACACCGGCAACTTCTACAACGTGTCCTTCGTGGGCACACAGGCCCTGCTCGACGAACTGGGTGCCGAGGCCAAGGGGGTCTCGGTCAGCCAGGTCATGCCCTATCCCTACTCGTCTTCCACGCCGCTGGCGTCCGAGTACCAGGCCGCGCTCAAGGACAAGCGCGGCGTCGTCCCCAACTACTCGGGCATGGAGGGCTTCGTCGCGGCCAAGCTGTTTACCGAGGTGCTGCGCCGCGCGGGCCGCAACCTCACCCGCGAGAGCTTCCTGGCCACGATCGATGGCTTGCAGAAGATCGATCTGGGCGGCTTCACACTCGAATTCGGTCCCCGCCAGCGGGTGGGTTCGCGCTTTGTCGAACTGACCTTGCTGACCGAAGACGGCCGCGTGCGTCGCTAAGGTGACGCGCATATCCCATCCGGAGGACAGGGTGTTCCGCCGTGGCTGGGCAAGCGTCTGCCCCGGCGGTAGGATGCCTGTTTGGCCATGAACGGGGCGCCCTGCAGCCCCACACGCCGGACCCGAGGAAACCCATGAAACTGATTGATTCGATCCTGACCGAGGCGGCCGGCATTGCCGCCATCCGACGAGACATCCACGCGCACCCCGAGCTGTGCTTTGAAGAGGTCCGCACCGCCGACGTGGTGGCCGCCCGCCTGACCGATTGGGGCATCCCGATCCGCCGCGGCCTCGGCACCACCGGGGTGGTCGGCATCGTGCACGGGCGCGACGGCGGGGCCTGCGGCCGCGCCATTGGCCTGCGCGCCGACATGGACGCCCTGCCCATGACCGAACTCAATACCTTTGGTCATGCCAGCCGCCACCACGGCAAGATGCACGCCTGCGGCCACGACGGCCACACCGCCCTGCTCCTGGGGGCGGCCCGCTGGCTG